>Ga0208971_1000165_pt1 | contig 49702 bp, 46 predicted proteins | sample AOAMet1_18_M0_10_2_FD_188229 | JGI IMG/M metagenome (GOLD analysis project Ga0208971, IMG submission 188229) | Ammonia-oxidizing marine microbial communities from Monterey Bay, California, USA - CAN11_18_M0_10 (SPAdes) | ecosystem: Environmental > Aquatic > Marine > Intertidal zone | place...
TTCCTACACATTTGTATGATTTCGATTGAAGAGGAGGTCCAGGTGTAGAACAATTTTGCTGGCATTCCTGTATCGATGGGTATCTTCCGGGACCCGGAGCCTGGTTTACACGAACACATTGGTTCTGATTACTGCCAAATCCTTTACCGACGCATTTGTATGAAGATTGTCCCAAAATGGGATGATCACCACCACCACATGTATTGTGCTCATCATCATAATTACATAGCTTGCGATAACCTGTTGAATCACATCCAAGACAAGTCATTTATAATTAAATAATATAAAAATTTTATTATTTAAACATATCATCACCAATTTGAAAATGAGTAAAGTTAGCCCGAAAAAAATATATATCAAGGAGCTAAATTTAGAATTGCTTCAACCGAACACCGAAACGTATATGAAGCCTGATCAAGGAGGATCCAAACACGTTGTTATTGGTAAACCAGGTACAGGAAAAAGTACATTAATTGCTGCTCTTCTTTATTCTAAAAGACATATCTATCCAGCAGGAATCGTTTTTAGTGGAACTGAAGACAGTAACGGTTTCTATAAACGTATGTTCCCGAATACGTTTATTTTTACAAAGTATGATGAAGATCAACTTCTATCGTTCATTAAGCGTCAAAAGATAGCAAAAAAACATGTAGAAAATCCATGGGCGGTATGTCTACTTGATGATTGTACAGATAATCCGTCAATATTCAATAAACCACTTCAACAGGGTATTTACAAGAACTCTCGTCACTGGAAAATGTGGTATATTCTTTCTCTACAGTATTGTATGGATGTCAAACCTGTTATTCGTACAAATGTTGATGGTACATTTATTTTACGAGAACCCAACCTTAAGAATCGTAGATCGCTATGGGAAAATTATGCTGGTATTATACCGGATTTTTCGCAGTTCTGTGATATAATGGACCAAATTACTGACGACTATACCGCATTGTATATCCACAATGCGACTATTAGTAATTCAATCGAAGATTGCTTGTTTTGGTTCAAAGCCAAGCCTGTTCCTAGCGGATTTAAGTTTGGGTGCCCAGACTACTGGGATTTTCATTATTCCAGATACAATTCTGACTACGTTGAGCCTTTCTTACCATAAGTAATTGTATAAATAATTTATAAGGTTTAAATAAATATATGTTATAATACAGAAATGAGTATTATAACTACAAAAGAAACCTTATGTATCGATGATATTACCATTACATCAAGAAAACTTGATGGATATGTGAACGCTACACAGTTATGTCAAGCTGGTAAGCGTTTATTTAGCACATATTTTCGAAGGAAACGAACGAAAGATTTTTTTAATGAATTATCTCTGCAAGCGCAGATTTGCACGAGCACTTTTGTTAAATTTGAACAAAAAACAAGCAGGAATAAAGTTACTTGGGTACATCCCCAAGTAGCCATTAACATTGCTCAATGGATATCACCAAAGTTTGATCTTATGGTATCACGCTGGATATACGAGTTAATGTTGTTTGGGAATGTGACTTTAGGTAAAGAAAGATCAAATGAAGAGTTAGAGGAAAAATTAAAAGATGCTAATAAGATGATAGAAACATTAAATGAAAAGTTGTCCACAATGAATATAGAATATAAAAAACTTCGAAAATGTCACAGAGGGGTACTTAAACGCAAATCTGTTCATTATTTTAAGAAAGGGAAGTGTTTTTACATCATTTCCAATACCCAGGAAATAAATCACGATACACGGGTGAAAATAGGAATATCTACGGATATTAATACCAGACTGAAAAATCATAGAACAGCGATGCCATACTTGAAATTGCATTATTTGGTATTTTTGGACAAATTTACTTTACTTGAGAATATCATGAAGGAACATTTTAACCCAAATCTCGATCCTAACAATCATGAATTTATTTCTGGTATTTCTATTCAAGATATTATCAAAAAAGTAAAAGAATGTATTCATTTTATAAAGTCCCCATATACAGAAGAAACATACGATGAACTAACTAAGTATAATGTAGATACTAATACAGAAGAAGTTAATGATACGATTATTGATGAAGAACTAGTTGAGGAAAAAGAAGAGATTTTGGAACAACCCGTTATACCAGAACCTATCGAAGAGTACATCAAAAGATGTGCTGGAAAGTTTCACGAGACTGAGGAAGATCGTATGTTAGATTCGTCAATGTTTCACAAGAATAGGGCATGCAAGGACGGGTTTGCGACATATTGTAAAGAATGCGCGTCAAAAGCTAGATATAAAGATAAGAATAACTTGGAACGGAAGAAATTGGAGTACGACAGAGAAAAATTTAAATACTGCCCTGGTACGACACACGCATGTCCTGAAGATAGAATAATTTCTCTTGATGATTTTCACAGTAACAAAGCAGCAAAAGACGGAAAAAGTCCGTATTGTAAGGAATGTATAGGAGTTCGCAAATATGGAGAAAAGAGAAAGAAACGAAAAATAGTTTATAAAGATCCTCCTAAAAATGTTAATAGTGACATTCATAAATGGTGTTCAACATGCGAAAATGTACTTGAAAGAAAAATGTTTCATAATAGTAACTCGTCAAACGATGGTCTCCAAAATCGATGCAAAAAATGTGCTAAGAATAAAAGATTAAAGTAATTTTATCCATAAATAAAATTACTATTAATATAAAAATTGAAAATATATTAACGTTTTCCTAAAATATACACAAATGGGAACCACAAACTACTTTGCGAATATTTTACTAACTGCAGACCACCCAATGGGTCGTATGCACGCTCCTAAGAGGAAAAAGGGCGATTGGTTTCATTCCATCAGTGTTTTCACAAACGCTGATATTGACGCCCTTCCAGTCGGAGGACCATCTATCAAGTGCTTTGTAATCCATTTTTTTGGTCACAAGGGTGGTCCTGTACTGGATATGACCAACACATCTATTCGATGTGTTAAGAAGCATATGGGGAAGAAGTTGTACAACGTCGCTGCATGGGGTAATTCTGTTGCTGTCATTGGTGATATTCGTACAGAGAATGGGTACGAGCCCGGGCACGGCATCACTAATCTTTCCATTAATGAAATCAAAGCTGCTGCTATCGGCAAGTGGGGTAACGAGAAGATCCCTTACGCCCACCAGCGGAACGAGTCGTACAACTGTGTGGCATTTTCGGATGACATTCTTGTGTGGGCGGCAAAGAAGAGATGGAACCAACGCATTGAGGAGATGCACAACAAGTACGGGTTGTACATATAAATTGCGATACTCTTAGTATATCGCAATTAAAAACTTAAATAATCCCACTGATAAATAAATGCCTGGATTACTCATAGACAGAAAAATTTTGGTTAAACATAAACTCGATAAACTCCTTCATATTTCTGGATCTCCTCCAAAAACTAAAGACGACGTTGGAGTTATCTTCCTAATCCCAAAAAAGCAATATACTTCTCTTATCCAATTATCTTCTGGTGATGAAAAGATTGCGTATATTAGTTCCGATTCCTTTGTAAAAAGCGTTTATGGTTCTTATTTTGTTATTTACAACGAAAAGAAAAAGATATGTGAGATCAGAGGGCATGTGAAAGATCCTGAACATTTGGATGATATTCTTTGCTCTCTTGTCAAATATTTACCTAACGATATCAGAGTTTGGGCTGGTGTTATACCCAATGACAAGATTGATACATATATTAAAGCAGGGTTTGATAACCCACATGTAGCTGATCACAGCCCTCTTGATCATAAGTTTGGCTATAAAGGAATAGTGTTCTCTAAACACAACACCAAAAAACGATCTGATAAGACATCTGTTCGTAATAAACTTGACCACGTGGTCAACCAACCTGGTAACGTATGTAATATGTATGCTAGATTTACACCGAAAGCCGTAGCTTATTTGAAGGATATTAATGATCCGAATAAAAAGGATCAAAAAGAATTAGCTGGATCATTACTTGTCAGTAAAGTAGTAAAAAAGGGAAATAAAACAGTATTCGAATTATCTCCAAATCCTAAAAGTGTTATATCTGGTGAAGATGAGGAAGTTGACGCTGTCTGGAGTAGATATAATTTCCATACTCATCCCAAAAAAGCGTATGATAATCATGGTGTTGTAAGAGGATGGCCTTCGTCACAGGATTATGTAGGATTTTTAGGATTGGATAACCAAACTATTTTCCATACAGTTGTTACATTAGAAGGGATTTATATGATATCCCGAAGTCCTGAATACACTGGAAAGCTAAAGGATGTTAGTACAAAATTTGTGCGTAAGAATTACGATATTAATCACGAAAGTAAAATATCTTTTAACGAATATGTTAAAAGGATTAATGCTAAAAAGTATAAAGGAAAACAGCTGTTTATCGTGAATTATCTGCCATGGCACAAAGCGAGTACATCATTCCCTGTATATTATGCAAAAACTAATGATAAATGTTTAGCAACAGAAGAGAGTTTTAAAATGTATAATTAAAATACTTACTTCCATCCTCAGAACGGTGTCGAAGCGGGTCATGTAGATACTGGATTTGTATTGAATGCTCAGAAACTCGTAGGTGGAGGTTGATCTAAAACAACAGCGGATGTAAATGTGTATGTACGTTTAACAAAGTCTGATACCAACCCGATTTCTTTGAGTATTTTTTCAACATCTGCGTTGTACATAACTTTACACCAATATAGAACAAATTTTTCTGCGTCTATCTGTGCTGCAGAAAATCCAATACTTTTAATAGAACTTCGCAGATATCCTTTGAACATTCTTAAATATGCTTTTGCTTCTCCTTCGTTACGGAAATTTATTTCGGATACTTTGACTTTCGAACCTTGACAATATATCTTAATGTATCCAATAGGTTTCATATCGGGTTTTATTGAACCATTTGTATGTATTGTATCACCAGATGCTAGTACTGAACCAAAAACAAATATAATCTTATCCTGGTTGCTTTTAATGTGCCATACATTATCTCCGTCTGTGAATACTACATTGATTGAGTTCATCATATGAACTATCTGGGCGTTAGTGTCGTTGCGATCAACGACAAGGAAATTTTTGTATAAATAAACCATTGGCTTTATTTATGCTAATACAATTTTTAAATCATCGATTGATTTTCACAGTTGGTGGAATACCTGCCTTGTAGATTCCCCATGCTAGGTAAATCGGTGAAAAGAACAACGCTAGTAAAAATGGACCCCATTTAAATCCCTTATTAATCACAAAAGAATAATATATGGCAACGAATGCGATCATGCCCCAAAATATTGACACAATTGTTTTCCAACTTGATCTACCCCCGTCATCCCCATCGTATTTTTCCTTCTTCTTCTTATAAACCATTTATAATAACACAACAAAAAAAAAATTATACATGTTTTCTACGAAGATATGAGAGAATATCCTCAAGTACACAAACATCGAATTTATTGTACCTGGCAATATCGTTCATAACATGACACGTCGCTGGATTTTCTTCATCTTCGTAACATTTCCATGCGTTCACCATTGCTGTCATACCAGATGTGCATTCACTATCCAACTTTGTACTAATCAATCCATGCTTATACATCGCCTTAGCAATCGGTTTAAGACCAAACTTGAAACAATCCTTAATAACAATTGGTTCCTGTTTGAATATTTCACACATGTCTCTCCATTCACCAAGATTCCAGTCTTTGGAGATGCGATCCATCCTTTTAAGATCTCCTTGGCCACAGGCGATATCGTATTGTCTACTTTCCGATCTATTCCAAAACTTGTTCTCTGCACACCAGTACCATACCTTGGGGGTTTTCTGTTTAATTATAAAACTGTTAAACTCGTCCATAATTCTGTACTCCTCCTCGTAAGTTGCATCGTTGCATGTGAATCTCTTATACTTCCATTCACTCTTCACCTTATACCAAACACCAATCATAAAGATCATATCCGTCTGTAGTTGTCTCGGTAGTTCATCAAGAGGAGAGAAAATATCAGATAAAGTCTCGAAATCAACAAAAATTTCATTACAAGATTTCTTCCAGTTGTACATATCGTGCTTAATCTTTTTCGGGCGTATCTTATCTTTATTCTGCCTGTTAATGGACAGAATACTATCTATAATTGGCGCTCTCACTCCTCTCAATCCAATATTCTCGCTTATACAATCGGGATCTCTCCAACTTGTGATACCATTTTTAATACCAATATTTCTGTGTTTCATTCCACAGTACCAAATTGATGTAATCTCTCCAATGTTCTCAGCAATCTTTTCCTTTATTCCTTGCCACTTACCAGAATCATGACACATATTCGGGTACAGTTCTGGACGGGAAGGGGGATCTACTGACCATTGATGACCGAACTTCTTGTTATCACAGATCCATTGAAGAGCATCCTTAGTTTGTTGAACATAGAACTTGTCTACTTTATCGTAATTAATGACACCCAACTTATCCAAACACGAAAAACTACTATAATTGATATCTTTCTGTGTATATCTCCAGCGTCTTCCCAAAATGAAAGCATATGGCGATGTATATCCCTGAATATGACCAATAGCTTCGTTATAAATCCAACACTGGGATTTGTACGCTGGATAACTACCAGAGTTTAGGATATGTCTACCATCTGCTCGAAGAGGTAAAGTAGAGAATTTTACATCTATAACAACGTAATGAAACTCATGGCCAAGTTTCGGCGCCGGTATTAACATTTCTTCACCTGTTAGAGGATTATCATCAACTAACAGACCTAGAAAATCACTTCGGATAAGAATATCAATAATACCATGTGTACGATTTTTTGGATTTCTAACAGGAGCAGAGTGAATAACGGGTGTGCCTGCTTTCATAAGATCTATTGTCTGTTGTACAGTTTCATCTGTAATTTTTTCAGAGACAGTGACAACAGGTAACCGATGACTATCAATATATTCAACAAGTTTATTCTCAAACTCTATCCCCCTCTCCATAATAAAGCTAACGAATCCTTGTCCAGTTTGTGATGAACTTGAACTTGTCGATTGTCTTTCATGATGTACCTTTAACCAATCGACCAATGCGTCGTTTAACATATAATTTCTTGTACATGTCGCAGGTATATAATCTAAATCAGTTACTCTTCCTCTCCCAGGTAATGGAACTGTCCATAGTTTGGGTTTCTTTGATCGGGTGCAATAGGCTACCGCTTGTTCTACGAATTTTCGTTTCATTTTATTTCCTTCTATTTGTCTTTAGATTAGGGCATTTGTATATACGAATAGTTATATTTAACCCATTTGTTTGGTTTGATTAGTTGTCATTTAATACCATGATTGTCATGTATCACAGTACCGACCTTGTATGTTTCAGACGTCGAGTCATGTAGAATTTTATATTTATGTGACATTTATAAATAAGGGATATATTAATAAATGTCAAACACGTTCATAAACGTACATACGTACGATGGAAAACTAAAGGATCTATTCAAACCAGTTAGGTCTTATACTATTGAAGAGAAAAGAGATAATTTTTCCCAACTAATTCAGTTGCTTACTAACCCCGCTGCGATTGCTACAATACAAATTATGATCAAAGATCTTGATCAACCAAACGGATCGAATTTTCATCCAGAAAATAATGTTGACTCATCAGATATATTGATGGAACTTATACAATGGGTTAGTAATCCAGATGTATTGAAAGCGTTGAACGAGCAACTTGCTGATACACGAAACCTAGGTATATGCAACTCAGGAAGAGTCACACGACTGTTACAACTTTGGTTAGCATTTGTTGACTACGAGGATAAAAAAAAAAAATAATGTTGATGAAGAATAAAATGAATAATCTAGATCAAACATTTAAAGTTAAGTGTGTTGACGACAATGGTTGCCAATTAGGCGCAAAATGTAATAAAATTACAGGAGAATGTGAAGCTCAAGACTGTCGTGAAATTCCTTGTCAATTTGGTGGAAAGTGTAATAAAATTACAGGCAGATGTTACGGTCAAGACTGTCGTCAAATTCCTTGCCAATTAGGCGCAAAATGTAATAAAATTACAGGAGAATGTGAAGGTCAAGGACTTCCCGATACAAATATATGTGATAGCCAAGAAGCGTTTAATCACGCTTTCTATAGAGCACTCAAATATACGCGGAAAAAAGATGATAAAAAAATCGCAGGAGTACTTGCAGTTTACTTAGTTATCCATACAATTTTCTTAATCTGGGGTATTGTCTTAGCATTTAAATCACAGCCACCACAAAATCGAGTTGTTCATGTCACGTTAGCAATAGTTTTTGCACCAGCATATGTACTCGCATATTATTTGAATATGTTTTGATTTATCCTAAGAATCCTGAATAGTTTTTATTTATATTTGTCTAATATAAATATGCCAAAATTATCATATTCAAGACTATATGAAGAAGCGATCGATAACATTATGGCTACCAGGAAAATAGAAAAACTTGATAATGCTTTGTGGGAACCATATCACAACGCTAAAGCTAAATGTTCCAAATCCATTGCACGAGGCATTAAGATATTACTCTTAAATGCCCCATGCAATGGATTTGGGGATTTGATATTCGCCCTAAAACTCAGTAAATATCTCGTAGAATGGTATGGAGCTCAAGTAACTTTAGCAACTACGTTCGAAAAGGGATTGTTAAACCTTGGTGCGGATCCTAAATACGTCGTTGGTCTTGTAGGAGGAAATAGATCACAGTGTAGACGTTTTGCAAAGCTTAAATTGAATAAGTCCGTTCCTAAACAGGATTTAATTCTGGTCGCGCCTATCCAGATAGATTTCGGTCCATCTATTTCTGATGTGAAGAAAATGATACCTTATGCTAACAGATGGAACACGTTCTCATTCTCAGAGTATAATGATAGCATCAACAAGAATTTTACTTTTAACACAGGAGTTGGTGGTGATCGAGATGGAGTATTACTCACGAAACCCACAAAAACTCGTGGAAAACCCAAAGGGTTGAAGAATCCTTATGCTGTTATTTATGTAGCAGGATCTTTATCTGGTGTAGAAAAATGCATTGTATCTTTTGTCGAAATGATTGCAAAAAAATATTATAAGAAACACAGAAAGTTGGATGTAGTTATTCCTCCGTGGTTCGTCAAGGAGAATGTTGATAAACAATTAAGATCAAAAGTTGCAAAATACTATCCAAACATTTCCATTGTTCAGAAAGATAAACAACCGATTGAGATATCTGAGGGATACGATAATGATAACACATTAACATTTCGATGTGACATTCTACCTGTTCCTAATAAGCTGATGATGCAATTGATGAGTAATAGTATTGATGATATTCTACTCACTGGTGATCAAAGTATCACAGATGCTCTATCATGTTGTTCAAAAAAGAATATCTTTTATCAGATTGCTCCATGGAAGAGTGACTTGGGAAAGAATCTTGCAAAGGAATTGCCCAATATTTATTTAAAGAAGGTATCAACTTCTTGTGGCACTCTTAAGGCTATTAGTTATAAATCAAACTATGCAAAGTTTGTAAAGAAATGGGATTTTAGATATCGTGCGCGTGGAAAATTGGATGCCATTGTTCTTTCTGCATTGGCAATAAAGAATGATGATGATATTGCCAAATTGACAAACCTAATCGCATCTATGAAAACACTCCCAGGTATCAAACGTAAAGTGGGACATGAAGAGGAATATAGTCCAAGCCCCGTCAAGAAGAAGCGTTCTATTAAGAGGAGTAGACGTCGTAGGAGTAATAAGAGGAGTAGACGTCATAGGAGTAATAAGAAGAGTAGACGTCGTAGGAGTAATAAGAAATGTTTGTATGGGGTGAAGAAAGACGGAAATTGTAGGAAGAAACCTGGTCCTAAGAAATGGAAATAAATTTTTAATTATATTTATACTTAAAAATTATTCTGCGTTAAATAAAACAAATGTTAAGATCAAGTTCTATATGCGCATCGTTTCTGTATAATTACTTGATGAGTGATAGTGATTGCAAGGATGAAAATGGACAACCACTGGATAAAAGTGTCCAGAAACTCCGCTGTTTGACGGACACATTGGAAAGTTATGGGGGTGTATTAAGTAAGCTATCACAGATGCTTTCACTCAACGATCAGAACAGCGCAGTATTCTCAGATTGTAAACCATTTTCAAAGGAAAAAACAATCAGTTATTTTAAGAATTTTATTGACGACTCTGAATTGCAACTTCAATCAGTTAATTTTGATGTATATAAAAGCGGGAGTGTTGGACAGGTCCATAAAGCTATGTATAAAGGTAAAGACGTGGTTTTTAAAGTTCAATATGTTGGTTTAGCTGAACAAACACGAACAGATTTGAATATGTTAGATACGATTACTTCTTACCTTTATTACTTTGCTGATATGAAACATGCTATGATAGACATCAAGACGAAAATGTACGAAGAGCTGGATTATAAAATGGAGGCTACAAACCAAAAACGTATGTACAGGCTCTATAAGGATAGTGATTTTATCGAAATCCCTAAAATAATTTCTAAACTTTGCACTGACACTGTTTTAGGAATGTATTTCGTTAAAGGTCGCTGTCTTCGAGATTTTATTGATGATTCTACACAAGAACAGAGAAATAAGTTTGGTATGTGTGCTGTTAAATTTGTATTTGAAAATATATACAAGCATGGTATATTATATTCTGATGTTCACTATGGTAATTTCTTAGTTAAGGATGATTCTACTTTATGTGTATTAGATTTTGGATGTTTACATGATATTAATGAGACGTTGCTCAATCATATTCGCGATTTGCATCGAAGTATTAGATCAGGAGATAAAGATAAATTCTATCGTATTGTAGAGGAGATGGGAATCATTAAAAAAGATATTTCTGAATCGTCTAGAAAATATATCTATGATTATTTTTGTATTCAATATGAACCATGGACATCAGAAGAATTCGAATTTACAGATGAATGGCTAGACATGGCAACAGATAAGGAAACTGATCTGATGAAGGAATGGACACTGCCTCAGGATATGGTATACTTTAATAAAATACCATATGGAATGTATCATATTTTAACTAAACTTAAACTAAAAGGGAGATTTTTGGAAGTATTTGATGCAATATTTGAGAAAATAGTTTAATAAAGAAATATGTAGAATTTTTTACCAACTCCTTTTTTTCGGAAAAAGGAGGAGATGTTTTTGTACTTTCCTAAAAATTTGATATCGTACCCCTAATTAAAATCCCAACACACAATTTTTGTGTTGAGGTAGAAAAGTGATTTTTTTAAACTGTATCAGTATAAAAACGCATTATCATATTTCATTAACTATTGAATCAATTTCACTACGTTTCATTGAATTAATGAAACGTAGTTAAAGAAACTGTTATTTTATTATAAAATGGAATGTCATTATTGTAACAATAAGTTCTCCAGTAAATCCAGTTTAACTAATCATCAAAAAAGGACTAAATATTGTTTAAAATTACAAGGGAAAACTTCAATTTCATTTAACTGTTCTGGGTGCGACAAAAAGTATACATCAAAGGAGAACGTAAACTATCATCAAAAAAGCTGTATTTCTTATTTATTAATCGATAAAGATAGAATATACGAAGAAAAGATATCATTTCTACAAGAAGAGTTGAAAAAGAAAGAATTAACTATTCAACAACTCCAGAAACAGATGTAAGAGGTTGCGTTAAAGGCTGTATCGCGCCCTACTACATCGAATAAAACCCAGATCAACAATTATATCCAGAATATGCAACCTGTAACAGAAGAACTTTTACAGAAGAACTTTTACAGGATAATGTACATCATCTTACTATAGAACATATAAAGAAGGATATGCAGAATATGCATTAGAATACCCATTAAAAGACCGTTTACTATGTTCGGATTATTCTAGGAGAAAAGTAAAGTTCAAGGATAATGATGGCAATGTAATTACAGACCCAGAGATGACAACATTAGCAAGAAAGTTTTTTAATTCGATAAATGATAAGAACAAGGAGTTAATATGTAAGTTAGCTAATGAGTTAAAAGAGAAGCTGGGTGATGATAATGTGATGGACACTGTCGTAAGATTGTTTGATTACAAGTCTGATATAGAAAAGGGATCGGATGGGGAAAAACAGAGTTTCAGCATGATTTTGTGAGACAAGTATGCAGTCAAACGATAAAAGAGTAAGTTAATTTTATATAATATGATAAACTAAATGGTCGATTTGAAGGAAACTTTTAAACAGTTTATGTTGACATCAATATTAGGATTAGGTTCAAAAATTTTAACTATTTTCATCAGTGGATGGCTTGATTCTTATATGAACCACGCTGTTGCTAATTTTATAGGTTTATCATTAAACGCTGCATTGGATTTCTTTATGATGAAGAAAGTCTTCAAAGTGGAAGAACAAGAATCTAGTCAGTTTGTAGTTAGATACACAATAACGGTTATTACAGCTGTTATTGTAGCACAACTACTATATATGGCAGTACATGCATATATACACAAATACGATACGGAATGGGAGAAAAAGAAATGGGAGAAATACGTGTTTTGGATACGTTATATGACCGGTGCAATAGCATATGGATTTGTAGAGTTTCCGATGCATAAGTTTTGGGTATTTAAAAAATAACAATCCTTTTCAGCAAATGGATACCTTGAACCTAAACGATTTGGATGCATATCTTTTGGCACAAAAGGGTCGTATTATTCACCAAGTCTGGTTTGGTACAATACCGAATAAAAAAGAAGCAAAAAAAACATACGATAAGTTCAAAATATACCGTGATAGTTGGAAAATTAAAAATCCGACTTGGTGTCATATGGAATGGAGTAAAAAACTCTCAGAACAGATTACAAAAACGTTCTTTCCAGAACATTGGGATTTATATAAAAAATACCCTTACGAAATACAACGGTGTGATATGATTCGCTACTTTTGTTTGTACAGATACGGGGGTATCTATGCAGATATGGATTATTATTGTAGCAAATCGTTCGATGAAGCATTTACACGATTTACAAATGACTTTTACTTAGTTAATACACCTAACGTTGGAAGTAGTTATGTAAGCAACTCATTAATGTACTCTAAACCGGGTCACGTTTTTTGGAGACGATTATTTCTAGAAATGGAGATGAGCCAAGAATGCCCTGTATATTATAGCCGACATATGATTATCATGTATACTACCGGTCCTGGTATACTAACACGTGTTTACAATACGAATAAAATAAAAGATCGATTGAAATCTCTTCCCCATAAGCTATTTCACCCCCATGGTATCTCTGATAACATCATGAGTTTACGCAACGACAAGGTTTATGCTATTCATCTTGGTAAAGGTTCATGGGAGAAGAATGATAGTAAAATTCTGATCTACTTTTATAAGGAGTGGAAATTTATATTATTTATCGTATTTATTTTAATTGTACCAACGCTTCTATGTAGTCTTATAGTTAATAATAAGAGTAATAATAAGAACAAGTAATACTGTTCGAACTTGATCAGTTAATGTACGTGCGTATACTGGGAATTTAGATAAGAAGGAATAAAGCAATGGGATAAAAATATACATGTTTTTACTTTCTAATCCGATAAGTGACCCTATAAGCGCCCCTAACATAATAATAGGTTTGGGTACTCGTGGATAATTAGCATATATTACAAAAACATGTTGATATATGATAATAATTCCAATAATATTGATCACAACATTATCGATGCATTGGAGGGATAATCCAAAAAGAGAAGTAATAATATGAAATATCAACATATTGATTTATAAATTCGGGACCAAATTTATAAATGTATTTATTACTGTTGATTGTTTTAGTAAGATTACTAATTTATTTATACCCATTTACTGTTACTGAAAAACTTCCATACAAAATACAACAGTATTCACACCATAATGGTATACCCCTCTTAATACATCGAACTGAAAATAATCGATATACAAACAGGAAAATGTTTACATATTGTCATAAAAAATGGGTTGATTTAAATCCCTTATATCAAATTCGATGGTATTCAGCAAACCAACGTGAATCGTTTCTTAAAGAATTTGATGTAAACGCGTATAACGCATATAAAACTCTAAAACCAGGCGCGTTTAAAACAGATTTATGGCGATTGTGTATTCTATATCAATATGGTGGGATTTATGTGGATGCCCATACAACACCATTCAAATCACTAGAGTCTATTATCAAATATACTAGAAACCAAGAACATAATTTTATATCAGCTCTTGATTGTAAGGAAGCTGGAGGTGGAATACATAACGGTTTTATGATTTCTTCTTCAAAACATCCTTTCTTAATGCAGTGTATTAACGACATTGTTAAAAATGTTGAAACGCACAATTACACTGATCATACACTGGGTGTGACAGGCCCAGTATGCTTATCTCGTGCTATACATAAAGTAGTTAACAATAAGAATGATTTTCGTGTTGGTTATAACTATTATGGACAGTTTACATTTTATTTACTGAAATTTGAATGGGGTATATCACAGTATATTATCGATAAAGGAAGTATAGTCATGTCGAAAAAGTATAATATACTTGAATATCTAAATAGTAAAGTTATAAACAAGAAAAAAGGCTATAATTATATGTGGAAAAACAAACTATTATATGAAGATTTATAGCAATATAAAATTGTGATAAATGCTTGATATTCGCAAAACAACCCAACAATTTTTTTGGATGGATAATACAATATATATAATAGCTTTTATACTAATGTACACTATAGTAAAAAAACCACAGAAATTAAAAGTTATATATACGGTTTTATGTTGCGTTGGGATATCTCTTTTATTTACATTAGACGGTAAATATGGGCTTAAACTAGAAGGAAAGGGTGACAACAAAGTACTTCGTATAAATCCGGAAAAATTGAAGGAAAATTGTCATAGAGAATTGTACAGATATATGGACGATACATGTTACTATAACAATATTTGGAGAATATCACTTCTATCTGCACTGATAATAACACTTTTTATGCTTCCATTCATAGACAATGATAAAGTTAAGTATATGCCGTATATAATCACATGTTTGGTAGCTGTGATATACCATGCATGGAAATGGAAATTAACACATTCTTACTATTTTGTTTTCAAAACTGTAAAGGATGTATGTAGTCATCTTGAGAGGAATCCAACAAAATTATACAAACCTATATCTCACGCAGGAATGACAAAATAACTATTTATAACCAACATATTATAAATACAAATGATTTGGATTATTTTTATAGTAGTATGCGTGTATTTGTTTGGGTATTCTTTGTTACATAAGATAGTATTCTTTGTCCTAAAGACATATCATAAATGCCGACCAGCTAAAACACGAAAAAATGCATACTTGTTACCAATACCAAAGTTAAACATACATTTCCATCAAAAATCTAGTATTGCTCTCATTCAACCGGTATATAATGCAAATAACAGAATTTACTGTGACAAACATAATATAGATTACATTCATTATTCTGGTAATATGTTCCAAACTATTGATTATAGTTTTAACAACAGTTCGTATAAGTATGTCGTATATATGAAAAACTATATGAACATAATAGATCATCAAAAAGAATTTAAGCGTATCATTGACCAGGCTGGTGACGTTGAACTTATATTATGCAGAGATGAAAATAGAAAGGATATTAGCCTTAATGTTGTTATTTTCCGTCGCAGTGAATGGACTTCGTACAAATTACGACAACTATATTGGGCTAAAGATGTGAATAATGATCTAATATTAGATCAAATATACACAGATTACGCACGACCAATCTCTAATAATACCATAAATAGCGGATTACCGTATAGACTATGTAATATATGTATATATAATGAACATGCATTTAATTCGTACAGTTCGTGTTTTATACAAACATCTAAGTTGTCCCGTATAGTAATACCAATCTATCCATGGTGTAAAATACCTGGATACGATGAAATTTCATCATATATACCACCAAATACATGTTGTACCAATAAGATACCTAAATATATATTTCAAACGATGGAAACCACTCTTTTACCATCGCAAATGGTAAAAGATATGCGAAAATGGATCGATATGAATCCAGAATATCAATATACATATTTTACCAGTTTGGATCGTATTGAATTCTTAACTAAAAATTTCCATCCCTATGTTGTCAATGCTTATAATAAATTATTACCAGGGGCATATAAAGCAGATCTGTGGAGATGTTGCGTTTTATTTATCCACGGTGGTATATATGCTGATAGTAGAGTAGTTCCTCTAATTCCTCTATGTGATATCATCGATGAATCGGATAAGTTTATAATAGCAACAGAACGAATACCATGCTGGTTATGGAATGGGTTTATGTGTTCAATACCTAGACACAGGGTTCTAAAAAAAATCATTCATTATATATGCCAAGCTGTGCACGCGGGTTATTATGGGGACAACACTCTTGATATTTCAGGGCCTTCTTGTGTTGGGAAAATGATGAATACATATTTAATGAGACCTGAAAATAGTATATTTTCTCCTGGGAATAAAAAATTAGGAGTTAAAATATTATCACTCACAGTGCTATCAAACCCATACCTTAAATATAAGGGGAGAAAAATCATTCGAACGAGAGCAGTAACTGGTATTACAGAGCATAATTTTCGTAGTATATCTGGTATAGAAAAATACGGAGAATCATGGTGGAATAAACGTGTTTATAAACATAATCTTATACGGTAAACAATGTATATAAAATTATGCAATACTGTATATATACGTTTATTTATACTACTATTATGTATCACAAATCTATTATTAAATCGAGGTAAAATAAACTTATTGCTTGTTATTATAGCATTTTTTAACACATTTCTATATGATGAACTAACGTTAATAATGTCTATTATAGTAATAACAGTTGTTTTGATAAAAATCCTTTTGTTAAAAATAAAGATTGAGTATAAAATACCGATAATTGCATGTATAATAGCAGTATACGGAACGAACTTAAAAATCGGACTAACCATATGTAAAATACTTATACAATCTCCTAAACAGAACAATAATGTACATGCTTTAAATGTAAACACTAAAACTATAACAAAGTTATACAATCAAATTTTTGATCTTCATACTAATTTCCACAGATTGACTGATAAACCAACAATATATGTATGTAATTATACGTACGATCGCATGGATAACATCGCATGGTTGTTGATTCCTAGATCTGTGTGTTGTATTATGGGAGAATATCTAGTACCTGTATTTGGACGAATTGTCAAGCATGTCATAGGAAAGAAAGGAAGATCTGGTTCATTTAATCTTTTAAAGGAAACGATAAAGGATAAAATGTCAAACGGATTTTCCATTTTAACTTATGTCACTACCCCACAGGAAAAAATTGGCAATATCGGTAGAGTTAGAACAGGGATATTTAGGATCGCAAAAGAATTAAATATGACAATAACACCTATCGCAATTGATTATATACATTATACCAACATTGGCAATATACCTTATCAGCGATTTGAAATGAGAGTTGGAGATTCTTTTAATGTTACTGATGTTATTATGGATACTCTCAGAACCCGGAGGTTTTTTAAAAACTCTATTAAAGAGTTTAATAAAAATAAGTTTAATTAGAGCGACAACTGCTCCGGCAACTTTCTAGTTGTTCCTTTACATTGGATAATCGTTTGAATGTACCAATCATTGCTAAAATTGCGATGATTACTCCTATGGCAACAACAAAATAAGCTATATTATTACTACATAAACATTTCGCCCAAAAAGAACGTTTTTTATACTGTTTTAATGTATTAATTTTTTTAGTCATATTTATTATTAATAAATAATAAATTTTATCATTTTAATATTATAGGCTGTGTTAACTCACTATAATGTTTATTTACGAATAACTTTACGTGGGTAATTTTATTTATGTTATTGTATAACAGTCCGATGTGATCATTCATCTCATATATTGTATATTTATGATCTTGTAAAATAGGTAATATACTTTTTGTATATTCAATTGGACCAGTCACTTTTAAAACACCCGGTTTTCCAACCCCATATTTTTTAATATCATAATTAACAATATTTTTGATAACATTTTTGATAACATTTTCCAAAAATGGATGATTGGGTTTGCATATAATATGCCATTGTTGAAATTCCCCGTCCTCACTGTCAAGAAAAGAACTTTGACATTGACATTTATCGTGTGTTAATATATATTCGTCATCCTGGCGAATAATTTGATCAAGAGGATATTTCATACCACTTTTAATATCAAAATATGCACCTCCTTCCTTATACATAAGCAGATAACGAAAAAAATCTGCTTTTGCTGCTCCGTATATTGGGTTAATCATATTATATATTTTTAATATATCAGGAGGGTAGTTTTTCTTCATATATTCAACCATATCATCATCGTCTAGAAGAATGTGCGTCCATGTTGGGTTAATTTTTTTTATATACTCTATATTTTCCTGAAAACTGGGGTTAATATTATTTTTATCTTTAATAAGCTGATATACCTTTTTTGGGATATATTTGGAACCAGACAATTCTTTATTTGTAGTCATATTTTCATCAATACGATTATTGTTGTAGTAATTATTATATATAGCACAGCTTAAGTAAAAGAGTAAGAATATCACTATTATGATAAATAATATAAACCATAATTCCATTTTATTAGATAAAAACATAATAAAATTTGCTATGAATCTCTACCCTTGAAATGCCTTTTTGGTGTCATATAATCCTCCCCATACCTCCATGATAATGTTTCATGTATTTTTTCAGGTACTCGTACTGGTATATTATATTTTTTCCATGTAAGCCATGAGCAATTACCAATATAGTCAGTTGATATATCAGATTCTCCATTACCACCAGTTGCGCCGATATATACATTTTTATCTTTGTCAATAGAGTTTAAATATAAATCTGCGTATCTTCCTAAAAGGTAGACTCTGTAAGCTCTCCATGTCATCTTTTCCATTGTATAACCTTTTTTAGCTAAATCTTTCTCGACAAGTTTCATCTTTTCGTGTAATTCTGGTGTATCTACTACGACAACATCAACATCGGTATCCCACCATATAATATCATTTTCTCTCACAATACCCAATAATGTTCCAAAATCTGCCCAATACTCAACATTATTGTTATTTAGTGAGGTGAATAGATCGACTGCTATTTTACGTAAAGTATATTGTAGGTATAATGGATATAAATAGCAGTAAATTACTGCACCAACCAGTATAATTATGAGTATAATATAATACCACTTCATTTATAATATATCAACATATTAATCAGTTTTTTAAAGATGCTGGTAATGGAATACAGTTTGTAATGTTTATTTTGTTAAGAACTTTATCTTCTTTTTTATACATAACATCGAATACATTAGTTCCATAATGATCCATTAACACTTTCCGAGAGTTTTTTGGAACTAATACAGTTGTATCATAAAATTTTGAGTGGGCTAAAGGCTTGATATCACTTTTTTTATAATTAAAATAATCTGTTTGATTTCCGTATTCATCCTTTGCAACCGATATTTCTCCCGGTTCAATTTCTTGGTAATAATCTTCATGATGGTGTGTCTGGAATATCGTTCCGTCTAAAACTGTGTCTAGTCGTCCATATGATATTTCTCTTAATACCTCTAGTATAACAATAAGAAGTATAATAAGAAGTATCTTGGCCCATATCGGAACTGGTAAAAAGATAACTATAATAAATAAGCATATAACAGTAATGTATAAAATGTTCAAGTATGTTTTTTGTTTCCCACTTGTTTTCTTAATATTAAACTCGTATGGAACACCATGTTTGAGTGTGTATTTAAGATTTCTAGGTGCATGTTGAAATTTAAGTATGTACTCGGGGGGTAATTTAAGTCTTTTAAGATGGTGATAATCTTCTGACAGTATACCAACATCTGGGTCAACATCGAATGGTAAAAAGCCTTTATGTCGTGTAATACCTAATTAAAAACCCATCCCGTGCGAATATAGGGATGTTTTGAGCAGTAAAGATATCAAATAATATTTTAATATCATTATATGTATCTTTTGGTACGGTTGCTCTGATATTATAATCACAGTATTTCATTTATTATTACTAATAAATATAATGAATATTGTGAATATACTCAAAAATATAAACATTCCAATATAGATGTATAATTTTCCATTAAATGTTGAGTATAATGGTATAAATTCTCCATTTTTATCCATTTTCTTACCGACAGTATTATACGTCTCATAATTTGTGTTACACCCTTTTGAACCAGGAAAGTGTAGAATACATGGATAACTCCCTGTTTTTTTATTATGTATTATATTATCTTTTGTGAGAACCCATATAGATCCCATATCAGGTTCATATACTGTACCTATTATCTCTGAATTATAATCTAAGCTTAATATATCAGGATTTTTAATCCATATATCATCAAGAGATGATTGATCATCTGTATCAAATGGGTTATTAAGTATCTGTTCATATAAAATAGCAAGAGCACCAGCGTAGCCGACAACACAACCAGCACATGGATATATAAAAGTGTTATTGGAAGGTGATCTTTTTTTACATACCTTAGTGAACATTTTTTTGTTATCAGGTATATCCATTTGGCCTGTACAGCAATTTGGTTCAGCACTTACTATAATATTTTTACCAGTAGCTATAAACTTATCATATAGTTGGTTGGGTGGTTTTACAAATAAAAGATCATATGCGTCGCATAATACAACAATTTGATTAGATTCCTGTTTTCTAACAAAATTAAGATATCCTTCAGTTCTTTGCGACCAACCAAGCCATTTTTCTCCCATTCCTAGAATAGTATAGTCGTAGTTAAAAGTTTTTACGGATAATTCCCAGTTTTTTAACTGATCTTTCATACATGTAGCGTATGTAACAACTTTGATAGACATTTATTATAAATGTCTATTATAAATCTTCATTTATAATAAATGAAGATTTATACAACATTGTTATGTGTGATTATACTTATATGTACAAGTATTCTTATATTTAAATTCGTGAATCCTCATATTGGTGTATCAGTTTTTATTACAGGATTAACTGTGCTAATGTATTTATCTCTAAAAAAGACAGATAATGGCACAATGCCTAGTCATAATTTACCTAAATATTTAATTCCCGAAAAAACAGACACGGAAGAATTGGTGGTTGCGATGTGTAATGAAGATGTAAGTTGGATAGATGAACACGCTCACAAATACAAGTTAGTGACTGTGTATAATAAATGTGGGAAAGTTGTTAAGTTTAAATCTCCTAACGTGAAGGTTATAGAATCTCCTAATATTGGTACATGCGATCACGCATATTTATCTTATATTATAGAAAGGTACGATAGTTTACCGACTTTTATAGAATTTACAAAGGGGTGGAGACCACCCAAAGGGGAATACCATAATTGCTTACCGTGTAAAACGGATAAAGAAAAACATAACGAACTTATGTCTTTTTCGTTAAAAGACTATAATTTTTCCAATCCTGTTAATTCACATAAAAAAGGTTTATCTAAATTCCAAACATCTAAATATAATAATATGGGTGAATGGGTGAAAGATAGCGAATTTCTTACAGAAGACATATATAAGAGAAATACATGTAATATGATATATGGGGGTCAATTTGGCGCAACCAAGGAACAAATAATTAATACTCCTAAAAAAGTGTGGGAACATTTACGTTCACAACAAAAATATCCTAGAGCGGAAGTTGACCACTTTATTGAGAGAACGTGGAGGCCTTTACTATGTGAATATAAATACAATAGATTAACTGATATGTTAAAATATGCTATATATTTCCCACAGTTTCACCAAATTAGAGAAAATGATATAAATTTCTATAATGGGTATACAGATATAATAAATTTGAGGGATTTAATCATTCATAAAAAAGAGACGCCTAGTCATATAGAATTACCTTTAACATCTATCAATGATTATGATTACGTTAAAAATAAAAATTTAATACAATCACAGATAGAATTACTTAAAAAATATGATATTGATGGTTTTGCCACATATCACTATTGGTTTTCTGATAATACTATAACAGGTAATAAAATGATTATGGAAAATATAAATAACAACTTATTGAATAGTGATTTGGGGGATAAAAAAATTTTTTATATATGGGCTAATGAAGATTGGACTTCATCTGTATTAACGAATAACAAAAAGACTGTAATAAAAAACAATTATGATGATGTAAATATTATGGAACATTGTCAGTATTTAATGTCAGTATTTTCAAATCCTGGTTATTTAAAATTTGACAATAAACCAGTTTTCTTAATACATCATTTGAGAATGATTTCAAATTCGATAATAAGTAAGTATTACAATATTCTTAATAAATTATGCAAAGAATATAATTTTGATGGTATATATTTGAGAATTAATAGTGATTATAAAAATATCGAAGATATACCTGAAAATATACGCGACAAATGCTACGATTTGCATCCACAGTATAAAAACCCCGACAAATACACACAAAAAGGGACAGGTATATCATATGTTGATTATAAAAAATATGTAGACGAACTAAATTTATATTATTCAGATATACAAAGTATCTTTTTTGACTTTGATAACAGCGCCAGATTGTTATATAATAAAAAAGATAGGAAACCCACTAAATGTGTTAATAACACAGAAGAAGAGTATAAAAAATATTTTAATAAAATTAAGGAAAAAGTACCTAAAATTTTACTAATAAATGCGTGGAACGAATGGGGAGAAAAGATGCACATAGAACCAAGTAATGAAAAAGGAAACTACTATTTGGAATTAATTAATAATCATCTTAATTTTTCTAAAATTCCAAAAATTATACATAAAGTATTTATAGGAGATAATGATATAGTACTATTAAATAACGCAATTACAAAAACTCATAATAGTTGGTTAAAATATAATAAAGGGTATGAATTAAAATTATGGGCAAAAAATGAATGTCGTGAATATTTGATAAACAATTTTGAAAAAGATGTCATAGATACATTTGTCAGATTAATCCCATATGCATATAAAACAGATTTTTTTAGATACTGTGTAATATATATGGAAGGAGGTTGGTATTCCGATTGGTCTCAAGAATGTTTCGAGTTTAATTTATTAGAAAGATTAGAAAGAGATCGAAAACACCCGTTAGTTACTTTTAAAGATAGATGTGGATATAAATTAGATCATACAAAAAACAATAATTACATTAATAATGGATTTTTTGGTGCGCCAAAGGGACATTTTATATTAAAGGAAATAATACAAAAAATTATTCATAATGTTAAGATAAATTATTATGGAGAAAACAGATTATTGCCTACAGGACCAGGATTATTTGGAAATATATTTTGTAAATATTATTCACCTGTAATTGAAAATTACTATGAATCAAATTTTTATTATATTGAAGAAACCCAGATTATTAAATCTAAATGTGATTGGGTACTAAACAATGATTTTCCAATGGGTAATAGTTACAGAGAACTATGGAAGAAGAAAAAAATATATGCTAATACCACATGATATTGGTTAGGATTTATATAAATCAGTTTTTAATAATTGCCTTACACCAAAAACCGCAACCCTTCCTTGAAATCAACCGTTTGTTCCCATCCTAAGTTCTTCAACTTATCATTACTTATATAATACCTTCGGTCATTATATGGTCTATCCTCGATAAATTCCAGTTCATTTTCCAGAGTGTACCCATCAACCTTCACCAAATCCAATACTAATTTAGCAACATCCAAAACAGTATATTCCATACCCTCATCACATCCGATATTGTATATCTCACCAACAACACCTTTATCCAAAATACACTCAAACGCTTTTACCGTATCATATACATACATAAATGCTCTTTGTGAAGATCCATCTCCTTGTACAGTTAACTTTTCACCGTTTTTTGCTTTTTTAATGAAACATGGGACAAGTTTCTCGTGATGTTGATTTGGCCCATAGACATTGTTACCCCTACTAATAATTACTGGCAACCCATAAGAATGACAATAAGCTTGTGCCATCAATTCAGCACCTGCCTTACTTGCCGCGTAAGGGTTTGTAGGGCATAGTATAGATTGTTCGGTTTTCTTTTTATCTACTGCCTCGCCGTAAACTTCGTCTGTAGAAACGTGTACAAATTTCTCAATCTTTTTATAGTCTCTGACACATTCAAGAAGTTTTTGGGTACCAAGTACATTATCATTTACAAACGTCTCGGCGTCTTTGAAAGAATTTTGAACATGTGATTGTGCGGCAAAGTGTATAACATGTGTAATATTCCTGCTTGTTAGAATATGTGATACCAATTCTGAATCACGAATATTACCTTCTATAAATACATAGTTAGGATTTGTTTGTACTTCCTTATCGATATGATACTGACTGGCGCAATAATACATGGCATCCAGATTTACGATAAGCCAATCTGGTCTATTTTTTACAGCATAGTTCACGAAATTACTCCCGATAAACCCACATCCTCCAGTTACTAATATTCTAGTCGTTGGGGGTTTATTGTAAGACTCTAGACAGTTTCTAACAGCTGTTTTAATATCTGGAATGTCTGGATATTCTGATACTAATTTTGTGGTATCGAGATAATTGTTTGATCTTTCAGATGAAAGTATTTTATTTTGCTCTTCTATTGAAAAGTTTTTCCACGAGAATGTCGGATCTACGATTTCCTTATACATTTCCAAAATCTCATTATGTGAAATAAGACCTGGGTTAGTCATATTATATGTACCGGTTTTATTTTTACACATCATATCAATAACAATTGGCAGTATAACTGGAAGTACAGTCATAGAATTAGGTACATTACATATTTTCTCGTATTTAGTGATCTTGGTAATAAAATCACGTGGGTTGGGTTCAGCTGTTATAGGCATTCGAATACGAAGATTTAGAACATTTTCCTCTAGTTGGTGTAGTAATCTATCAGTAAACCCTTTTACAATTGAATAACCACTCCCGAAAAAATTAGGGGTATCGTTTTCTGTAAACCCATCTTTTTCTTCTCCAAATGGGTGGTTATTATCGTAGGTAAAAATACATCCAGTCCCTAAATAAGTTAGATGTATATTTAATTTGCTACACACCAATGCGAGAGTTAATGGAGAAAAAAGATTATCTCTAACATTATCTGTCAATTTACCTGGTTGTTCTAGATAATCAATAGTTGAATATGTTTTATTTCCAATGGTTCCATGTGTTCTGCCTATCAGAGATACAACGTGAGTTACATCATTATCTTTAATTTCATTAGAAACGTCTTTCACGTTATCCACTCTTGCTTTTCCAATAATAAATAATATTTTCGAGCATTTAAGGAGTTTGGTGAATTGCTGTCCAATCCATCCACCTCCTCCGTATACTAATACTTTCATTTAGCAAGTACGTTATATTATTTTAAATAACAATATTTAAAGTTTGTATGTTACTTTTAAAAATGACTGACACTATTGTATGCGCATCTGGGTATTTTAACAATATTCCCACTTAAATCCTCTGCATTTATTTCGATGACCTATACACACTCTATTTATAGAAGATCTAGGAACGTTAATTGCTTTCCCTGCTTCAACCATACTATTATATTCAGCAATAGTATTACCCAACAAGTCTATCTGTCTCACTTTTCTTCCTATCCTTGTCGATAATCCAGCAAGGAAAGCATGCTTTACATTTTCTTTATGTGTAACCCACTCTAAATTTGATACCGTATTGTTTGTTTTACATCCATCTATATGATTAATACATGGTCTATTACTAGAATTAGGTATAAAATATTTTGCCACCAATCGATGTGTTGAATATGTAACTTGTTTGGTATTTATCCTAATTTTAGTTATAAGATAACCCTGTGTATTTTTCTGATTTTTTATGTATTTACTAGTAATATTATTCTTAACCCTTCCATAATCTGATACACTATAGTTAGAGTTTTTTATGGCTTTCCATTGCTCTCCTGTAATATCAATTCTTTTTCTAGATAATCTTGAATAATAAAATCCATTATATAATTTTCCTCGTTCAATAACTCTCGTAACTGTTCTATAACTTCTACCTAAATATTCAGCACATTTTTGCACTCCTTCAAATTTTTGCAATATATTATCTTCTTTATCTTTCTGTAGTATAATAATACGACCCTTTCGACCCCCTTTATTATTACAGTTTTTTCTGTTAACCCATATTAGATTTTCCTGTTTGTTATTATGTAAATTCCCGTCAATGTGAGTAACCAATTTCTTATTGTATGGGTTGTGTATAAAATATTCAGCTACTAACTTATGTACATAGTAACGCTGATAGTTGCTAGCTCCTTTTGTCAGTTGAATTGTTAGATACCCGCCATGATTAGTAAGGTTTCTAAATGTGCCTTTTTTCTATTGTATACTCTACCCAAGTTGGAAATCTCGTAATTTGGGTATTCTTTGATAGTTTCTAAAAACTCTAGAGTACACATTTTGGTTATATCTTATAAGTCATTTTTATAAATCATTTTAAAAGTATCACAACCCTTTTAAAATTAATATGACCGAAACTATAGTATGTGCTTCCGGGTATTTTAATTGCCTTCACTATGGGCATATTGAATATCTCCAGAAAAGTAAGGATCTTGGTTCTAAACTTATCGTAATCGTTAATACTGATAAGCAATCGTTTTTAAAGAAAGGAACATCTTTCATGCCGGAAGAAGAAAGACTTAAAATCGTTCGTAGCCTTGAATGTGTCGATGCTGCTATTTTATCAGTCGATGAAGATCGCACTGTGTGTAAAACACTTAAACTGATACATCCTCATATATTCACCAACGGTGGGGATCAGACAAACGATAAGATCCCCGAAAAAAGTGTCTGCGATGAAATGGGAACTAAGCTGGTCGATAGTTTAGGGGATAAAATTCAATCATCTTCATGGTTGCTTGCAAAGATAAACAAATAAATAAAATTTCTATAATATAAATGGTAGATGCATGGAATGTGATTTTTACCATCATTAAAGTATTAGCATATTTAATGATATTTTTGATGCTAGTATATATTATTATCGAAGTTCGATTTATAGTGAAGAATTTACCAATTGCATGTTCGGGAAAACAAGATTTTGACCCCACAAAAAAATACAGCGCGTCGTTTGTATTCCCAGGAATGATAGCAAAAGCCACTAAAACAAAATCCATTAACGGAACGATAACAGGAACAAAAACAAACGCGACAACGGGGACATTTTCAATCGCATTTACATCAGATCCACTGGATGGATCAAAGCCGGAAACCACAACTTTTCCCGGACAGAAATATTCATATACTAAATCAACTTGTAAGCTCGCATACACGTTAACAGATGGACCTCAAGGAGTACAACAATACTTAACCAAATTTAATATCGATCTATCCCCATACGTTGCCGATCTGTTGCCAAATGCTGGTTTAAGATTAACAGGTAATTACACTGGTTTAGGAATTTCTATCCCACTTGCTGTGACAGCATATCCATCGTAATTATATGGACCTGATCATATCAATAGCCCCGGCCGCTCCAGATGCGGCAGCTGCGAACTTATAATGGTATACAATCCATAGACCAATCCACGATGCAAGTATTAAGAATACCCCAAACCCTAAGAAAACGTATCCAACTGTATGATAATCATCTTTAGTCAAAGATGCATCGGTTGGGTCATCAGGATTGTAATATACAACAATATCTGTTTGATCAGCATAGTTAGTATTACTATTTGTATCAAAGATTTTGGTATATTTCTTTGATCCGACTGTGTATTGTATCTTAAAGTGACATAGATAACTTCGATTGTTATCTTTATCACTTGTAGACGAACAAGGTGGCACAGAAACAGGTTGTGGAGGATTTTGATTATCAACAGACTTGCCTGTTGTTTTCCCAGTGAGTTTTGTTTTATGTCTAAGGGAGACAATTCCACCTATAATAAGACCAATTCCTATTATAGTACCAAAAATAACACCAATAATAGCCCTAAATCTACCCCAAGCGGCCGCACCAGAATAAATTTCATCACCTAAACCTTTTGTCATTTTTATATAATAAAAATATTAATAAACAGTAAAATGATTATTAATATTTTAGCGATTATATTATTCGTATCTTTACTGGGTGTCTTCATATACGTATTTGCTGTTCCATGGCTCAAAGGTACAATGGTTAAATCTGATGATCCTAATTGTTCTGCACCAGGACCGTGTAAGAAAAACTCTTGGTGTTGTAAGGATCCGAGAGGTGGCGGTGCATATTGTTTATCGAAAGAATGTTCTGATATAAGATTAGAGCAACCATCCGACGAACAAATAAAGTTCTTTAATATATACATTATATGTGTTATTGTGTTATTGATTGTTCTTGCATTGTTGAAACAGTCAATCAAGTAGATCTTTCTTGTATTCGTTTGATAATATCTGACGTTGATATACCACGTGTGTAATCTACACGTTTAAATTTATTAAGTTTCATTGGGACCTCATACATGAAATTGTATGATGTATCGCCTTCATCGTGTGCATGAACGACCAAATCTATATTATGTTCAGACAAAAAATCTTTAGTTATAACTAATGGACATGGGGAAATTACTCTGTCAACATATTTACATGCATCTATTACAATTACTCTATCTTTTAATGGTATAATCGGAACTCTTTTATAAGATGCGGCATCAAGATCAGAATTTAATCCCACTATTAATGTTGTACCGAAAGATGCTGCTCTTTTGAGAAGGTTAACATGCCCGCTATGAAACATATCTGCGACCATATCAACATATATTGTTTTTTGATCCATACTTTAAATTATGGGAATAAAATCATTTTTTTTCAATTCATATAATGTATGTAAATCAATAGGGATATTTACACATTCAGATAACGGTTTCTTTGTAAAGTATGCAATGATAGTTCGACAAACTGCTTGATGACATATAATTAATATTGTATCACTTTCTTTTATTTGATCTAATACTCTAGAAACTCTATCGTATACATCTATATAACTCTCCCCGTTAGGATAACAATTATTAACTTTGTCATTATTACGTTTCATGTATATTTTTGGATAATTAGCCCTAATATTATCCAGAACCAATCCTTCGAAATCACCAGAATGGATTTCGTTTAAATCTTCCCACTCCGTTGGGTTGGAAGTGATACTGCTAGCTGTTTCTTTTGTTCTTATTAATTGACTGGTCCATACAGAAATTTCTGTATGTTTAAAATATTCCCCTAGAAAATCTCGATACTTCACGCCTTTCTCTGTGATATGACAGTCACCTCCAATTATACCCAAAACATTATTGGTACTTTGCCCGTGCCTAGACATATAAATACGCATTTATATGTCTTGATGAATGTATTTAAGTTTATTTTTTGTTTATCAAAAGAAGTATAATTAAGACTAATACAAGTACTCCCATGAGAGCCAATAATAAAGGAACAACACCGCATTTCTTACCACCATTACATTTTATCACTTTTTGAGGAGTTGTGGGCGGGTTTTTCATTGAATTATTATAAGAATCTTGATAAAATGATGCCAATGCACCCAATCGTTCACCGTAAGCAGTAGCGTCATCTTGTAAATATTTCATACTAGGATTCCATGCCCAATTAATACCATCTTTGTCATCCTTAACCATTCCACATGCCCCTTGTCCGCTTTTCCAATTACCTCCACCAATGTGGGAATCACCGAAAGTCATAAGAATTCTTGTCAGAGCATTGAGGGTTGGTTGTGCACCCGATACATATCCACCGCCGCTTGTATAGAAAGTACCGAGAAATCGATCTGATAAATCAAGTGTACCAGCGTTTTTACCAGCATTGAGGATATTTTCTGAAAATTCAAGCATATCTGGTTCAGGATTGCCATTGTATACCCCTGATCATAATGTATACCCGTCAGCATCGGCAACATCTTTAATTGTTGTATCAGATGCTGACTGTTACATATTTACTGGCACATTTCGCAATCCACCCATCTATTGTCGCAGTACTGCCTGTATCATTATGTCCAGCCCATATAATTAAAAGTTGTTTTTTATCTCCCATTGTTTATTTATACCAATGAAATTATTTAATTTCGGTCATAAATTTACTTAAATCAACTGTTTGACCAAGACCCCCATTAAACTGATCACTTGCTAGATTATTAAATTGCCATCCTTTGATTTTATGACCTGTTTTATATGCTGCATATTTGTTATATTCATCAACCATAAGCTTAACAGTTTTAGTAGAATTAAATATACAGTCTTGTACACATTCTGCATCATCGGCTTTACACCCGCACATGCTACTATTAGCTGTTGAAAAAACACCAATAATAGCTTTTAACCATAGATCACTGTTTTCGGTAGTTACACTACTAATTGATGCATCCAATTCTGTTTCTAGATATCTATTACCAGAAGTATCTCCAATTGATTTTCTCCATGCAATAGCAGATTGTATAAATAGTTCACTTGGTTTTTTAAATACACAGCCATTTTTACCACCCCATTTTCCAGAACTAAAATTATAGAGGACCTCAGTATCATAATAATTATCACACCATTTTACTGTGTTACATGAAGAGTCACCGTCGCTGCAATGAACCCCACATCCTGTTTGAATAGCAACATAATCAGAATTAGTAGGATCACATCCAGTGCCTGGTTTACAAACACAACCCATATCTGAATAGTTACACGTTCTAAATTGACTATTAGAATCAACGATCGACAAACATTTAATAAATCCTCCATTAAATAATGTCTGAGTATCTAACATTAAACCAATTGTTTTATTTGATGAACTAGATGAATAAAAATTCAGTGGTATTTTATTTTGAACAATGGTTAAATCAATATTAAATTGATTGTTATCCTGTGAAGGAGCAATATTATGGTTAAGGTATATTTTCTGGGTGCTATCAGGCCATCTAGTATAATCAGATATAACTCCTAAAAACCCATTGGGTGACATAAAACGGGTGTTTATATCATTAAAACCAATCGTCGTTGTTGGTCCAGGTGGTGGGGCTGGATTAGACGATGTTTCACAAAAAACATTTAATTCACCGCCTGGTGTTCCTGCTTTACCTCTTTGTGGGTTTGATCCATTCTGACAAGTAAACGGAGGGTCCCAACTACCGTAACTTGTTTTTGCATAAATATCCTCGGTTGAGAATGTAGTAGGGAAATTCGGGAAACAGTTTAATGTATCTATTTCTCCGACCTTATCGTCATTAATACGACCCGCATCATTTATCACATGGCAATTAAATGCAGGAGGGGCATTTGCTCCAGCTGTTCTATCCCAGTCTGGATACATTTTCATTGGATTTTGGTCTGGAGGTAAGGTATTGAGAGTAAATTCTACATTAAACCAATTAGTCCAATACGCTGCGAATGTTGATGGTGTCGACGGAGTAGAATTAAGGAATAATATGTCATCATTGGCCCATAAGATATCATTATAATATCCATATACCCAATGACCACTTGCAAAATTAACACCCACTGCCGAAATATATAGTTTATCATGAGCTTTACAGCAAATATTTTCAGATCCTTTACCCATCCAACATTCTGTACAGTCTTTATAATAAGCACACTTACCTCCATCATTACAGTAGTGAGCATTTGGCCATAATGGATCTTTTGTTTGAAAGAATCTAAAATATAATTGTTTCTTTTGTTCTGGAGTAAGTTTAAATGTTCCATCTTCAATGCTTTGTATAAACCACCAATTAAGCAAATCATTTTGGGAGTCTAAATCCTTACCTGGAGGGAGTTTAGGATTACCTGTTGAATTGGGGTCAGGAGAACCTGGTTCCGCAAAGTAACCTAATATAGTTTCTACTGAGTTTTTACTGTTTGTTTTGATAAAGTCTACCATTTCTAATGGTATAAAATCTAACCACGAACTAAATGCTTTTTGTGCTGGATCGGCAGCATCCATATTAGGTTCGTACATTTGCATTTTAACATAATTTGAATCTTTTTTAGCAGAATCAAAGAATTTTTGTAATACAGTTCCACCCCATAAATTACCATCAGCCCAATCAACTTTATTAATATCCACATCTTTCATAAATTTACCTGCGTAAGCTTTTTGAGGTTTATTCGGTGATGGTGATACTCCTACCCATATTTCCATATCTTTATCAAAACCTGAAATAGTACCAGACGGGTTTGACGGGTCGGGTCCTGTCCAGCTAATATCAGATTTTATGGGTATAGATGGATATGTTGTACCTGTTAGTTTATTTTGTAACATTGCAATAGCTTTTTTCCCATTTGTCTGATCATTTATAGCTGGTAATAAAAATGTAAGAGTATCGACATCAGTTCTTAAAGCATATTGAAACATATCCGAACTAATATCTCCAACGATACCAACACCAGACTCTCGAAGGCCACCCTCTAATTGATTTCTAGTTGATATGTTCCATGAACCTTTGTATATCGCGGAAGTGCCTTTTCTGTAAAATACACATATTTTTCTATGGGAATGTCTATACTTTTCACCAGGTTGTACTTCACCACTATCATCTTTTGTATCAATTGGTATAACATTCTTTCCACACTGAAGAGCAACATTCGGAAGCTGAAGAATACTTCTCCATGTTTGACAACAATGTGTACCTTTCAAGAAAGTTGTTTCACATGATGGTTGCCATGCTCCATCATCAAAACAACACCAATTAGTTTTATCATCAGCACCGCAAGTATAACCACTTGATCCACCGCATTGAGTTCTGTCAATACCTAAGATAAGTTTAGCTCCTCTACCAACAGCCTTGTTAATAGCATCTTTCATTTCATCGTCATAAGCAGTATAATCTGTCCATAAATACATTATGTCATCTTTATTAGATCTATTAACTTGATCAATAAACCATGTGTTAACATTAGTTAATGTTGTAATATCAGCTGGATCATATGGATTAGGAATACTGAATAAACATGTTACGTTTAATGGTTTACCAGTAGGATTGTTACATTGCCCGCCACAATTAGAATCGTCATAACAGTTTGTACTACCTTTTTTACAGTCACTTGGTAAACATTCTCCATCCAAACATGCCCATTGCTGAGGTAGCGGAGAATTATTATTTATTTGTTTATATACGCTATAAATGGTTGCGGATGCTACTATGACAATTAAACCGCCAACAAGAAAATATTTGGTTTTAGTAGGTAAATCTGCCTTTATTGTTTGTTGATATAAAACTATTGATACTGTAAATAACAGAATTAATAATATTAGCATTATAGAGACTTTCATTATTTATTATTATATTCTAAATAATAATAAATAATGAAAGTCTTCAAAAAAACCAAACGATTATTTCTCATACTAGGACTACTCTTATTGGCTGTAATCGTATTTTTGTTAATATACCTTCAATCATCATCTAGTGGTTCTAATCCTCCCACAAGAATGAATGCTAAAAATTTGTTTAACGATACATCAAATAATTCTCCAATAGGCGGATTTCTTGCGCATATGATGGAACCAGAAGATTTTGAAAATATAGTCAAAAATGACAGTCTTGATATATCAATAATGACTGACTGTGCTTCCGTGAACAGACATACATGTTCAGCATGGACATATATGAGAACAGATTTACCACCAATTCTTTTTATTATTCCTAGCAGTGACACGCCAACATGTGGTGTAATGATAGATCCAGTTGCGGCGTGGTCGTTAATTACCACAATGGGTGTTATAGACTCAGCAACTGATTCCAGAAGTTGCTGCTCTAATGAAACAACCGTGCCTAACATGGTTAGATGGCCAAATGATGTAAACGGTTGTATTGGTAAAATATTAGAGTCTAAATATCGAGGTAAATACACAAATTATGCTGTATATCAGCAAAGTGCAAATTCTGGAGGATCATGTCCAACAGAATGCTCTGAAGATGATTTATTTTGTAAATATAGAAATTCCGGAGGAGGTACTGATTTCTTTGATATGGTTAATTGGCCAGGATGTTACGATGGTTCTTATGATAACTGTTTTGATTTTACACCAATAGATACAAGTCAAGTACCTGAATCTATTAAAAAAGATGCTCCTGGAGCCGCAGGATTTTTAACATTGCAAATCACAAGCGAATGTAAAAGCTGTAGCAAACCGTATTTATGTGTTACAAAAGATCCACCTAATGAGACAGCGTTGAGAGAACCGGTTGAAGAAGAAAAACAGTTTTCTGGGTATGTTGATCCATATGGAGGTAATTGGACTAACCTATATATGCCAAACGGATATGAGAAATATAGTAATGTTATGATTATGACTAGACAATGTAAGTTTGAGAAAACCGACTGGAATGCATGGGTAGATACATTAAAAAACTATTATAGTACAATTTTAAAGGGAATGAATGCAGATAATACATACCAAGATTCTTCTTATAACTGGCAAATTGCAAATCCAGATAAAAACTGGACTTGGTTAGAAAATGAAGTAAATATATATGTTAACCCAAATAAAGATTCTGATGTTCATAAAAATCAACAAAAAACATTTATTAATAGTATTATTGGGTTTTTCTATGTAGGCACCACATGCGAAGAGCAATTAAGTTCTCTTAATGGTATTACAATACAAGGTGATTCTGGTCCATATTATAATGCAGATGATAGGTGTAATGGATTTTGGGGCACGGATGGAGATTCTCGTCGAACTACAGAGAATAAAAGAATGAAACAATCAGAAACAGCTGTTATAAACATTGTAAAATGGTTTAACAATAAATATAACAAGAATACTGTTGGGTATGAAGCATCACCAATATCAAATTCATTTGTGGATTACAAAACTTGGAATCAAGCACGAACAGTAGGGTCTGGAATCCAGTTCGACCAATTATTCCGACAAATTACCAATTAATCTTTAAAAAACTTAAATTAAAAAATGAATTTAAGTTGATACTTTTGTTTATAAAACAAACAATGGAGAAGTACACATTTTTTCCGTATAGCTGGCATATGGACGAAGACGAAGAAGACGTTACTGCAATGAGGGTTTACGGTCTTGACAATAACAACGAAAACGTCTGCGTTCGCATAGATAATTTCACACCTTTTGTATATTTAGAGCTACCGGAAAACGTCCCATGGACAGCCAGCAAGGCACAGCAAGTTGGTAACAAACTCGACACAATGTTAGGAGACCGGAAACCTTTAGTAAAGAGACTAATGTATAAGAAAAGGCTTTACTATGCACATTTGGATCAGAAAGGTCGTCGAAAAAAGTTCCCATATTTGTTTCTATCGTTCTCTCATCAGTCCGACATTCGCAACATGTCGTACAAGATCAGGCGCCCATTAAACATTATTGGTATTGGGAATATTAAGGTTAAGATGCACGAACAGGACGCGTCTCCGATTCTACAGTTTGTCAGTTACAGAAACGTGTCCACAGCTGGTTGGATAGACTTTGTCGGAAAGAGAATAGGAAAAGATGATCAGATTACTCGATGTGATCACGAGTTTAAAGTTAGGTGGAAAAATGTAACACCGAATACAATTCCGACTGTTGCGGCACCTTTGATTATGGGATTTGATATTGAGGTCAACTCAACGAATCCATCAGCAATGCCAAAAGCTGAGAAACCAGGTGATAAGGTTTTCCAAATATCTTGTGTGTTATTTCGTCATGGAGATGACGAGAAGAATATGGAGAAATGTTTGCTGACTTTGGGAGAACCAGATCCTAAAACTGTTGGAGAAGACACAGAGATCTATATGTACGAAACGGAACACGATCTTCTGATCGGGTACACAGAGTTTATACAGGAAAAGAATCCGAATATCATTGTGGGATATAACATTCTTAATTTCGATATCCCGTACATGATTGATCGAGCCAAGATGAATTACTGTATCTTTGATTTTGATCAACAAGGATTCAACAGATACGGTCATGCAAAGGAGAAGACGATTAAGTGGTCTTCTTCTGCATATGGTAACCAAACGTTTCAGTTTCTGGATGCAGAAGGACGGTTGTATGTCGATCTTCTTCCTCTAGTGAAGAGAGATTACAAGATGGACAACTACAAATTAAAGACAATTTCGACATTCTTTCTGGGGTGTGTTGACCCAAATACACCAATTTTGACGTGGGGTGGATCTAAAAAATTAGCTAAGGATATACAGATCGGAGATGAACTTATCGGTGATGATGGAACAAAAAGAACAGTTCAAGATATATGTGAAGGTGTTGATGATATGTATGAAATATATCAACATAAATTTGATAATTATATTGTCAATAGCCAGCATATACTAACTTTTAAGATATCAGGTCATTGTAGTATATATTGGTTAGACAAGAAGAAAATGTGGACTATGGGTTGGCTTGATATGAACAAAAGAAAATTTAGATTTAAATCAATGTCTACAACAAGAACTACTAAAACCAAAGAAGACGTATATGAAGATATGGTTAAATACAGAAATACATTGGATACTAATGATATATTGGAAATAAAAGTAAAAGATTATTTGACATTACCAGATTCTGTTAAGAATAAACTGAAAGGGTATAAAACATCTGGGGTTCAATGGAAACATCAGGATGTTCCGATAGATCCATATATATTTGGGATGTGGTTAGGGGACGGGGACAGTGATGGACGGGGTTTTGCAAGTCAAGACAAAGAGCTTATAGAAAAATGGGAATCGTGGTGTTCCAATAATAATGCCAAATTCGAGCATAGTAAAAGATATAATTACAGAATTAAACATATCTCTGGAAAAAGATGTACACCACCTTTAAAAACGATATTAAAAAAGCATGAATTATTTAATAATAAACATATACCTAGTATATATCTTCAAAATGACCGAAAAACACGATTAAGTCTTTTAGCTGGTCTTATAGACACAGATGGGTATGTCGGGAGTAATGGTCGATGTATTATTATCACCCAAGTTAGAAAAGAATTATCTGAACAAATATTATATCTAGCTAGATCATTAGGAATGTCTGCTTTTTGTAAAAAAAGACATACTAAATGGACTTGGAACAACGAGACTAAATATGGGTATGCATATGAAGTAGCAATTTCAGGAGAAGGTTTAGAAGATATACCAACCATTTTAGGATATAAAAAATGTTTAAAAAGACAACAAAAGAAAGATGCACTTGTCAGCGGTATTAAAATTACTCATATTGGAAAAGGTCCATTTAATGGATGGCAAATTGATGGAAACGAACGATTTTTATTAGGAGATTTTACTGTTACTCATAATTCAACAAAAGATCCTCTGTCGGTTAAGGGAATCTTCAAGTGTTACAGAATCGGTATCAAGAATAAGGACGGGGTATATTCGCGACAAGCGCAGAAAGCAATGGGTATTGTCGGAAAATATTGCCTTTGTGAAAACACAAGAGTTTCCGGTAAACACGGCTCTATTCCTATTGAGAACCTTTATGGAGAAAATTTAGAAGTTCTTTCTTGGAATGAAAAGACCGACAAATTAGAGATATCTGTACAGTCTAACTTTTTCGACAACGGTAAGAAAGAATGTATCGAACTAGAGCTGGAAGATGGCCGTACTATCATATGTACTCCGGATCATAAATTAGTTACAGAAAATGGTTGGATTAATGCTGATGACATTCCTGTTGGTGGAAAAGTTAAAGTTGGTCCCATTCTTCCAGAAGTAGAGTTAGATACAAATGAAACTATATATGCTCGTGTACTTGGGTATATGATTACAGATGGACACATTAGTAAACAACGATGTGTCGGGTATTTTGGAAATTTATTAGATGCACAAGTGTTTTGTGATGATATTAAAACTCTTTGTGGTATTAAACCTGAAATTAGAAAAAAGAGTTTAGATAATTGTTGGTTGGTTAGTTTACCTAAGAATATGAAATATAAACTATTAACAGAAAATTGGATTAAAGGCGGTAATCGTACAGGAAGTAAGGAATTACTACCAGATGTATCTAAATGGAGCAAATCTCAGATTAGAGAATTTATTGCAGGTATGTTTGGGGGTGATGGTTGGTGTCCTTGTTATAACAAAGGAGATGATAAGTTTACACCAATTGGTCTTACTCAATCAAGAAATAATAAGAATGATATTGACGAATATGTGGAGAAACTATCTAATATGTTAAAAATGTTTGATATTAGCTCTAGTATCAGAATAGCTAAACGTGATAATTTGTTTATTGGAAGTTTATCGCTGAGTATGCATGATATTGAAAAATTTGTCACTACTATTGGTTATCGTTATTGTTATCATAAAACAATTCGATCATCCATTGCGACATTTTATTATAGAATTAAGAATAAAGCTATTCGTGCTTACAAACAATTTTATGACCAGGTAATCACATCCGATATGTCAATAGCAGGAGCATATAGAGAATATGTTAATCGTTATACATACGCTCCGACATACGGAACTATGAAATCATGGGCACGGAAAGGCTTTCCGACTGGGCGCCCAGATCAAGCATGTCGTAGTTTCCCTAAAGTTGGGCAGTTTCTTAACCGCATAAATGTAATAAAATTATTCGAAGGAGACGATTACCATTCATATTCTTTGGATAAAAATTGTGATACTTTACCAACTTTTGAATTATCATTGATTTCGAAAAAGAGTGTTGGTATTAAGCAAGTATACGATATAACAGTTGAAGATACTCATTCATTCCTTGCTAATGGGATTGTGGCACACAACTGTGTTCAGGATAGCGCTCTTGTTATTCGTTTGTTTAACAAACTACAGACTTGGATTGGTCTTTGCGAGATGGCTAAAACTTGCAATGTACCGATCTTCTATCTGTATACACAGGGTCAGCAGATCAAGGTTTACTCACAGTTGTACAAGTATTGTTTTACAGAAGATACAAAAGTTAGTTTAGTTCATGGAAATGTTCCTATCAAAATGTTGGAGAAAAATAAGGATAAGGTGTTATCTTGGGATGAAAAAACTGATCAAATCATTCAATCAAAACAAGTTCGATTTTTTAATAATGGAAAACACGACTGCATATCTCTAGAGTTCGAGGATGGAAGAACTATAACATGCACTCCTGATCATTTATTTGCAGACACGAATGGAAAATGGATTAAGGCATTTGATATAAAACTTGGTTCTAGAGTAAAAATAGGTCCTGTGTTGCCAGATGTTTCTATTGATACATATGAAACTATATTAGCTAGAATACTTGGTTATATTGTAACTGATGGACATATGAGCAAACATCGTAACAAAAGCTGTGCTTTTTTAGGTACTTTGTTAGATGCTGATATTTTTGCTAATGATATTGAAAAATTATGCAGATTTAAACCGAAAATTAAGAAAGATACTTGTAAATCTAATTGCTTTACTGTAGGAATACCAGTAAAAGTGGTTGATATGATCAACAACATTGATGGTATTTATTGTGGTAATAGAACAACCAGTTCAAACACTTGTTTACCCACGGATTTAGCATATTGGAATAAGGATCGATTACGTGAATTTTTAGGTGGATTATTCGGAGGAGATGGGTGGTCATGTAGTTACAATAAAATAACTAATTCATTTACACAAGTAGGGTTTACACAGTCTAGAACAGGTGAAAATTGCTTACAAGATTATTTTCAAATATTAGCATCATGCCTTGAAAAATTTGACATTCAAAGTAAATATAATATAATTCTGAAAAATAATAATTATGTTGGGTCTCTGATTATACAGGGTACTCAGAATTTATACAACTTTGTTGATAAAATTGGATATAGATACTGTTATAACAAGACAATGAGAACATCTGTTGCATATATGTATTATAAACTGAAAGATCGGGTTAAAAAGGATAAGCAAGACCTATTTAACAGAATATTATCTCTCAAAAATAGTGGATTAACAATAACAATGGCATATAAAAAGGCTATACAGAATATACCGACATCTGAATATATGCCTACAGTAAAATCGTATATCAGATACATAAAAAATGGGTTTGTCCCACACACAAATATTGTTAGTTATAAATTTATAAAGGTATCAGAATTTATAGAACTTACAGGAAGTAATAAATGTTTTATGAACGAAGAATCATACCATTCTCACCAAATAACAAAAACACAGACATATATACCAACTTTTAGTCTAAAATTAGTTGGAAGAAAGGAAGAACTAAAACAAACAGTTTATGATATTGAAGTGGAAAATACCCACTCTTTTATGGCTAACGGTGTTGTTGTTCATAATTGTATGTACAAGAATTTCGTTGTCGAAAAGGATGGGTATGTTCCAAAGGACAACGAGCATTATGTCGGAGCAACGGTGTTTGAACCAAAGGCAGGTGTGTACGACAGGGTGATACCGTTCGATTTCGCATCTCTGTATCCAACAACGATCATTGCGTACAACATCGATTATTCTACTTTGGTCACCGACCCAAGTGTACCTGATTCTGATTGTCATGTGATGGAATGGGAGGATCATGTCGGATGTTTAACGAAAGGGACTAAGATCACCTTAGGAGAATACTCTATGAATATTGAAGATTTAACAAACTATTCAGATAAAATTTTAGCTTATGATGGGAAAAATGGATTGGATTACTTCAATCAGACTAACTTTTTTGACCAAGGTATGAAAGAATGTATTGAACTAACTTTTAATGATGGTTCTACATTGAAATGCACTCCTGATCATCGTCTGCTTGTTGGTGATGGCCAATGGGTAGAAGCACAAGATATTAAATTATGTCAAGATAAAGTGAACATAGGATATTCTCCTCCTGTTTACGATATATCTGACAAAGTGTTAGTTATTGATGATTATGTTTTCAGGGGAAGAGAATTAATTATATTCTACAAATTACTTGGTTTGTTGTGTGCTGATGGTTATTGTACAAAAGGAAGAACGATCTTATATAGCGGACATCAAATAGATATTCAGAATATTACTAGGGATCTCGAGTATATTACAAAGGACAAAAAGTCGTATTCCATACGCAAGGAAAATTACGGATGGGGTATAGTGATTAAAGGTCGTTTTGGTGAGATTCTTAGAGATTTAGATGGAATGTTATGGGGTAAGAAATCAACACAGAAACGAACTTTACCATCAATTCTAAAAAATGCGAGTAAAGGAGAATTGTGCGCCTTCCTAAGTGGGTTAATGGGTGGAGATGGTCACACATTTTCTTTTTCAGAAAAAGCACAAAGCTTGGGAAGTATTAAGTTATCGTGGACATCTGAAGACGAAAATATATTAGACCCCATATTTAACCAATTACAAGAATATTTTACCAAATGCGGGGTTCAGACATCAGTATATCGGATTAAAACACAAACTTTTATAGGAATAAAGTCAGAGGACACACTCAAGTTTCAAGAAAAGATAGGATTTTCTTATTGTGTCCATAAATCTATGAGGCTAGAAGCTGGTTGTTCTTACTTAAGATATAGAGAAAAAACGTGGGAGCAACAGAAATATATTGTCGAACGTGTCAGTGAATTGAAAACAACAATGTCGTTAGAAGACGCTACAAAAAAGGTCGTAAATGATGTTAAGACTAATTTTCCAGTATATAATGAATATTATGCCAATCCATCGAAAAGTCAGATAATTGATCTACTAAGGGCTAAGAAAAAATGGGATAAGCCAATGTTCTCTAGAGAACATTTTCCAGGTCCTATCGAATATATGACAAAAATCAATGCTTTGAATATTTTTGATTCTTATGGAGTAAATAAGGAAGAGAAATCACTCCCGTGTATACAAAAGACGGTGATATACAAACAGAATATAGGAATACAGCAGACTTACGATCTGGAAGTAGAATCATCTCACTCGTTTGTAGCAGATGGGATAGTTGTTCATAATTGTGAGCATGACAAGTCTGTTCGAAAAACAAAACCAAAACATGTTATGTGCGACAAACGGTATTTCCGATTCCTTAAAGAACCGAAGGGTGTTATGCCTACTGTTCTACAAAATCTGTTGGACGCACGCGCTCATACCAGAAAACAGATTAAAGTTATTAATAAAATTCTTGACAAAAAAGATATAGATGAAAAAGAATGTAAGATGGTTGAAGAACTTATTCCAGATGTTCTAAAAATACTAACTGAAAAGAAGAAAATTGCTACACAACGCAAGGACGAGTTAAAAACTCTCACAGAAGTATTGGAAAAACGTCAGCTTGCTTACAAAGTATCAGCAAACAGTATGTATGGTGCTATGGGTGTCACACGTGGATACCTTCCATTTATGCCAGGTGCTATGGCTACAACTGCTATGGGACGAAAGAATATTGGAATAGTCGCAGAAACTATCCCCAAGAAATTTGGAGGAAAACTTATCTATGGTGATACCGATACATTATTACCTGATTCCCCCCTTATTGTAAAAAATAAAAATGGTGATATTGAATATAGAACGATGGAAGAATTAAGTAATGGTGATTGGAAACTTACTATCACCGGCAAGGAAATTTCACCATCCCAAGACGGCCTATTAGTATGGAGTGATGTAGGTTTTACACCAATAAAATATGTCATTAGACATGCTATAACAAAACCTCTGATTAGAGTTACTACTCATGTTGGTTCTGTTGAGTGCACTCTAGACCACTCACTACTATGGGAAAATGGAGAAGTAGCCAAAGCAAGTGATGTGAAAATTGGGAGCAAACTTTGTATATCTGAAATGCCGTTGCCTATTGATACACCCGAAACTCCTATTTACCCAAACAACCTTACAAATGAAAAAATAAAAGAATATATTATTCCGGATGTTTTCCTATGTGATAGTGGTTTATCAGCGGAATTGGCATTTGCATGGGGTTTATTTTATGCTGATGGTTCTTGTGGTAAATATGGAACACCATCTGGTATCAAAACATCGTGGGCTATTAATAACAAAGATGATACATTGCTGGATAGATGTTTGAATATTTTGAATAAACATGAACAAGACTTAAATTTTATTATCATAGATACTATGAAATCAAGTGGTGTGAATAAATTAGTACCAAGATCTAAAAATACGTATGGATGTATTGTTCCTTTTGTCAACAAGTATAGAAATATGTTTTATGACCAACGAAGAAGTAAAAGAATACCCAACATCATATTTAATTCTCCATTTGAAATTAGACAATCATTTTTTATGGGGTATTATGCGGGTGATGGAAGTAAAAAAGATCCAGCTATTTCTTGTAGTAATAAAGGAGCAATTGGGTCTGCCGGATTATTTTATCTTATGAAAACTATTGGGTATAAAGTTAGTGTAAATGTTAGAAAAGATAAACCAAATATATACAAATTAACAGGTTCAACTCCGAAAGAAAAATTTAGGTATTGCTCAAATCAGGTTAAAAAAATAGAACCAACTAGTATTCTCAATTCTATAATTCCATTGGAAAAACCAATTGATTTCATACCACAGCCAGAGTATATTTATGACATCGAAACAGAAAACCATCATTTTGCCGCTGGTGTAGGTCAATTAGTTGTACATAATAGTAATTATATTGTTTTTCCGCATTTAGAAACAGCCGCTGAAAACTGGGATCATGCTCTTCATGTTGCAACCGAGATGACAAAGATGTTTCCTGCACCAATCTGTCTTGAATTCGAGAACGAGATTTATTGGAGATTTTTTATTCTGACTAAAAAACGTTATATGTACAAAAAGTGTATGCGAGATGGTGTTGTCGATGAGAAAATTGGCAAGAAAGGTGTACTACTAGCACGTCGTGATAACAGTATGTTTATTCGTAACGCATACGAAACCCTGATTATGATGGTATTTAATAGAAAAACTCGCGAAGAAATTCTGTTTTATATTATCGATATTATTAATAAACTATGTAGCCACTTCTATTCTTATAAGGATTTCATTGTCACCAAGTCAATTGGTAGCCATGGAGGTGGACAGGTAGTCCCTTTTATCAACGAAAAAGGACAGAAAAAAGGAAAAATGGGAGATTATACTGTTCCATTGTTAAGCACTGAACCAAAGGAACGTGAACGTCAGTTTAAACTAAAGAATTGTAATAACGCAAAAGATTACTATACCCATTGTTTACCTGCTGTTGTTCAACTGGCTGAACGTATGAGACAACGTGGTCAGCGTGTTGATCCTGGTACACGACTTGAGTACGTGATTTCCGATCAAGGAGGTCACAAAGCCAAACAGTATGTAAAGGTTGAAGACGCCATTTATTTTTCTCAACATAGCTCTGTACTAAAACTAGATTATATGTATTACATGAAATTAATGGCAAACCCATTCGACGACGTTCTTAATGTTCTATATAATGTGGATGATGGTTCAAAAAATGCTTTTCAGAAAGATTTTGTTCTTAAACAGTATAAGTTTCGTTTAAATGTTAGGACAAAAGTTTTGAATGAACTAAAAGATCTTATAGCTCATACTGTAACTTTTGGAAAATAATTATGTCCATAAATAAATTGAATATAAATTTATTTATTCTAAAATAATCAAAATGTCAGATGCATGCTTTTTATGTCTAACGAATACCAGAATTAAACAATGTGTGCGGTGTAACCTACGATCACACCACAAGTGTTGGAAAAAGTATTTAGACTCAGTTAATATCGAAGAAACAGCAAAATGTCCTCAATGTTCTGCAAAAGTCAGAACTAAACCGGTAACACGTTTACGAACTCGCATGACGGAAAAAAAGGAAATAGTTGCCCACATCAAAAATCTTTTGACCAAGTCGGAACTAACTTTTGGAAGACTCCAAAAGGAAATAGTTGCTACTGAAATTTTTGATTATCTTTTACTACATATTAATTTTGTTTACACCCACAAAAAGTTTGAGGTTACAGTTCAACAGAAATTGAAGGAACTGTATTTTGAAAACCACTGGGAACCTGGAAAAGATTTTTATTTTCGGATGTTCAAAACTAGTATTTCACAAGAATAATTTTGATTTATAAATCTTATATCCAAAAAGAATATAAGATGAGTACAAAAGAAGAAAAAAAGTATAATCAACTCCTTATGGAAAGACAAGGACTTTTAGACGAAGCAGAACGATGGAAACGCGGACTTCTTGTTCCTAATAAGAGATTAGGACTTTGGGCTTGTTCTACATATATAGACGAATTATTGTATATTCGTCAGGGCATTGAAAAGGAAATAACCCAGTATGAAATTACATTTAGAGTACATTTTTACAAAAATATTCGAAACATTCTACCTGAAGATACTATTTATCATATCGTTTCTTTTGGTGATATTATCGATAAAACAGCATTTAACTTGTTAAAATAATATCAGGAACGAGGCAGGCGAGAATTTTTAGCATTAGCATGTCTACTAGCTTTCCTATCATTTTTACTAGATTTTGATTCAACTTTTTCACTCGGTTCTCCTGCTTCCTTTTTAGAAGGGGTTGCTGTTCTACCCCATCTCTCTGTTTTTTCCTTCCATATCCATATTGAATGAACTTTCCCACCTCGTTGAATCTCATAAGTTTGTTTCTTCTTTCCATTGGTTAACAGCCATGTATTCATTTCATAGTGTTTCTGAATAAAACCAACAGGTATTTTCGTATCTGATTCGGATAATGATGTATAGATTACACAAATAGACATTTTCTAAATGTCTATTTTTTTCTTTATAAATATCTTTACCCGATCCTGTAAACAACTATAGATTGATTGGGATTTTTATTTTTGGAATATGTTTTATCACAATCTGGACATCTATTTGATATATAAATTGCCGTAAATATTAAAACAATAGTACTAATAACTAGGATAATTAAATAAACTTTTTCATTGTTTTCTAACATTTCTTTCTTTTTGGTAACATTATATTATTATACATAAACCCAATTCATTAATTTTTATGATAGCACCATTATCTGTTCAGTAGACATATTCTTATTACTGTCAATAGTAACAACAAAAAATCCAGCACCGATACCAGCATTTCCTCCAGCTGTACATGCTGGAGATCCTTTACAACATCCTCCTCCTCCACCAGATGTTATGTGAGTACATAAATTTCCGTCCATTTTATCACAAGTAGTAGTATGTACATGTCCTGCAGTACTAATAACAGTTGCTGCTTTATTAATACTAGTAAATAAACTACTCATAGGTTCTTCTAAATCATCATAATGTTGTGCTATAATAATATTCTTGTACGGTGTGTTTGTTGCTCTATATTCTATTAATTGTTGACCAGCTTTTGATATAGCTGTTAATTTATTTGTCATATTAGTGTTTCCACTGCAATTTTGTTCAACTTTAAATCTTCCATTATTATCACCACCAGTGGAATCCGAATGCCCGTCACCAGTCTGTGATGTAACTATAATTTCTAAATTTAGATCATCAATAGTGTAATGATATCCAAAATCTGGTAAATAATAATTTTCTGAAATAGTAGTTGGTCTATACCCACCTTTGTCAGCGTTTAATTGATTGCATTGATATTTTTGTCCATTAATTACCTTTACATCTGGGTTGCTTGAAGGACATACACAATTTGGATCACTATCTCCCCAATCATGATTACCCATACAAGCAAGCCATTTGTAATTACATAAATCTTTGTAATATTCACTCCATTCAGTTGTAAACATATTACTATCGTCTTCCAACCCTGTCCAATAAAAATTGTCTCCTACAGTTAATACAAATAATAAGTTTTTATTTTTATTATTATTATAATATTCAAGCATTTTTTTAGCAACAGCTCTTTGAGCGTTGTTACATCCTGTCTGATTTGTCCCCGCCCCCCAATCTCCAAGAATAAAAAAATAATTATCTTTTGTCTTATCAACTTTAATTCCCAGATGATTATCTGTTTTGTCATAATTAAATACATATCCAGATGGAGATGGAGGTGTTGGTGGTGCTTTACATAACGCAGTATTACATTCTCCACATCCACCTCCACCTTTATTTGTACAACAACGTGGTGTTGGTACATTATTTTGACATTGATCATCTGAACAAAAATAAGAACCGTCTTTGAAGCATGTATTTTTACAACAGGACTTTTCACATTTACCACCTGGACCAAAAGGATTTCCGGATTTTAGACAATTTGATGGATTAGGTGTTGTACATTTATTACCTACACAAGAGGTACAACCACCAGAAGCTCCAGAACAATCCGATTGTTCTGTACAATGATCATCACATTGAGTTACAGGAATCGGTTTTGTATCTTTGTATGATGTTTGACCGGCAGGTATGTTTCCAAGAAGTTCCCAATCTTTTCCTTCTACACGTCTGTACATATTTATTGTATAATTTCCTAACGGTTTTAAAGTAAATTCAGGATTTTTACTTTTATCGTTTTTAGGTCCGAGTGATAGTATCGGGCTTTTTTTGCTTTCTTTTCCATTATATACATATGTATATGTATAGTCAGTTTGGGGCCAATAAGATTCCGAATTTCCACAATTCCATATAGTAACAACTATACCAGTTAGAAGAAAAAACCCAATTACACCAATCAAAATACTTTTGTTCATATTGTTTATTTTATACATTTATTAATTAATAAATGTATAAAATAGTAATCTTTACATTTAAAGATACATGAAAATTAAATATAAATAATATGGAGTCTGATAAGGAAGTTATCAGCCGATTAAAATTTATTGGAAAAGTACAAAAAGGTGAAAAAATAAACGTCAAATATATGTTTGTTCAACCCGAAGGAATCGCCACTAGAATCTCACGTACACTTATACACCAAGATAATCGCTCGAACACATTGAATTTTCTTCGAGGAACTATAGCACGTACATTTGAAATAATATCCACCTATACAACATCAACAAAAGAGTCTCACCGCCATATCAGCATACATGTTATTAATGATCTTAGACAGGCTAAAAATGGACTAAATAACTTAAAAGATACTTATTTGGACGACATAAAATTTACATGCGATATCGACACTTTACTACAAGAAATAGACGCAAAGTTAGCTGAAATCGCGCCTGATGTAGAAGAATTGGGACTCTGATGATTCGTAATAATTAGTATTTAGAAACGGACATTTTAATTAATAAATGATTAGTCAAAAAATAAACGAAGATACACTATGGATTGCTTCGTTTGATATAGGAAGTGTAAATTTTGCCTTTTATATTGAAGAAATGAACCGAAAGAATCTAGAAAGTATAAAAAATATATCTTCCAATAAAAGATATAACGACAATGGGACACCGACAAAAGAAATGAAGAAAATTTTAGATGCTATCTATAAAAATGGTAAAACTATCTTACACAAAAACAGCGATATATCAAAAAACTGCGTAAAAGGTAAAAAACTAGATCCCAATACATTTCACAATATGACAGATCTATTAGACAGTTATTCTGAATATTGGGATAAATGTTGCTGTTTTGTTGTAGAAGCCCAAATGAACTTTGGTAAAATGAAAAGTAACCCAAAAGCTCTAAAACTTGGCCATCACTGCCAAAGTTATTTCTTGTTTCGGTATGGTAGATTTAAGGAGGTTGTTGAATTCCCTGCATACCATAAAACACAAGTTCTTGGATGCGAAAAAATAAAAGGTAAGCCATGTAAAAACGGAAAATATAGATGGAAATCTATAGATAAACCAGCTAGAAAAAAATGGAGTGTGGTAAAAGCAAAAGAAATACTAAAATATAGAGGTGAAGAAGAAGTTTTAGAAAAAATAAAAACAGTTAAAAAAGCAGATGATCTAGCAGATACACTTCTTCAATTAATGAGCTTCAAATATCTTTGTTTTGTAGATAAAAGCATATAAGCATCATTATTTTTAATTACTATTCAAATTACTAACTATATTTATTTTTTTTTTTATATTCATTATAAAATAAATGTCATTTCGTGTAAAACCAATAACAACCGCGAGTAGTTATACCGAAGGCAACCAAATGGACGCAATTGCGTTATTTGGGGGTCCTTTAAATTATACAGTAGGTAACCCATCCATTGGAAATGGGTTAGTATGGAATGGGACATCTTGGACATTAGGAAATTCTGGTGGCGGAGGAGGAGTAACTGGACCTACTGGTGCCACTGGTGCCACAGGTCCTACTGGTGCCACAGGTCCTACTGGTGCTACAGGTCCTACTGGTATGACAGGTCCTACTGGTGTGACAGGTCCTACTGGTATGACAGGTCCTACTGGTATGACAGGTCCTACTGGTGTGACAGGTCCTACTGGTGTGACAGGTCCTACTGGTGTGACAGGTCCTACCGGTCCTACTGGTGTGACAGGTCCTACTGGTCCTACTGGTGTGACAGGTCCTACTGGTCCTACTGGTGTGACAGGTCCTACAGGTCCTACTGGTGTGACAGGTCCTACCGGTCCTACTGGTGTGACAGGTCCTACCGGTGCTACAGGTCCTACTGGTGTAACTGGTCCTACCGGTGCTACAGGTCCTACTGGTGTAACTGGTCCTACAGGTCCTACTGGTGTGACAGGTCCTACAGGTCCTACTGGTGTGACAGGTCCTACAGGTCCTACTGGTGTGACAGGTCCTACAGGTCCTACTGGTGTGACAGGTCCTACAGGTGCTACAGGTGTAACTGGTCCTACCGGTCCTACTGGTCCTACTGGTGTAACTGGTCCTACCA
>Ga0208971_1000166_pt1 | contig 49653 bp, 37 predicted proteins | sample AOAMet1_18_M0_10_2_FD_188229 | JGI IMG/M metagenome (GOLD analysis project Ga0208971, IMG submission 188229) | Ammonia-oxidizing marine microbial communities from Monterey Bay, California, USA - CAN11_18_M0_10 (SPAdes) | ecosystem: Environmental > Aquatic > Marine > Intertidal zone | place...
TGGAAAACCACATCGGTTCACAAGGCTTCAGTGGAACTGAGGGCACTGCATTAAAGTCGACCTACGGTTGGACCAATGAGGAAAACGGTACGGACAACTTTGGGTTTTCTGCCCTTCCGGGCGGCCTCCGCAACAGCCATGGCGCCCTCACCAATGCCGGAGACCGCGGCAGCTGGTGGAGTTCTTCGCCTAGTGGCAGCGGTGCTTGGCGCCGGGACTTGAACAGCAGCGATCCAGACATCTACCGCGGCCTCAACAATCAACGAGGCGGCTTTTCGGTCCGGTGTCTCAGGGATGCCGATTGAGCGGAGCGAGGGAGGGTTGACACTTTGAAACTTTGGAGGCCGGAGGCCGACGGGGAGCACATGCCGGATTTCGGCCGCAGGACGAAATCCGGCGGGCACTTCGCGGCCGTTTGATGTGGTGGGCGCTCGTTGCGCCAAGTTGCTCTGTCGTGCGCCGGATTGAAATGGTGTTGGGCTGCAGTTGAGTCTATGTGGGCGGTCAGTGCCGTTCATTTCCGAACTTGGACCCATGCGAAGCTGGAAGATGATGGCGCTGTGCGCTCTGTTCCTGACAGGTTGTGATGCTTCACTGCCTGCTTTAGAACTGGATGAGAAAGGCGCTTCAAGAACGCAGACAGAGGAGTGGCTGGATGACTTGAGTGGGCGTGGCGTGCATGCCGGAGCTGTCGTCGTCTTGAAGGACAATGAAATCTGGGGGCAGTGGTTCCATGGCGTGGAGCGCAGTGGAGGAGCGCCGGTTTCCAATGCGTCCATGTTTCGGTTGGCCAGCGTTTCCAAGCAGTTTACGGGGGCAGGGGTTTTGACGGCCGTAGCCGAAGGGCGCCTTGCCTTGGATGACGACATCCGCGTGTGGCTTTTGGAGTGCCCTTACGAAGGCGTGACGGTGCGCCATTTGATGCAGCATGTTTCTGGAATCCCCGATTTCTACATGGACCTGCCGATACCCGACCGTGGGTTCTTGGGGATTGCCGATGTGGCAGCCGCTTTGCCGGGTGCACCACCGATGGAGCGCAAGCCGGGAGAGGCCTTTGAATACAGCAATACAGGGTATGTTCTGCTGGCTGCGCTGCTGGAGCGGGTTTATGGACAACCCTTCGAACAGCTGATGAAGGAGCGGGTATTTGATCCGGCTGGGCTGGAGTGTACCCGGGTGTGGAACCTGTTTTCCGAAGACAAGGACTGGCCCCACAAGACGTGGAGCATGGACGGCGTGCAAGCGGATGCGCCCCAAATCGACCCTACCGAACTCGATGGGGTAGCCGGTGACGGCGGCGTCTTTATGTGCGCCAGAGATGTGGCCCGATGGAATGCGTGGTGGACATCGAATGCCACAGTGCCGGATTCCATTCGGATGCAGGCCTTCGGGTCGGCCGCTCTGGGAGATGGAAGTACAAGCCTTTATGGTTTTGGCTGGACCTTACCCGATGCACAACACGCCTCACACTCTGGAGCTTGGCTGGGGGCCCGAACCTGGTGGTGGCGTTCGTTGGATGGCCAGAATGCAGTGGTCGTGTTCAACCACACGGGATCAGAGCAGGCCATAGACATCGGAAGTGACATTGCCCGTCAAATCCTCACCCCATGACCTTTTCATCCTGGGTCGTTCCGCCCTTGCCAGCGTCAGTCAATGGCGTAACGCTGTTTGACATTGACGAAGGCCGTCTTGAGCTTGCTTGAGGTGTTCAAGGTGCCGCCCCAACTGAAGCTTTCGTCGGAATTGGTGCCCAAGATTTGAAAAACCCCAATGCTGGTTTCAAGCAGGTCCCCCAGTTCTCCGCCGCCGCCAGAAACCGCGGTGTTTGCTCGGAGAAGGCCGTCTTGAGAGGCGGCTTCGATCATCTGGATTTTGAGCGCTCCCAGCTGGGTGTAGTAGTATTTGGGCGGATAAGAGGTGATGTACACGTCTTGCTCGATCAGTTCGGTCACCTCGTTGGCGATGCGTTCGACGAGGTCAATGTTGGTCGATGTCACTTTGAAGCCGCGGTTGAGCCGGTAGCCATTGAAGACCTGCTCGCGGTCCACCAGGTCGCCTTCGTTGTTGTAGTGGTTGACCGTCTTGTTTTGCGGCAGGATGTCAATGGACAGGAAGGCATAAGCGTCCCGTCCGATGCCCTTGCGCTCCAAGAACGCCTCTACGACTTCCTTGTCCTGCTTCATCAAAGCATAGACCTCTTTCAGGTCCATGGCCTTCCGGGTAAACTGTCCTTGCCACACCGCCAAGTCAGAGGTAAAGTCCATGGAGGTAGATCCTGTCACAGCGATGTCGCTTGCTTGGCTTTTAAAGAAGTAGTGGCCGTTGCGGGCGACCAGATATGAAGAGGCGAGGATGGATACCGCTATGACGGCAGCGAGAGAAGGGACAAGGAGGGAGGGACGCGTCATGGACTGAATGTTGCAACACCAACGCGGTGTCCTTGAGGGAACATCATTTTTCTGACAGATATTGTTTTTTGAGGCCGTGCAACCATAATTTCACCTCCTGCGTTCACCACGCAATCCATTGGATCGAAACCTTTTCTCAAAATGAAAATCAGCAACCTGTTTGGCCTCTTGGCCGCATTTGTTCTCGTCACAGGATGTGACGACAACACCGAAGCATGTGACGAAGGCAACAAAGCCGTGATCACCATCTTCAACAATTCTTTGTGCACCCCAGACGTGAGTGTTGGAGGAGACGAAGTGGCTTCTGACATGGGTGTCTTGAGCACCGAAACTGTAGAAGTCGATGCGGGATCCCTTGACGTTGAGTTCGACCTCTCGTTCATTTCCCTGTGCACGGCCTTGGACACCACAGTGACCGTAGCCTGCGGAGATTCTATCTACATCGAATTCGACGGACTCTGATCCGAAGATTTCTTTAAACTTCAAAAAGCCCGGCATTCTGTCGGGCTTTTTTATTTCTGACACCGAACCAATCTGCGGTCAAATCGGTTCTTTCTGTGATTCCAATCTCCATGCGGCACATCTTCTTTTTCCTCCTCTTCGTTGGTCATTTGACCTCCCAAGCACAAACCGATTGGATGGCCATGGCCTCCTTTGATGGAGAAGGCCGACACCACCCGATTACGGTGGCCAATGACCAATATGGCTATGTCATTGCCGGCCAAGCTGGCTTTGCTGCGCTCAACCTCGATGACGTGTTCCGTTATGACCCCACGACGGACAGTTGGGACGAGATGGAGGCCTTCCCTGGTGGAGGCAGAGGTTACGGATATGGGGTGTGCGAAGGCGACGATGCATATGTAGGTTTTGGTTCCAACAACAGCGGTTACCCTACCGACTGGTGGCACCTCAACATGGCTACAGGAGAGTGGACAGCATTGGCAGAGTTTCCAGGCGTAGGACGCAACCACCCAGCCATGGTCTTGGCAGGAGGCAAAGTCATGGTGGGCTTGGGCAGCAACGACACGGGCAACTTAGGAGATTGGTGGGCCTATGATGTGGCTGGCGACAATTGGGAGCAGCGCGCTGCCTTTACAGCGGGGGACCGCCACCACCCGTTCTACTTTGGCATTGATGGGTCGGCATACGTGGGATTTGGCCACGGCAACACAGAGAATGGCAACCTGACCATTTACAGGGATTTTCATCGCTATGACCCCGTCTCTGACAGTTGGACCGCATTGGGAGACTTTCCCGGAGAAGCGCGCGTGGCGGGAACGCAATTCGCAAAGGATGGGATGGGATATGTGCTCAGTGGCGATGGTGACAACCATGGCCCACTCGACTACGGGGAGTTCTGGAAATACAATCCCACCAACGACACTTGGACAGAAATGCCCGCCCACCCCGGCGGTGCACGCTGGGCGCCAGGGAGTTTCGTGCTCGGCTGCTACGTCTATTTGACCGCAGGATTGGAGGGAAACAGCGACACCTTCCACCAAGACCTTTGGCGCTATTCACTCTCTACCGATTGTGGGTGCACAGACCCCACTGCGGTGAATTATGCCATGGAGGCCACTGATGATGATGGGTCATGCTGTTATGTGGCGGGATGCATGCAGGAGTCTGCACTGAACTACAATCCCGAGGCGTGCCAAGGCGACGGGTCCTGCATTGCGCCCATCTTGGGCTGCACCGATTCTTCCTCGCCGTTTTTTGATCCCACAGCCAATACCGAAACGGCATTGGGCGGACCGCTTTCTGCGGATGCCCTGGGCGCAGGAGGTTTTCATTTCAACGACATGTGGGACATGGAGTTCAATGTGTCAGAACCCACGGTATTGGAGAGTGTAGAGGTATTGGCCGAATCCAACTTTTCCATTGGTGTCTACATCCGCAATGCAGCTGGAGCGACTTTGTTTGAAGACAATTACGCCCTCCAAGCCGGATGGAACACACTTTCCATGGAGGTTGAAATCCCCAACGGAACAGGCTTTCTCATGGGCATTGACGGGACCAACGAAGGTTTGTTTCGCAACAGTGCCGTTCCAGAGGGCACCTTCCCATTGGATGTGGCCAACAGAATGAGCATCATTGGGAACACCACAGACTCACCACAGGACTACCATTATTACTTCTACCGTTGGACGCTTTCCGCGTCCTGTAGCGGCACCAGTGGGGTAGCACCACACCAGGGGCAGGTCCCCATCGCATTTCCCAATCCCGCCAGAGATGTGCTGGTCATAGACGGTTTGGGGGACGGCAAGGAGCTGGTGGTAATGGAGGTCTCGGGCCGGGTCGTCCAGCGCCTTTTGACCAACGGGGCACGCACGTTCATCAATGTGGCGCTGCTGCCCGAAGGAATGTACACACTGGCGGTACGAGGGGAATGGTCCCAGCGCGTGGCAGTGCGACACTAAACCGTCCTCCGCCCATATCTTCGGGGCATGTTCCAAACGATTCGACTGTCCTGTGCGGCTGTGCTGCTGTGGTGTGCATCAGCCCATGCCCAAACGATGCTTCTCCAAGAAGATTTTGACGCTGGAACCCTTCCCGAAGGATGGTCGCAACAGACCCTTGCAACGGATGGAGGGTGGCTGGCAGGAACCAGCGCAGAACTCGAGAGCCAATGGTGGCCCATTGCACCCCATGGCAATCTGATGGCCACCAATGACGATGGTTGCGATTGCGACAAAAGCGAGGACTATTTGGTGACCCCTGAGCTGGACTTGAGCGGTTTGGACAATGCCGTTTTGGCATTCTCGAGCTATTTCGATGGAGGCTCTTACGAAGGCAGCGACGAAGTGGCTACGGTGGAGTACAGCCTCGATGGAGGAGAAGGCTGGACGGTGCTTCACACCATCGAAGGAAGCGAAGGCCTGTGGGACTTTGAGGTGATCGACTTGGATGGAATCGTCGGCGAACCCAGTGTCCACCTTGGGCTCCGTTACAATGACGGTGGAGGTTGGCTATATGGTTGGGCCATAGACGACGTGGCTGTTTTTGAGCCCAGCGGTTTGGATCTGGCGCTCATTGGGCTCGAAGCAGAAAACGTGGTGCTGGCTCCAACGACAGAAGACCTGGCAGGCACGGTGGTCAACCTTGGTGTGGACACGGTGTATTCGTATACCATCAGCTGGAGCATGGGCGATGCCTCTGGGGTGACCACCATTGATGGTGTGGCTTTGGGCTCGGCAGACAGCCACAGCTTTTCTGTGAATGCGGTGTTGCCATTTGACCTGAGCGGCAACTACACCATTTCGGCAGAAATCGTGGCCGTCAATGGTGCGAGCGACGACCTGGCTGCCAACAACACACAAGCGGTCGACGTCACATCCATCTACTTTGGAGAATACTCCAACGGCAAGGACCTGCGAGAATATTACTATTACCACCCTTCCGACGCTCCTGAGAACTGCCCGTTGGTGTTCGCCTTTCACGGTTATACAGGCGATGCCGAAGGCGTCATTCAGTACTCAGGATTCAACGACCTCGCCGACGAATTTGGATTTGCCGTCTGTTATCCCCAAGGCACCACGGACGGTTCTGGAGAGCAGTTCTGGAATGTGGGGTACGCTTTTCACCAGAACGAGTTCGTTGACGATGTGGGGTTTGTCTCAGAATTGAGGGAAGAATTGGTCGACACCTATGCGCTTGATGCAGGGCGCGTTTTTGGAACAGGGTTTTCCAATGGTGCTGACTTCTGTTACCTGCTCGCTTGTGAAGCATCGGATGAATTCCGGGCAGTAGCGCCCATTGCAGGAATCTTGATGTCGGACATCCAATCCGAATGCAGCCCAGAATACATGGTTCCCATTCTCGAAGTGCACGGCACGGCCGATGACGTGAGCCTGTATGAGGGCGACCTCAAAAACGTGGACGGCTGGGGCTCCTATCCCAGCACTCCTGACGCCATGGCCTTTTTTGTAGACCTGTTTGGGTTGTCCTTGCAAGAGGCCGGAAACTTCCCGGATGTTGTCACGTGGGACGAATCCACTGTCGGATATCAAAAATGGGGATTGGAGGGAGCCTGTCCTCAGGTGTGGCTCTACACTGTAAATGGGGGAGGGCACAGCTGGCCAGGCGCTTGGGGGAACCAAGACATCAGCGCTTCTCGGGAGGCTTGGCAGTTCTTTGCTCAAGCATGCACAGAACCCATGTCGGTAAGCGAAATCATACCCGCTGCGGGCCGCTCTTTGGTGCGCGTCACCGATGTTTTGGGCCGACAAGTCAACCCTGAGCCGGGCATGCTGTTGTTGTTCCAGTACTCGGATGGAACCGTCGAAAAACGCATTTCCGCCGAGTAAGGCCCTGCAACAGATGGATGTTTCTCCTGTATCCAACCCCGCATTGGACCTGGCCCAATTCCCCCGTTTGGAGGAGGTGGAGTTTCTCCCTGTCAGCAAAAAATACCAGGGCATGCGCCTCGCTTTTTGGGGCGCCGTTCAATTGCTGTTGCTCGGCGCGTGCATTACGCCATTTCTGATCTACACCTTTGGAGGCCACGAAGAAATGGAGGTTTTCAGCGCGTGGTATTGGCCCTTGGGGCTGCAGCTTGTCTTTGCGCTGTTGTGGTTTTTGGAAGAATGGAAGGGGTTTCCTCGAAGAGGTTATGCCGTGAGAGAACGCGACATCACCTACCGCACAGGGTGGTTGTTCCGCTCTACCACCACCGTGCCATTTGGCATGATCCAACACTCTGAATTGAGCCAAGGCCCGGTTTCTAGGAAGCTCGGACTCAACCACCTCAAGCTGTTTACCGCAGGAGGCAGCGGCAATTTGCGCATTGCAGGCCTCGAAAACGAGAGTGCACAGGCGTTGCGAGCGTTGATTGAAGCGCGCACCCGGAGATGAGCGTGGACTTCGATGTCCCCAAGCGGCAGCACCCTTTGGGGGTGTTCATCATTGGCGCCAAATTCACTTGGAACTTGGTGCGGTCGTTTTGGCCCATCTTCATTGGAGCCACCTTGGGTGAAATGGAGTGGTATTACTTTTTGGCCATCCCTGTTGTCCTTCTGTTTACCGGCGCTTTCGCTCTGGTCTACTACTTGCGGTTTTACTTCTACATTTCCTCAGATGCCTTGATCGTCGAACGGGGCATTTTTCAGCGTGAGCGCTTGCAGATTCCCTTTGACAGGATCCAAGCCGTTCAACTCTTCCAAGGTCCGGTTCAGCAAATTTTTGGACTCACAGGAGTTCGAGTGGATACCGCAGGGTCCAGCGGAAGCGAGTTGGAACTGGTGGCCGTTCGCAAGTCAGAGGCCAGGGTATTGCAGCAATTTCTGAGCAGCAAAATGACTTCGGGTACAGCACCTGAGTCAGATGTGGAAATGGGCGAAGATGCCGCACCGTTGGAGCAGCAGTCAAAGCCTTTGGTCTCATTGGGCACAGCCGGATTGATCAAGGTCGGATTGAGCCAGAACCATTTCAAGAACGCCTTTTTGGGATTGGCGTTGTTCATGTCGCTGTTTCAAGGGGCTGAAGAGCAGGTTTCAGATTGGTTGAATGGGGTTCCTGCAGTCCTGCTTTCTGTGGTGGGCTTGACATCGGTGTTGTTGTTTATTCCAGGCCTCGTGATCATGGGCATCTTCGGGGTCCTTACAAGTTTGGGATCGGTTTTTCTGCGCTATTGGCGGTTTAACAGCACCTTGGGGCAAGACGGACTCAAGGTTCAAATGGGGCTCTTGCGCCGGAACACCTTTGATGTTCCCTTCGACAAGATTCACCTCACCGAGTGGAGGAGCAACTGGATCCGCCGGTTGCTCGGATATGAGACGGTCAGGATCCGACAGGCCCAAGCCGAGGGGTCCGGTGGTTTGCGGGTGTTCATACCTGCGATGGAGCCCGTGCACCGCGAGGCCATGGAAACGGCCCTCTATCCCGACCTTCTAGACCAGAAGGTGTTGTTTGACGTCACACCAGCACGGCGCCTGCGCTGGATTTTGCTCGCTGCGGCATCTGTTCCATCCTTGCTGTTGTTGGCCGTGCCCAGTGGTCTGCACTTCGCGGTGGCTGCGGCCTGGTTGGCTTTTGTTTTTTGGACCACAGGCCGACGGTACCGGTCCTACCGGTTGCGCGTATGCACCAACAGCATTGTCCTCGAAAAAGGCTGGTTTTGGCAAAACAGAACGGTACTCAAAATGGCCCAGCTTCAGGGGGTCGAGTGGAAGCGGAACGCCCTGCTCGAGCGCCGCAAAATCGGTCACCTGGTGTTCCATACAGCAGCAGGTGAACGGACCTTCAGTTACTTGCAACGCGATCAAGCGGCCCAAATCCGTGATTTCGCGTTGAACCAATTGCACGCAGCGGAACAGCGCGCCAGCACCGAGCCCCTCTCAAGTCCTGTTGATCAGGCGCAATAGAGCGGCATCTTTTCATGGATCAAGCAACCAAGGAAGAGCCTCGGCAGTACTTTTGCAGCACCGAGGGATGAATACACTGAATGATCGGCTAACGGCAGCCATTGCGGCATTGCCAACAACGGAATTGGGCGCGTTGAACGCTGTGCAATTGATGCGCAGATTTGACACCAAGTACGTGGTGCCAGAAACGTGGCTTCCCCAATTGATGGAGTCCATGTCCGGTCATGCCCACGTGCTGTCGGTAGAGGGAGACGTGGAATGCCGCTACGACAACCTGTATTTCGAGTTGCCTGGTGACCGGTTTCTACAAGACCATTTAAGGGGAAAGGCACGCCGCATGAAAGTCAGAAAGCGGAGGTATGCCAGCAACAATATGGCTTTTCTCGAAGTCAAAGAAAGGCTGCCCGGCGGCAGAACAGAAAAGGAACGCATCGCCACAAGCCATGGACTTTCCTCTTCTTTAAGCGCAGACGAGCAGGCATTTTTGACGTCCCGTGTTCGCCACTCAGAAGACCTTATGCCCAGTCTCTCCGGCGGTTTTTACCGCACGACATTGGTGGACTTTGACCGCAACGAAAGGGTGACGGTGGACCGGACCCTCAATGCCGCCGCAATGGGAGGGGAAGACGCCCCTTTGCTTCAAGGATTGGCCGTCATCGAGGTCAAGCAGCCGCGACCAGACCGATACAGCCCCATCCAGCTTTGGCTGCGCAGCTTGAACGACCGCAAGGGCATCATTGGCAGGGAAACGAGCATGAGCAAATACACCGTAGCAAGACTGGCTAGGGATGGCAACATCGCTGGTCGAGCTTACCTTGCAACATACCGGAGGCTCATCAATGCACAATCTTGGGCCGGGGACCTGCAAGCCTGACCGCAACATGACTGAAATCGCACTGCACTTCGCAGCCAATTTGATATCGTGCTGGATCATCGTTCGAATGATCTACCAATCCAAGGCCAAACGCCGGGATTACGTGTTCACTTTCATGATGGTGAGCGCCTCCATATTCTTGCTCTGTCGCATGTTGAGCAGCGTGCAGTTGGACTTGGCATTTGCTTTGGGACTGTTCGCCATTTTCGGCATCATTCGGTACCGAACCAATGTGGTGCCCATCCGTGAGATGACTTACTTGTTTGTGGTCATTGCTTTGGCTGTGATGAACGCGCTGGCTCCGGAATCCATGGGGGAGCTTCCCGTCGCCGCAGGCAACATTGCACTGTGGTTTCTCGCCTTTTCACTAGAACGGTTGATGTTTGTGGAGCATTTGGTGACCAAGCGGGTGGTGTATGACCGCATTGAATATTTGCAAAAGGGCAACCGCGAAGCCCTCAAGGCAGACCTCGCGGAACGGATTGGAGAGGACGTCGAGCGCATCGAAATCGGCAATGTGGATTTGCTGCGTGAAACCGCCGTCATCAAGGTGTCTTACCGCGGTGATGACCACTCCGAGCACATCGATCCCAGCGACAGCATATGATGCGGGCAGCGCTGTGCATCCTCCTCTTATTGGGGGGAGTGTCCATGCAAGCTCAGGTGATCAACCCGCCCCCCGGGAGCGGTGTAGAGACCGACACGACCGATTGGAGGGGGTGGAGCGGGGCTTCGGTCAGCTTCAAACCCACCAAAGGATGGTCTATCGCATTCAACCAGCAGTGGCGTTGGGATGAGAGAGGCTCATCATTTGACCGGCAACTGCAGCAGTTAGGATGCGCTTGGAGTCCGCGTTGGAACGCGTTGAGCCGTGCCCAATCGTTGGGGCTGGCATTCAGACATGTCACCCGACCGGACCGCAAAGGCGATGTGCAGGGCAACGACCGTTTTCTAAGATGGCAGGCCGAACACGGAGCGGCATTCGAAGCAGAAAGGTGGACTTTTGAGACGCGCATCCGCTTCCAAAGTCAGAAGGCCATTGAGTTCAAAGACGGCACGGATCCTACCGGCGCGAAGGCCCACAAGCAATGGCGCTTCAAGAGTGTGGTCGAATACAACATCCGGGGGTTCAAGTGGGACCCTGAGTTCTCAGTGGAGCGCTTTGTAGCGGTCGTGCCTGAGGGATGGCAGCCGGATGGCGCATGGCGTATGCGCTTGGCGACATCGACCAAGCTGGGCAAACGACACAAGCTCCGGGTGTTCATTCAGCGCGATTGGGAAGCCCGATACAATCCGGCAGCCCTGGACCAAACGCTCATCGAAATTGGCGCAGACCTCGATGACCTGAGGTTGTCTGGCGCAGTAGATTGGACACTGGGTGTTCAGTGGCGCTACCGCTTAAAGCTTCGGAAAAAGAAGGTTACCGGAGGATCCTGACTTCAGCTCCAGAGCGGACCTGGACAAAGCCCGTTTGCTGACCTTTGAGGGGCCAAGGCCAGCGGAATTGACCTCCTGGCAGGAATTCTGACCGTCGAACAAGTGTGCGGCCTGCAGCATCGTATGCCGTGACGTGCACCATGCTCCCCGATGGCATGTCCAAGATCATGTCTCCTCCTGCGCGCCGCACGGCAAAGGCGGTGTGCTCCAGCACCTGGGTAGCCGGGTCACCAAACCCATGAAAAGTCACGTTGTCGGTTCCTGAGTTGGCCACTCCGAGCGTATCCAACCCTACGGCATAACTGATGTCTGCTGGACTCGAGAGCCCCGCGGCACCAGTGACCACAGTTTCGGATTCTGAAAAATCGGCGTTAAACCGCGTAATCCGCGTCGGTGACCATGAGCTCACATAGTACTGGTCATTCCCGTCATTGTCGATCCCGTCGAGGTTGGCCAGTCCGGTTCCATCGACCAGGGTGCTCACGTCACCACTTTCAAGGTCCACTGCAAGGATGTCGGCGTTGTTGCCCCAGCAAACCACAATGGCCCTGTTGTTGTCGGTATCTATGACCACACCATTGGGGCTTGCACCCAAGTTCCCGGTCAGTTGTGAATGGGACATGTCCTCGGGGTTTTCTGCATTGACTGCATAAAGCTTGTTGCCTTGAAAGTCACTCACCACCAGCAGGCCCGCTCCGTTGTTGCCCATCCCATTTAGAAATCCAGTGCCGGGGATGGTCAATGAGCCCAACATGTCTGCGGACTCCAAATCGTACGCTCGGATCACATTGCTGCCAATGGCATAAAGAACGCCATTCATAACCTCCATGCCGTGCGAAGCCACGGCTTCACCAAAAAACGCCCAGCTTTCGCCCTGATCCTCCGTCACCAACAGGCTGCTGCCGTTGCTCACAAACCAACGGTTTCCGTCAGGGTCATGTTCTACAGCCTCAATGCTGTTTGGGGTTTGGGCTTGAACAAAAAAACCAGCCAAAAGAGGCAAGAATGCAAGGGTCTTACGCATGGTCCGAAGGTAGTCTCCGTTGCTCACTCGCATGCTGTTCCATAGTCCGCCAAAAACAACAGCGCATCCCCCACGTCTACCTGATCGTTGCCATCGATGTCTGCAATGCCGCAATCTTGAAGGCACCCAAATTCAGCAAGCACCATCAGGAGGTCAGGCGCACCGATTTGCCCGTTGCCATCCAGGTCTGCTGGACAAGGCACTACGTCCAAAACGAACTGAACGTACTCCACAAAACTGTAGCGCTTGACATTGAGGGCGCGGTCTCTGACGCTGATGGCTGAAATGCCCCACGTGCCAGGGACTGATCCCGCCGGTAAGAGCGTGGTCAAAGTGACAGTCGACCATTCATTGGCGCCCTCGGGAGGGTACACCGAATAATAAAAATTGGCGCCGCCAAATTCTTCCCAAGCATCGCGGTGAAACTCTTCACCGATGGGGTTTCTCAAGGTATAAGTCAGGTTTTTAATGCCTGAGGCATGGCCATCAAAAGCACTGGTGTCTTGAACCGCCAAGGTGAACTCTACGAGCGTTTCTCCGTTGGGTGAATCGAGATTCGTAGGGGAGGCGGAGACCTCGAAACTGCCGAGGTCCACTGCTGGAGGCAAAAGGTCCGGAAAAGCGGTCTCCATGTAGACGGAATCCCGGTCTTCTGCAAAAATGTGAGTGCCATCGGCATTGGAGTAGTTCGGGTCTCCGGTGAAGTAAATGAGCGAACTGTTGCCCGCCACATCATCGGCCGCTGCAAAATTCACGGTGTAGTGGCCCGTGGGGAAATAATGGGGGATGGGCAGTTCCATGGCATGGTGTTTTACTTCTTCGTAGCCATTGGAGGCAAACTGATTGGACTGGATGTCCATGGAATACCGTTGGCCATAATCGGGGTCCGTCGTGGGGAAAGAGACACGGGTAAGGCCGCGGCTCAGGGGGATTTTGTCCCATGTGTCATAGCTAACCAAGATGCCTTCAACGGAGGCGGGACCGTCGGTTCCGTCCCCCACTGTGATGGCGGAGACAGCTTCCATGGCAAAGCTTTCATCCAAGTATTCAGGTGGGGTAATGTCCTCGAGCGGGTTGTTGAGAAACAAGCGAAGGCCAATGGTCGCAGGACTCTCATAGCGGTCGTTGCCCACCGCATCCCACAAGTGCAGGCCATCAAAATTCCACCAGCCCGCCTTCATGTGCTTATTGAGGGTCAACGTGCCCGTCAAGATCGAATCGCTCGTTCCATTCTGCGGGGCCAGCCACATGTCAAAAATGGTACCTACCGCACTCACAAAACGGACCTGGCCACTGGCGGCACCGTCCACATTGGGGTCGTCACTGTGCAAATGGACGGTGAGCGTCAGCTGCTTGTCCTCGCTGGGGTTTCCTGTGACTTGCACTTCTGTGCCTACAATCTTCCCGGGATAGGTGTAGTCTGGAAACAAGTTAAACACCTCGAAGGTCAACTCCTCCGAAATCATGGCCACGTAACGGGCACCATGCATGACCCTGTCGCGTATGAAGTCATATTTCTGAGGTGCGTGGGTGGACAGTACCTGTGGGTTGGAAATGTAATAGGCGATGCTCTCCGCCATGTCCTCATTGGGGTTCATGGCATGCGCATAGGCACTCACGAACTCTGTAGTCAACGTGCTGGACCAACCGCTGGGCGCATTGGGGTCTGGAACCCATCCGCCCAAGGTTGTCCAATCCTCGCGCAGGTCATCGTCAAAGGTGTACTCCCATAAGAAGTGGGCCTTTTCGTGCAGCACCAAACGGTGGATGTAGTCGATGGAGAAGTTGGCAAATCCACTCTCCATCCATTCGATGGTCTCCATTCCTGTCCATGCTATAGCAGGGGCTGTAGGGTAGTAGGGGTTGGGCTGCCCGTTGATCCGACGCACGAGCTTAGAAAGGCCGCTCTGCTTGCGCATTCCCGACGGAAACTCTTCAAGCAGACCCATGATTTGCAACTTCTCCCACGCTGGAAAAGGTTGGAAATTGGTCTGTGTTTCGCTCATCAAGTCCTCTAGGGCCTGACTGGGCACCATAAACTCCACGCCATAGCGCTCGGTAGCAATGCTTTGGACGAGGCCGCTTTGGGTGCCTTCATCCGTCAAATGGGACAGAAGGGCCTTGAACAACCTGCGGCTAAAAAACTGACCTTGATCTCCATCGAAGTTGACCACCAGGGGCTCAGCATAGGTAAAAGCATCTTTCGCGACCGTCACAACCTCTGTTCCCGCAATGGTTTCTACCATGTAGTCCCCATCCAACAAATCATCCGTCAGGCGCCAAACGGCCACAACAGGAGTGCCCTCTGCGCTAGGGTTGACCCGCGCATAGGGCAACGATGCGATGGTCTCATGAAGCTTAAATGCATCATCTGTGGACCATTCCAATTCATGGTCATCCAAAACGAAACCATATTGTTGGAACAAGGTCTGCGCGCTAAATCCATTGGGCACTTCATACGCCTCATCCAGCACTTCGATGACCGGCACCGATGCAGGGACAAATTCGGTGGCATGCCCTGCAAAACTGCCATCTTCTTCCCAAGTAAAGGTGTATGAGGTGCTGTCTCCAGACAGCAAGGCTACATCCAGTACGATGTCCATGTCGCCCTGCAATTCAATGGGCATTGCGGCAGGCGTTGCATAACCGGCCGCATCAATAGAAAGCAACCAGGGGCCTTCATCCAATTGAAATATGTGGACAACGGGATTGGCCTCGCCTTCGCCGATCAAAGCAGCATTCACAGCACCTCCAACGCCCCTCTCCACACTCAGCGTGGCCGGATCAAATTCGACCAGCCCCTCCACTGTGACAGAGAGTTGTGCGCCCTGACCAAAGCAGAGAATGGAGGAAAAGACAGAAAGCCCGAGGCAGAAGGCGATTTTACTTAACGACATGCCCCAAGGTAATGGACCCGAACAAATCGAAACCTGCCGTCACTCAATCAGAACCCTGCTGCGGCTCGCCAATCCAATGTGTCCAAAGCCCGAGGTGGTATTGCTGTAGATCCCAGAAGGATTGGCAAAGAAATTGTCCGCTGCATTTTCATGGGTGTCCACTGAGCGGTAAAAGTCACCCAGTGAAGGCGCCAACAGGTCCACGGTCAAACGCAGGATGTATTCCGGGTTTTCGTAGCCGTAATAGTATTCCTCCCATCTGCTCCTGCTGAGGTAAATGTCATCGAGCAGCGCGCCATCAATGTTTTGGTCGTCCACAAGCCAGCAGTCACAAGCAGAAGAAAAGTTCAAACGTGGATCTTCAACGTCTTTGCCAAAAACGTTGGACCAGACGGTGTCGGAGTCAAAGGTCGAACCTTGTTCGAAGCGGAGGCCATAAACGTCTCGGATGCCAGGGCGGTTGCCGAGACTGACCCGTAGCTCATCAAAGATCACATTGCCCCAATAGTCCACAATAGAGTCCGCATTGAGCTCAAACTCCTGGGTGAACACCGGTGGCGGTGGCTGCACAACAGATGCCGTCAGCATTTCCTCACCTGGAACGTTGACCGCCAGCTCGTAGTCCCCCGGAGGCAAATTGAGCGGGTCATCCAGTTCCAACACCAACATCTCGACGGCTTGAAAAACATCCCCCACCATGGCAACGTCTTCGGTTCCCCAAGTCAATACATCTTGTCCATCGCGGCTCATTGTTGCTGAGGCGCCCTGTGGCAAAAAGACAGAGGTGGGGGACTGGAGTCCTGATGTGAGGTTCACCGACAAAATGGCCTTGCTGTCACCGCTGGTGAAGACGCCACTGGCTGCCAGAACGGAATTGTGTTCGGGGAATTCAATGTCGGTGACCACGCCGTCCGCCCATTTCTCGCACCCTGCGAAAAGCAGAATCACAGGGAGCCAAGAGGCCTTGGTTAAAAGTTGAATTGCCATGCTACAGAAGGTATGAATGGAAAGAGACCGTATTCGCGAATGACCGCGGTACCCTCTGTATTTGTGGAGGGCAGCGCAAAAAACGGATTCAGGTTATTGTAGAGGTTGTATACACTCAGCACCAATGAACGCGATCCGTTCTCCTTGGATTTGGTGCGGGTGGCGCTGATGTCAGCCCTGTGGTATGGACTCATGCGAAATGAGTTGCGGTTGGTCGGCACTTCAAAAGTGACAGGCTGAAGGTTTCCGTAGTAATCGGGCAGGATGCTGCCATACTGCACCTCATTCAAGGTCAATGCGCGTCCAGTTCCGTAAACCCAGGTCCCAGAAAGAGACCATTTATCTGAGAGCTCATGAATCAAGACAACGGAGATGTCATGGCGGCGGTCATAGGTGAAAGGAAAGCGGTTGCCGCTGTTGATTTCGTCAAATTGACGGTCGGTCCAACTCAAGGTATACCCCAGCCAGCCGGAAGTGCGGCCCTTCTTTTTCTGAAGCAACAGTTCTGCACCATAACTGGTGCCTGTTCCTTGGGTAACCGCATCTTCCCATGTAGAGCCATTGGTGGAAAAAGCTCCAGCACCAAAACTCGCCCCCTCTTTATAACTCAGTAGACCGTCCATGGATTTGTAATACCCTTCCAAGCTGAACTCCAATTCGCCCAATGTTTTGGCGGCTCCTAGCGCCACCTGCCAGCTTTTTTGCGGCCGAATGCGGGCAGTGGAAGGCAGCCATAAGTCGGTGGGCAAAGTCAGCCCTTCGTTGGCAAGAAGGTTGACAAATTGGGTCATGGCTGCATAAGACGCTTTCAAGGCTGCCCCATTGCTCAAGCGTTTGTTGATGGCCAGTCGGGGCTGCAAAGAGGAGTAATGGGTGCCCTCCACAAACAATGTGGAGGCATGAACTCCAACATTGGCCGTCAAGTCTTCAGCCAATTTGACTTCGTCCTCTGCATAGATGAATGCCTCTGTAGAGAACAGATCTGGCGAACCCAAAATGGTGTCAAAGTCAAAATCACTGCCGGCATCCAAGACGATTTGCGTGGCGCCAGGAAGGAACCGATGCCGGGTGACATTTCCACCAAAGCGCACAAAGTGCCTGTTGTTTGGAGCGTAATCAAAGTCAATGCGTCCGCCAACATCCCGGATTCCCGAGTTGTACAACGATGCAAAGCGGGACGTTTGTGTCTCATTGCCATTGGTGTTCGTTTCCGAGAAGTCAAAGCCCGTATTGAAGTCATAGCGACTTTGCATCAAGGTCACATTCGAGAACAGACGCGCGCCCCATTCATGGTTCCAACGCAACGCGAGAACAGAATTGCGCCAGTCCAAGCCCAAGTCAATTTCCTCAGAACCGCCGATGAAGTTGCTGCGTGTCCGGACGCCAAAGTCATCCACACCCTGAAATGTGCTCAAGTACAAACGGTCGCGATCGCCCAGCCGCCAATTGAGCTTGGCATTCAGGTCGTGAAAGAAATAGCGAGGGTCTACCTGATTGCCGTCAGTGGAAGCGCTGCGGATGATGGGGTTGACAAGCAAGTCAAGGTAGGTTCTTCGTCCACTGATCATGAAGGATGCCTTGTCCTTCAAGAGTGGGCCTTCCAAGGTCAGTTTGGAAGCCAGCATGGATATGGAGCCCGCGCCGTGCACTTCCTTCTTGTGCCCCTCCTTCATGGTGACCTCAAGGATCGAACTCAACCGGCCTCCGAACCTCGCAGGATAACCGCCTTTGGTGATGGAAATTTTGCGCACCGCATCTGCGTTGAACACGGAGAAGAATCCAAAGAGGTGGCTCACGCTGTACAAGGGCACACCATCGAGCATGATCAGGTTCTGGTCAGGACTGCCTCCACGGACGTAAATGCCACTGGACCCTTCGTTGCCCGACTGAACGCCAGGAAGAAGCTGAAGGCTCTTGAGCAAATCCACTTCCCCTGCGATGGCAGGCAGCTTTTTGATTTGATCTATCGGCACATCAATTTTGGACATCTGTACCTGCTCCTCAATGCGCTCGGAAGCACTGGACTCCACCACAGCTTCGCCAAGCTCCAAACCTGGAGTGAGGAGGATGTCGCGTTTCAGATCTTTCCCGAGATCAACTTCAATGACTTGGGGGGTGTAGCCCAAATAAGAAAACAAGACCTCTTGCTTTCCTGAAGGAAGGTTGATGCTGTAATGGCCGTAAATGTTGGCTGTGGTACCGGACGAGCTGGCTGCATGCCACACTGTTGCTCCGAGCAACTGCTCTCCACTGTTGGCGTCTTCTATGAATCCACTCAATGTAAACGGAGCGCCCTGGGAAAGTGCATCACCGCACCACCAGAAATGCCCCAACACAAGGGCCGTAAATAACCTAAGCTTCATCCATCCTGTTCCTGAGCGACAAACATCGGAGGATGACAGCAATGGTCGGCGTCAAGGGCGAAAGATTAACAGTCAAAGACAAAAAGTCCAGCCGCACAGCGGACCACCGTTGCCGTTTGGTGAGGCATCCGCATGGATTGGCCATGTGCCAAAACCCGGAGGCTTCAGACTACTCTGGATTCCTTAAAACCTTGCGCTGTGTCGTAATGGAGGCTTGGTGGATCGCCTTAAAGACTTCCTCAATGAATCCATGAGGCAAGCCTTGCTCTGCCCCTGATGCTTTGCTCTGGGCCAGAATTTGATTCCACCGTGCAATTTGCAAGATGGTCATGCCATGGGACTTCTTGAACCGGCCAATTTCTTCAGAGACTCCCATTCGGCGCACCAAGAGTTCAATCAACCCTTCATCGATCATGTCGATTTCCGACCGCAAAGCAGCCAAGCCTTCGTGTCCTTTCCCGTTTCCTTGGACTTTGGATTCAAGTCCCTTGATGATTTCTAGAAAGCGTTGAGGCGTGACCTGTTGGGCAGCATCGGTCCAAGCCGTATCCGGTTCTGGGTGCACTTCTACCATTAAACCATCGAACCCAAGATCCATAGCCATCTGGGCTACATCGGGCACCATGTCACGTTTCCCAGTGATGTGACTCGGGTCGTTGAGCAATGGGATTTCAGGGTGACCGTTCCTAAAATCGATGGGAATTTGCCAAAGTGGAACGTTGCGGTATTTCTTCTGACCGTGCACGGTAAATCCCCGGTGAACGGCAGACAGCTGACGGACGCCCGCGCCGGCCAACCTTTCAAAGGCACCGGACCACAACGCAAGGTCAGGCTGGGTTGGGTTCTTGACTGCAATAGGAACGTCAACACCACGGAGACACTCCGCCATTTCCTGAACCTGAAAAGGGTTGGCAGTGGTTCTGGCTCCAATCCACAGCATATCGACCCCCGCTTTCAAAGCAGCATCTACATGTCGAGGCTGGGCGACTTCGACGCACACCTTCATGCCGAACGCCGATTGCACCTCCTGGAGCCAAGGAAGACCCGTGTGACCCACGCCTTCAAAAGCACCTGGCCGTGTCCTGGGCTTCCAAATTCCAGATCGGAAATAAGAAATCCCCGCATCCTTCAGCCCTGTTGCCGCAGCCAGAACCTGTTCACGGGACTCTGCACTGCAGGGCCCGGCGATGAGCGTAAAAGCATCTTGCACCATGCAAAGTAAACACCAAATCCAGGCGCGTTTGAATAATGGGCACAGAACGAAACCGGCTTGAAATATTGGTGATGGTTAACTTGGGCACATGATGATTTCACGATTTGCCGTGTCCTGTGTTTTGACCCTTTTGATGACCATCAACGTCATGGGCCAACTCTCCAGTCCTTTGGTTCACCTGGACCCTTCAGAAGTGCGGTTGCCCTCTACATGGAGCGAACCCCAAGCAGACATGCAGTCCATGAGACGAAGCGCTCCATTTTGGACTCAATTCAAAGCGGAACATCCACGCTGGCAAGTGCAGTTTCACCCAGCCACAGGAACCGTTCACCGGGCCTATGGTCCTGCAATAGCAGTATCCAACCCAACGCTTTGGCTCGAAAGTCAGCTTGAGGCAGCGGGTTGGTTCGTAGAGACAGGGGAGTGGCAAGAAGCCAACATGGGCAAACACACCCTATACCGACGCCCGCAGACGGTTCAGGGAAGGACTGTATTGGGCACCGAGCTGGTGGTGAAAATGGCAGAGCAAGGCGCGGTCATGTGGGGCGCACAATGCTTTCCTCAAGCGGCTTGGCCGGAGGAATTGGTGCAGCTTCAAGAGGCGCAAGTTTTGACAGCTGCTGCCTCAGGTTTGACGCTTTCCGGCATGATTACTGAAGCTGGAGATGAAGCCCTCATCCCTGTGATGATGCGCACAGAAGAACGCAGCTTGGTGACGTTCCGTCCTGCGCTCGGAGTGAAGGTTTCGGGATTGTCCTTAGAAGGCATCCCGGTCCAGTATGCCACATGGGTTGACTTGGAGACTGGAGAAGTGTTGGAGCGCATCAATCAAGTGCACCATATCGGCCATCCCAAAGGCAAAGAAGCAAAGACCAAGCCACAGGTCATGGGGCCTCCTGCGTTGCTTCAAATGCTCAGCTGTCAAATCACGGGGACGGTGCATTTGACGCAGCCCTTTGAAGCCACTTCAGAAGTGGGCTTGTCCAACATTCAGGTTTTGAGCAGTGGAGGAACGCAGTATACCGATGCTGGCGGCATGATCAACTTTGAGTCTCCTGGAGCCCAAGATTTGTCCTTTCAGCTCCAAGGACTTTGGAGCACGGTGACCTCCAATGGCGTCACTCCACAACTTGAATTGACCGTTGAAGGCGATTCCGTGGTGAGTTTTGATGAGAACGCGACCATCAGGGAGCTCAGCGCTTACCACAGTGTCAACCGCATTCATGACCACATGCAGCAATGGTTGCCCGGCTTTACTGGCCTGGACTTCTCTATGCCCACTGTGGTAGATGTATCGGGAACCTGCAACGCATTTTACACGCCAGGTTCTCCCAGCATCAACTTCTATTCGGAAGGCGACGGCTGCAATGCATTCTCCATGGTGTCGGACGTGGTCTTTCACGAATACGGACACGGCATCAATGACCTCTACTACGACGGGCTTGGCAGTGGCTTCAACAATGGCGCCATGAACGAAGGTTATGCCGATTGGTGGGCCATCAGCCTCACTGACAACCCTGTGCTCGGAGCCGGATGCTATTCCGACAATCCCGAATTCTACATCAGGAGGTACGATGAGAACCCGAAGGTGTACCCCCAAGATTTGGTAGGGGAGGTGCACGCTGATGGAGAAATCATTTGCGGAGCTTGGTACGACACCCACCTTCTTTTAGGAGGGGATTGGAACCAATCCATGACGCTTTTCACCGACATCTTCGATGGTCAACAGGCCACTACGCCCAATGGAAATGAGGGTGAGGCGTTCGTAGAGGTGCTCTTGGACGCCTTGCAAGCCGATGACGACAATGCCGACCTTTCTGATGGCACGCCCAATGGAGCCGCCATCTTAGAAGGGTTTGGAATGCACGGCATCACCTTGTTCAGCAACGTTGAGGTTGTGCACGAGGCAGAGGGCTTCACCGCAGCAGGTGAAAGCATCGCCATCGATGCCAATGCGCTTGTTCTGTTTCCATTCAGCCAATACTTCGGCGCTTGTGAGATGTATTACAGGACCTCGGCTACAGCGGATTGGACCCCCATCACCATGGAACCCCAAGAAGGCAGTGATTTCACGGCGATGATTCCCGCTCAAGAAGAGGGGACTGTGGTAGAGTACTATTTTGGAATCACTGACATCTACGGAGCCCTCAGCGCCATCAACCCTTACAGCGCAGATGATGCTGCCAATCCAAACCTGCCGTTTAATACCATCGTGGGACTCACTCCAATATTAATCGACGACCAAGACGACTATTCAGACTTTGGGTTTTGGCAGTTCGGAATTCCTGAGGACAATGCTACTACGGGGCAATGGGAATCGACCATTCCTGTCGGGTCATACAGCGACCCCTCTGACCAAAGCACCATTTGCGCGCCTTCAGAAGACCACACCCCAGGCGATGGCATTTTCGCTTTCATCACCGGCGTTAGCCCAGGCGCAGACGCGGGCATCGGATCCAACGATGTGGATGCGGGAAGCACAACACTGCAATCAGAGCCCATCGACTTGAGCGAAATGGCCTCTCCGGTACTGAGCTACTGGCGTTGGTATGTCAATGCCCCTGCTTCGGGAGCAAACCCAGGAGCTGATTGGTGGCAGGTCTCTGTCAGCGCCAACGGTGGTGACTCATGGGTGAAGGTTGAAGAAACGCTGACTCAAGACATTTCATGGCGCCGACACGCCTTCGCAATCACCGATTATGTTCCATTGACCGACGCCTTCCAAATCAAATTCACGGCTTCGGACAGCTTGCGTCCAGACCAAGGACTCGAATTTGATGGCGGATCGCTCATCGAAGCGGGAGTGGACGACTTGGTCATCCACGATGTCGCCACTTCCTCAGTGAATGAGGCAGGTATAGGCGCAGGCATCTTGGCTTGGCCCGTTCCATTTGTCCAGCAATTGCACGCCGCAGGTTGGGAGCAAGGCACCTTGGTTCGCCTGTATGACGCCACCGGAAAGGAGGTGTCTAAATCCATCGCCAACGAGAGGGGAGAGGTGCATATGGAAGTTGATCCAGGGGCTTCTGGCACCTATGTTTTGACGGGCAACGGCAACGACGGGAAAGTCCGACGAAAGGAACTTGTGAGGTTGGGCCATTGATTCAATCGTTCAGCGCATCTTTGCGCGCGATTTGAATAATATGTCCAAGCAGATCAAAACCCGCCGAATGGCCATCAAGGCCGAGTGGCAGCGAGACAGCAACTCAGCGCCAGGGTTCAATAAGTACTTCATTACCATTCGGGAAACCGATGGGACAGAATTGCGCATGCCCGCCTATGGACGGGACATGCAAGACGCATTGAGCCGCCTTGTGAAGACGGAGAGGGCCGAAAAGCTCGCAGAGGTCACGGAAAAAGTGCCTGACTTCGTCTACGTATTGCTCTTCTTGGGCACCCTCGGTGTGGGTGCCACATTGAGCACGGCCAGTGATGACCCCATGTACTTTGCAGTAGGAGCCAGCGCACTGGTGGTACTGGTGGGGTTGTACCTGCTGAGGGTCAGGAAATGAAAGGCCTTAATTGCCGATCAGTTCCCCACCTTCCGTCGGGGAAATCCAGTTGACATGCACCAAATGGGCCGACCCTGAAAGGGAAGTCCTCACGCGCAGGAATCCCTGGACCGCGTGTTCTTCGCTGGCGAAGTACTGCCTCACATCGAGTGTTTTTACTACACCAGGGGACACACGAACTTCAAAAAGAGCAGAGAAGCCATAGCGTTCTTCTCCCACAGATCGAGCGTGACCGCCTCCGGTCAACGTGCCGGCAAAACTGTTGTCAAAAGCAGAAGGCATGTGCAACTCAGAAGCTGCAGGAACCTGCGCAGAGCTGGTGAATGTTGCACAAACGAACAGAAACGAGGAGAGGAAGAATCGGATCATCGGGGACATTTCAACCACCTACGCGATGAATACCTTTAGGGTTACGCTGTCCTGCAGCAAAAGGCGGAACCTATCTTCGCCACATGGGAAGAGCTTTTGAGTTTCGAAAGGAGAGAAAGATGAAGCGTTGGGCAGCCATGTCCAAAACGTTTGCACGACTCAACAAAGACATCATTCTGTCCATCAAAGAAGGCGGCGGCATCGCCGAGCCAGACTTGAATGCACGTCTTCGAGCGGTGATTCAAAACTGCCGTGCCGCCAACATGCCCAAGGACAACATTGAACGGGCGATCAAAAAAGCAACCGACAAAGACGCGGCTGATTTAAAACAAGTCACATTTGAAGGGTATGGCCCCCATGGTATTGCTGTATTTGTGGAGACCGCGACAGACAACAACAACCGCACTGTAGCCAACGTGAGAAGTCACTTCAACAAGTGCAACGGCAACCTGGGGACCACTGGCAGTGTGGAATTCATGTTCACCCACGTCTGCCACTTCAAGATTGGCGCAGAAGGCCGCGATGCAGAAGAATTGGAGTTGGAATTGATTGACTTTGGTGCAGAGGAAATTGGGGTGGTAGAAGACGGCATCGTCATTTACGGACCCTTCGAAAGCTATGGTGGCATTCAAAAGAAGCTCGAAGAGGAGGGTATAGATATCGTGGAGTCTGGGTTTGACCGCATTCCATCAACCACCAAAGAACTCGGCATGGATGAGACCATCGAAGTCGAGAAATTGATCGAAAAGCTAGAAGAGGATGAAGACGTTCAAAACGTATTTCACACCATGTCCTCTAGTTCCGAGGAGGAGTAGGGCATACAGCGCTTTATTCTGAACAAACGACGCCAAACTCTACCAAGAGCTGCAGCAAGTCGTTGGTTCCAACAATGCCATCTGGAACGATGTCAGCCAGACAGCTTTGGTCGGATGAAAAAACGCAAGAACCGTTGTCCACTTCTGCAACGTTGTCAAAGTTAAATGCGGTCGGGTAGGTACATCCGCAGGTAGCCGGGTGGTCCAATATGGTGAAGCTCACAGAAGCTTGTTGTCCTGAGCCGTCCTCTGCGGAGATGGTGTAATCACCTGCTTCTAGGCTGGACAAGTCGATGTTGGTTAAAATGGAAACTTCACCAACTGCGCCTTGGGCCTCAATTTCAACGAGGCCTGTAGGGCTGCCTGAGCACCTTGTAGAATAGGCTGTGGCGTTGATGGAAAATTGTGCCTGAGCGGTAAAGGCGAGCACAAAACCTGCAACTGCAAGAATGGTTCGTAGCATCATGATAATTATTGTTCCCTGAATGTACCATTTTTCAACTGAACCTGAGATTGGGGCTATTAGAATTTTGTATAAGTCATATAATAATTACCAGAACCATAATATTGATGTCCAAAAAGGTAAAATTAATCGGTGAATGGATTTTTTAAACGTTGTTTTTGAATGTAATTTTAATCATGGACCGAATTAGCCTGCATATTCCACTTGTCGTTTGTGTTTTGAGCCTTTCATTGCTCAGGGTAGGAGCACAAACTGCGCCTGTCTCGAACTCCACCTCTGGAGATTCATTTTCAAGTGTATCAGCAGCCATTAGTGCTGCCTCTGAAGGTGATGTGCTCGTATTGAGTCCGCTGACCTTCAACGAGCGATTGACCATCGAAAAGCCTTTGACCATCGTCGGGGCTGCAAATGGTGGTACTGTGATTGATGTTCGCAACACAGCAAGCTGGGGGATTCTGCTGAATTCTAGCTCAATCACCATCGAAGACCTCACTGTTGTCAGCGACTTCGCGCACCAAGGTTTTGGCATCCACTCCAACCCTGGTCTTACCGACATCACCCTACGTCGGGTGAGGGTGTTGGACAATGCGACGTCTGGAATTGACCTCAATGGACTCGAAGGCCCCGGCACCAACCTCATAGAAGACTGCGAAGTGCTGGGCTCAGCCAGTGGTTTTGGTTTGGCTTTGAGCAGCTGCCAAAACACAGTGGTCAGAACCTTCACTTCAACGAGCAATGGCTTTGGTGACATTGGAATTCTGGAGAGCGCATTTACTGAGAAGCGTACAGAAGCACTCACCTTCGAAGGCGAACTCAAGCTGGAAGGCCCTCAAGGCGACGGCTTGGGAGGCATTGTAATTCAGTCAGACACCACCGTCATCGACCCGGGGATTGGCTTCAACTTTGACATCGACATGCGTGCTGGTCTGTATCACCAGCTCACAGGCACCACGACATACGATGGCGATCCATTGGGATACGTCCTGTGCGCCCCCGATGTGGTCAGTGACCTGTCCAATGCATTGTCAGAAACTTTGGGCGTTGCGGACTTGCTGGGCAAGAATTTGTTGAGTGGTGAATTGGAGGTGTGGCCAGGAATGTCCCTTCAAACTGCCATTGATGCAGCCGATCCAGAAGATGTGATCCGAGTAGCACAACCAGGGGTATACGACACGGAGACAGTCACCATTTCAAAAGCCATTACCATCTTAGGCCCCAATCAGGGCCTTGAAGCTGACAATCCTTCAAGAACCACAGAAGCCATTTTTGAAGGCGGGATTGTGGTGACAGCCTCAAATGTGACCATTGACGGCATCCGGATGCTGGCTACATCAGGAAAGCCGACTGGCTTGTCAGTGGCGCAAGGGGTAGAGAACCTGCTGGTCAAAAACACCGTAATCCGGGGTTGGTTTGAAGAGGATGGTAGCCCGACACCAATAGGCCTCTTGAACTCAGGTCAGGCAGAGCTCATTGATTGCTCACTGCGCAATTGGCCCGTCGCCATTGTGATGCAAGAAGGGAATTTGAGTTTGACCCGCCCGATCATTACCGACAACCGTGAAGGTGTGCGCATGGATGCGTTAAACGGCAGCCAAGACGTGATCAGAGTGGTCGATGGTGAGTTGAGAAATGCCGGTTCCGATGCGTTTGTTGTTGTCGCTGCAAACGCCAATGACTCGCTGGTCGTTTTGGGGGGCACAGCAAGCCTTCACCGACACGCTTTCAGGTTTGATGACGAATGTGCCCTTGACATCAATGGTGGAACATATTCTGAATCAGAGGAACAGATTGTGGGTTTGGACACACCCAGCCTGATTGAGCTCTGTGAAGAAAACAGTTTTGTTGAACCTGTGATCACCATTGACGCTTGTGACGACCCGACTGCGGTGAATTACGAGGAATGCGCTTCCATTAATTCCGGCAATTGCCTCTATGGAGGCTGCACCGATTCAGGTGCGTGCAATTACTCAGCAACAGCAGCAACCGATGACGGCTCATGCGAGTTTCAGTCGTGCTCGGGGTGTTTGAATCCCATTGCGTGCAATTATAATGCGTCAGCCACTGTAGAGTCAGATGATTGTGAATTCGACTCTTGCCGAGGGTGCACCGATGAGGCGGCATTGAATTACGATTCTTCTGCCTTGTACAATGACGGCTCTTGTCTCATTGCAGGCTGCACAAACCCCAATGCTGACAATTACGACGCTAATGCCAACTTCAACAATGGTGTTTGTTTCTTCTACGGCTGCACCGATTCCGAGGCCTGTAATTATGACGATTCCGCCAACTTCAACTTGGGTACATGTGACTACAGTAGCTGCTCCGGGTGCACAAATCCCCGTGCCTGTAATTACGACGAAACAGCCACGCTAAATGCGGGCAATTGTGATTTCACCAGTTGCCGAGGTTGCACCGACCCCGATGCATTCAATTACAATGCCGATGCGACTGTCGACGATGGATCTTGCCGCGTGCTAGGCTGTATGGATCAATCCGCCATCAACTACAATCCAGATGCCACCTACAACGATGGAACTTGTATCTACGGTGGATGTACCGATTCCGGTGCTTGCAATTTCGACGATGAGGCAGAAAATGACAACGGGAGCTGTGAATACAACTCCTGTGCAGGGTGCGCCATTGAAGGGTTCTGCAACTACGACCCTGACGCACTCATTCACGATGGGGCGCAGTGTGACTATCTGAGTTGCTGCGGCGACCCTGCGGCGACCAATTACGATGAGGACATCCTCCCACAACTGACCTTTGGTTGCACCTATGGACAACCGGCGGGGATGGCATTCATGGCGGAATGCACCCTTCCATTCGCATGCAATTTCGGAGCCGAAGAAGATTGCGAGTTTAACAGCTGTGCGGGCTGCACAGACGAGACCGCTTGCAATTATGATGAAAACGCCACCTTGTCTGTCACAACTTGCAGTTATCCCAGTGATTTATACGGCGATGCAAACGTTGACTGTGACGGCAACTGCATCAACGATTCAGACTTCGACGGAACCTGTGACGAAGATGAAATCTTAGGGTGTACTGAAGAGGGCGCATGCAATTTCAGTGGATTGGCAACTTCAGATGACGGGTCTTGCGAATACACTTCCTGCCTGGGGTGCACAGACCCATTGGCTTGCAATTATGACAATGCCGCCGAAATCAATGATGGTTCGTGCGACTACTTAGCATGCGCGGGATGCATGGACACCAACGCCTGCAATTACGATGCTGCTGCAACCATAGATGCAGAATGCATTTACCCAGTTGACCTATACAGCTCCGATTCTGTGGATTGTAATGGAGACTGCCTCGAAGATGTCGATGAAGACGGCGTCTGCGATGGAGACGAAGTTTTGGGCTGCACCAATTCCAATGCGTGCAACTACAGCGCAGTTGCCACACAAAATGACGGAAGTTGTGACTTGGTTTCCTGCGCCGGCTGCATGGATGCAACGGCATGCAACTATGATGCAACAGCCACCAAGCCCGATAACAATTGTGACTATGAGACTTGTGCAGGTTGCACAGAATCCACAGCCTGCAACTACGACCCATCGGCGACCATCAGCATAGCCTGTGAATATCCCGAAGAGGACTACCTGAATTGTGATGGCTCTTGCAGTTCAGATACAGACGGGGACGGTGTCTGTGATGAACTGGAAATCGGTGGATGTAATGACATTGGCGCATGCAACTATTTAGACACCGCTTCAGACAATGACGGATCATGTGAGTACAGTTCATGCGGCGGTTGCACGAATCCAGGAGCCTGCAACTTCAATCCAAATGCATACCTCAACGATGGAACGTGCAATTACACGGCTTGTCAAGGTTGCACAGACCCGGGAGCCTGCAACTACATACCCGGAGCTACAACTGACGACGGGAGCTGCATTTATGTCCTCGACCTTTACAACGTCACCAACTTAACCTGTGGAGGAATTTGCGTCAATGACTCTGATGGGGACGGCATTTGCGATGAAGATGAGTTGAGTGCCTGCACAGACCCATCTGCATGTAACTACGTGTCCTCCGCCGACACTGACGATGGGTCATGTGAGTATTCCAGTTGCGCTGGATGCACGGATTCAACAGCGTGTAATTACATCGAGGGTGTGCAGATAGACGATGGCTCTTGCACCACGCCATTGAGCCTCTATGGCAAGGATTACGTCGATTGCTTAGGCGAGTGCCTCAACGACGCCGATGGAGATGGAATCTGCGACGAAGATGAAGCAGGGTGCACCGATTCAACGGCTTGCAATTATGTGGAAGCCGCTGTTGTAGATGACGGGACATGTTTTTATCCAGAAGAAACGTACCTCGACTGCGATGGCAATTGCATCAATGATGCTGATGAAGATGGAGTGTGTGATGAAGCTGAGGTGAGCGGGTGCCAAAACGAAACCGCTTGTAACTACAATTCGGCCGCCACTGAAGATGATGGTTCTTGTGTGTTCGCGGATACCCCGTGCGCCACGTGTAACCCAGACGGAACGGTCAGTCCGAATGACGACAACATGGATGGAATCTGTAATGGCGATGACGCGTGTTTAGGTGACTTCAACAATGATGGCGTCCGAACAGCAGGCGACGTATTGGTCGTATTGGCCGCTTACGGATGTGATTCGAATTGTGGGGAACCTGATTTGGATGGAGATGGTTTCGTCACGGCAGCTGACGTGCTGGCTATGCTGACATACTTTGGCACGTTCTGCCCATAAAACGGAGTCAATTTGAAAGATTGAAAAGGGCCGCATGAGCGGCCCTTTTTCATTTCAGAAAACGACCAGCAACAGGTAAATACCCATCAATAAGCCTAAAACATCGATTAATTAGCTATATTTGTAGCTAAGAACTTGATGTTATGCGACTAACGATTGTAATTCTTGCACTTCTTCACGCGTTGCCCGGTGCCTTCGCGCAGGTGCAGCCTATCGCGCCTGTGCACAATGTCACCACTGGACTTGAATACGATGATATCGCTGCGGCCATGCTCGACATTTCTGCCGGAGATCATCTGCAATTGGCTGCTGCAAGGTTTTTGGAACATGTGAGCATATCGGTTCCCATGACCCTCTCTGGCGACCCCAATGGAACGACCATACTCGATGTGTCCACGATGGATGGATGGGGAATCACCCTATCAAGCGACCACATCACTCTTCAAGACCTGACCATCGTTGGTGCTGGTGCAAACAACGCTTATGCAGTCCACAGTGAGCCTGGAATTACTGGCCTGACCCTGCACGACATTGTGGTCACAGAGTCCACAAAGACATGCATCGACCTCAATGGATTGATCGGGCCCACCGTGAATACACTGAAAAACATCACTGTGAGCAACAGCGCTACAGGCTTTGGATTGGCCCTCAGCACCTGTTCAAATGTGCTGATCGAAAACATCACAAGTTTTGGCAATGGGTTCGGTGACATCGCCATTATGGAATCCAACTACTACAACCAAGAAGTCAACGCCATCTCATTTGTCGGAACCCTTGATCTGGCGGGGCCACAGAACCTCGGCGGAGGCGGTGTCATTGTGCAAATTGATCCAGAGGAAATCCCTGTAGGCATGGGCAGCGCATTTCCTATCAGCATGACAGCGGAGGGTTTTGAGTATCTGTTGGAAGCCCCCGGCGATGACCTTACAGGCTGCATTCTCGTTCACAATGACAATGTTCGGAGCATTGCAGCCAACCTTGGCGCAGAAATTCAAACCTTGGTGTCTTACAGCATGATCAACCAAGACATGATGGTTTTTCCGGGCATGTCCGTGCAAAGCGCTGTAGACGTAGCTGAGGACAACACCACCATCAAGCTCGAACCAGGGGCCTACAATGAAGGGCCCATTACAGTGAGCAACAGCATCCATTTGGTTGGAGCCAATGTCGGTTTGAGCGGAACCCATGCTGCCGTGCGAGATGTTGAGTCTGTTGTGGAAGGCATCGTCGTCACGGGCGGCCACCCCACGGTTGACGGGATTCGGGTCAATTCAGAGTCGGGAAGTGCCATCGAAGTCTTGGGCAATGCGGAAGGACTCACGCTCAAGAACAGCGTCATATCCGGCAATGGTTCCCCTGAAACTGCTGGAATAGTAGCCCGCCACTCCACAGATTTGGAAGATGTCAGGGTCACCGGTTTTGGTCAAGGCGTTTTGCAGCATTCTGGAATGCTTTCCATGTCCAACAGCTGGTTCAAAGAGAACCAAACAGGCTTGAAAGTGTCCCACGACATGTCTTCCAGTGATGTCACCACCGTTGAGTCTTGTCTTTTTGAAAATGCAGGAGGGGAGGCCGTGCATCTGCATACAGGAGAGCCCACGGATACATTCACCATGACCGATTGCACTTTGCAATTGCACGGAGTGGCCTACACAAAGACAGCCGACATGGCTTCGAGTCTGCTCAACAACACATTCTCGAATTCAGAGCTTCAGACTTCTGGACTGGACCGCGCTGGTCAAATCGCTTTGTGCAGCACAAACAATTTCACCCCTGCGCTTCGAATTACCGGCTGCACCGATGAGGATGCCGACAATTACGAGGCTTGTGCCAACATCAACCAAGCCTGCATTTATGAGGGCTGCACCTCGCCAAAGGCCTGCAATTATGACCCGTCTGCCAACAGCGATGACGGAAGCTGCGACTTTGTGTCTTGCGCTGCTTGTCCATTGGGCTTTGCCTGCAACTACGATCCAGATGCCAGCCTCTACAAAGTCGGCGCTTGTGATTTCTCGAATTGTGAGGGCGAAGGCATGTCAGGCGTGGGAGAAGACCGCTCAGGATTGACCTTGATCGACGGGTGTACCATTCCTCAAGCGTGCAACTACAATGCCAATGCAGGTGCAGATGATGGCAGCTGCGAATTTGACTGCTATGGCTGCATGAACAGCGAAGCCTGCAACTTCGAAGAGGACTTTACCCAAGCTTCCAACGAAACGTGCTTGTATATCCATGACCTGCATCCATCGCCATTTGTGGATTGCGCAGGCACATGCTACAACGACGTGAACGACAATGGGGTCTGCGATGAAGAGGAAGTGAGTGGCTGCATGGATGCCGCTTCTTGCAACTTCTTGGGCGAGGCCACCATTGATGACGGCAGCTGTGATTACACTTCCTGTGCCGGATGCATCAATCCAGCCGCATGCAACCACGATGCCGATGCGTGGGTGTCCGATGGCTCATGCGATTACTCGAGTTGTTCGGGGTGCGTTTCAGAATCCGCTTGCAATTACGATTCAGACGCTTTGATCGACGACGGCACTTGCCTCTTTCCAGTGGACTTGTTCAACAAGGCCTTCGTCGACTGTGATGACCTGTGCCTGAATGACACCGATGGTGATGGCATCTGCGATGAAGAAGAACAGATGGGATGCACCGACTCCGGGGCCTGCAATTTCGATGAACAGGCCACCGACGACGACAGCTCTTGCGAATTCACCAGCTGCGCCGGGTGCACCGATGACAACTACTGCAACTTCAACCCTGTGGCGACATTGGACAATGGAAGTTGTGCTACTCCAGAAGACCTGTATCCAGATGCCATCGTCGATGGCGCATCCACCGTGGATTGTTTGGGCCGATGCCTGAATGATGTCAACGAGAACGGCATTTGCGACGAGGAGGAGGCCGTTTGTCCTGGTGACTTTAACGGAGACGGTCTGCGCGGAGCGGCTGACATCTTGGTCATGCTGGGGGCATTTGGTTGCCAAGCCGCATGTGGCGAACCCGATTTGAACGGCGACGGCATGGTGGCCGCCGGAGACATTTTGATGGCGCTGGCAACCTTTGGTACGGCTTGTTCGAATTAAACAACCGACATTAAAGTCCCCCGGGGCCTCCACTTGGGCCCTTGGGAAGGCTGCTTGTCATCAGGCAGGCACAACTTCAAGTGGCGACCAAAAAACCAAGATGTCCCGCATCACTCACCACCGGTGGGCCGTGAAGCCCGTATGCAAGCTTTTGCTGGCGTGTTGCATCGTGGTGTGGACTTCCAATACTGCCAGAGCCCAACACTGGAGCGATGGAACTGTGCCTCACGCAGATTGGAGCGCGGCATTTTCTGCATTTGACACAACATGGTCTGACAGTGTCCCACAAAAAGGGAAAGGCTTCAAACCCTTCATGCGCTGGCGACATTTTGCCGCCGCCCGATTTGCATTCGCCGGCGCTCCAGCATTTAATGCATCCTCTCCATGGGAAGCGACCCACTGGGAACGCATGGGAAGAATGGCCCGGACTACGGAGCCAGAACCTCTGTGGCAGAAAGCGGTGCCATCAGGCGCTCCTTTAGTCGGGGGAGCAGGCCGGGTAAACAGGGTGGTGATCGACCCCAGTGATACGGCCCATTGGTTCGCTTGCGCCCCAAGCGGAGGACTGTGGAGATCCACGAATTCAGGACTCGAATGGAACCTCATGGGCACGCAAGATTGGGCCGGAATGGGCGTGTCTGACGTGGCATTGCATCCCCAGGATCCCATGAACATTCTGGCCGCTACAGGCGACTCCGATTTCGGAAGCGCCTATGGTGTTGGATTGATGTCCACCTCAGACTTGGGAGAGACTTGGCAAACCACCGGACTCACTTTTGAACTTTCAGATGCGGCAACCTGCAGCCGTGTGCACCGAAAAATGGGAGCACCGGATCACATCTTGGTGGCCACCACGGACGGCATTTGGCTGAGTGAAGACAATGGGGCCTCCTTTGATTTGACCCAGCCCGGTATTTGTTCGGATTTGATTCCACACCCTGGCGATTCAGCGGTGTGGCATGCGGCGATGCGGCCCGGAGAATTGTTGCGCTCCACCGACGGTGGAAGAAGCTGGACCGCAGCTGAAGGTTTGCCTTCGTCCTTTTCTGTGAGCAGGTATACGTTGGCAGCTTCGGCCTCCAATCCAGCTTTCCTCGCTGCCATTGCGGCCAAAAACGGTTCTCAAGGCCTTCAAGGGTTCTACCTGAGCCAAGACAGTGGCCAGACCTACACGGAGGTACCTGACTTGCCCAACCTATTGGGCTGGACCTATTCTGGCGCCGATTTCGGTGGTCAGGGTTTTTATGACCTCGCACTGGCCATTGACCCCATGGACGACCAGCACATCCTCGCCGCAGGCGTCAATGTTTGGGAGTCCACAGATGGCGGCACACAATGGTCCTGCATCGGCCATTGGTATGGACAAGAAGACGCAGATTTTATTCATGCCGACCACCATGCCCTTGGATTTGTGCCTGGAAGCAGCACTTGGGTGAGTGCCCACGATGGTGGCATTTCACGTAAAACCAGCAGCGGGTTTGAATCGCTGTGTGAAGGGCTATACATCGGACAGGTTTACAATTTGGGATTCGCCAACAGCAGGCCAGACCGGCTGATTTCGGGTTGGCAGGACAACGGCATCAACCTGTTGGCAGACGACGAGCATGCCCAAGTTTTGGGGGCAGACGGCTTCCATTGTCTCATTGACCCCAATGAACCCGATACCATGATCGCCGCGGAGTATTTCGGAAAGACGCACCGTTCTCTGGACGGCGGTTGGACCTGGGAGCTTTGGACAGCCAGCAATGGAGAAGGTGTCAACGAGAGGGGAGATTGGAACACTCCGATGGCCTTTTCCCCATCAAATCCTGACCGAATATTCATCGCCAAACACCGCCTCTATTGGACCGATGATCAGGGCGAAACTTGGCAACAGTCCAACGCGCTAGCGGGTGAAGAAATGGAAGTGCTCGCCTTGGCACCTTCCGATGAGAACACTGCCGTCGTGGCCCGCGGTACATTCGGCTTTATCACACACGACCTTCAGGGTTGGTCACCACTCACGGGGCTGCCTGGTTTGCCCATTCTCGATGTGGCCATAGATGGCATCGACCCCGACATCTTTTGGGTGGGTTTCGGCGGATATGAGCCGGGCCAACGGTTGTGGAAGACCGACGATGGCGGCAATTCATGGACCGATAAAGGGGAGGGGCTTCCCGCATTGCCAGTAAACACCTTGGCCCTGCACCAGGCCAGCGGCGACCTATACGCAGGTACGGATGCAGGGGTGTACGTTCTCACTGCGGGGTCCAACCTTTGGATTCCCTACAAACAAGGGCTTCCAGAAGTGCTGTGCAGTGATCTTGGTGTGCGTTCCTCTACAAGCGAATTGCTTCTGGCGACCTATGGGAGCGGTTTGTGGCGGGCTCCCTTGTTTAACCCTCCTGAGCGTGATGCAGCCTTGATCAGAATTCAAGGGCATCAGGCAGAATCCTGTTCCGGGCCACTCGACGTAAGCGCCACGGTGCGCAACGCCGGTCAAGACACCTTGGCCGCAGTATCGCTCGTGTGGAACGGCATGGACACCGTCCACTATGGCATGCTCCTGGCACCGAATCAAGAGGCCCGCCTGCCGTGGCCCGATGTCGAAAGGGATGCGGTAGCACACCTCGATGAACTGGTCGTCCGCATCACCGATGTGGTGGGGCTCCATGGCGGCTTGTCCGGTGGAGATTTGACACCGGGGTTCGATGCCATTTCAGAAAACGATGCGCTGGGCGTTTGCTGGGAGCACCGCAATGGCACTGGGGCAGTCGTCGTGGTTACCACAGCAGATTGTCAGCCCATGGAGACCGCATGGGCCATCTCAGACTCCTCTGGCACAGCATGGCACCGGCGTCAACATTTCCAGCTTGAGCAAGCCACCGTGGACACTTTGTGCTTGGCATACGGCTGCTATGAAGTCGTACTGAATGACCTCGGTGGCAATGGATTCGCGGGGGCCGTTTGCGGCATGGAAGGCAACATCACAGTGAACTCCATCGGCGGGCAGCAATTCTGGTCAGTGGCCGACAGCAATGCGGCGGGCATTGCCTTTAACTCTGGTCCAGGAGGAGGGTTTTGTTTGCCTTTGAATGGGACATGGGGCTGCACAGACTTGACCGCTTGCAATTTCGATCCTTCCGCGTCGGAAGACGACGGCACATGTGGCTACAGCTGCTGGGAGGGGCCATGCCCAGCAGACTTAGATGGCGATGGTTTCTACGGCGCCACAGATATCCTTGCTGTACTCACAGAGTTCGGTTGCTCTTCGGCATGCACGGTTGACATTACAGGCGACGACACCGTTTCTGCCAATGACATCTTGGCTTTGTTGGCTTTGTACGGACAATCCTGCGAGGAATGAGGAATCCCGGTGCATCTTGCACCCGCTATGGCTGCCAGACCTCCCCGCCCCAAAATCAACATCCGCCGTTGGACTTCAGAAATTGAAGCCCCCTTGCACGCTTTGGTTCGTTCAGAACTGGGCTTGCGCAGCACAACGGCTTCACGCACCTTGATCAAAGGAGGAGCCGTGAGGGTAGAAGGAGAAGTGGTCAAAATCCCTTCTTTGGTGATTCCTACGGGTCAGGAAATCTCCGTTCCAGAGGAAAAGGAAGCGCGGAAATCAGAACCGGCGAACGCCACCAAATCCATTCGCCCAGACGACGACTTGCCGTTTGAAGTGCTCTATGAGGACGACGATATTTTCTGTTACCTCAAACCTGCTGGATGGATATTGGCTTCCCCCAATCCCAGGGTGGACACCAGTTTCACAAGGGTAAAGGACTATTTGGTTGCCCGAGACCTTGCTGGAGGCAGTCCAGAGAAGGCGGTGCACTTTGTCAACATGATCGACAAGGACAGCAGCGGTATCGCCGTGGTGGTGCGCGACATGGGTTTGCGCAAGCGCCTGCAGGAGAGTTGGTCCACCCAACAGTTCGAAAGCTATTTGTTGCTGCAAGGTGAAATCGACGAGGACGGCGAGTTCAGTGCGCGTCGGAAACCCGGAGAGAAATACTCAGCCAAGAAATTCCCTTTCAGGCGCATGCGCTCAGGAGGACGGTTCACGATACTCAAGGTGAAGGCTGGTTTGCAGGACATCAGTGAGATCCTGCCTGGACTGCGTCACCACAAGTGCATGGTTTGCGGATTGGGTGCTGATGCACCGGACCCACTGGGACGCCAAGGTGTGCACCTCTTTCGCATGGTCTTGACCGACCCAGAACTGGACGCGATGTGGGAAGTGAAAACCCGCGTACCCAAGGAATTCCTGAGGGTGGTGAAATAAGAAGCGCCCCGACGTTTCGGAGCGCTTCTACCTTAACCAAATCAATGCCGATCTATAACCGGCATCATGAACCATTATGTCGCTGCTTTCAGCTGCAATCGTTGGTTCAACTACCGTGCCAAACTGAACTTATTTGGTCCTTTGCACTCAAAATCAGTGCCAATGAACGCCAAATGGCGGTTCTAGAGCGGGCCTGTTCTCCTTGGTATCTTTGCACCACGCTAAACATCTGAAATGAGCAGAGCAGTCGTCATCGCATCCGCCCGTCGAACACCGATGGGCTCTTTCCTTGGAGCATTGTCCTCCGTACCCGCCACCAAACTGGGGTCCATTGCCATAGAAGCGGCCATGGAATCAGCTGGGATTACCGGAGAAGATGTCCAAGAAGTCTTCATGGGCAACGTCCTTCAAGCCGGTTTGGGCCAAGCACCAGCGCGCCAGGCTTCTATGGGCGCTGGAATATCCGAGAATGTTCCCTGTACTACAGTCAACAAAGTCTGTTCGTCCGGCATGAAGGCCATTCACCTTGCGGCCAACGCCATCGCCATGGGCGATGCCGACATCGTGGTGGCAGGGGGCATGGAAAACATGTCCCGGGTTCCCCATTACCTCAACGGCAGGGCTTCTGTCAAACTTGGCAACATCAAAGCCGCTGACGGCATGGTGCTCGATGGCTTAACCGACGTTCACAACAACCAACACATGGGGCTGTGTGCAGAATTGTGCGCCACCAAACACGGCTTTTCGCGGGAGGATCAAGACGCTTTTGCGATCGAGAGCTACCGCAGGTCGGCCGAGGCTTGGGAAGCCGGAGCATTCCAAGATGAAATCGTCCCTGTATCCATCCCACAGCGGAAAGGAGACCCTATAGTGGTTAACACGGACGAGGAATTCAGCAACGTAAGGATCGATAAAATCCCAAAGCTGCGCCCAGTATTTGACAAAGAAGGTTCGGTAACCGCAGCCAATGCAAGCACGCTCAATGACGGTGCTTCTGCTCTGGTGTTGATGTCAGAGGACATGGCGAAGGAAAGGGGGATTACTCCCATTGCGCGCCTGCTTTCCAACGCCGACGCGGCCCATGCACCCGAAGACTTCACGACAGCACCTTCAAAGGCTTTGCCCAAAGCATTGGACCGCGCCGGTGTGACCATGGAAGACATGGAGCTTGTGGAACTCAACGAGGCCTTTGCCGTAGTGGGATTGGCCAACAGCAAATTGCTAGGTCTGGATGCCGCAAAGGTCAATGTCCATGGAGGCGCAGTGTCTTTGGGGCATCCACTGGGCAGTTCTGGAAGCCGCATTGTGGTGACCTTGATCCACGCGCTCAAGCGCCATGGCAAAAAGCGAGGCGCTGCAGGCATCTGTAATGGAGGTGGCGGAGCAAGCGCTCTTGTATTGGAGGTTCTCAACTGATCCGCCCTCATGAAGTTCGGCGTCATTCGCGTTCCTCTCGCGCCCATCAGGGCGGCGGCAGATGACTGCGCCGAAATGGTGACCCAAGGGTTGTTCGGACAGCTGTTGACCTGGGAGCCTGTTGCGGAACGTCCGGGATGGGCAGCCGTGAAACTGGAGGACGATGGCTACATGGGTTTTACCGACACCAAGTTGATCGCTTCTGCACCAGATGCAGTGGCGGCCTTTGCTGGGCCTCACAGCATGCTCACCGCCCCTTTAACAACCCTAGAGTGGGAGGAGAGGCCTTATCACCTTCCAGCTGGATCGCTGGTTCCATCGGGCCTCTTTCAGGAGCCCATCCCACGGCCATCTCACCCCGTAGAAGCGGCGCACAGCTTCCTAGGAGCGCCTTATTTGTGGGGCGGCAAGAGTGTACTTGGCATCGACTGCAGTGGCTTGACCCAGCTCGCGTGTGCGCTTCACGGAAGCACACTCCCTCGGGATGCCTCACAACAATGGGCCGCTTTGAGTTCCGTTCGCAAGAGTTACGAGAAATTGGAACACGGAGACCTGGTGTTCTTTCACAAATCCGACCCCTCGAAAGTCACCCACGTCGGTTTTGTGTGGAAACAGGCGAACAGCTCGACCAGCGTTTTGCATGCATCCGGAGAGGTTCGCATAGACGTTCTTCAACCGGATGGCATCGTTAGAGATGGCGCCATCAGCCACAAATGGACTGGAGGCGCAGTGTGTCCGGTCAGTGCTGGATAACCACCCGTTCTGTTCCTTGCGGGCCTTGAAAGAGGTAGATGCCATTGGGCAACGCGTCAATCAAAATGCGGTCGTTCCCTGAATTGAATAGGCCTGAGCAGACCTCGCGACCCCCCAAATCCCGCATTACCCATGGCGCCCCAATGAAATGGGGGTGGACCAACATCTGAATGCGGTCAGATGCTGGATTGGGTTGCAGGCGAACTCCAGGGGCTTCGCGTTCCAAGGGCTCTACACTTGAAAGCAGCGGCGTTTCCAAAGAGATGTCCTCGTCTCCTTCTTGGTAGGTGACATAGTCAAAGAAGACAAAGAACATTTCATCACCCGTGTTGTCCCCATATTCGATCAACTGAGGAGGGTCGTTCGGGTTGAATGGGTTGTTCGACGTGTTGTCGTAGGTGGCGATTCCGTGGACGGTGTAACCGGCAGGAATCTTGGTGAGGAACGGAAACGTAAAGAATCCCTGCCAATTGAAATCCCAAGCGGGAATCGAAATCAAAGGGAGGGTGTCTTGGTTGTTCGGACTGGTCGCAAAGACTTCCCAAGATGTGCCGATGAGATGGCTGTGAGGGGCAATGCTAATGAGGCTGAAATCGCCAGGAATCGTGAGGGTCCCGTGAAAAGTCTTCGTTTGGTTGGCCGGAATAAAGAAGGGCTCACCCAATGCCCAAGGACCCATAATCTCCGTGGCCACTTCGCGCTCGATGGGACCATCGGTGAAGAAGAGATTCACCTCGGTTTGGTCCGTCTCCTCCACAGCGTTGGGGCCATAGTGCATCTGCATCAGCAGGTCGCTCCCGGCTGGAATCACACGGCCAATCCCCTCGGGATAGACCAACGTCTGTGCCCCTGGAACCCATGCGCCAAAGAAGCTGGAGTAGGCATTGAAACCAAAGTCTCCAAAGCTCTCATACCCAGGCGCGGGATCCTGAGCATCCAATGTTTCCGCAATCCCATCGGTGTCGATTCCCATAATGGCGTGGTGAGCAATGCCGCCGTTGCTGGGCCGAACCTCGATGGCACGCACCATCACGTCTTCTTCAAAACCTGTGGGCATCACAAAGACCTGATATTGGTCGGTCATGTCTCCTCCGTGCGTGTAGGGTTCTGCCATGCTGAACACGAGGTCGGGCTGCCCGATCTGGCTCCCCTCCGGAAAGACGGGGGCTCCCGGATTGTCTGCAGGGTCCCCTTCAGGCATGTCCGCATCAACCCAAGCACTGATCGTTTCTACCTCCTCAGCGGTCAGGACACGCTCGCCCACAAAATGACTGTAATTTTCATCCGGCGACCACGGCGGCATGTAACCAATCGAGGTTACATACTCGATAAACGGTCCATATGCCGACACCTCCTCGAAAGTCGTAAAGGGCATCGGGCCAATTTCTCCTGTTCGGTGACACTCCATGCACGCATTGTGAATGATGGGCGCCACGTCGGCGTGATAGGTCACTTGGCTCACCCCTGCAGCAGGAACAAGAATCAAAAGGCAGAGAAGATTGTAGGGTGACTTCATGTTGTGAAAATAATGAGACGGGCATGGACACATCCCTTGTACCTAGAATGAATCAGTCTTGAGCGGTAGTCAATTTGATGCCCTCAATGGGGCAACCCACCGCGTCGGTTCGAGGGACGCGAACCGCCTCACCACGCAGGACATCCGAGATGGCGTTCCGAAGGTCTCTGTTTCTTGTCTTGTTTCTGCGGCGTCCCGGGGCGAAGTAACGGTCATTGATTCGGCCGCGATACAAGATGGAGTCCTGCGCATCTAAGACGAACACCTCGGGGGTCCAACGCGCATCCAACTGCTTGGCCCAACCTTCATCGTCCGTGACAAAGGGCATCTTGAGCCCATAGGTCTCTCGGAAAACATCAATTTGGTCTTGCCGCGTCGAGGCGTTGGGAAAGACACCGAGAAATTCGACCGGCGCGTTCTCAAATTCAGCTTCCAATTGTCTCAAGTCATAGCTCATGTTTTGGCAAATCGGACACAGCGGCGCCAAAAACAAGATCACACGCAAAACAGGGGAGGAGAGCATCAGTTGCAGTTGGAGCCATAAAGGCCAAGTAAGAGCAGCACATCGGCTACGGTGACCGCCTGATCGTCATCCAGGTCGGCTGAGCACAGAGAGACGCAACCAAAATCTCCGAGCAGAATCAGGGCGTCTGCTACTCCGACGATGTCATCGCCATTGAAATCAGCGAGACAAAGCGGCTCAGCAGGACCCAATGCAATTTCCTCATCCCCATCCTCGTACAACACGAGGTCAATGAAGACAAAGAACATCTCATCGGCCGTCTCTTCCCCGTAGTAAACCCATTGAGGAGGATCGTTTGGATTGAAAGGGTTGCCGGCTGTGTTGTCGTAGGTCGCTTCGCCGTGCAACGTGTATCCCTGCGGGATTTTGGTCATGTTGGGGAAGGTGAAATACCCCTGCCAATTGAAGTCCCAATCGGGAATGGAAATCAAAGGGACCGTGTCTTGGTTGTTGGGAGACGTGGCATAAACCCACCATGAAGTCCCAATAAGGTGACTGTGTGGCGCAATGTTCAGCAGGCTCACGTCGGCGGTTACCGGCATGGTGCCATGGAATGAGGTCACTTGGTTTGGCGGAAGGACAAATGGAGCATCCAAATGCTGTGGCCCCATGATGGCGGTAAAAACTTCCCTTTCGATAGGGGCATCGGACAGAAAAACGTTGACCTCGGTGAGGTCAGACTCCGGAACGGCCGTAGGACCGTAGTGCATTTGAAGCAGCACATCGGCCCCTTCGGGAATCACCCGGCCAATGCCCGGCGGGTAATTCACTGGAAGCGCTCCCGGCACCCACGCCCCAAAGAAGGAACTTTCTGCATTGAATCCGAAACCACCAAAACTCTCATAACCCAACGCGGGGTCGGCGCCGTCCAATTGCGCTGCCGTTCCAGAAATGTCCAGTCCTAAAATGGCGTGGTGGGCCACGTTGTGGTTGCCGGGTTGCACCTCAAGGGCGCGGATAGAGGTGGCCCCATCCCAATCGGTGGGCAGGACGAAAACCTGATACTGCTCAGTCATGTCTCCACTGTGGGGGTAGGCCGCTGGCATGCTCAATACGTGGTCTGGCTCACCGATTTGACTTCCACTTGGAAAATCCGGAAAACCAGGATTCGCGGCGGGGTCGCCTTCCGGCTTGCCTGCCGATACCCAGTTGCTCAGGGTTTGCAGTTCGGCTTCGCTCAAGACATTTTCCCCAACAAAATGCGAGTAATCTGCATCGGGTGACCAAGGCGGCATGTATCCAATCGAGGTCACATACTCAATGAATTCACCATACGAAGCCACCTCGGCATAGGTGGTGAAGGGCATGGGACCAATCTCGCCCTCGCGGTGACAAGAGGTACAGTGGTTGTAAACGATGGGCGCCACATGAGTGTGGAAGGTGACATCCTGAGCCAACACTTCGCCAGTACCAAAAGCACATGCCAAAAGAAAGAGAACCCGACTGTCCATGCCCCAAGATAACGCTGCACTTCCATCGGGGTTTAACCCGGCGAAGGCCCTTCCGCGTGTTACATTGGGCACCATGCAATTGGCGATGTTGGATTTCCTCGTGATCGGCGGGGTGTTGTTGACCATTCTTCTCATTGGGATGGCCGCAGGCCGCAAGGGAAGTGGCAGCGCAGACGACTTCTTTCTGGGAGGCCGGAACATGCCGTGGTGGCTCTTGGGCACGTCCATGGTGGCGACCACGTTTAGTGCCGACACGCCCAACCTCGTCACCGACCTCGTGAGGCAACAAGGCGTTTCTGGAAACTGGGCTTGGTGGGCTTTTCTGCTCACTGGCATGGTGACGGTGTTTGTCTACGCCCGCCTGTGGCGGCGGTCCGGCGTCCTGACTGACATCGCATTTTATGAATTGCGATACGGTGGCAAGGCCGGTGCATTTCTGCGTGGATTCAGAGCGGTCTATTTGGGTTTGGTGTTCAACGTCCTGGTGATGGCCACAGTGAGCTTGGCTGCCATCAAACTCGGCAGCATCCTGTTGGGCTGGCCGGGTTGGATGACTTTGTTGGTCACCTGCTCCGTGACTTTGCTGTTCAGCGTCTACGGCGGGTTGCGGGCCATCCTTTGGACAGATTTGTTTCAATTCTTCCTGGCCATGGGGGGAGCAGTGGCCGCCAGCGTCTATGTCTTGGGGCTCCCGGAAGTGGGGGGAATCAAGGGCCTGATGACCCACCCCAACGTCATGGACAAGCTCTCGGTATGGCCCGACTTCAGCAACCCGGAAGTCTGGGTGCCGGTGATGCTGGTCCCATTGGCGGTCCAATGGTGGGCCAGTTACTATCCCGGCGCCGAACCCGGGGGAGGAGGGTACATCGCCCAACGGATGTTCAGCGCCAGAAGCGAAGACGATGCAGTGGGCGCCACCCTGCTTTTCAATGCCGCCCATTACGCATTGCGGCCATGGCCATGGATCTTGGTAGCCCTGGCTTCACTCATTGTCTTTCCCGATCTGGACTCCATCGCCACGGCTTTTCCCGAGCTCGCGGCAGACAAGGTGGGCCATGACGTGGCGTATCCCGCCATGCTCAGCTTGCTGCCCGCGGGCCTTTTGGGCTGGGTGGCCGCATCGCTGTTGGCCGCCTTCATTTCGACCATGAGCACGCAAGTCAATCTGGGCGCCAGTTACCTCGTCCACGATGGTTGGGCGCGCTTCATTCGCCCCGATGCCACAGACGCCCAAAAGGTCACTGCTGGACGCTGGGCCAGCTTGCTCTCCTTGCTCGCAGGCGCGCTCCTGAGCCTGACCCTGACTTCGGCCTCGCAGGCATTCAACCTTCTCCTGCTGCTGGGGGCAGGAACGGGAGGACTGTTCATCTTGCGTTGGTTTTGGTGGCGGATATCGGCCAGCACAGAAATTGTCGCCATGGCCATGTCTCTGCTCGTCGCAGCATACTTCACTTGGGGCCATGAAGCCCTGGAGGTCGTCTTTGGCTGGCCTCCCATGGCGGGCTGGGCCAAACTGGTCGCGGGCAGCCTGCTGACCACCGCAGGGTGGGTGCTCGCAGCCATGGTGTTGCCGGCGGAATCTCCTGAGGTCTTGCAAAGGTTTGTCGACAAAGTCCAGCCGGGTGGTCCAGGCTGGAAGCGTTTTCAACCCAGCCAAACCGAAGGGCAGAAGGCCTGGAATGTGCCCCGCGCTTTGTTGCAAGCCTTTCTAGGGTGTGTAGCCGTCTATGGCGCATTGCTGGGGGTGGGGGCCGGCTTGTTTGGCCAAACCACAACGGCCATGATCATGGCGCTTCTCTGCGCTGGCTCAGTATATGGCATCCTCAGGCTGCAGAAGAAACCATGAAAGAGCCGTTTGTCAGCTCCGCTCCAGGACGGTTGTGTCTCTTCGGTGAGCACCAGGATTACTTGGGCTTGCCCGTGATCGCCATGGCCATGAACCGGCGATGTGCCCTGCACTTTTCGCCGCGCCCAGAACCAAGGGTGGTGTGTGTGAGTGAAGCAATGGGCCCCGTGGCTGAATTCGACCTCACCCAGCCAGCAGAAATTGCGGTAGACAATCCCATAGGCATGGCCTTGAAATCCATGCTCCAAGAATTTGGTGGTTACCGGGAAATGGGTTGGCACGTGAGCATAGAAAGTGAAGTCCCCATTCGGGCCGGTTGCAGCTCTTCAACGGCGTTGCTAACGGCATGGACCGCAGCATGGCTCAAAATTCTCAACGGCCGATTTGACGTTGGAGACGTGGTGAAACGCTGTCACAAATACGAGGTCCTCGACTACCATGGCGCTGGAGGGAACATGGACCAGTTCGCCTGTGCCCACGGCGGCATTCACCGGTTCGGTGAAGCATTGCCGGAGCCATTGAATTTACCCCAAGGCACTTTTGTGCTCGGCGATTCCGGTCAGCCAAAAGACACCCAAGGACATTTGCGCCGGTGCAAAGATGCCAGAATCCCCCTCATGCCGCTCATCGACGTCCCCGACCCCGTCCTGGGCTCAGATGAACGCTTGCTTCTCGATGGCACCCGCATCAACCGAGATTTAGAGGCCCATTGGTCATCCGTGATGGCCAAGCAAACGGCAAATGGCCCGGAAATCGGCCGTGGTCTAAACCGCCACCATGCCGCGCTCAGGGACACGTTGGGGCTTTCAACCCCGCGCATTGAAGCCATGCTTTCAGGGGCCATTGAAGCAGGAGCTTGGGGTGGCAAAATCAACGGGTCTGGGGGTGGTGGATGCGCCTTTGTTTTGGCCCAACAATCCGCCATTGAGCCCGTGCGAAAAGCCATGAAACAGGCAGGAGCCATCGGAGCTTGGGCCGTCAAGATGGACAAGGGTGTGACATGCGAAGTCTGAACCCCACCATCATCATGGCAGCAGGGAAGGGGAGTCGGATGAAAGCCGCCTCGAATGTCCCAGCGCACATCCTGCGCGAGGCGCAGTCCCGACCAAAAGCGATGATCCGGATTGGCCAGAGCGCTCATCCTTTACTGCATCACCTCTTGCTCCAATTGCAAGCGGAAGGGTGCACAGATGTGTGTGTGGTCATCGCCGAGGAGGACACCACGACGGAGGCCCATTTTCGGCAAGCACCCATTGCAGGCATGGCCCTTTCTTTTGTACGCCAGTCTACACCACCAAAACGGGAGAAACCCTTGGGGACAGCACAAGCGGTTCAATTGGCGCTCGAAGCCAACCCCCGTTGGGTCGAAGCGAGCATCACCATAGCCAATGGCGACAACCTGCCGCCCCGTGGCATGTTCAAAGTATTGTTCGAGCACGAGGCGGGACTGCCTGCCTTTGACCCCCGCCAACTCGGCTTGCCTTCTGAACGCGTGCTGGCTTTTGCGGTTTTGCACGTCAACGAAAGGGGCAGCCTCACGGGCATCACCGAAAAGCCCAGCCTGCAGCAAGTGGAACATGCCCGTTGGCATGACGGTCAGCCACGCGTGAGCATGAATTACTTCAGACTCCCGTATGCGCAACTGCTCAATGCGGTGCGCTCTGTGCCGGAACACCCTGTGCGCCGTGAGCGCGAACTTCCTGAAGCGATCTCGCTGTTCATACAGTTAGGAGGCCGAATAGAAGCCATTTCAATGGCCGGTGCCTTTTTGGATTTGACACACCCTACAGACATTGAAAACGCAGGGAAGGTAATGGATGCGGGAGGTCATGACTTGCAAGGACGAACCTGAGGGTCCTTGTCTTGTTGTTGGTGTATGTTCCTGAATTCAAGCTTATTCAACCGCCCGTCCACGCTTTTGGCCCTCTTGTTTTTGGCGTGTCCAACCCTGTCGCATGCGCAATGTGACTCTTTGGACTTTAGCCTTTTGTGCTATGAGGGAGAGGCCGTCAATGACGCTGTCTTTTCGTGCGGCTTTGACTGCATTTTTGCGGGCGATCTGCAGGCGTGCTTTGCCAGTTGTATTTCAGCAGGCATCCCGACGATGAGTTCAGGTTGCGTGGGATGCTTTGCCGAGCAAAGTGTCTGTGCCCAAAGCAACTGCTTGCTCGTGTGCGGATTTGGCAGCGCCGCAGACTGCGAAGCATGTGTATTGGCCAACTGTCAGGCTGAATTTGAGAATTGCGCCGGTATACTAGACCTCGACGGGGACGGAGAAACTACGGTGTGCGATTGCGACGACAACAACGCCAGTGTTTATCCTGGCGCACCCGCAAATGGAAGTGGTGTAGACAACAACTGTGACGGCGTGTTGAGCTCCGAGGAAACTGCATGCCCACAAGACTTAAACGGGGACTTTTTAATCAGCGTTTCAGATGTCTTGGTCGTGCTCTCCGATTTTGGATGCCTTGAAGAATGCAACGCCGACATCGATGGCGACGGTGCCGTTACGGTATCGGATGTGCTCCAAATCCTCAGTGCGTTTGGAACAGATTGCTGAACTGCTCCAAAAAGTTTAGGCGAAAAGCCCGCGTCCTTCGCTCGCCCGGGCCCGAAGTAATGGGCTGCAGCGGTAACGGTCTTCCCCGTACAGATCGCGCATGGCATCCAGCGCTTCAACGCAGCGATTCAATCCCACTTCTTCAGCCCATTGTAACAGCCCTTTCGGGTAATTGACACCGCCACGCATGGCCTTGTCCACGTCTTCGGCAGTCGCCACCCCCCAGAATACAGCGTCAGCGGCCTCATTGATCAGCATGACCAGAATGCGCCAAAGGATGTCTTGCCCCAGGTCTTTGTCCATGCGGGGCGCAGCATTTTCAGCGCCTTCAGCATGGTCATACCAACCTTGCCCTGTCTTTCGACCAAGCCATCCGGCGTCCACATTGCGCTTTTGCGCAAAGGATGGCCGGTACCTCGGGTCATAGTAAAAGGCCTTCCACACACTTTCTGTCACAGCGTAGTTGATGTCATTTCCAATCAAATCCATGAGCGCAAAAGGCCCCATTTTAAAGCCTCCCAAGGCGGTCATGGCCCAATCGATGGTGGGGACGTCGGCCACACCCTCTTCGAGGATCCGGATCGCCTCACCATAATAGGGGCGGGCGACGCGGTTGACAATAAACCCGGGAGTGTCCTTGGCCAACGCAGGCTGCTTGCCCCATTGGCGCATGAGCACTTGCATTTCCTCTGCCAATTCTGTGCGGCTCTGCAATGCGGGAATCACCTCTACCAATGGCATCAGAGGCGCTGGATTGAAAAAATGAAGCCCAACGAAACGATGGGGATGGGCCAATCCGGCCGCCAATGCAGTGACCGAAAGGGAAGAGGTGTTGGAGGCCAAAACGCAGTCCTCGCCAACCGTCGCCTCCAACTCCGAAAAGAGGGCGCTTTTGATTTCGGTCCGCTCTACTATGGCTTCAATGACCAAACCACATTCGGACATGCTGGAGACGGTCTGCACTCCCTGAATGCGCTGGAGCAAAGCATCGGCTTCTGTCCTGCTGATGCGGCCTTTGGCCACTGAGCGGTCCTGAATCTTGGCCAAAAAAGCCATGGCCTCCTCCAAAACTGCTGGATTTCGGTCCAGCAGATGCACTTCGTGACCGGCCGCCGCCGCGACTTGGGCAATTCCACGACCCATGGTTCCAGCGCCTACCACGCCGACTGTCATTAAGCTATTCATGTCACTCACAAAGGAAAGACGAACAGTAACGAATGAACAGTCCAAGAGGTCGTGTTTCACACAGAACTGCATTTGATTGCAGCAGATTCACATTAAAATGACCAAATGTTTGGCATGTAAAGCCCGCATTGAAGAGCAGGGTTCAGGTCCTTACACAGGAGACTTCTGTTCGGAATATTGCTTCTCGTCCTATCCAGGACATCAACCAAAAATGCGCACCCGTCAACCCGTCCTCTACCAGCGGCGCACAGAACGCAACGCAATTGGCAGGATTCTCGAGCGCAATCACAGCATACTCAGGGCCTTCAAAGATTGGCACGACAGTGCACCGACCATGTCTGACATTGGTGGGTTCCAATGGCTGAGAGAAAAAGGCTTCGCTTTTGAATACCACACACATGTCCGACACGTCCACGATGGCGGGACCGAAGTGTGGGTCTACGACACCGGTTACAGATTAGAGCGGGATGGACACGTCAAGCCCGTTTGGGAGCATTAACGGCGTTTTCCGGATCGGCGGGAAGCGTTCTTGCCCTTTGAAAATGGTTTGCGCTTCTTTTCGTGAAAGGCCCCTTTGAACGTAGGATCTGACTTTCGCTTTTCACGGTCAATGGCCCGTGCCATTGCTTGAGCCTCCCATCTTGGTGTACCCACAACTTCAATGCCTTCAGGCACATTGTGAAAATCCAAAGGCACGCCCAAGAGCCCTTCAACCCTCAACAATGCCGCCTTTTCACTGGGGTCAACCAAAGTAATGGCCTGGCCCTTGCGCTTGGCCCTTCCAGTGCGTCCGATTCTGTGGATGTAGTCATGGGGGTCGCGGGGGACAGTGGCGTTAACCACCAGGTCGAGTAGCGGCACATCGATGCCCCTGCTGGCCACATCGGTTGCCACGAGGTAGCGCAATTCTCCAGCCTTGAACTCATCCATGGCGTTGATCCGACTGTTCTGCCCCTTGTTGGCATGCAGGGTCTTTACCGACCATGATACCCCATCGTGAATGGCTTGGCCTATTCTTTCTGCTTGGTCCTTTTCCCGCACAAAAATCAAGGCCTGCTCCGGCGCATCGTCTCCACTGAGTAGGGATACCAGCAGGTTGAGTTTGGTCCCGAAGTTCGGTGCCCTGTAGGCCGATTGCACAATGGTTTCAACAGGTGTGGACTGAGGCGCGGCCTCCACCCGGGTCGGCCAGAGCAAAAACTCACCGGCCATTTCCTCGGTCTTCGGAGGGTAAGTGGCAGAAAACAGCAGGTTCTGTCGCTTGTTGGGGAGGATTTCCAGAAGCTTACGCAACTGCGGCATAAAACCGAAATCCATCATGCGGTCTGCTTCATCCAACACCAAATGCGACAAATTCTTGGTGACAAAAGCATTCCTGAGGTACAGCTCCATAAACCTTCCAGGTGTGGCCACAACAAGGTCACATCCGGCTTCCATGCGCTCTTGCTGAGCGCGGTGACCAACACCACCGTAGACGACTTCAACCCGCAAATCTGTATTTACGGCGAGGCGTTTGGCGACTTCTGCGATTTGCAATGCCAATTCCTTGGCAGGAGTGAGGATGACGCAACGCGGCCCTTACCC
>Ga0208971_1000168_pt1 | contig 49429 bp, 49 predicted proteins | sample AOAMet1_18_M0_10_2_FD_188229 | JGI IMG/M metagenome (GOLD analysis project Ga0208971, IMG submission 188229) | Ammonia-oxidizing marine microbial communities from Monterey Bay, California, USA - CAN11_18_M0_10 (SPAdes) | ecosystem: Environmental > Aquatic > Marine > Intertidal zone | place...
CTTCGTAAATAAGGATAAATAATTTAATTTTCTAAATATATTCTACTATATTTGCGGCTCAAAATTAATTGAATGACAGTACTTAAGAAAGAAGAAATTTTTAAAGAATTCGGAAAGAATAAGAAAGACTCTGGTTCTTCTGAAAGTCAAATTGCACTTTTTACTAAAAGAATAGAAGATTTATCTAACCATTTAAAAGATAATGCAAAAGATTTTAATACAGAAAAATCTCTTGTTAAAATGGTTGGTAAAAGAAGAAATTTACTTGAGTACCTTAAGAAAACAGACATTGAAAGATACCGTGAAATAATTAAAAAATTAGGTATCAGAAAATAGGATTTTTAGTTTGGTTGTCTTCATACACACAACAATAAATAATAACCAAAACTAAATTATGATTCCAAAACCTTTATCACAAACAATATCATTATCAGACGGTAGAGAGATTACTATCGAGACTGGTAAACTTGCAAAACAAGCTCATGGATCCGTTGTCATTAGAATGGGTGATTGTATGCTTTTATCAACTGTAGTTTCAAGCTATGGTTCATCATCTCTAGATTTTCTTCCACTGACAGTAGATTACAGAGAAAAATTTGCATCTGCAGGTAGATTTCCTGGAGGATTCTTCAAAAGAGAGGCAAGACCAAGTAGTGAAGAAATCCTAACAATGAGAATAGTTGACAGAGTTTTACGTCCTCTATTTCCAAAAGATTACCATTCAGAAACCCAAGTTATGATTCAGCTTATGTCTAGTGATGAAAACGTAATGCCGGATGCTCTTGTAGGATTAGCAGCTTCAGCAGCTTTATCATTATCTGACATTCCATTTGATGGGCCAATTTCAGAGGTAAGAGTGGGTAGAATTGAAGGTGATTTTGTGATAAATCCTTCTAGGAGTGAATTAGCAGAATCAGATATTGATATCATGGTTGGTGCTTCTGAAGACTCAGTTGTTATGGTTGAAGGAGAATTTAATGAAATTTCAGAGGAAGAAATGGCAGATGCTATCAAATTTGCTCATGAAGAAGTAAAGAAACATATAGAAGCACAAAAAAAACTAATCAAAATGGTTGGTATAAGTTCAGAGAAAAGAGAATACGATGGAGCTGAAGAAGATTCTGAGCTAGAAGCTGAAATTTCAAAGAAAGTTTATCAAAAATCCTATGATATTGCAAAGAAGGGACTTTCAAAAAATGAAAGAAGCGAACACTTTGGATTATTAAAAGAAGAACTAATTGAGTCTTATGATGAAGATACATTAGAAGAAAAGAAAGATTTAATTACTAACTACTTCTATAAAGCTCAGAAGAAAGCAATAAGAGACTTAGTTTTAAATGATGGTGTTAGACTTGACGGTAGAAAGACTGAGGATATTAGAGATATCTGGACAGAAGTAGGTTACCTTCCTTCCACTCATGGATCTGCAGTTTTTACTAGAGGGGAGACACAGTCACTTGCATCTGTAACTCTTGGAACAAGTAGAGAAGTTAATATGATTGATATGCCAACAAATCAATCTGAAGAAAAATTTTATTTACATTATAATTTTCCACCATTCTCAACAGGTGAAGCTAGACCTTTAAGAGGTACTTCAAGAAGAGAAATTGGTCACGGAATGTTAGCTCAAAGAGCTCTTGAAAAGGTTATGCCTGAAGATTGTCCTTATACTGTTAGAATCGTATCTGAGATACTAGAGTCTAATGGTTCATCTTCAATGGCCTCAGTTTGTGCTGGTTCACTAGCATTAATGGATGCTGGAATAAAAATTAAAAGTAATGTTTCTGGTATAGCAATGGGACTTATTAGCGAAGGTGATAAGTATGCTGTCCTTTCAGATATCTTAGGAGATGAAGATCACCTAGGAGATATGGACTTTAAGGTTACAGGAACTAAAGAAGGTATTACAGCTTGTCAAATGGACATAAAAATAAAAGGGTTAAAATATGAAATTCTGGTCGAAGCACTACATCAGGCTAAGAAAGGAAGACTAGAAATTCTTGATAAATTAGATACCTCTATTAGCAAAGCTAACGAAACTGTTAAGGCTCATGCTCCAAAAATGGTTAATATGGAGATTCCTAAAGATTTCATAGGTGCAGTTATAGGTCCTGGTGGAAAAATGATTCAAGAACTTCAAAAAGAAAGTGATACAACTATTGTAATTAATGAAAGAGATGAGGTTGGAGTTGTTGAAATCTTGGGTATTGATCAAGAAAAAATTGATAATGCAATCGAAAGAATTAAAAATATAATTTTTCAACCTGTTATTGATGAAGTCTATAAAGTAACTGTTGTCAAAATATTAGATTTTGGAGCTGTAGTAGAATTTGTTCCTGGAAAGGAAGTTCTTCTTCATGTTTCAGAAATTGCATGGGAAAGAGTTGAAAAGGTTACTGAGTATCTAAATCTAGGTGATCAAATTGAAGTAAAATACATGGGAATTGATAAAAGAACTAGAAAACAAAAAGTTTCTAGAAAAGTACTTCTTGAAAGAAAATAATTTTTTTTTTCATTTTGGAACAATTTTTGTGGCATTATATAGTCTATGAGACAACTAAAAATTACAAAACAAGTAACCAATAGAGAAACTGCCTCTCTAGATAAATACCTTCAAGAAATTGGAAAGGTAGACTTAATTACTGCAGAGGAAGAGGTTGAATTAGCTCAAAGGATAAAAAAAGGTGACCAATTTGCACTTGAAAAACTTACAAAAGCTAATTTAAGGTTTGTTGTTTCTGTGGCTAAACAATATCAAAATCAAGGTCTAACTCTTCCAGATTTAATAAATGAAGGTAATCTTGGTCTAATTAAAGCTGCTCAAAGATTTGATGAAACAAGAGGTTTTAAATTTATCTCTTATGCTGTTTGGTGGATTAGACAATCTATACTTCAAGCACTAGCAGAACAATCTAGAATTGTAAGACTTCCACTAAATAAAATTGGATCAATTAACAAAATCAACAAAACTTATGCATTTCTTGAGCAAGCTCATGAAAGAGCTCCCTCAGCAGAAGAAATAGCAAAAGAACTTGATATGACTGTTAATGACGTTAAAGAATCTCTAAAAAACTCTGGAAGACATGTCTCAATGGATGCTCCTTTGGTTGAAGGTGAAGATTCTAATCTTTACGATGTTCTTAATAGTGGAGAGTCACCAAATCCAGATAGACAGCTTTTACATGAATCACTCAGAACGGAAATTGAAAGAGCATTAGATACGCTAACTCCTCGTGAAGCAGATGTTGTCAGATTATATTTTGGTCTTGGAAATCAACATGCAATGACTCTTGAAGAAATCGGTGAAACTTTTGATTTAACAAGAGAAAGAGTAAGGCAGATTAAAGAAAAGGCTATAAGAAGGCTAAAACATACTTCAAGAAGTAAAATTCTTAAAACATATCTAGGGTAATCTCATACCCTTTCAATGTTTATATCTTTAATAAACAGATTTAATTAAATCTATATAGAAATTTTATATTCGTAAAAAACATTATGTCTATAAAAATAGCTCCATCTATTCTTGCTTCTGACTTTGGTAATCTAGCACAAGAATGCGAAAAAATTGATAAAAGTAATGCTGACTGGTTCCATTTAGATGTCATGGATGGATTGTTTGTTCCGAATATATCTTTTGGTATGCCAATAGTCAAATCAATTAGAGAAATGACAAAAAAACCTCTTGATGTTCATTTGATGATTGTTGAGCCTGAAAGGTATGTAGATAAATTTATTGAAATTGGCTCTGACATTCTTACTGTTCATGTTGAGGCTACTTCAAAAATGGACAATATAATAGATAAAATTAATCATTCAGGAATTAAATCTGGAATTGCTATTAATCCTGACACCCCGATTAGTAAATTAGAAAATTACATTACAAATATTGATCTCATTTGCTTAATGGGAGTCCATGCAGGATTTGGGGGACAAAAATTTATTGAAAAAACATTTAATAGACTTGAAGAACTCAAAAACTTAATTAATTCTAAAAATTCGTCAGCCCTTATTGAGATTGATGGTGGGGTAAATGAAAATAATTTTGAAAAACTTAAAAAGTTAGGCGCTGATGTTCTTGTTGCAGGGAGTTATGTTTTTAACTCTTCTGATTATAATGCAGCTATAGATTTAATTAAATAGACAATAATTTAAAATCTTTAATTTTGTATAGTTTATGTTGAGCTCTTATCAAATATTAAAAATAAACTTTGTATTGATCCTTTTTGTTGCTTGTAGTACATCAAGTAATTTGGATAATGAAACTTTACCTAATAATGATACTGAATCAAATATTATTGAAAATCAAGAGTTAAATTCTATAATCTCAAATGAAGGTCCTTTAACGTTATTAGCTCTTGGCGATAGCTATACTATTGGAGAGGGAGTAAATGAGGAAGAAAGATGGCCTAATCAATTTGTTAAGGTTGCCTATGAAAATGGAATAGACTTTTTAACTCCAAGAATAATTGCAATGACTGGATGGAAAACATATGATTTGATCAATGGAATAGAATCAAGCAATTTTGAAAAAAAATATGATTACGTTGCACTATTAATTGGGGTTAATAATCAGTTTAATTCAAGATCTATTAACGAATTTGAAGATGATCTAGACAAACTATTAATCAAAATAAATAATTTAAAGAAAAAAGATGGTAGTGTTTTAATAATCTCAATACCTGATTGGGGATCTTCACCATATGGGGAAAATATGGATAGAAATCAAATTTCAACTGAAATAAATACTTTTAATAATAGTTTGAAAAGCTTTGCAAATATTAATGGTTTAAAGTATGTTGATGTAACTGAAATATCTCGAAGAGCAATAAACGAGCCTAATTTAATTACTAGTGATAATCTTCATCCTAGTGGTTTAATGTATCTAGAATGGGCTAAGAAAATTTTTAATGTTTGGATAAATTAAAAAAAATAGCAATTGATTTTGATATTAATGACAAACTCTCAAACTTTAGAGAAGAGTTTATTATTCCTGAAAACAAAATCTATCTGGATGGAAACTCCTTAGGTTTATTGTCCAAGAATACATTAAGTAACTTAAATACTACAATAAAAGAAGAATGGGGAAACGATTTAATATCTAGTTGGAATAAGAGTTGGGTTAACCTACCAAAAAATATATCAAGAAAGATAGCCTCTATTATTAATTCTAAAGAAGAAGAAGTCTACGTAGGTAGCTCTACATCAAATAATCTTTATAAGCTAATTAAGAGCATATTAGACGCTAATAAGGACATAAAAAGTATATCTACTGATAGTTTAAATTATCCATCTGATAAATATATATGTGAGGGTATTTCTAAAGATTACAATATTGATTTTAATCTTTTAGATCACGGCAATGATTCATTACCAAATATTGAAAATCTAAAAAAATTTATATTAAAGACAAAAGGTATTTTAATTCTTTCTCATGTTACATATAAAAGTTCATATAGATACCCCATAAAAGAGATTAATAAATTTTGTAAAGAAAATAAATCAATTGTAATTTGGGATTTAAGCCATTCTATAGGCGCAATTGATATTGACATGAATCATAATGAATTAAACTATGCGGTTGGGTGTACATATAAATATTTAAATGGTGGACCTGGGTCACCAGCATTCATTTATGTTAGAAAAAGTGAAATTAGCAAATTAAAATCACCAATTAAAGGTTGGTTTAGTCATGAAAATCCTTTTGACTTCTCTAATGAATACAAAGAGTCTAATTCTATGAATAAATTCTCCAATGGAACACCACATATACTCTCATTAGCAACTCTAAAAACATCACTTGATATAACTATAAATGCATCAACAAAAAGATTAGAAAACAAATCAGAAAATTTATTTAAATTTTTTCACTCTATATATGAGAATGAATTAAAGAATTTAAATTTTGAATTGATAACACCAGAAAATAAAAATGAGAGGGGTTCCCACATATCTATTAAACATGAAGAAGCTTGGCGAATATCTCAATGTTTAATTTATCCTGCTAATCAAAATTCAAAAGAAATTATTGTTGACTACAGGCCAAATAATATAATTAGGATAGCATTAACTCCGCTTTATACTTCATTTGAAGATATTTATTACTTTTGTTTCAGAGTTATTGAAATAATAAAAAAGGCAGAGTTTGAAAAAAAGAATAATACAAAAGAAGGGGTTACTTAAAACTTTAAATTAATTCATCAATTTATTTTTAACCATTTCTGCAATCACTCTCCCTTCAGCTTTTCCTGACACTTTCAGATTAACATTAGCTATTACTTTACCCATATCTTTCATTGATTCTGCATTTAAATCTATTATTACTGAATCAATAATTTCAGATAACTCAGACTCACTTAGTTGTTCTGGGAGAAATTCTGAGATAATCTTTGCCTGAGAAATTTCGACCTCTGCTAATTCACCTCTTTCTTGCTCAATATATATTTTAGCACTATCGTTTCTTTGTTTTACCATTTTTTGAAGAATTTTAAGAATAATTTCTTCGTCAACTTGATCTTTAGATCCAGTTTTAGTTTTTTCTAATAAAATTGCAGACTTTATAGCTCTTAGAGATTCTAATCTAATAGAATCCTTACTTTTCATTGAGTCCTTAATTGACTCATTAATTTTATTTTCTATATTCATATTTTAATCAACATTATCATGAAGGTATGTATTTACATCTGGAAATTCTAACTTATTTTCCTCATTTAAAATAGTCTTTGAAAATATATCTTCATTTTGAGATTTGGTATTACTAATTTCAATACCCATCCTTTTATAAGCAGGTATTTTTTCTAAGTCTTCTATAGTTGAATTTTTATTCTTAAACACATAATTAAATTGTTTTAGATTCTCTCTTCTAATTAGATTCTCATTGTCTAAATCAGCATCTAATGGTTTATCAAATAAATTTTCAGATATTTCGACTTCATTATCTAACTTATCTTCATTTTCATTAATTTGATCCTGTATTTCAATACCTTCAGACACTTCATCGTCAAGGTCTAATTTAATAAACTGAATCTCGTCGTCCTCAATATTACTAAGTTCTAAGTCTGGAATATCATTAAAATCAATATCATTTTCTTCATTAACATGATTATATTCTGGTTCTACTAACTCATTTGGTTTAGTTATATTTTCTTCATCAATATGATTAGTATTTATATTAAACTCTTCTTTTTCTGGATTATTAATTGAATAATTATCACTTGAAAAAAGACCAAATGAAATTTCATTAGCAGATTCCTTAGAAGTATTACTTTCTGACTCAACATATTCAATTTCATGCAGCTCAATATCATTAATTGTAAAGTCTTTTGTTTCTGGTTCAACAACCTCATAACTTATGTCAATATTTCTTAGTATTTCATTTATTTCACTTTCTATCTTCTTTTGTTGAGACTCATTATTTAATTTATCTTCAACAATTTCATCAGACTCATGAGTTAGATGATCTAATTCCTCTTCATCCTTATTCATTAATGATTTTTCAAATGGGTGATCTTGATCTAGTTTATAAACTACTTTTTTAGTTTCAGAACTTACAAGACTTTTTTGCTTTTCATCACCAAACCCAGTTGCTATTACAGTAACAGAAATATTATTTCCTAACTCAAGATCTTCTCCTACTCCCATTATTATATTTGCACTATTTCCTGTCTCATTTTGAATATATTCATTTATTTCCCCTATCTCATCAATTGTAATTTCTTCAGTACCAGATACAATTAGCAATAAAACATTTTTACTTCCTTCAATTTTATTGTCGTTAAGCAATGGAGAGTCTAAAGCTTTAATTACAGCTTCATTTGCTCTATTTGATCCACTTGTAATAGACGATCCCATTATAGCAGTTCCACTATTAGATAATACTGTTTTTGCATCTTTAAGATCTATATTTTGAGTATAGTGATGAGTAATTACTTGAGCAACTCCTCTAGCAGCTGTAGCCAATACTTCATCAGCTTTTGAAAACCCTTCTTTAAATCCTAGATTACCATAAACATCTCTTAATTTATTATTATTAATTATGATTAAGGAGTCTACTGATCTTTTTAGTTTCTCTAAACCTTTAACTGCCTGTAACTCTCTATTTTTTCCTTCGAAGTTAAATGGAATAGTAACAATCCCTACTGTTAAAATATCAAATTCCTTAGCCATTTCTGCAATAATAGGTGCAGCACCAGTTCCAGTTCCACCTCCCATACCTGCAGTTATAAATAACATCTTAGTTTGAGTTTCCAAAAGATTCTTTAATTCTTCATAGCTTTCTAATGCTGCTAGTTTACCTATTTCAGGATTAGCTCCAGCTCCAAGGCCCTCTGTTAAATTTACCCCAAGTTGAATTTTGTTAGGAACAGGACTTTCTTCTAAAGCTTGAGAATCTGTATTACAAACAACAAAATCTACACCTTTGATTCCTTGTTTATACATATGATTTACCGCGTTACTTCCTCCCCCTCCTACTCCCATAACCTTCATTACATTGCTTTTATTTTTTGGTAAATCAAAACTAAAGTTTGTGTCTATTTCTGTTTTCATTTTTTCGAATTTTTATTAATTATCAATTGTATTATCTAGGTTTTCTACTTTATCTATAAAACTTTTAAAACCTTCTGCCCATTTGGTCAAAGTTGTTTTTCTTCCTTGGTTTACTAGGTCATTTGATGTTGAGTTTGAAATTGAGTTATCTTCTAAAGAATTATTTTCAATAGCTTTCATCAACAAGCCAACTGCAGTTGAGTAAATTGGATTATACTCATTTGAGTCTCCAGCTAAATGTTCACCTGGAAATCCTATTCTAGTATCCATTCCAGTTACATATTCAGCTAATTGTTTTAAGTGTCTTAATTGACTTCCACCTCCTGTTAAAACAATTCCAGCAATTAATTTTTTCTTCGAATCTTCATGACCATAATTTTTGATTTCTAGATAAGCTTGCTCTATAATTTCTACAACTCTTGCATTAATAATCTTAGATAATGTTTTTAATGAAATTTCTTTTGGATCTCTTCCTCTAAGTCCTGGAATTGAAACAATTTCTGAATCTTTATTTTCACCAGGCCATGCTGAACCAAATTTTATTTTTAATTGTTCAGCTTGATTACCAATTATTGAACATCCCTCTTTAATGTCTTCTGTTATCACATTTCCACCAAAAGGAATTACTGCGGTATGTTTAATAATTCCATCTTTAAATATAGCAACATCTGTAGTTCCTCCTCCTATATCAATTAGAGCTACTCCAGCTTCTTTTTCCTCCTCTGATAATACAGCATCTGAAGAGGCTAATGGTTCAAGGGTTATGTCTCCCATCTCTAAACCTGAACTTTTAATGCATTTTCCAATATTTCGAATTGATGATACCTGACCTACAACAATATGAAAATTTGCTTCTAGCCTACTACCATACATGCCTATAGGTTCTTTAATTTCAGATTGACCATCAACTTTAAAATCCTGAGGAAGAACATGAATTATTTCTTCACCTGGAAGCATAACTAATTTATATACTTGATCAATTAATTTGTCAATGTCATTTTCATTAATTACCTCATCTGGATTTTCTCTTGTAATGTAGTCACTATGCTGAAGACTTCTAATATGTTGACCCGCAATACCTACTGCAACCTCCTTAACATCTACACCTGATTTTGATTGTGCTTCATCAACAGCAATTTTAATCGATTGTATTGTTTGTGTAATATTATTTACAACACCCCTATGAACTCCTAAACTTTGTGATTTTCCAACACCTAGAATTTTAACTTTATTAAATTGATTTTTTTCTCCAACCATTGCTACAATTTTTGTAGTTCCTATGTCTAATCCTACAGAATAATTTTTATTCATAATTTAATTTTTAATTGCTATTAATCTATTATTATAAACCAGATCAACCTGTTTATATTTTTTATTTGATGAATTATTAAGTTGATATATATAAAAGCCTTTCAACATGTTTAGTTTATTTTTTAATTGAAACTCATTACCAAATCTTATATCAAAATCAAAACCTGTGATATTTAAGTATATATCATCTCCCTTAAGGCTTATAGATTTTAATTTATTTTCGAAAAAATTATCATTCTCTAGAGCAGCAATTACTTTTAAAATTTTAAATTCCTCACCATCAGTTAAAATTCCTTCAATCTCCGGGATGGAATCAATTGATGAATTGTATTTTTGAATAATAACTCCTGAAGAATCGATATAACTATTTAACTCTCTTATGAATGCTAAAGGCTCTCTATCTATAATATCAATTTCTAATTGCAAATAGTTATTACGATAAACATCAATACTTTTTATTGATTTAATTTTTTCAAGTTCATTTTCAACTTTTTGAAATTCATTTAGATTTATTAAATCTGATATCTCTTTGTTTCCAATTAAATCATCAACAACTTTTTTATTATCAAAGTATCCAGTACTTAAATAATTTATATTAATATCTAGATAATTATTATGGTCAGTTAATAAGCTGATCAAGGCTGAACTTGATAATATAATTATTAAGACAAACATTTTAATTAAGCTAGTCATTAGTAAATATTTTTTTATTTAGATTTTCTGTTATATTTCCAGCTCCTAATATTGATATGACTTCTGTTTTTGAGTTTATTATTATATCATTAATTAGTTCTTTATTAATAATCTCTTTCTTTGCTGAACTTATCTTCTCTAGTAATACTTTTGAGTTAACTCCTTCAATTGGCTTTTCTCTTGCAGGATAAATATCTAGCAGATATACCTCATCAAACTTTGATAAGACTGTTGCAAAATCTTCCATAAAATCTCTTGTCCTTGAAAATAAATGAGGCTGAAAAATAACTGATGTAGATTTATCTTTATAATTACTATTTATTGTATTAAAAACTGATTCGATTTCAGTTGGATGATGAGCATAATCATCTATAATAATTTTATCATCTATTTTATATATATCCATTCTTCTTTCTATTCCATTTAAATCAGAAAGAAATGGTAGTAATTCTGAAATCTCGATTTCTTTAATCTGATCAATTATAGATAGAGCAGATAAAACATTTTTTAGATTATGCAGTCCAATAATATTCACATATATTTTAGTGAAAAAATTATCTGGTGTTTTAAAGTCAAAAATAATTCCGTCATTTTTTAGTATTATACTTGAAGCTTTATAATCAGCATCATTTTTAATTGAAAAAGTAAAATCACCTTTAATATTAATTTCCTCTTCAACAACTAAGCTGTTTTTAACACTTTTTGAAAAAAGCTTAAAACTCTTACTTAAAGATTCAAAGTCTCCATATATATCAAGATGGTCACTATCAAGTGACGTAATAACGGCATAATCTGGAGATAAGTTAAGAAAAGACCTATCATATTCATCTGCTTCAACTATCACATAATCATCTCCAGTAAATAAATAGTTTGAATTATGCCCCTTCATAATTCCTCCAACAAAAGCTTTAAATTTTAATCCATAAGAATAAAAAAGATCACTAATTATTGCAGTAGTAGTTGTTTTTCCATGTGTTCCTGCTACTGCAATACATTTAGAAGTTTGAGATATCTCTCCAAGAATTTCTGATCTCTTATAAATTTTATTTTTTCCATTTGAAATAAAATAATTTAGAAAAATATTATCTTTTTTGACAGCAGGAGTATATATAATCTCCAAATCTTCTCCCATTATATCTTCGGGAATCTCTTCAAGATTTAATTTATTAGTAATAGCTATTCCTTTTTTTAATAATATTTCTGTTGATCTATTATTCGATTGATCATACCCAAAAACAATGTTTCCTTTATCATGAAGAAATTGGGCAATCGAAGACATTCCAATACCTCCAATACCAATAAAAAAATATTTTTTATTCACCATTATTCAAATGTTTTTTTATTAATTCTACAATATCATTTGAAGCATTTGGTAATGCTATTTTAGATATATTATATGATAGTTCTTCTTGTAATTTTTTATCTCTTATTACTAAATCAAGCTTATTCCTAAATATTAAATCTAGATCCTTCTCTTCAATACAGATGCATGCATGTTTTTCTTCAATTGCTCTTGCATTTTCTAATTGATGATTCTCTGCTACATTAGGTGAGGGAATTAAAATTGCTGGCTTTGAGACAATTGCTAATTCTGAAAGAGTTAATGCGCCACTTCTAGCTACTATTAGATCAGATGAATAATAAACAGAATCAATATCATCTATGAAGTCTGTAACGAAGACAGAGTCTGAATTATATTTTTTATAATCTTTAAAGTAGTTCTTTCCACATTGCCAAATTATAAATATATTTTGCGAGATTATAAAGTCAATATTCTCTTCAATTGTTCTATTTATTTTATCAGACCCTAAACTTCCACCAAGAATTGAAATCACAATTTTGGTTTTATCAATTTTTAATTTTTTCTTTAAATCTATTAGATTATTCAAATTAGAAATTGACTCTCTTACAGGGTTTCCTGTCAAGAACAATTTATTTGAAGGAAAGTATTTTTCCATCTTATCATAGGCTACAGATATATAATTAGCATGGCTAGAAAGAAGTCTATTAGAAATTCCAGGGAATGAATTTTGTTCTTGTATTAAAGTAGGAATTCTTAAAATTGAGGAAATAAATACTATTGGAAAACTTGCAAAACCTCCAGTTCCTATAACAAATTTTGGTTTATATTTTATTAAAATAAATATTGATTGTATTAAACTTATAATCAGTTTAAAAGGCAAAACTATATTTTTAAGTGAAAAAGATCTTTGAAGACCACTTATCCATAAACCTTGAATATTATAACCATGTTTAGGGACAATATTCATTTCCATTCTTCCTATTGCTCCAACAAATTTTATTTCAGCATTATTGAAAGACTCATTAATCTTATTAGCAATAGATAGTGCTGGGTAAATATGCCCACCTGTTCCACCTCCAGAAATTATAAATCTATTCTTTTTCACTATTCATATTTTTAATTGAAGAGCTCACACTAAGTATCATTCCTAAGGATATGCAAGTCATCCATGCAGATGATCCTCCACTACTAATTAATGGTAAGTTTTGGCCAGTTACAGGAATTATTTGAGTAGCAACTGAAATATTTGTAAATGCCTGCATAATAATAAAAATTCCAAGTCCTGAAACTAATATTTTTCCAAACCTATCATCCGTTCGATGGGTTATAACCAGAATTCTAAAGAACATTAATATATATAGAACTATTATCAAGGAGCCTCCTATAATACCATACTCCTCAACAATTATGGCAAAAATAAAATCTGAATTACTTTGTGGTAAATGATTCTTCATTATACTTTTTCCTGCACCTATACCAATTAAGCCTCCATTATTTATTGCAATTTTAGCTCTTTCTATTTGATAACTTGCATCTGAATTTTTATTGGATCCAAAATTTTCAACTCTACTAATCCAAGTATCTATTCTATTTGGGAGTTTTTCAGGAAACGCTTTAGCTGTTAGAAAAAAGATTATCAACAGGAAGGTTAATATTAAAAACATCTTAAATAAATGACGTAGAGGAAATCCCGAAATTATAAGAACAACAAACAATGCACTGAAAATTAGAAAAGCTGATGAAAAATTAGCTGGTAGAATTAAAAATATATATGCAAATATTGGAAGCCAAAGAGGAAGTAAAGTTTGAGAAAATTTAGTTTCTGATAACTTTACTTTTGAAAGATATCTAGCGGTATATGTTATTATAATTATAGCTGCAAATGAAGAAGTCTGAAAACCAATTCCAATAAGTGGAATATCTATCCACCTACTTGCAGCTGAGCCTCCTATCATAGTTCCCTGAGATAATGTATATGCTAATAATGCTAATCCTATTGGAAGGAGAATTATTGACATACCCTTGAATAGTTTAAATGGAACTAATTTCACAGACAACATTAATATAATCCCAAAAAGGAGTACAATTAGATGTTTAACCAAATAGTAAATTGGTGATGAACCATCAACTACATAGGAAAGATATGAGCTAGATGAAAAAACTGGAAAAAAAGAAAACAGAGATAATAGTAATATAATTACTAATAAAACTTTATCACCGAATATTAAACTTTTAGTACTCATCTATAAATTTCTAACAGCATTTTTAAATTGATTTCCTCTATCTTCATAATTATCAAATAAATCGAAACTAGAACATGCGGGAGATAAAAGAACATTTTCTTTTTTCTCTGCAATCTTATTAGCTACTTTAACAGCTTCAGTAATTGACTCTGTTTCAACAATAATTTCTATTACTGGTTTAAATGTTTCAATAATTTTAGCATTATCTATTCCAAGACATATAATAGCTTTTACTTTTTCTCTAACAATTGGAAGTAATTCAGTATAATCGTTTCCTTTGTCAACTCCACCTGCAATCCATACCGTTGGTGATTTCATTGAATCAAGAGCATAATACGCAGCATTTACATTTGTAGCTTTAGAATCATTAATATAATTTACTCCTTGAATTTTTAAGAAATTTTCAAGACGATGTGGAAGACCAGAAAAAGTTAATAGGCTTTCTCTAATAATTTCGTTATCAATTTTAAGCAAATCTGATACAGTAATTGCTGCCATTGCATTAAGTAAATTATGCCTTCCTTTAAGCGCAAACTCTTCTGTATTTATCATAATAGTTTTTTTTTTGTTAGAAAGAATGTTATTGTCAACTAATACTTGATTTTGATCAGTATTTTCAATTCCAATTGAAATTTTATTTACTGGTGATTTTTTATTTTTTAGTACATCGATTAAGGCTTTATCATCTGAATTATAAATTAAATAATCAGACTCATCTTGATTCATTATAATCTTCATCTTAGCATCTACATATTTGCTAAAATCATTATCGTATCTATCCAGATGATCTTCAATAATATTAGTTATAACAGAAATATTTGGTTTAAATTTTTTAATATCATCAAGTTGAAAACTGCTAATTTCTAGGACATAGACTTCTTTATCTCCAGATAGAAGTGTTTTTGAAAAGCTATCACCAATATTTCCTGCTAGACCAACATCTATTCCAGATTTATGAAGAATATGATGAATTAACTTGGTTGTAGTAGTTTTTCCGTTTGTACCAGTTATACATATTTTAAATGAGTTTGAATAACTACTTGCAAATTCAATTTCAGAAATTATTGGAATATCAATAGATTTGATTTTTGAAATGATTTCAGAATTATTTGGTATTCCTGGGCTTTTAATAATTAAATCTGAAAGTTCAATCTCATTAAAAGTGTGTTTGTTCTCTTCAAATCTGATTGAATTTTCAAGAAATATTGATTGTATATCTTTTCTAATGTTAGAATTGTCAGAAACAAATACATTATGACCTTTTTGATTTGCTAACATAGCTGCCCCAAATCCACTCTCCCCGGCTCCAAGAATAGTTATATTTTTTATCATCTAATTTTTAATGTTAGGATTGTGATAAGAGCTAAGAATATTCCAATAATCCATAATCTCGAAACTATTTTACTTTCATGATATCCAACTTTCTGAAAATGATGATGAATTGGAGACATTAAAAAAATTCGTTTACCTATACCTGTTCTTCTTTTAGTTATTTTGAAATAGCTGACTTGAAGAATAACTGATAATGCTTCTAATAGAAAAACTCCACATAAGATTGGTATTAATAATTCTTTCCTTATTAAAATTGAAATAACTGCAATTAGACCTCCAACTGTCAAGCTTCCGGTATCTCCCATAAAGACACTAGCTGGGTATGTATTGTACCAAAGAAAACCTACTAATGAACCTAATAATGCAGCAATAAAGATTGTAATTTCTCCAACTCTAGGTATATACATTATATTGAGATAATCTGAGAAAATTATATTTCCTGAAGTCCATGCAAAAACTCCAAGAGTAAATACAATTATTGCAGACAGACCAGCAGATAGGCCATCTAATCCATCTGTTAAATTATTGGAGTTTGAAACTGCAGAAATAATAAATATTATTACTGGAATTAATATTATCCATAATAATTTATCACCATATTTGAATATAGAGTTTGATATTTCACTGTAGTCTAACTCATTATCTTTAAAGAATGGAATAGTTGTCTTAAATGATTTAATTTCAACAACTTCAGAGAATTCAATCTTATCATTATTTAAATCTTTATCAAATTCAACTATTGTAATATCATTATTTGTTAAAAGAATTAATGCAACAAAAATTCCTAATAATGACTGACCTGCTATTTTAAACTTACCCTTTAACCCTTTTTTATCTTTCTTGAAAACTTTAATATAATCATCAATAAAACCAATAGTTCCAAGCATTAGTGTTGAAAATATTAATATTTGAATATAAATGTTTGCAAGATTAGACATTAGAATTACTGGAATAAGTGTTCCTATTATAATTATCAACCCACCCATAGTAGGAGTTCCTACTTTTTTATCTTCACCATCTAGACCAAGCTCTCTAATATTCTCACCTATTTGTTTTCTTTTTAAATAATTAATTATTTTTTTTCCAAAAATTACAGATATAATAAGTGATAATAATACCGATACAGCGGCTCTAAAAGATAAATAACTAAATAGACTAGCACCTGGAAAGTTAAATTGACTTTCTAATATTTCGAACAGATAGTATAACATATTTATTTATTAAAAATTTCTTTTGCAATTTTAAAATCATCAAACTTTACTCTCTTATTATTTTTTAGTTCTTGATAATCTTCATGACCTTTTCCTGCTATTAAGACTATATCTCCTTGCATACTTCTCTCTTTTGCTTCTATAATTGCTTTTGATCTCTCTATTTCTACTGTAACTTTATCCGTATTAAATTTTGAAACCCCCTCAATCATATCTTCAATAATTGAATTTGGATCTTCAGATCTTGGATTATCTGAAGTAAATATTACTCTTGAACTTAAATCAGAACAAATTTTACCCATAATTGAACGCTTATCTTTATCTCTATCTCCTCCACATCCAATTACAGTTATAAGATTTTGACTTGATGATTTTATTTTATTTATAGTCGATATTACATTTTCTATAGCATCTGGAGTATGAGCATAGTCTACGATAACTGTAACTTTATTAGTTGACAAAAAAGATTGTAATCTACCAACTACACTTTCAAGCATACTTATAGCGGTTAATAATTTAATTTTATCAATATTATATAGTTTTCCTACAGAGTATATAGCTAATAAATTCGAAGCGTTAAACTTACCTATTAGCTTAGTCCAAATTTCACTAGTTTCTATACTTAGAAGCATTCCATTTAATTGTTGTTCAATTATTCTTGATGAAAAATTTGACTTTGACTTTAATGAATATGAGTATACTCTAGCTGAAGTATTTTGAACCATATATTTAGCATTTTTATCATCTATATTAATAAGTGCAAAAGCTTTTTTACCTAATCTATCAAACACAATTTTTTTGGTATCTCTATATTCTTTAAATGATTTATGATAATCTAGATGATCATGAGTAAGGTTGGTAAAAATCATTCCCTTAAAATCAAGTCCATTAACTCTTTTTTGAAAAATCCCATGAGACGATACCTCAATAAAACAAACTTGAACACCCTTTTCAATCATTTTTGATAAATGATGATTTAAAGTTATTGGATCAGGAGTTGTATTTTTTGAAGTTTCAATGAAATCATCATATTCAATATTTATAGTTGATACTAATCCAGATTTAATATCTAAATCATTATATAATTTATATAAAAGTGATGCGATTGTTGTCTTACCATTTGTTCCTGTAACACCTATCAAATCTATTTTTGAAGATGGAATATCATAAAAATTTGAAGCAATTATTGAAAGTGCTGATTTTGAACAATCAACACATATATAAACTGAATTATTATTTTTAAAATTTTTAGGTAATTTTTCACAGACAATAACAGATGCTCCTTTTTTAAGTGATTGATCAATGTAATCATGGCCATCAATCTTATATCCTTCAATAGCTACAAATAGAGTATTGTTTTCAACATTTCTCGAGTCAAAAGTTATTTTTGTAATATCTACATCTGTGTCTCCATAAACTGAATTAATATTTACTTTAAATAATATCTCTTTTAACTTTTTCAAAATAGTATATCCTTTTTACTTATTTCAATTTCAATTGGAATTCTAGTGATAATTTTTTGTGCTACTTTTTTAAATACTGGAGCAGCTACTGAATTCCCATAATATCCTTTAGATTTATTTGGTTTATTAATAACTACAATTGCAGAATATTTTGGATTATCTGCAGGAAAATAACCAACAAAACTTGAAACATAATCTGTCATATCAGAAGCATATCCTGTCTGACTTGTTCCAGTTTTTCCTGCAATTTTAATATTTTTATCATATATATTATTTGCTGTTCCCCATGGTTTTTCAACCACATTCTTTAACATTAATTGAACTGATTTTAGTGTTTCCTCTGAGCAAATAGAAGGCATAATCACCTCTCTATCTATCCTATAAACTGGCTCCTGACCAAATGCACCAATACTTTTAATAAAGCTAGGTTTAACCATCTCTCCATTATTTGCAACTGCATTATAAAACGTGAGTGTTTGAAGTGGTGTCATACTAACTCCATAACCAAAAGCCATCCAAGGAAGGGAAAGTCCACTCCAATCTTTATCTGAAGGGTGTGGAATTTTAGGTTTACCTTCTCCCTCTATATCCACATTAATCTTTTGATTAATTTTCATATTAATTAATCTGTCTACAAATCTTTCTGGATTATCTTTATAATTATCATAAATCATCTTGACTATTCCAGTATTTGAGGAAACCTCGAAAGCTCTAGAAATTGGAATTATTCCATAACCCCTCCTATTAGAATCTTTAACCTCTTCATTATAAAATTTAAGTACTCCATTACCAGTATCAACAGAGTCTGTTGGACTAACCACACCATCTTCCAAAGCAGCTATTATACTCATTAACTTAAAAGTTGAACCTGGTTCTTGACTCTCCCATATACCATAATTGATTTTTTCATAATAGTTACCCTCAGAGGTTCTTCCCAAATTTGAAATAGCCTTGACCTTTCCAGATTTAGTCTCCATTAAAATCATTGTTCCATGATCAGCTTCATATTTCTCTAATTGATATAACAATTCATGATGAACCATATCCTGTATTTGTGTATCGATGGTAGTATGAACATCATAACCTGGAACAGGTTTTCTTTTATAATTAGCTGTCATAGGCTTCCATTGACCATCAGCAATTTTTTGCATTAATCGTAGACCACTTTTTCCAGAAAGATATTCTGAGTAAGCACCTTCAAGTCCAATTCTCTTATATTTTCCATCAAGTAACTTTTCGTAACCTATTGTTCTTTCTGCAACTTTCCCTAAATGACTTTGTCTAGTATGCTGCTCTTTAACTATCAATCCTCCTTTATATATTCCTTGATTAAAAATTGGGAATGACTTAATTTTATTTACATCTATAATTGATAAATTTTTACCTATTAATAAATATCTATTATTATTTATTCTTGCATTTTTAAGATGGTTAAGAAAATATTCTTGAGTAGTATTAAAATATGCTGATAACTCTTTAGATAAGTCTGAAATATTATCAGAATAAATACTTGATGAAGGTGTTTTTGAATCCCATCTTAATTCATATTTAACAATAGTTGACACTATTAAGTCACCATTATCTGAATAAATATTTCCCCTTGGTGATTCAACTTCAATATTCTTTACCGCTTCAATTGTAGATTTAGTAATTGTTTCAACTTCAATGTTTTGTAGATAGAAAATCTTACCAATTAAAAAAAATGAAAATAATAGAGACAAAAAGAATATTATATTCATTCTATTAGCTATTCTATTATTTGATTTACTCATTTTAATCTTTAATTATTAGTTTAATAGGTTGATATTTTGATATTGACAGACCTATATCTTTTAATCTAGATGTAACTTTAGATTCCATCTTAACATTCATTAAATCTAATTTTGTAGAAACTGAAACACTATTAAGAGTATTAACTTCTTTGTTAAGTTTTGTTATTAAAAATATTTTTTGATCAGCACTATGACTACTATATATTGTAAACATGAGTAAAACTGAAACAAACAATAGCATCCTCCAATTCTTCAAAGAATCTTTTCCAGCTAAAAAATCAATATTGACAAATGATAAAAAATTTTTCATATTCTTTCTGCTATTCTAAGTTTTGCGCTTCTTGATCTATTATTAATTAAAAGTTCATTTTTTGAAGGTGTTATCATCTTGCCTACTTTAACTAAATTCAATCTTTTATTTCCATACAGATCAGAAGATGCCTCTTTCCTAAATCCTCCATTTTGAATGAATTTTTTTACTAACCTATCCTCAAGAGAGTGATAAGAAATGCACACTAATCTTCCACCTTTTTTTAAATACTTAGATGATTTATCCAATAAGGCCTTTATTACCTCTAGCTCATCATTAACTTCAATTCTAATTGCTTGAAATATTTTAGCAAAAAATTTATTTTCTTCTTTTTTATTTGTGAGATGTGATAGGATTTTTTTTAGATCATTAGTGGATTTAATCTCTTTAATTACTCTTTGAGATATGATAGCTTGAGTGATTTTTCTATAATTTTTGAGTTCTCCAAAATTTTTAAAAATATACTCTAACTGATCTATTTTAAAATTATTCACTACTTCTTTAGCATCAGTTTTTTGAGAATTATTCATTCTCATATCAAGTTCTGAATTAAATCTTGTTGAAAAACCTCTACTTTCATTATCAATTTGATGTGATGATATTCCAAAATCCGCAAGCAAACCATCAATTTTATTAATTTGAAAATAGTTTAAGTAGTTGTTTAAATATTTGAAATTTGATTTAACAAGATTTAATCTTTTGTCTAACAATCTATTTTCTATAGCATCTTGATCCTGATCAAATGCAATTAACCTTCCTTTTGAATTTAGATTGTTTAAAATCTCTTTAGAGTGACCACCTCCTCCAAAAGTTGCATCTATATATATTCCATTAGGGTTGATTTTTAAACCAATGATTGACTCTTCAAGAAGAACTGGTTTATGATACATTTTCATCTTTTTTATCACCCATTACTTCCTCTGCTAAATTTCCAAAATCAATTTTTGCATCATCTATTGCGTTTTCATAAGAATCTTTATCCCATATTTCAAGAATATTTACTGCAGATGAAACAACTATTTCTTTAGAAATTTTAGCATGAGATATTAAATCTTTTGGAATTAAAATTCTTCCTGACATGTCAATTTCAATCTTTCTAACACCAGCTGTAAATCTTCTTATAAAGTCTATGTTTTTTTTATTAAATCTATTTAGCTTATTAATCCTGAGCATTAAATCATCCCATTCCTTCGATGGATACAACTCTAGGCAAGGATTGAAAACTGCTCTTTTAATTACAAAGCCACTTTTTAATTTATCGGACAATTGTTTCTTTAATGAAATCGGAAGCATGATTCTTCCTTTTTCATCTGCTTTACATTCGTATGTCCCTATGAAGTGTTGCATTAATTGGTTGCTTTACTCAAATATAAAATTTATTTACCACTTTTTACCACTTTTTACCACTTTGTTAATAAGTTATTTAAATACGATCTATAAGATTGATTATCAACATAATAGATTGTAAAAGAAAAAGGTTATTCTTTATGCATATATTTGCATTCAAGTCATAACTATGGAAAAAGAGTTGATCAAAGAAGAAGGGTTTAGTTACATAGAAAAAGGAGAGGGAAGGCCAATAATTATTTTACATGGATTGATGGGAGGGTTAAGCAACTTTCAAGGTGTTTTTGAACACTTTCCATTAAATAATTATAAGGTAATTATCCCTGAACTTCCAGTTGACAGTACACCTATTTTAAAAACAAATGTTGCTACTTTTTCAAAATTTGTAAAGGAATTTATTGATTTTAAAAATCTAAAAGATGTTATTTTGTTAGGGAACTCATTAGGTGGTCATGTAGGACTTCTTTTTACAAGAGATTATCCTGAATTAGTAAGCGGCTTAATAATAACAGGCAGCTCAGGTCTTTATGAGAAGTCACTTATTGGAGATGGATATCCAAAAAGAGGTAATTATGAATATATCCAGATGAAAGCTGAAGAGGTATTCTATGATCCTAAAGTAGCTACTAAAGAAATAGTTGATGAAGTTTTTGCAAGTGTTAATGATCGTGAAAAACTAATCAGAACATTATCTTTAGCAAAAAGTGCAATCAGACACAATATGGCTGATGACCTTCCTAAAATGGAAACAAAAACTCTAATTATATGGGGAAGACAAGATATTGTTACTCCACCAAATGTTGCAGAGGATTTTAATTCTTTGCTTCCAAATTCAGATCTAATATGGATTGATAAATGTGGACATGCTCCTATGATGGAACATCCAAATGATTTTAACAAAATAATGGAAGATTGGCTTATAAAGAATAAATTATAATCAACTCCTTTATGAAAATCATTAATTCAGTTTTTGAAAAAAGCAGTAAAACCATTGATCAATGTCCAAATAAAAACCTGCCTGAATTTGCTTTTGTGGGCAGATCAAATGTAGGGAAATCATCACTCATAAATTCGTTATTAAATAATAAATCAATTGCGAAAATTTCCTCTAAACCCGGAAAAACATTGCTAATAAATCATTTTAGAGTAAATGATAAACTGTTTATTGTTGACCTTCCAGGATATGGTTATGCTACTGTTTCAAAAAAGATAAAAGAAGATATTAAAAATATACATGAAAATTATTTCAAGTTAAGAAAGGAACTATTATACACCTTACTTCTTGTTGACATAAGACATGATATTCAAAAAAAAGATGTTGAATTTATGGAGTTCTTAATTAGTAACTATTGTCCTTTTGTAATAATTTTTACAAAATCTGATAAATTAAATAACAATCAATTAGATAAACAGGTTGAAAATTTAAAAAAACAACTTTCTGAGCATTGGGAAGATTTTCCTAAAATGTTTGTTACTTCTTCTAAAACCAAAACAGGGATTAGTGAAATTCATAGCTTTATTGAATCTTCCTTAAAAGAATATGTTATTTAGATTGATCTGAAATTCTCTTTTCAAATTCAATACAAAAATCTTCAATCAAGTTTACTAAGTTTTCTTCACCTGTAGCTTTAGATATAGATTGTTTCATTGATAAAAAAGTTTGAAGAGTAAAAGTTTTCATTTCATCTACAGGCATTTCTTTTGTCCAAAGATCCATTTTTAATGTCTCTTTTTTCTTACTATCCCAAAAAGAGAGAAGCATAGCTTTTGAAGACTCGTCTAACATGCCGCCATCCGGAGCTGACCATGAAATTTGTTCAGGGATATTATTATCATCCAACTTCACCTTAATTGTTATTTCTGTTTCTTTCATTTAACTTTTTTAAACACTAGATTTGCACAAATATATAATTTAATATTAGTTGATGAAATATCCTGAAAAAGTTTCAAAACATATAGTTGGCTGGACAGACAATTATCTTAATAAAACTAAAATGAAAGGCTTTGTAGTTGGTGTTTCTGGAGGAATAGACTCAGCATTGACATCAACTCTGTGCGCTGAAACCGGAAGGAATGTTCTTTGTATTGAAATGCCTATCAATCAAGGAAAAGATCAAGTTTCAAGATCTAAAAAACATATTGAATGGCTTAAGAAAAAATACTCAAATGTAAGTTCTATGACCATTAGCTTAGATCAAACTTTTGATTCATTTAAAGATTCTATTCCTAAAGTTAAATCTCCAGAAAATGAACTAAGTTTAGCTAATACAAGATCAAGATTGCGAATGGTTACATTATATTATTTCTCGGCATTAAAAAAATATATTGTTGTAGGCACAGGAAATAAGGTTGAAGATTTTGGTATTGGATTCTACACTAAGTATGGAGATGGAGGCGTAGACATAAGCCCAATTGCAGATTTGTTAAAATCTGATGTCTATTCTTTGGCTAAATTTTATAATATCAATAATGAAATTATAGAAGCAATACCAACTGATGGACTTTGGAATGATAATAGAAATGATGAAGATCAAATTGGAGCCTCATATGAAGAGCTTGAAAAAGCAATGCAATTAGCTAACAAATTAGATTATAAACTATCAGAGAGAGAAAAGGAAGTTTTAAAAATATATAAAACATTAAACTCTTTAAACAGACATAAAATGCTACCAATACCCGTTTGTAAAATTCCAAAAGATTATCTTAGATAAATTGAAAAAATTAAAAATCTTAATTATTGACTCAAATCCAATTATTAATATTGGGTTTAAATCTATATTTAAAAACTCGGTAATGTTTGAGGTAGCTGCATTTTCCAATAACAAAAATGAAATTAACGAGATAATGAATCAACAAGAAATTGATCTTGTTATATCTGAAATTAATTTTAAAGATGGAAATGTAAAAGATGTTTTAAAATTATTCAAGAAAAAAGAGATTGACATCCCTTTAGTTATATTTACTTCTGAATCAAATGAAAATAAATCTATTAACCTTTTGAAATTTGGAGCTTCTGGATTTATCACAAAAAATTTAAGAAAAAAAACAATAAAACGAATTATTCAAGATGTTGCTTTTACAAAATACGGATCAAAAGAATTGAATAAGTTTACAAGACTTAAAAACAGATTTAGCTTTGATTATAATACAGAAAAATTAAATAGTCTTTCAAAACGTGAACTAGAAGTTTTAAAGTTATTCTTTAGAGGAAAAAGAAATATTGAAATTTCTGAAAAATTAAATATTAATCAAAAAACAGTAAACACTTATATAACAAGAATAATGAAAAAGCTGGAGGTTAACTCGAAAACTGATTTGTACTTATTGGCAAGGAAACACATTAAACAACCCTATTAAGTTTAGCTGAAAGTACTTTTTTAAGCTTATAATAGCTCATTACTTGTTCTAATATATCTTTTTTATTGTCTTCTTTTTGAAACTCCTGCAGCTCAATAATTTTTTTATCGATTAAAAATCTTCTCATATTTAATATTGTTTCATTTACAAGCTGACTTAATTCACTACCAATTTTTTTAACATAAATATTTTTTCTTTCCCAATCGTGTAATTGATACTTCTCATCATTGATTAAAATATCAGATACAATTTTACTAGAACTAGAGTCTAAATCATTTATAAAATTCTCAATTGACAGAGTTGTTCCATTATGAAATCCATTTATTAGTTTATTGTAAATATCCTTAAATGGAGAGTGTGTAAATTCTATTTCATCTTGCTGAAGATCTAAATATATTTTCTCAAATACTTTAGATCTAATTTCTTTTTTAGTCTCGAGCACCTTTCCATTTTCATCCTTACTAAGTCGAGTATCTTCAAATAAAATTTCTTCAGCACCATATTTTAGTAGGATACTAATAATTTGTCTTTCAAGCTGATAAATATAACTTGATGTATTTTCATTTTTGGAACTTTGAACTTTAACAATTTTTTTTCCGTATAATTTTCTTGATGATTTTTTTAATGATTTACTATTCTCAATATTAGCAAAAGACCTAAAAAGTGAAGCTTCATCAATTTCTAAAATAGATGATAATTTTTTTATGTAAACTTCCTGCTTTAATGAGTCTGGGATCAGTGAAATTGATTTAAGAATGTTTTTTATTAAAGCTACTTTTTTATCTTCATCATTATGAAAGTCAGAGTTTATGTCAAGTTTAAAATCAATAAAATCTTTTGATTCTTTTTTAATGTAATCTAACATAAAATCCTTTTTATTTTTTTTCACAAAACTATCAGGATCTTCTCCATCTGGGAAAGAACAAATTTTGACATTTAAACCTTCTTCTAAGATCATATCAATACTCCTTAATGAGGCTGAAAGACCAGCCTGATCTCCATCAAATAATATTATAATATTAGAAGTAAGTCTTTTAATTAAAATAATTTGATCTTTAGTAAGAGATGTTCCAGATGAAGCTAATACATTTTTAATTCCATGTTCGTGAAGTTGGATTACATCCATATATCCTTCAACTAACAAACAGACATCATCTCTTACTATAAATTGTTTTGATTCATATATCCCATATAATGTCTTACTCTTATTATAAATTTTACTTTCAGGAGAATTAATATACTTCGCTATCTTTTTAGTTGAATCAACTATTCTTCCACCAAAACCTACAATTCTTCCTGCAATACTTTTAATTGGGAAAATTATCCTTCCTCTAAACCTGTCAATCTTTTTATCAGCTGTAGATAACACCAGCCCAGTTTCTTCAAGAAAATTATCAGAATACCCCTTATTTGAAGCACTCTTATAAAATTCATTCTTGGAATCATTACTATAACCTAAACTAAAATTTTGAATAGTAGACTCCGATAGCCCTCTATCAATTAGATATTTTTTTATTCTATCATTTTTCGAATATATTTCCTCGAAATAGGATAATGCATAGGAGTTTATTATAAATAAAGATTCTCTTTCATTTCTTTCTTCTACATTTTCAGCACTTTCTGCTGTTTCTATGATTTCAATATTATATTTATTAGCAAGATATCTTATAGACTCAGGATAATTAAACTGTTCGTGTTCCATTAAAAATGCAATTACATTTCCACCTTTACCTGAACTAAAATCTTTCCATATTTGCTTTGAAGGAGAAACAATGAAACTTGGGGTCTTTTCATTTGTAAAGGGACTCAGACCTTTAAAATTAGCACCAGTTTTTTTTAGAGCTATGAAGTCAGAAATCACCTCTTCAACTCTAGAAAACTCAAAAACCTTATCTATTGTATCCTTACTTATCAATTTAATGTATTTAATGTCAATATAATAAATTAATACTTTCGATCAATTATATAATCTAACAGAATTTTAATTGATTCTTTTGACTCGTTATCTGGAAATTTTTTGAGTATTTTAATAGCACCATTCTTATACTCAAGCATTTTATTACGGGAATATTCAAAGCCTTTGTATTTAATTATAAACTCATTAACCAATTTTTTATCGGCCATAGTATACTTTTTCTTTTTAAGAATAGCTTTAATTGCTTTTTTATCTTGATAAGTTGATTGTTTTATTGAAAAAATTAACGGCAAAGTGATTTTTTGAGATTTTAAATCTGACTTTGTAGGTTTACCAATTCTCTTAGTTGTAAAATCAAAAAGGTCGTCTTTAATTTGGAATATTATTCCTAAATAATTACCAAAAGCTTCAATTTCATTTAAATCTTTATTTCCTGAAGAAATTGAACCTAATTTACAACAACAGGAAAAAAGTGATGCAGTTTTTTTGGATATCAAAAGAATGTAATCTTCTTCAGATAAATTAAAATTTTTAGATTTCTGAATCTGAAATAACTCACCTTCAGAAATTTCTTTAACTGCTGTTGAAACTTCATTTAATAAGTCATAATCTTTATTTTCAGTTGATAGAAGTAGGGCTTTTGATAAAAAAAAATCTCCAACAAGGACTGAAATTTTATTCTTCCATAGGGCATTAATTGTTAAAAAATTACGCCTTATGTTACTGTCATCTACTATATCATCATGAATCAATGAAGCAGTATGAATTAGCTCTACAAGATTAGCAGCTCTGTAGGATTTCTCATTTAAAGCTCCCTTTGAAAACATTTTAGCAAAAAGCAAAACAAGAATAGGTCTAATTTGCTTGCCTTTTCTATTAAGTATATAAATTAGGATAAGATCTAAAAGTTTAACTTTTGAAGAAACTGAACTATAGAATTGTTTTTCAAAGATCTTTAATTCTTGAGTAATTGGTTTTTTTATTTTCTCCGTAATCTTCAAAACCTTATTTAGATAATCATCATTGCATCACCATAGGAAGAAAATTTATATTTCTTTTTCATAGCCTCCTTGTAAGCTTTCAAGATAAAATCCTTATCACCAAAAGCTGAAACCATCATTAGTAGTGTAGATTTTGGTGTATGAAAATTAGAAATCATTGAATTAGCAATCGAGAAATCAAATGGTGGATATATAAATTTATGAGTCCAACCATTATAAGGGTTTAAAGTACCAAATGAAGAAACAGAACTTTCCAGCCCTCTCATTACAGTAGTACCTACTGCACATATTTTTTTATTATTCTTTAATGCATTATTTATTATGTCAGCTGATTCTTGTTTAATGATTAGTTCTTCTGAGTCCATTTTGTGCTTAGAAAGATCTTCAACATCAACAGGACTAAATGTTCCAAGACCAATATGTAATGTGATTTCTGGAAGAAGCACTCCTTTTATCTCTAATTTTTTTAGTAAATGTTTTGAAAAATGAAGACCAGCGGTTGGAGCTGCAACAGCTCCTTCATTTTTTGCATAAATTGTTTGAAACCTTTCTTTATCTTGTGGCTCAACAGGTCGATCTATATACTTTGGCAATGGAGTTTCACCAAGTTCCTGAAGTTTATTCCTAAATTCATCATAAGGACCATCAAAAAGAAACCTTAATGTTCTTCCTCTTGAAGTAGTATTGTCAATAACTTCGGCAACTAAACTTTCATCTTCTCCAAAATACAATTTATTACCAATTCTAATCTTTCTTGCAGGGTCAACTAGAACGTCCCAAAGTCTTTGATCTTGATTAAGTTCTCTTAAAAGAAAAACTTCAATTCTTGCACCGGTTTTTTCTTTATTACCAAATAATCTTGCAGGAAAAACTTTGGTATTATTAAGAACAATAACATCTCCATCATCATAAAAATCAATAATATCCTTAAAAACTAAATGCTCTATTGTTTGATCTTTTCTATTCAAGAGCATTAGCTTACATTCGTCCCTTTCTTCAGAAGGATGTTGAGCAATATATTTATCGGGTAATTTGTATTCAAAGCTTGATAATTTCATTATAAAATATTAGGTGAGCAAATATAACCTTCTGAAACACCGAAAGTCAAGTAATTAGGTAATTATTTTTTAGAAATATTAAAGCCTACTGATTTAAGGTCATTCCAAAAATTTGAATAAGACTTAGAAACAACCTCTGGGTTTCTAATAATAATTGGAATAATTAAAGATAATGGAGCAAAAGACATAGCCATTCTATGATCATTATATGTATCTACAGTAACGTTTGATTTTAACTTAGAATTATTTTTTAAAATAATTGATTGATCTGAGACTTCAACTCTATCTACATCAAATTTTTCTATCTCTTTTTTAAGAGCAATTAATCTATCTGTTTCCTTAATTTTCAAGGTATGCAAACCCTGTAAATCACAATCTACACCAAGACCAAGACAAGTTATTATAATAGTCTGAGCCAAGTCTGGGTTATCTTGAAGGTTAATCGAAATGATTTCAGGAAGTTCCACATTAACCTTTTTTAAGTGAATTTTGTTATCTCTAAAACTTGTTTCAACACCAAATTTTCTATAAATATTTTCAATTCTAGAGTCACCCTGAATACTTTTTTTAAAAAATGTTGAAATAGTTATTTCTGAATAATCAGACAAAGCGACTAAACTATAAAAATAAGACGCTGAACTCCAATCAGATTCTACAGTTTGATCTGAAATATTATGAGCTAGAAAAGGTTTTATTATTATTTTATCTGACTTAATAATAACCTCTCCTCCTATTCTTTCAATCAATATTTTTGTCATTTTAATGTAGGGAAGAGAAGTAATTTTAGTAGATAAATTAATTTTTAACCCATCCTCAAGAGAAACACCTAACATCATTAAAGAGGATATATATTGAGAGCTAACGTTTGCAGGTAAAATGACTACATTATTGGTTATTAATTTACCTTTAAGTTTAATTGGAGGATACCCTTCACTTTCTAGATATTCAATCTCAGCACCTATATGATTTAAAGCATCCACTAGAATTGAAATTGGTCTTTGTTTCATTCTTTCAGAACCAGTTAAAATTTTTGAAGAATTAATAATAGATGAATAATACGAAGTTAAAAACCTCATGGCAGTTCCTGCGTGACCAATATCAATTTCCTCATCTTCAGATTTTAAAGCAGAAATCATTGTATTAGTGTCATCTGAATCTGAGAGGTTAAAAATTTTAAAAAAAGAAGTATAAGCTCTTAAAATAAGTAACCTATTAGATTCACTTTTAGATCCACTAATTTTTATTTCACCTCTAAGGCTTCTTTCTTCTTTTGATATTAAATACACTATTGAAGTTTAATATTTGACTTGTGCCTATTCTTATCTCGCTTTGTTTTTTTATCTAGATTTAGTTTAAATGATTTCTCAAGATCTATTCCAGTTTGATTAGCAAGACAGATTAAAACAAAAAGAACATCAGATAATTCATCAGCTAAATTTTCAGTATTATCATCTTTTTTTGAACTTTGCTCACCATATTTTCTTGCTATAATTTTAGCTACTTCACCTACTTCTTCTGATAAAATCGCCATATTAGTTAGCTCATTAAAATATCTAACTCCATGAAGATTTATCCAATCATCAACCTTTTTTTGAGCTTTTTTTAAATCCATAATTAATTATTTTTATTTAGCATTTTCCACAATCCTTCTTTTAGCTCAGAAACTCCATATGTATTAACAGAAGAAATTATAAAAAAAGGAATCGATTTAAATTCTTTTTTTAAAATTACCTCAAATTCTTTAATCAATTCATCATCCATTAAATCACACTTACTAAAAGCAATCATAAAATCCTTATCTGCAAGTTCCGGATTATATTTAATAAGTTCGCTTCGTAAAACATTAAAATCCTTTTTAACATCTTTAGTATCAACAGGAATCATAAAAAGTAGAATGGAATTTCTTTCAATATGTCTTAAAAAATAATGACCAAGACCTCGACCCTCACTAGCACCCTCAATTATTCCAGGAATATCTGCCATTACAAATGATCTGTAGTCTGACATAGCTACTATACCTAAATTTGGTTTAAGAGTTGTAAACTCATAATCTGCAATTTTTGGTTTTGCATCTGAAAGAACAGAGAGTAAAGTTGACTTTCCAGCATTTGGGTATCCAACAAGACCAACATCTGCAAGAACTTTTAACTCTAATGTTATTTGAAGTTCTTCTCCCGGAAGACCTGCTTGTGAATATCTTGGAGTTTGATTTGTTGGAGATTTAAAATGGAAATTACCACGCCCCCCTTTTCCTCCTTTTAAAAGGATTGTTTCAGTATTCTCATCATTTATTTCAAAAAATACAGTGTCAGTGTTTGTATCTTTTATAATGGTTCCCAAAGGAACATCAACAATAACGTCTTCACCACTAATTCCTGATTTTCTTGAGCCACCTCCATCTCCACCATTACCAGCTTTAAAATGTTTTTTAAATCTAAAACTTTGAAGTGTCCAAAGATTAGCATTTCCCCTTACAATTATATTTCCTCCATGACCACCGTCACCACCATCAGGGCCACCTTTAGGGACATATTTTTCTCTTCTCAAGTGAGTAGAGCCTCTGCCACCTTTTCCTGAGCGTATAGTGAGTTTTACGTAATCTACAAAGTTGTCAACAATCATATAATCTTAGATTAAACTATCAATAAGATTAAACAATCTTGAAGTAATATCATCAACAGAGCCCTTACCGTCAACTGAATAAAATTTATCTTGATTTTTATAAAAATTAATAAGTATTGAAGTCTTATTATTATACTCATTAAATCTGTTCTTAATTTTATCTACATCTTGATCGTCTGATCTATTTGTAATTTTACCTCTTTCAAGTAGTCTTGATATTAACTCATCTTCACTAACATCAAGGGCAATTGTAGCACTGATATTAAGATTTATTGATTCTAAAAAAAAATCAAGAGACTCAGCTTGATTTAAAGTTCTGGGAAAGCCATCAAAAATATATCCTTTAACATCTTTATTAGACAAAACCTCATTTTCAAGCATTTTAATAGTGATAGTATCAGGAACTAAATCTCCATTGTCTAAATAGGATTTAGCTTCTAAACCTAGCTTAGTTTCAGTTGTAATATTTTTTCTAAATAAATCTCCTGTTGAAATATGATATAAATCATATTTATTCTTTAAAAAATCTGCTTGAGTTCCTTTACCTGAACCTGGTTTTCCAAAAATGATAATGTTAAACATAGGCACAAATATATTTAAAATGTTTCTTATTTTTTACTGTCTTTAAAGTAATGCTTATTTTTGATCAATGTTTAGAGAAAATAGAACAATTGGAATATTAGGAGGGGGACAACTTGGTAAAATGATTCTGGATGTCTCTAACAGATGGGATCTTAAAGTATTTGTGCTTGACCCAGACATCAACTGCGCATCTAGTAAATTATGTTCTAAGTTTTTTAAGGGCAACTTAATGGACTTTGATACTGTAGTTGAATTTGGTAAAAATGTTGATTTAATTACTATCGAAATTGAGAATGTTAATGTTGAGGCATTAAAATTTCTTCAAACACAAGGAAAAAAAGTATATCCTCAACCGAGTGTAATTGAAATAATTCAAGATAAATCAAAACAAAAAGAGTTTTATGCAAATAATAAGATACCTACTTCATCTTATCTAAGCTGTAATGGAATTAATGAGATAAAAACTTTAATATCTAGAGGAGATATATCTTTTCCGTTTATCTGGAAAGCATCACAAATGGGTTATGACGGTTATGGAGTTAATAAAATATCTAATACTGAAGATTTAGAGAAATTAAATGATTGCCATTGTATTATTGAAGACGTAATCTCAATACAAAAAGAACTCTCAGTTATGGTTGGTTCAAGAAAGTCAGGAGAGATGGTTAGCTATCCTTCAGTTGAAATGGAGTTTAATAAAATATCTAATCAAGTAGAATATATTTTATCTCCTGCTCAAATTTCAAATGAATTAAAGATAAAAGCTGAAAAACTTGCATTAATTGTTGCTGAAAAATTTAAAATTTCCGGAATAATTGCTGTTGAAATGTTTTTAACAACTAATAATGAACTTCTAGTAAATGAAGTTGCTCCAAGACCGCATAATAGCTATCATTTTTCAATTGAAGGTTCTTATACAAGTCAGTTTGAACAATTTTTAAGAGCAATTTTAGATCTACCTTTAGGAAGTACTAATATTTTAATGAATTCCGTAATGGTTAATTTAGTTGGCGAAAAAGATTCTAAGGGTGTTGTGGTTTATAAAAATTTTGATCAAATTATTGGTATAGAAGGAGTTAATCCTCATATTTACGGTAAACTTGAAACTAAGCCTAATAGAAAAATGGGGCATGTTACTATAATTAACCAAGATATTAATGCGGCTAAAGCGTTAGCTAAAAAAATTAAAGAAACTATAATAATAACAACCAAATGAATAAAGTAGCAATTATAATGGGCAGCAAATCCGACTTTAATATAATGAGTGAGGCAATTGAAATTTTAAAATCTTTTGGCATTAAAACAGAACATGATATTGTTTCAGCTCATAGAACTCCTAATAAAATGATTGAATATGCTGAAAATGCTGAACTAAATGGAATAAAAGTTATTATTGCAGGTGCTGGAGGTGCAGCTCATCTGCCAGGAATGGTAGCTTCAATCACAAGCCTTCCAGTTATTGGTGTTCCTATAAAATCTAGAAATTCAATTGATGGATGGGATTCCATCCTCTCAATTTTACAAATGCCAGGTGGTGTACCAGTTGCAACAGTTGCGTTAAATGGATCTAAAAATGCTGGAATTCTTGCAGCACAAATTATTGGATCTTTTGATTCTAATATTTCTCAAAAGGTAAAAGCTTATAAGAAAGATCTTGAAAATAAAGTTTTAGAGAGCAGTAAAGATTTAAAGGAAAAATTTTAGTCTTTAATCCAGTCTTTATAGCCTTTTTTATAATTATATATAACCTTAAACCCTAAAGACTTCATAATGTGACTAGCCTTTCGGCTTTTATTACCAGAAGCACAATAAATCAAATACTCTCTACTTTTATCAAGTTTTTCTAAACTATCAATAAACTCTCTTTTTTGAAAGTCTAAATTAAATGAAGTTTTGATATTCCCTTCCTTAAATTCTTTTTCTGTTCTAACATCAATTACAGTTACTTCATTATTTAATAGATTCTTCACCTGATGTTTGTCTATGTCTTGAATAACATAAGATTGAAAAAAAACTAATAGCGTATAAAAAAAAAGTTTTAACATTTAATGAACATTATTATTATTATTTTCAATATTACATATTTTTGCTAAAACTTTTAAATGTTCAAGGAAAACTTTTCGAATAGACATATAGGACCAAACAGTTCTGAGTTAGAGATTATCCTTAAAACTATTGGTGTAGAATCTGTTGAAGAATTATTAAATCAAACAATTCCTGATAACATTCGTCTTAAGAAAGATCTTGACATTCCAGAGGGAATTAGTGAAATGGAGTTTTTAAATGAAATTAAAAAACTTTCATATTTAAATAAAAATTTCAAAACATATATTGGACTTGGCTACCACGACACTTTTACACCTTCTGTAATTCAAAGAAATATTCTTGAAAACCCAGGATGGTATACCGCATACACGCCTTACCAACCAGAAATTGCCCAGGGAAGACTTGAAGCATTGTTAAACTTTCAAACAATGATCTGCGATTTAACCAAGATGGAAATTGCAAATGCATCATTATTAGATGAAGGAACTGCCGCTGCTGAAGCTATGATTATGATGTTTAACAATAGGTCAAAAAATCAAAAATCAATTGATGAAAGAAAGTTTTTTGTTGATTCTAATATTCTACCGCAAACACTATCTGTTATTCAAACTAGAGCTAATCCTCTTAACATTGAAATAATTCTTGGAGATATAAATAGTATTTCTGAAAATGAGTTTTTTGGATGTATTATTCAATACCCTGGAAGAGAGGGAAACTTAATTGATATTGATAATCTATTATCTAATATTCAAAATGATGATTTAAAAATTATTCTTGCAGTTGACTTGATGTTAATGGTAACCATAGAACCTCCTTCGCCAGATAAAATTGATGTAGTAGTTGGTACTACTCAAAGATTTGGAATACCATTAGGATATGGTGGTCCTCATGCTGCATTTTTTGCAACTAAAGAAAAATATAAAAGAAACATTCCAGGAAGAATTATTGGTGTTACTAAAGATATTGATGGAGATCATTCATTAAGAATGGCATTACAAACAAGGGAACAACATATCAAAAGAGATAGAGCTACTTCTAATATTTGTACAGCTCAAGTTTTACTTGCAGTTATGGCTGGAATGTATGCTGTATATCATGGTCCTAAGGGATTAAAAGATATCTCAAATTCAATACACTTAAAGGCAGTTTATTTATACAATAGAGTTTCTAGTTTAGGAATTCCTATTAAATATTCTAAATTCTTTGATACTATTACACTTGAATGTAATACTCAAGAAATAAGTAAAATTGCATTATCAAAAAACATAAACTTTTGTGAATTGATTGAGAATCAAATCTCAATTTCAGTAAATGAAAAAACAGATCTTGAAGATTTAAATCAAATTATATCAGTCTTTGAAGATTATTTAGGACAAAAATCAAATAAAATTGATTTTCCAAATAACCTGATGATAGATAACATAAGAAAATCAGAAATTTTAATTCACCCTGTTTTTAACTCCTACCATTCCGAAACATCTTTAATGAGATATATCAAATCTCTTGAAAATAAAGATTTATCTCTTACGCAATCAATGATTTCATTGGGATCATGTACAATGAAACTAAATGCTGCATCAGAAATGATTCCATTAAGTTGGTCTGAATGGAATTCAATACACCCATTTGTTCCTAAAGGTCAAGCTGCAGGATATCATAAAGTTATAAGTAAGCTTGAAACATTCTTATCAGAGATAACAGGTTTTTCAGCCACATCATTGCAACCCAACTCTGGTGCTCAAGGAGAATATAGTGGCCTGATGGTAATAAAATCATATCTAAATAAAATAGGAGAAAGTCATCGAAATATTTGTTTAATTCCATCTTCAGCTCATGGAACTAATCCTGCTTCAGCGATTATGGCTGGTTTAAAAGTTGTAGTTATTGGAACAGACCAGAAAGGAAATATTGATATTGAAAATCTTAAGATAAAAGTTACTGAACATAAAGATAATTTAGCAGCTTTAATGATAACTTATCCTTCAACTCACGGAGTATTTGAATCAGAGATTCAATTTATTAATCAACTTATTCATGAAAATGGAGGACAAGTTTATATGGATGGAGCTAACATGAATGCTCAAGTTGGACTTACTAGTCCAAAAATAATTGGCGCAGATGTTTGTCACTTAAATCTTCATAAAACATTTTCAATACCACATGGTGGTGGCGGACCAGGTGTTGGACCAATATGTGTTGCTGAGCATCTTAAAGACTTTCTTCCTTCAAATCCAGTAATATCAACAGGCGGAAAGGATCATATAAAAGCAATATCCTCTGCACCATGGGGATCATCATTGGTTTGCTTAATTTCTTACGGATATATTAGAATGCTAGGAAGATCAGGTATTAAACAATCTACTGAGCTTGCCATTGTTAATGCAAATTATATGAAAACTAGACTTGAAAAAAACTTCACAATTCTATATAGTGGCGAAAATGGAAGATCTGCTCATGAATTTATAATTGATTGTAGAGAGTTTAAGAAATATGACATTGAAGTTATTGACATTGCTAAACGATTAATTGATTATGGTTTTCATGCACCAACAGTGTCGTTTCCAGTTCCAGGAACAATGATGATAGAACCAACTGAAAGTGAAAATTTAACTGAACTTGATAGATTTTGTGATGCACTTAACTCAATCTATTTAGAGATTACATCTAATGATGAATCAGACAGGGAAATGCTAAAAAATTCTCCACATACCCTCAAGATGATAACGTCTAGTGATTGGAATTACAATTACTCTCGAGAAGATGCATCATTTCCAAAGAGTTATTTAAAAAATAATAAATTTTGGCCCTCTGTTAGAAGAGTTGATGAAGCTTTTGGAGATAGAAATTTAATATGTAGCTGTCCACCTATAGACAGTTATGAATAATTTAATTAATTTTACGAAATGAACTATAAAATTACTGGAACAGGTAGTTGTATTCCAGATATAACAAAAAAAAATACCGAGTTTCTTAATAATAGTTTTTTTGATAATGATGGAAATCAAATTCAAAGTTCAAGTCCTGATATTATTGAAAAATTTCAATCAATTACTGGTATTGAAGAAAGAAAGTATGTTTCAGGTGAGGTTAAATCTTCTGATCTAGCTGCTATAGCAGCACAAAAAGCAATTAAAGATTCTAATATCAACCAAGAAACATTAGATTATATAATTGTTGCTCATAATTTTGGTGATATTTCATGCAACAGCAGTCAAATTGATACATTACCCTCCCTTTCATCAAAAGTTAAAACCATTCTGAAAATTAAAAATCCAAAATGTGTAGCCTACGATATTATTTGTGGATGCCCAGGTTGGGTTGAAGGAGTTATTCAAGCAAAATCATTTATTAAGTCTGGAATGGCAAATAAATGTCTAGTTATAGGTAGTGATACTTTATCTAGAGTAACTGACGATAATGATAGAGATTCTATGATTTATGCAGATGGATCTGGAGCAATCATACTTGAATCTAATAACTCAGATGATTCTGGAATATTATCTCATAATTCTGCAACTTATACATTTGAGGGGGAAAATGAATTTATTTACTATGGATCTTCTTACAATCCTAAATTGAGTAAAAATTCAAATCAAAAATATATTAAAATGCAAGGAAGAAAAGTTTATGAATTTGCATTAACTAATGTACCTTCAGCAATGAAAGATTGCTTTGATGAATCAAAATGTAAAATTGAAAATCTCAAAAAAATATTTATTCATCAAGCTAATAAAAAAATGGATGAGGCTATTATTAAAAGATTCTTTAGACTATATAAAATGTCTCCACCTAAGGATGTACTTCCTATGAATATTGAAGAATATGGAAACAGTTCTGTTGCTACTATTCCAACTCTTTTTGACTTAGTAAAAAAGAGTGATTATAAGGGTCATAAACTTGTTAAAGGAGATCTTATTATGTTTGCAAGCGTTGGTGCTGGAATGAACATCAATGCTATAACTTACCAGATCTAATTCTTATGAAATTTTTTTTCCATATTGGAAGATATTTTTTGATGATTAAATATACATTCACAAAGTTTACAAAGTGGAGTGTGCTTAAAAAGTTAATTTTTCAGGAAATTGATGACTTAATAATAGGTTCAATTGGTATAGTAGCTTTTATGTCTTTTCTTATTGGTGGAGTTGTTGCTATTCAAACTGCTCTAGCAATAGAAAACCCTCTTCTTCCAGGTAACCTAATAGGTTTTGCAACAAGACAATCCGTAGTATTAGAGTTTGCACCTACTCTTATATCAATAATAATGGCTGGTAAGGTAGGTTCATTCATCACATCAAGTATAGGAACCATGAGAGTCACAGAACAAATTGATGCGCTTGAAGTTATGGGAATAAACTCTTTTAATTATTTAATATTTCCAAAAATTATATCATTGTTACTTTATCCATTTTTGATAACTCTTGCGATGTTTCTTGGGATTCTTGGAGGGTATATAGCTAGTGTTTATGCAGGGTTTTCAACTAGTTTTGACTTTATTCAAGGAATTCAACTTGACTTTAAAGTATTTCATATAATTTACACCTATATAAAAACAATATTATTTGCATTTGTTTTAGCTACGATTCCATCATATCATGGCTTCTTCATGAAGGGTGGTGCATTAGAGGTTGGTAAAGCAAGTAATGTTTCTTTTGTTTGGACTAGTAGTGTAATTATCATTATTAATTTTATTGTAACACAACTTTTATTAGCTTAATGATCACTGTAAATAAAATATCAAAATCATTTGATGATGTCAAAATAATTAATGATGTATCAGCAGTTTTTGATAAAGGAAAAACCAACTTAATAATTGGTCAGAGTGGATCTGGTAAAACTGTATTAATGAAATGCCTATTAGGTCTTTTGGATATTGATAATGGTGAAATTTTATATGATGGGAAAAAATTTGATAAGGATAATATTTCAACTATCTCGAACCTAAGAAAAAAGATAGGAATGGTTTTTCAAGGAAGTGCTCTTTTTGATTCTATGAATGTTTTGGATAACATCATTTTTCCACTTAGAATGTTTTCAGACAAAACTGACTCAGAGATGATTAGTAGAGCTAAAGAGGTTATTAAACGAGTCGATCTTAAAGATGTAGATAGTAAATTTCCATCTGAAATTTCTGGAGGTATGAAAAAAAGAGTTGCAATTGCTAGGGCTATAGTACTAAATCCCAAATATTTATTTTGTGATGAACCTAATTCAGGTCTAGATCCTAAAACTGCTATTATTATTGATAAACTAATTCAAGAAATTACCGTTGAATATGGTATTACTACAGTAATTAATACACATGATATGAATTCAGTAATGGAAATAGGTGATAAAATCATTTTTTTAGTAGAAGGAAAAAAAATATGGGAGGGTACAAATCAAGAAATATTAAACACAGATGATAAAATGATTAATGACTTTGTTTATTCGTCTGAATTATTCAAAAAAGTTAAACTGACTCAAAAAAAATCTACGGATTTGAGTTAGATACTGAAATAAGTTTTCCATTAAACAACTTACTTCCATTTAGTGCAAAGTCAATAATATATTTTGCCATTTCTTCAGGCTTAGTATCGGCATTATAATCTGGAAATGCTTCCTTTAACATTTTTGTTTGAACTGCTCCAAGGGCTAACACATTAAATGAAGGGCCATCAGAATATTCTTCAGAGAGAACCTCTGTTAAAGCAATAACAGCAGCTTTACTACTTGAGTAAACCGAAAGACCTGGAAATTTTTTTGAACCATTCACCCCTCCTATACTACTAATATTAATTACATGACCAGTTTTATTAATCAATGGAATAAGTGACCTAGTGATTTCTGCTAATCCAAAAACGTTTACATCGAATGTATCTTTAAAAGATTTATATGAAGTTTCACTAAATAATTCATTACTCAAGTGTCCAGCATTGTTTATAAGAATATCAATTTTAATATTTCTTTTACTTAAATCTTCAACAAAATCACTTATACTTTTTTTGTCAGTTATATCAACTGAGTGAGATTCTACCCCATTAACTTTTGACAGAGGTTCAATATTTCTTGAAATGGAGATTACATTATAACTAAGGTTTGCAGCTTGAGTACATATCTCATAGCCTATTCCTGAGCTAGTTCCAGTTACAACTATAGTTTTCATTAAATTAGTATTGAAACTGGGTTTTCGACATATTCTTTAAGAGTCTTTAAAAATAATGATCCTGTTGCACCATCGACTGTTCTGTGGTCACATGCTAGTGTAAGCTTCATAGTATTTCCTACAACAACCTCATTGTTTTTTATTATTGGCTTTTGAACTATTGCTCCTATAGAAAGAATTGCAGAATTTGGTTGATTAATAATAGAAGTGAAACTCTCAATTCCAAACATACCAAGGTTTGAAATTGTAAATGTGCTACCTTCAATTTCAGCTGGAGTTAATTTTTTATTTTTTGCACGTTCAGCAAAGTCTTTAATCTCAGAATTAATCTGCGGTAAATCTTTTGAGTTGGCAAACTTAACAATTGGAACAATTAAACCATCATCTACAGCAACTGCAACTCCAAGATGAACATGCTCATTAAAAATAATTTTGTCATCATACCATCTTGAATTAACCTTAGGATGTTTGGCTAAGGATAATGATACAGCCTTTGCAATTATATCATTAAAAGAAATTTTAATATTTTGTGTTTGAATAAATTGCTTTCTAAATGAAATCATATTATCCATTTCTAGTTCAATATTTAGGTAATAATGAGGAGCTGAGAATTTAGAATCTGCAAGTCTTTTAGCAATTGCCTTTCTCATCGTTGAGTTTTGAGTCTCATAAGATGATTCTGTTAATTGTGGGCTGGGCTGAGAAAATTGAGAGTAATTTGATGGTTTGAATGAATCAATATCCCTTTTTATTATCCTTCCATTATCACCTGTTCCCTTAACTGAAGATATATCTATTCCCTTTTCTTTAGCTAAACTCTTAGCTAATGGTGATATAAGTATTCTATCGCTTGGTTTATTATTATTTGAAACTGGCTTTGGTTCCTCCTTGACTTCTGGCTTTGGTTCCTCCTTGACTTCTGGCTTTGGTTCCTCCTTGACTTCTGGCTTTGGTTCCTCCTTGACTTTTAAATCAGCATTTTTAAGTAATGAGGAAATATCTTCACCTTTTGAACCAATAATAGCAATTATACTATCTACAGGAGCAGTTGACCCTTCATCAATTCCAATATGAAGTAGAATACCATCATGAAATGATTCAAATTCCATAGTGGCTTTATCAGTTTCAATTTCAGCTAAAATTTCTCCTTCTTTAACTGTATCGCCTACTTTCTTAAACCATTTAGCAAGAGTTCCCTCTTCCATAGTATCACTCAATCTTGGCATATTTATTACTTCAGCCATATTAATCTATTTTATGTTTTATAAAAGGGTAGTCCTTTTGTTCATATACTACATCATACATAACAGACTTATCTGGAAAAGGAGAAGATTCAGCAAATTCTTCACATTCTGTTATGGTTGACTTAACCTTTTTTTCGATTTTTTCTAAATCAGATTTTTTTGCATACTTTTTAGAAATAATGATTTTTTCAACTTGAGAAATTGGATCAATTTTTCTGTATTCTTCAACTTCTTCTTTAGTTCTATATTGTTGTGCATCAGACATTGAGTGTCCTCTGTATCTATATGTTTTAATATCTAATAGTGATGGACCTTTTCCAGCTCTTGCATGCTTAACACACTCGTCAATAGCTTCAGCTACTTTTACTGGATCCATTCCATCAACTGGCATTGATGGCATTTCGTATGGCTCTCCTAATTTCCAAAGGTCTGCTTGACTAGTTGTTCTTGCTACTGAAGTACCCATTGCATATCCATTATTTTCGACTATGTAAATTACTGGAAGTTTCCATAAAGCTGCAAGGTTTATAGATTCATGAAAAGCACCTTGTCTTATTGCTCCATCTCCCAAAAAACATAATGTAACACTATCTCTTTTAAAATACTTATCTCCAAATGCAATTCCCGTACCTAATGGAATTTGTCCTCCAACAATACCATGACCTCCAAAAAAGTTATATTTTTTTGAAAAAATATGCATTGAACCTCCGAGGCCTCCAGATGTTCCAGTTGCTTTTCCAAATAATTCAGCCATTACAAACTTTGGATCTTCTCCAAGGCCTATTGCATGTACATGACTTCTGTAGGAACTTATCATTCTATCTTTCTTTGGATCTGTTGAATGAAGACATCCCGCTAGGACTGCCTCTTGGCCATTATATAAATGAAGGAAACCTCTAATTTTTTGTTGTATGTATTTTGCCGCAAGCTTATCTTCAAACTTTCTCCACAGTAGCATATTCTCGTACCAATCTAAATAAGTTTTTCCAGTAATTTTTTTCATATAAATGAGTTAAAATCAGTTATTATAACACGAAGCAAAAATACTCTTTTCTTTAGTATATTGCAATAAAATTAGATTGGACACAAAAAAATTACATTCATTATTCGCTTCATCTGCTGGAGTGTCCATAGATACTAGAAGAATTAGTAAAGATGAAATATATTTTTCATTGAAAGGTGATAATTTCGATGGAAATAAATTTGCTTTAGAGGCAATAAAAAAAGGAGCTAAATTCTCTGTGGTTGATGATATAAAATTAAAAAATGCAAATGATAAGATTATATATGTTGAAGATACTTTAAAGTCTCTTCAGGAACTAAGTAATTATCATAGATCTCTTTTTGACACGAAAGTAATTGGAATTACAGGAAGTAATGGTAAAACCACAACTAAAAATATAATTTATTCAATTCTTTCACAAAGCTATGGTGTTATTAAAACAAAAGGTAATTTAAATAACCATATAGGAGTACCTCTTTCACTTTTGGATATTAATGATGATGTTGATATTGCAGTTATAGAAATGGGTGCTAATCATATAGGTGAAATTAAAACTTTGTGTGAAATTGCAATGCCAGACTTTGGATTAATTACTAATTATGGACATGCTCACCTTGAAGGTTTTGGAGGTTTTGAAGGAGTTATAAAAGGAAAAAGTGAAATGTTTGACTACCTAACTCAAAATTATGGTCATATCATTTTAAACAATGATGATATTATTCAAATTGAAAATTGCAAAGGAGATCTAGCTATAACTTTTGGAGAAAAAGAAGATTCTGAATTTATTTATAAATATAAAAAAGAGGAAAATGTTCTAATAATACAGAATGATGATGACAAATATAAATGTGAAATTTATGGTGACTATAATTTCTCAAATATTGCTGCAAGTATTACAATTGGTAAGTTTTTTGACTTATCAAGTTCTGAAATACAGAAAGGTTTAATCTCTTTTAAAAATGATTCAAATAGATCTGAAGTAATAAATTATGGAAATAATAAATTGTATTTAGATGCATACAATGCCAATCCAACAAGCATGAAAGCTGCTATATCAAATTTTGAAAATAATATTCTAAATAATAAAATTCTAATACTGGGAGACATGTTTGAACTTGGTGATTATTCAAGTATAGAACATCAAAAAATTATTGATTTTATTGATAACAAAGATTATTTAAAAGTTTATTTGGTAGGAGAAAATTTCTATGATTGTCAAACTCAAAGTAAATATTTTGAGAGATTTAAATCTACTAAAGAAATGTTGAATTCGGTTAAACTAATTGATTTTAGTTTGACAAATATTTTGATTAAAGGTTCTAGAGGTATAGGATTAGAAAAACTAATTAAAGACTAGCTCCATTAATAATTTCTTCAACTACATCTGGATTAAGAAGAGTTGATGTATCACCTAGATTTCCAAAATCATTACTTGCCACCTTCCTTAGGATTCTTCTCATAATCTTTCCAGATCTTGTTTTTGGAAGACCACTTACAATTTGAATTTTATCCGGCTTAGCAATAGGGCCGATAACTCTTCTTACTACATTTACAATTTCAGCTTTTATTGTATCATCTGAAGATTTAGAGTTTATGATTACATATGCATAAATTCCTTCACCCTTAATATCATGAGGATATCCTACTACAGCGGACTCAATTACCTCTTCATGTTCATTAATAGCATTTTCGACTTCTGCCGTTCCCATTCTATGTCCAGAGACATTAATAACATCGTCAACTCTTCCAAGAATTCTTAAATATCCATCATGATCTCTTTTAACACCATCTCCAGTAAAATACATTCCTTTATAATTTGAAAAGTACGTGTTTATACACCTTTGGTGATCTCCGTATGTTGTCCTTACAATTGATGGCCATGGAAATTTAATACAAAGATTACCTTGAACATTATTTCCGAGCAACTCATTTCCTTCAGAATCAACTATAACAGGGTGAATTCCAGGTAAAGGAAGTGACGCATGTGCAGGTTTGTTTGGAGTTATTCCTGCTAATGCTGATATCATTATTCCTCCTGTTTCAGTTTGCCACCAGGTATCAACCAATGGACAATTACCTTTTCCAATATTATCATGATACCAATGCCATGCTTCTTCATTTATTGGCTCCCCAACAGAACCTATTACTTTTAAAGAATCTAAGGAATTGTTTTTTAATGGCTCTAATCCATGTGCCTGTAGAGCTCTTATAGCAGTAGGAGCAGTATAAAATTGATTGATTTTAAATTTATCTACTATATCCCAAAATCTACTCACATTTGGAAATGTTGGAACACCTTCAAACATGACAGTGGTTGCACCACAAAGCAAAGGGCCATAAACTATATATGAGTGACCTGTTATCCAACCAACATCTGCAGTACACCAATAAATATCATTTTCATCATATTGAAATACATTTTGAAAGGTATATGCTGAATATACCATGTAACCTGCAGATGAATGAACTACACCTTTTGGTTTTCCGGTTGATCCAGAAGTATAAAGTATAAATAACATATCCTCTGAGTCTAATACTTCAGCATCACAAACTTTAGGTTCTTGATTAATACAATCATGCCACCAATAATCCCTTCCATCTAACATTTCTACATTTTGTTTTGTTCTTTCAAGAACTATAACGCTTTCTATTGTTGAACATTTTTCAAGCGCTTCATCTACTACTGGTTTAACCTGAATTGTTTTACTTCCTCTAAAATTTCCATCTGAAGTCAAAACCATTTTTGCTTGACAGTCATTAATTCTATCAGCTAATGAAGTAGAAGAGAAGCCTGCAAAAACAACTGAATGAACAGCACCAACTCTTGCACATGCAAGCATAGCTATGGCAGCCTCAGGAACCATAGGCATATATATAATTACTCTATCTCCTTTCTTTATTCCTTTTGCTCTTAATGCATTTGAAAATCTACAAGTCTCTTCATAAAGTTCTTTATATGTAATATGAATTGGAGACTCTGAAGGGTCATTAGGCTCCCAAATAATTGCTGTTTTATCTCCCCTTTCTTTTAGATTTCTCTCAAAAATATTTTCTGTTATATTTAGCTTAGCATTTTGAAACCAATTAATATTTACTTTTTCAAAATCCCAGTCAAGTACTTTATCCCATTTTTTTTTCCAAGTAAAAGATTCAGCAATTTCTGACCAGAATGATTCTGGGTCTTTCTCACTTAATTCATATTTTTTAAAATAATCTGAGAGGGACTTAATTCTTTGCATATCTATTTTGGATATCTTATACTTTCAACTAAAGCTTTAATTTTTTCTGGTGTTGGTTTTGTTAATCTTGACACAATTAAAGATACAATAAAGTTAATAATCATTCCAATTGTTCCAATACCTTCAGGAGATATTCCAAATAAATAATCCTCAGGAAGACCAATCCCTCCAAGCTGTGGTTTAAAATATAAAATATATAAAGCGGTAAATATAATACCTGTAAGCATTCCAGCAATTGCTCCTTCTTTATTCATTTTTTTATCAAAAATTCCAAGAATAATTGCAGGGAAAAAAGATGAAGCAGCTAAACCAAAAGCTAATGCAACTACTTCTGCAACAAAACCTGGCGGATTCAATCCAGCCAAACCAGCAGCTACTACAGCTACTGCAATTGAAATTCTTGCAGCCCAGAGCTCCCCTTTCTCTGATATATTTGGATTGATATTCTTTTTCAAAAGATCATGAGATATTGAAGTTGATATAACTAATAAAAGTCCTGCTGCAGTTGATAAAGCAGCAGCTAATCCACCAGCTACAATTAATCCAATAACCCATGGAGGTAAATTAGCAATCTCAGGGTTAGCTAATACCATAATATCATTATCAATTGTTAATTCATTAACCTGAGTATCTGCAACATATTGAATCACACCATCTCCATTCTTATCATCAAACTCAAGTAATCCAGTATTCTCCCAATTAGTAAACCAAGCTGGCATATCAGCATATTTAGCATTTGAAACAGTATTTATTAAATTTACTTTTGCAAATGCAGCAACAGCAGGAGCAGTTGTATATAAAATGGATATGAATAAAAGAGCCCATCCAGCAGAAATTCTTGCATCACGTACTTTTGGAACTGTAAAGAATCTAACAATAACATGAGGAAGTCCCGCTGTACCAAACATCAGTGCTCCAGTTATAAAAAAAACATTAATTAAGGTGGTTCTATTTATATCAGTATATCTATCAAAACCTAAATCAACTGACAGTAGATTAAGTTTTTCCAAAAGATATACTCCATCCATAGTCTTACTTCCAAATCCTATTTGAGGGATTGGATTTCCAGTTGCTTGTAATGATAGATAAATAGCAGGAACTGTAAATGCAAAAATTAATACACAATATTGTGCTACCTGAGTATAAGTAATACCTTTCATACCACCAAGAACAGCATAGAAAAAAACTATAGCAATTCCAATAATAACTCCACTATCATAAGGTATTTCAAGAAATCTTGAGAAAGCAACACCAACTCCTTTCATTTGACCAACTACGTATGTAAATGAGACAAAAATTGCGCAAATCAAAGCAATAGTTCTTGCATTTTGTGAATAATATCTTTCACCTATAAAATCAGGAACTGTAAATTTTCCAAATTTTCTAAGATATGGTGCGAGACATAGTGCTAGAAGAACATATCCACCAGTCCACCCCATCAAATATTGAGAACCACCATATCCTAAAAATGATATTATTCCTGCCATAGAAATAAAAGATGCTGCTGACATCCAATCTGCAGCAGTAGCCATTCCATTTAATACAGGGTGTATTCCTCCTCCAGCAACATAAAATTCTTTTGTACTCTTGGCTCTTGACCATATGGCAATTCCAATGTATAACGTAAATGTAATTCCAACTAAAAAATATGTCCAAAATTGTGCATCCATCTTATTCTTCTAAATTATGTTTTTTGTCAAGTTTGTTCATTAAATAAACATATATAAAAATCAATATGACGAATATGTAAATTGATCCTTGTTGAGCAAACCAAAAACCTAAAGGAAAGCCTCCTAAATAAAAATTATTTAAACTCTCTGCAAAGAGAATTCCAAAACCAAAAGAAGAAATAAACCATACAGTTAGAAGTATTCTTAAATACATAATGTTTTTTTTCCAATATTTTTCTTTCATATTTACTTCTTTATATTAAACTCAATTTAAGCAATTATTAAAAAATAGATTGTACTGCATTAATACTGCTATATTATAATATTTTCAGGAAACTTTCCATGTCGTCTCAAGTCTTCCTTTTTTAAAATTTTAAATGATTTTGATTTTGGACCATTTTTAAGAATCTTGAATGAATCCTCAGGCATTGATGTCAATTTTCTTGTTTTTGTATCCATAACTCCAAATGCAAGATCTAAATGAGCTAGGTGAGTACCCTCATTATCATAAAAATTTTGAAATAAAGAGAAGAATCTTCCATCTTCACTATACCCATCTATTTCAACATTAATTTTAAATTGAACTCCCATTAAAATTTCCTTGTAGTAATGCATGTGCTCATAAAATAATACAGGACCAATATTTAAGTTCTCAAATACATCTTTATCTAGATTGATAGCTGAAAAAAAAGATACTCTTGTATCAGCAGCATATTTTATATATGCATGATTTGCCACATGCCAATTAGGATCAAGATCAGTCCATGATGCAAAAAAAGTCTTATCAAATTTTTTCAATGTAATCAGCTAATAGGTTTTATCAATTTAAGGAATTATTTTAAAAGAAACTTTCCCGATATCCCCAAAAAATATCAAAATAAAAAAACAAAAAACTAAGACTAATTAAAAATTTAATTACACTTCCAGCAATAACTCCGATAAATGAACCAAAGGCAGGTTTTAAAGAATTTTGAAAAGATTTATTAGTTGACATCTCTCCCAGGAGAGCTCCCAAAAATGGACCTACTATTATTCCTATTGGACCAAGAATAACTAAAGCAACAATTAGCCCAACAGTAGTTCCAATTTGACCTGATCTAGAGCCACCGAGTTTCTTAACTCCAAGTATTGGTATTATATAATCTAGTATACCAACAGATACAGCAACTGTGAATGTGATTAAAACAAAATTTAGATTAAACTCAACAGCTGAGGTTAAATTTAAAAGCAAAATACCTAGCCAGGAAGTAACCGGACCAGGTATTATTGGTAAAAAACTTCCAACTATCCCTATTAGGCAAAGTAGAAGTCCTGTAATAAGAAATATTATATCCAACTACTTAATCTTGTGGTGGAGGTGGTGGTAATTGTCTAGAATAAACAATTATCATGCTAATAACTCCATCTTTTGCTTGAAGATCAAGCATGTGAGAATTATATGAATCTACACCATCTAAAGTAGTTTTTGAATTGTGGGCAGCAATCATCCATGTTTCCCCATTATTAACCCCTACATAAGGCATACCCCAAAAAGGATTAAAAGTCGGATTAGTTTCATCGAACCAAGATTGAAGAGCCTCTAGATGAGCGTCTCTTCCTTCAACTCTACTACCATCTGAATGCCAAATAACAAGGTCTTCAGATAATAGAGATTTTATAGTTTCAATATCCCTATCATTATGGGCATCCATAAATTTGTTGTATAAATCTGTTGTTTCAGATGGACCTGCAACAAAAGTCTCATCTCCTTCTTGACCTGCCCAAAAACCTTGGCCTTCAATAACAGGAGCATCACATCCTAAAGCAAGTAATGCTAGCATTAGTATAATTTTTTTCATTTGAATATTTTTTAATTAGTTAATAAATATAAAGAAAGTTAAGCAGAGTTTCTACTTGCATTAATATTACCATATAATGATCTTGTAATTATTTTTTCATAAACAGATATTCTTTTATCATCTATTTCACCTGATTCAATTTCCTTTACAATTTGAAGAGCATATTGTTGAATAGTAATT
>Ga0208971_1000170_pt1 | contig 49026 bp, 30 predicted proteins | sample AOAMet1_18_M0_10_2_FD_188229 | JGI IMG/M metagenome (GOLD analysis project Ga0208971, IMG submission 188229) | Ammonia-oxidizing marine microbial communities from Monterey Bay, California, USA - CAN11_18_M0_10 (SPAdes) | ecosystem: Environmental > Aquatic > Marine > Intertidal zone | place...
CTTTTGCCATCTCTTCTATACCTGTGTTGGTGGGATTAGGTTATCCCATCTTCCAGTTAATGTTTTTTAGACGCATGGGGAAAAATATCAAATCGAAGGCAGTGGTCAATTCAACAAAGTTTGCGATGGTGTGTTGGATCCTGACGTTTGCAAATACGTTTTCGATATTTACCTTCTTGCTTGCTGTTGGCATTTTCAATGACGACACAATTTGGGGGCTTTTTTACATAGCTTTGGTGGGGGGCAGCGTCACTGTGGTCTTAGCTCTTCTTTTACTTGGATCTCTGATCAAGATGGGGTTCACTTCACTAAAGCACATGGAAGTTGTGTGAGTTGCGCTGGCCAATAAAAAGCCGGTTTTATGCACGGTTGCAGTCGTCGGTGCCGAGCCTATGAAAATATATCGGTGTACATTTCTTCGTTAAATCCAACAATTAGTGTCTTGCCGCATTTTAAAGTTGGAGCTCGAAGGTTGCCGGTTGGACCAAGGATCAACTTTAAGATTTCCGTTTCTGTGTGGGTGTCTTTTTTGAGATTGAGCTCAACCACTTTTTTTCCCCGTGCAACAAACAGATGGTTTGCTGCCTCGACTAACTCGAGTGCCTGTTGTTTTTGATAGGTTTCTTTCTTGGCATTGATTTCGGTCTTGGGGGTAATGCCGGCGTTCGCAAGAAACTCTTGCGTTTTTACACAGGTCTTTCAGCCGCGTCGATGGTAACTCCAGTCTACATTCGTCATCTAAAAGTACTCCTCTAAATAAATGTTTGCCGAGATGGTTAGACCGCGGCGTTCCAGACTTCTCTACTACGGTTTGAAGGAAAGTCTTTCGAAATTAATTAAGTTGGATCTGTTTGCTAACTCGTTTATACTTCGTTTCGAAAAAGTTTCTAGCGTTGCAGCGCCTTCTATTTTTGTTTTGGGATCGGGAATGAATTTAAATAATTGTCTTGTGAGTTGTCTCGGTTGGGGAATTGCGTTTCTGTTCCTTGGTTTAGTTTGTTCGCCAGCGGTTGCTTCCGATCCGGCCGAACGAAATATTGTATTTTTTATTACTGACGATGAGGGGCCGACGCTTGGTTGTTACGGTGATTCTTTGGCGGCAACCCCTTGCATCGATCGACTGGCCAAGGACGGTGTTGTGTTCAATCGCGCCTTTGCGACGACCGCAAGTTGCAGTGCAAGTCGATCGGTCGTGATGTCGGGTTTGCATAATCACAAAAATGGGCAGTACGGTCACCAGCATCATTTCCATAAGTTTGATTCCTACCACAACGTTGTGTCGCTTGCCTTGCCACGAGTGTTGGCTAAGGCGGGTTATCGAACGGGCCACATTGGAAAATATCATGTTGGCCCCGAAGCTGTCTATCGATTCGAAACCTATTTGCGTGGCAATGCGAGAAGTGCCGTTGAGATGGCAGAAAAGTGTCGAGACTTTATCTCAGATCGCTCTGATGATCGTCCATTTTTCTTGTATTTCGGAACCTCGGATCCACACCGCGGTGGCGGGATCGATAAGGCATCTAAGTTAAAGCTCAAGCCTGATCTGTTTGGGAATAAACCGGAACGAGGTTCTTATCCCGGTGTCGAGGAAGTTTTTTACGATCCTGCCAAGGTTACAGTACCTCCATTCTTGAGTGATACGGCCGAAACGCGTTCTGAAATTGCTCAGTACTACCAATCCTGTGCCCGAATTGATCAAGGCTTGGGGAGGCTCGTTGAAATACTAAAAGAGGCCGGTGTCTATGATAAGACGCTGATTGTGTTTACCGCTGACCACGGCATGGCATTCGCCGGTGCTAAAACAACCGTCTACCAGCCAGGTTTGCGAGTTCCGTTTGTGGTCCGAAACCCGTATGAAAAGCAACGCGGATTTGTATCCGAAGCGATGGTCAGTCACATCGACATTGCGCCATCACTGCTTGATTTTGCCGGAGGTCTCGATCCTGATTTGAACGGCCCTAAAGATTGGGTAGATCCGGATAAATACTGGAAGGAAAAAGATCTATTTGCCAAGGACAATCGGAGCGGCGGCAATAAATTCCGAAGCTATCAAGGGAAGTCGTGGCTGAATTGTCTTAGCGGTCCCGAAGTTGATCATTGGGATTCAATTTTTGCATCGCATACTTTTCATGAGATTCAGATGTACTATCCAATGCGAGTCATCCAAGACGATCGTTACAAGTTGATATGGAATATTGCCTATAAGTTAGATTACCCTTTCGCCTCAGATCTTTGGGCGGCATCAAGTTGGCAGGCACAGTTTCTAAAAGGTGAGGACGCTCCGTACGGATTGAAGACCGTCGGGCAATATATTCACCGGCCAGAATTTGAATTGTTTGATATGAAAAGCGATCCAGATGAGGCTTATAATCTTGCTGGAAAACCGGAGTTTGCTGAGTTGCTAAAGACCTATCAGGGAAAGCTGAAAGCGAAGCAGCGGCAGCTGGAGGATCCTTGGATACTCAAATGGAAGTATGAATAACAAGGTTTGATATTTTCGAATTGGCTCTGTCAATCTTGGCCGTAAATCTTTCCTTCGTACATCCGCGACTCATGTTGCAGTTCCGCTAGGCTGCCATTGAGTTGTTCGCGGATCGCTGCCATCAGCGGGTCAGATTTCGCGTTGCGGTCACGTTTGGGAGAAACTTCGATTGCCTCTCCGACGTCCAGGATGACTTTTGTTTTGCCGTGAATGCGGCATTGGCCAATCAGGTCTTCTTCGAATTTTTCAAGAGTATCGATGAGTCGATCGATCGATGGCAGGTCAACAATATAGTTCTCGGGGTAGCAGTCAATTTGCTGGGCAAGATAAGTTTGGCTTAGCTGCTGCCAGCGCCGGTCTTTTTCTGTTTGGTCAATTTCATCCCGGCTCATCTCGGGGAATATTTTCATTCTTAAGTTCTTGACCCTCGATTGAATGCCGCCACTGATTGGCTCGGTTGCTCCAAGCCATTCTTTTTCCAGCGGAAACATCAAGTGATCGACCATGTTGTTTTGTCGTTCTCTGAGCGTTTTTCCCGGCATGGATTGAACGTTAAATTCAAGTTCCTTAAGCGTTAGCACTGCATTGCCGAGTTTTATAATTCGTTCCATTAAGGGGACGGTCGGATCGGGATTCCATGTGAGCTTGCGTTCTAAATCAGTAAGAACCTCATTGCCAGTTTTCTCGATATCTCCTTGGTAGAGGTATTTGATGGCGATGGGATGCACAACAACTTTTTGACCATTCTTAGCTCTTTTCTTCGCCGCAGTTCTGGCGATGAAGCCCGGTCCTTCCATCAAAGCCATCAGCCGGTCGTTTGTCCGGCTGGTAGCTCCGGCAGGGAATATCAGCAGTGGTCTTTCGGCTTCCACTAAAACTTTGACTGCGTAGTCTACGGCAGCCCGGTCGAGGCCTTCGCGATTGACACTAAAGGCTCCCATTAGCCGGACCATGAATGTCTTAAAAGCCGATTGGTTGAACAGGTGCCAGCTCGCCATCGTGTACATTGAAATGGGGGCTTCACGGCAGAGGAAGTACATCGCAATTGGATCGGTCGTGCGCGGGTGATTGGGGGTTAGCATGATCCCATGCCCGGCGTCCACTGAGGCGCGGAGTCGGTCGACGTGGCGGCATTCGTGATCAATAATGCCGTGTTCTTTGCGGATTAATTGTTGAAACCGACCAAGCCGAGTTAACAGTCGTTGAGGCCAGTGCCAGGTAATAGGCGGGGTAAATCGATATGGCTTTTCTACCAGTATTTCATGCATGAGCTGAGCATTCGCTGGAACTTGGAGGATGGGGCTCGTCGCTCTAATTTTCGCTGACTTAGATGGGAAAGCAAGTAGTGGGGAACGGGCTCATTTTAACTGAGGCAGTTCAGCTTGGGCCCAGCTTTCAAGGCGACGTTGGGTTGCACAGCAGACATCGCCATTGCAATTCAGTCAGAGTTGGGAATTCCGCTAAACGCTCGTAGGGCTTTCCGTGTTTCGTTCCGTGAGTGTTTTCATTAACTCTTCGGGGTTGGCAAATTGCTTCCGATTAATCCGGGCTCCGGCTTCGGACTCACACTGAGAGATTTTCTTAAATTCATCCTCGTGACGCAGGAATGCGTCGACGATTTCAGGATCGAATTGAGAGCCTGAACCGGAGATGATGATCGCTCGGCTTTCAAGGTGGCCAAACGAAGTCTTGTAAGGGCGTTTTGAAGTGAGTGCGTCGTAGACATCGGCGACGGCGACGATGCGAGCGGTGAGGGGTGTTTCTTCTTCTTTGAGGCCGTGAGGATAGCCGCTGCCGTCCCAGCGTTCGTGGTGGAAAAAGGCGACCTGTTTAGCCGTGTGCATGAACGAGTTGTTTCCAAGCCGCATTTGAATGGCTTCGAGGCACTCTCCGCCAATAACCGTATGCAATTCGATGACTGCTCGCTCTTCCATGCTAAGTGGACCCGGTTTGAGCAGGATGGAATCTGGAACACCGACTTTTCCGATGTCGTGGAGAGACGACGCGAGTCCAAGATTGCGAACCCATTCGTCATCAAGTCCCTCTCGTTTTGAAGCTACATCTTTTGCGATGATCGTGACGTAGGATCGAATTCGTTCGAGGTGTTCACCTGTGTCGTTGTCTCGTGACTCTGCTAATTTTGCTAAACCGAAAATGACTGCATTCTTTGTTCGGAGTAATTCTGATTCACGTTGAGTCACTTTGCTTTCAAGGCCCTCGGTGATCGTTTCGCTTTTCTGGTAGGAACGATTTAGGATGGACATGATTAAGCTGATTGAGACCAAGCCCAGTAGTAGAATTGCGGTGAAGACAAGTTGTTGTGTGTTTGCAATTAAGTCGGTCAGGCCGGTCATTGAATGCTTGGCGGGTTGGCCAAGCATCAAGATGGCGTGGAGCTTAGGTAGGAATTCGACACTCACAAAATGCTCGCGTCCAGCTATTTCGGCTCGACCATCAAAATGCCGGTGACGATTGTTGGGCGCAACGGAGCGTAGAAGATCGACTTTCGCCTCCAGAGACTTGGAGAGCATTTTTAGTTTTATGTTCGCAGGGTCGAAGTCGGCAGGGATCGCAGATTCTGGGGCACTGCACAGAATTTGTGCGGATTGTGGATTAATCACGACAATAAAGCCACCGTTGGGGACAGTGATGGTCTCTATCTTTTTACTCAGTCTTTCAAGCTCGGAGTCAGGGTCAAACTTTTTTGGAGGGCCAGGGAGGTTGAGGGATCGGGTGACTTGCTGTGCGAGGGTGCGGTTGTCGTTGCAGGTTCTTTGACCAATCGTCTCTTCTGTTTGTGTATGGAACCAAGAGGAGAGCATCATTACTGCAAACAGCAGTAGGGCGAGTTGTACCGATGAAATGAGGATGACAATCAACCATCCGGGCTTGTTTTTCATTGGATTCTGTGGAATGGGTAAGTGTGGGAGGTGGGGAATGGTATTGGCAGATTACGTCAGCATTGCCGCGGGTTGTGTTGAAAACTTAATTATTGAAGTTTTCAAGTGTTCGCATGGAAGCGATTGCTGGATTATTCCCCTGTATCTGAATTATTGTGCTAACCCCTGAGTTGTATTGCGATTGTTGTAGTGATCATTGCGGTTACAGAGATTGGGTGGGGTGGAGGAAGCTTGCGTGCAAGCGGGCTACCAGTTTTGTTCGGTTGGAGCGAGTCGCGGCGTGGACAGGAACGCGGTTCAGCGGTGTTTCGGGAGAGGCTGGATTAAAGGTTTTGAAAGCATATCGGTGAGCATTTGTCAATGTCAAAGTACTCAAATCTTAGTGGCTGAATCCTCCAGTTGACGGTTGGGGATTTAGTGAGAAGAAGATAGAATTGGCTGCTCAAATTTAATGCTCCTCGGATTCAGATCGTCCTCATATGCCCGCTTCGGATATTGTTGTCAAAGGCGCTCGTGAACATAATCTTCGCGACGTCAGTCTTGTTCTTCCTCGTAATCAATTGATTTGCTTAACCGGTGTTAGTGGAAGCGGAAAAAGTTCGTTTGCATTCGACACGGTGTTCGCGGAAGGGCAGCGAAGATACGTCGAAAGTCTTTCCAGTTTTGCTCGGCAATTCCTGGGGCAAATGCCCAAACCGGATGTCGATCTTATTTCCGGTTTAAGTCCGTCGATCTCAATTTCGCAGAAGTCTTCTGGGAATAACCCGCGAAGTACGGTAGGAACGATCACCGAAATTTATGACTTCCTAAGAATTTTATATGCGCGTGTGGGGGAGGGGTTTTGCCCAAAATGCAACCAGCCAATTTCGGCTCAAACGCGTGATCAAATCATCGGAAGTATTCTTCAGTTCAAGTCGGGAACGGAGTATTTAGTTCTGGCGCCGGTGGTGCGTGGGCAAAAAGGTGAGCACCGTGATCTTTTTATTGATCTAATTAAAAAGGGATTTGTTCGCGCTCGCGTTGACGGCGAGATCGTATCTTTGGGATCGGAGATTAATCTTGATCGATCAAAGCGACACCATATCGAAGTGGTGATCGACCGGTTGACCGCGAAGGCGGGGATTCGATCGCGTCTCTCGGAGTCGGTTGAGTCTGCACTGAAAATTGGTAAGGGCACGCTGATCATTGCTCAGGAGCAGGAGGTCGGCGAGGCTCCAGTGAACCCAGAGATTCCAGACGGTCAGGAATTAGGTGGTGGGAACGCACGAAAGTCGCGAGCCAAGCGAACGCAGTTGGTGGAGGGAGATCGGGTTTATTCAGCCGATTACGCATGTGCCGCATGCGGGGTTAGTTTTGCTCCTCCAACTCCGCAAATGTTTAGTTTTAATAGCCCTCAGGGAATGTGCCCAAGTTGTGACGGCCTTGGTGAGGTATTTACGTTTGAACGTGATCTGTTGGTATCCAATTCCCAGAAGTCGTTTCAGCAAGGGTGTTTTGATCTGCTTGGGAAGTGGAAAGAATTGGGGCGTTGGAAATGCCACATTTATCAGGGCGTAGCCGATACGGTCGAACGAGAGCAGGGGCTTGAGACAGGGCATCTGCTGGAAACCGCGTGGGAAGATTTGACCGAAGAGCAACAGGATATTTGGCTTTACGGAACCGGAGAGTTAAACATCACTTACACCTGGCGAGGTGGAAGTTCGCCGATGAAATACGGTGGCAAGTTTGCAGGCATTGTTGCTGAACTCGACGAAAAATATCGGAATACCAACGGTGCTGCAAAAATTCGAAAACTTGAAGAATATATGGCCGAGGTTCACTGCATCGAATGCGAAGGTGACCGGCTCAACCAGCAGGCTCGCCACTTTCGGTTAGAGACTCAGAATTCTCAGTTTTCAGAGCAACCAAGTTTGTCCTTGCCGCAGGTTTGCGATTTATCGATCGCAGATGCTCATGATTTTTTCTCCGGTCTGGTGTTAAACGGAACGCGGCAGTTTGTTGCAACCGAACCGCTCAAAGAGATCCGGAATCGTCTTGGGTTTTTGCTTAACGTCGGTTTGGAGTATCTCATGCTGAACCGGACGGCACCCACCCTTTCCGGCGGAGAGAGTCAGCGGATTCGATTGGCTGGGCAGATTGGTGCCGGACTCGTGGGAGTGCTTTATATCCTCGATGAACCATCGATCGGGCTTCATCCGCGGGATAACGACCGGTTGGTAAGCACCTTGCAGCATTTGAGAGATCTGGGGAACACGGTTGTTGTCGTTGAGCATGATGAAGACACAATGCGGGCTGCCGACTATCTGATCGATTTTGGCCCCGGTCCCGGCGTGCGTGGTGGTGAGGTTGTGGTCGAAGGCCACCCTTCAGAGATTATAAAGAATAAGGAAAGCCTGACCGCACGCTATTTGTCGGGTGATCTTGAAATCGAAATTCCGAAAGTTCGCCGAGCGTTTGATTCCGAGCGGGTCTTTCGGGTCAAAGGCGCACGTCACAACAATTTAAAAAATGTTGATGTGGAAATTCCATTAGGGAAATTTGTCTGTGTCACTGGCGTGAGTGGTAGTGGCAAGAGTTCACTCGTCAACGACATTGTTAAGGAGGAGTTGAGAGAGATTCTCAATGGAGGGATCAGTGAAGCGGGTGAGTTTGACGAACTCGAGGGCGTCGAGCTGATGGATAAGATGATCGCGATCGATCAGTCTCCCATTGGGCGAACGCCGCGTTCGAACCCGGGAACGTACATAAAATTGTTTGATGAGATTCGCAAGCTCTATACGCAATTACCCGAAGCCAAAACGCGAGGTTATGCTCCGGGAAGGTTTAGCTTTAACGTAAAAGGCGGACGCTGTGAAGCTTGTGAAGGAAATGGGTCAAACAAGCTCGAAATGGATTTCTTGGCCGACGTCTGGGTCACCTGTCCTGTTTGCATGGGACAACGATTCAACCGCGAAACTTTGCAGGTCAAGTTTCGCGAGAAATCAATCGCAGACGTTTTGAATATGGACATTCAAGAAGCGATGGGATTCTTTAAGAACATTCCCAAAGTGCTTACGAAACTAGAAACGTTACACGCCGTTGGGCTCGACTATCTAAAGATTGGCCAACCGTCCCCAACGCTATCGGGCGGAGAGGCTCAGAGAATCAAGCTCGCCCGAGAGCTCGTGAAACGTAGTACCGGTAAAACGCTTTATCTCCTGGATGAGCCGACGACGGGATTGCATTTTGCTGACATTTCGTTGCTGTTGAAAGTGTTGCAGAACTTTGTTGATGCAGGCAACACCGTGTTGGTGGTGGAACACAATCTTGATGTTATCAAGACTGCGGACTGGATTATTGATATTGGGCCGGAGGGTGGTTCTGGCGGTGGGCGTGTCGTTTGTGCAGGAACTCCCGAAGACGTCGCGGCGTGCCCCGAATCCTACACGGGTAAAGCGTTGAAAAAGGCACTTGCTCCGCGGCCAGTGATTGCGAAGCCTGCGACCTCGAAGGCAAAGACACCTGTTCAGGCATCGGAAATTAAGGTTCGTGGCGCCCAGCAGCATAGTCTGCGAACGGTGGATGTTGATATCGCCCGCGACAAGATGACCGTGTTCTGTGGACCCAGTGGAAGCGGCAAAAGTTCGCTTGCCATGGATACGATTTACGCCGAAGGGCAGCGACGGTATGTCGAGAGTTTAAGTTCTTATGCAAGGCAATTTGTAAATCAGTTAGAAAAGCCTCGTGTTGAGCAGATCGAAGGGCTTTCTCCGGCGATTGCCATTGAGCAAAAAAACCTTGGCTCTACACCGCGAAGTACCGTGGGAACGGTAACCGAGGTTTACGACTATCTCCGGATTTTGCAGGCCCGTTTGGGAACGCCGTATTGTCCCGGGTGCGATGTGCCCATTGGTACACAGACCAGCGATGACATTGTTGACAAACTTCTACGATACAAAGAGGGAACAAGGTTGTTGCTGATGGCGCCAATTTCACTGGATGCTAATCAGACTTACGAGCAGTTGTGGGAGGAGATTCGATCCAATGGTTTCGTGCGAGTGCGGGTTGATCAAGTCACTTACGGAATTGATGAAGTTCCGTTGCTTAATCGCCGTTCGCGGCACAATGTTGAGATCGTCGTGGATCGTATTTCGATTAAGAAAGCGTCTCGCGGGCGGATTGCCGAGAGTGTTGAATCGGCATTGGCAATTGGGAAGGGCGTTTTAACGATCGCCGAACCGGTTGATAAGGTTGCCGAGCAACATTGGACGACTGTCAAGCATAGCCAGCATTTATCATGTGGTTGTTGTGGTCGCAGTTTCGACGCGTTAACTCCGCATAATTTTTCATTCAATAGCCAACTTGGTTGGTGTCGGGATTGTGAGGGAATCGGTACGCAAACGGGAGCGGATCCGGCGGCGATTATGAATGACGCCGAATTGTCCCTCCGCCAAGGTGCGATATCGCTGTGGCCAAATATAAATTCTGCCGTCTCACAGAAAATGCTGGAATCCTGGACAACCGGGACTGGAATTCCAATCGATGTCCCTTTTGATCAGTTAGAAGCACGCCATCGAAGAATGGTCTTTTACGGCACGGATGATCGATGGTTTGAGGTGGTCAATGGTGATGACGAGATGTTGTTTTCGTTCCAGTACAAAGGGGTCTATCCGACGATGGAAGAGGCCTCGCGATTATCGGCTAATTTGCGGCAGCGGATGCAGTCTTTGATTGGGGAAGTGGAGTGTGGCGGATGTGGTGGAAGTCGCTTGCGAGATGACGCTGCGGCAGTCCGTTTTCGGGATGTTACGATCGACGGTATTTGCCGGATGCCGATGGGGTTGCTTGCGAAAACGATTAAGAAATGGAAACTGGATCCTCGCGAGAAGAAAATTGCCGGGGAGTTGATCCGGGAGATCGCTGCACGGGTCGATTTCCTGAATGACGTTGGTTTGGAGTATTTGACACTCAATCGAACTGCGGCATCGCTTTCCAATGGAGAGGCTCAACGAATTCGGTTGGCGAGTCAGTTAGGGAGTGGTTTGTGCGGGGTTCTTTATGTTTTGGATGAGCCGACTATCGGCCTGCACCCTCGTGATAATAAGCGGCTACTGAAGGCACTGCACCGGCTTCGTGACTTAGGCAACACGATGATTGTGGTTGAGCATGACAAGGAGGTAATCGAGAACAGCGATGCGATCTGTGACTTTGGCCCCAAAGCGGGAAGTGGCGGTGGCCAAATTGTTGCTTCGGGAACACCAGCGGAGTTGGCCAAAAAGCGTGGCTCGGTAACGGGGCCTTACCTAAGCGGTAAAAAGGCTATCCCAATTCCGAGTAATCGCCGCCCTGCCCTTTCGCTCGATCTTGAGGAACAAATTAAAGCGAAAACGGTGAAAAAGAAGGTTAAGAAAAAGGCAGTTACCAAGAAGAAAGTTGCTAAGAAAACAGAGACATTAGCGAGGACGCTCGATGTTGTTGGTGCTCGACACAACAACCTAAAAGACATCGAGGTAAAGTTCCCACTGGAAACGCTGACCGTTGTCACGGGGCCGAGTGGTTGTGGAAAAAGTTCACTGGTCAACGATATTTTGTTTAAAGCTCTGTCTCGTCGGCTCCATCGATCCACTCAGACGCCGGGTGCCCATAAGGGAATTCGTGGAATTGAGAATGTCAATAAAGTGATTCGCGTTGACCAAACGCCGCTTGGTAATTCTCCTTCTTCGAATCCAGCGACTTATACGGGAGCGTTTGATTCGATTCGCGATTTGTTCGCGCATCTTCCAGATTCAAAAATCCGCGGCTACACCGCTCGAAGGTTTAGCTTCAATGTGCCCGGAGGGCGCTGTGAGGAATGTACTGGGAACGGACATATTTGCATCGAAATGCATTTCCTTCCAGATGTCTGGGTGCCCTGTGAAACCTGTCAGGGGCGTCGCTACAACGAAGAAACGCTCGCCGTTAAATACAATGGTAAAAACATTGATGATGTACTGAAAATGAGTTGCGCGGAAGCGGCAAAACTCTTCCATAATATTCCCAAAATTCGCCGAATTCTGCAGACGCTGTGTGATGTGGGACTTGATTATCTTACGTTGGGGCAAAGCGCGCCGACGCTCTCCGGGGGTGAAGCTCAGCGCGTTAAGTTGTCGGCCGAATTGGCCCGGCCCGATACCGGTCGCACGATGTATCTTTTGGACGAGCCAACCACCGGGCTGCATTTTGAAGACTTGCAGAAGCTGCTCGATGTTGTGCAGCGATTGATCGACATTGGTAACACAGTGGTTCTGATCGAACACAATTTAGATATGATCAAAGCTGCGGATTGGGTCGTCGATTTAGGACCCGAGGCTGGAGCTGGCGGAGGCAATATTGTCATTCAGGGAACTCCTGAGATGATTGTTGAGTACGCACAGCGGGCTCGGGAAAAGGCTGGGAAATCCGGAAAGAGTAAAGCCTCGATGCCGAGGAGCTGGACTGGAGAAGCCCTTGAGCCAGTGCTGGCTTCCGATCCTTATAAGAAACGAAAGGTCTACGACCCCTCGACCGACGATCGGTGGAAAAAAGGCGACATGGACATCGAAGATGTTGGCGCCAATGCACAGATGCCTTGGGAGTCTGACGGAAGGCAATGGCACACCAAGGATCGTGTTGGCAGAGCTGGAGAGCCTGTTAAGTGGGACGGCGAAGTTCTTGCTCGTGTGGTTGATTATATTCAGCAGCACGAAGGGTTTGGCGAAACTAATTGGAATGATAGATCGACAGTTTCGATTCTGGGAACCAAGAAAAGTCAGGGTGCGTTTTTGGAAGCATCGACGGGCGATCCGTGGTTCTTGAAAATGAAATTCCGAGCGAGACCTAAGACCTTTAGGCGAGAGGAGTTGGTTGACCAGATCCCGTTGTTAAGGCCCAACGATATGGAAGATGTTCCGGTTTATGGGAACACTCCCCGGGTAAAAATTGCTGCTGGAAAAGCCTCTTGGCAGGAGATCGAAATCAAGGTTCATACTCTCACCGAAATCGATATTCCTGGTTTTTGGAGTTTCCTCGATGATGCCATCGCGAGCTTTCGGAATAAAGCAGAGGCAAAGCCAATCGATGTAAAGGCTGAGACGCCGTGGGCAAAACTGGGCGAAAAATGGCATTTCATGAGAAAGGGTTTTGCCAGTGGCACGGAGATTCACTGGGAGCCTGAGGTGCTTGAAACGCTTCATCAGGTTATTCAAACTGCGGTGCCCGATGGGAAATTTGTCTGGGGCGATGAGCAGGTCGTCGAAATTTTTCTGCCGAGTCAAGAGAGGCCATGGGCCAGTATCGAGACGAAGAAAAACGATGCCGTGAAATTGCAGTTGTCCCGGCCTGTCGATGCCGGAGGGATTGATTCGATTACCGTTTTTGAAGAAGAACCAGTGGTGAGAACGGAGGATGGATTTGATTTTGTTGAAATGAGTTTCTCTCAAATCGAACAGGTAAGCAGCGAAGAGTTGAAGAGTTACCTAGTCGAACATGCAGGATCGATCCCACACTAGGGTTCGGATCTTAGTTTGTTGAGTTTTGTTTTTAAGTTGATTGTTTGCGTTTTAAGAGTGGTGATCTATGAGTAATTCCATCGTATCTCAGGTTCCTAAGAACCTCCTTTTTCAATACCGTATCGCTTGCAAAAAGTTTCCCGGCAAACCTGGTGGGAAGATTGAGCTTACCGAGGCTTTCCGGATTCCCAATTTTGGCGCTTTTGAAGGGCAGGTCGATTTTGCTGATATGCGGGTCGGTTGGAGTGAGGAGGGACTGTTCTTTCGCCTAGAAGTAAACAAAAAAGAGCAGTCGCTTTGGTGTCGTGAAACACAGTTGCTTGACAGTGACGGTCTTCAGGTCTGGATTGATACACGGGATGTACACAATGTTCATCGCGCTTCTAAATTTTGCCATTGGTTTGTTTTATTGCCTAGCGGCGGGGGAATTCGAAACGAAAGCCCCATGGCTTCGATGCTGAAGATCAATCGAAGTCGAGATGATTCTCCGACGATTAACCGGTTTAAAATAGACGTGAAATCGAAGATCACAAAACAGGGTTATTGTTTAACCGCGTTTATTCCTGGCAAAGCACTCCATGGTTGGAATACGGATGACCATCAATTTGTTGGTTTTAATTATGCAGTGAACGATCGCGAATTAGGCTGGCAAACGCTGGCCATGGGGCCTGAATTGCCGATTATGGAAGACCCCAGTCTTTGGCAAACGCTGCACTTGGTTGACTGAAATTGTGTCTGCCAAACTCGAACTAGCGAAGCGTTGGTTAGTCTTCGAAGCAGTACAAATTGTTTTCGCCACGAATGAATATCTGATTTCCAGCGAGGGCGGGTGTGGCGTCGACTGCTTCACCGAGATCGTTGGTCGCGGCAATATTTAATTCATTCCCATGATTGAGAACGACCGTCTTGCCGCTTCTGCCGGTGATAAAGACATGCCCGTCGGCGGCCACCATTGATGAATAAATCGCGCGAATTCCATCGAGGCGGGAAGTTTCAATAATGGTCTCGCCCGTTTTTGCATCGACTGCCGTTAGTACGGCAGAACTTGATTTGGAACCGTAGAGGGTGCCATCGTAAAGTACACCCGTCGGGACGTAAGGGCCAATGTCGCGTGTGTTCCAAATGATTTTATCGGTGTCGGTAATGTCTCCACGGCTGTCCAGAGGAATTGCATAGCAGGCGGAGTTGCGGAATCCTGTCATGCAGATCGCAAAGTCATCCAAGATAATCGGGGTCGGGATTGGGTTACCGGTTTGGCCTCCGCATTCCCATAAAAGCGATCCATCTGCGAGATCGTAGCTCTTCACTTTGGTTGCGTTTGCAATCACCTGCACACCACCCCCGTGTTCGACAATCCGCGGGGTAGCCCACCCTGTCGGTTCCACGCGGTCTTTTTTCCAGATTGTCTTGCCGGTAGTCGCATCCATCGTTTCGATAAATGAATCTCCTTCGTGATCCCAAATCACGCAGAGTTTGTTTTTAAAGAGAGCTGGCGACGCGCCTTCACCGAAGGAGTTTCGGGTAGACATTTTTCCAAAATTGCGTTTCCAGACAAGCTTGCCGTCCATGTCGACGCAGAATAAACCGAAGGAGCCAAAGGAAGCATAGATGTGCTTTCCGTCGGTGACCGGAGAAGCTGAGCAGAAGGTGTTAGTGCTGTGTTTCCCTTCGTGCGGAACCGTTTCGGTTAGTTTAGTTTTCCATGCAATCGTGCCATCGTCTCGATTGAGGCAAAGAAGGTGAAATTCGTTGATGGTTGTTGGAGGTTTACCGCGTCCGAACCGCCCGCGAGGTCGTCCCTGCGATTGCGTGGTGGGGGCCGCGGCTTCTTTTTCGCCGGATGGTGTTTTGCCGGTGTCGACAGCGGTCATCAGGTAGACCTTGTCCTCCCAAACAATCGGGCTCGAGCTACCTTTGCCGGGGATCGGCGTTTTCCACTTTAGGTTTTCACTGTCGCCACTCCACTCAATTGGCGGCTTGGCCGTTGTTGAGACGCCATTTCCGGTGGGGCCTCGGAATTGTTGCCAATTGGATTTCGCATCTTGAGCAAAGGAGCTGTGGTCTACCGAGACGAAGCAGAGGACGCACGCGATTAAGCAGATCAGCCGTGGAAAAATCGTCATTTTTTGCTTTCGATTGCAAGTGTTGGGTACAAATTTGGCGATAAATTATTTAGCCGCAGTTTTAGCAAACCAGACCTAGGGACGCAAAAGGGTTTCAAAAAAACAGAAATTTGTCTGGTTTGTGCCGTCGGCAGTTGTGGACACGCGTAATTTAGCGATGGCAGACCTGACATTTTGATTTTTTTTAAATAATAATTTCAATGCATTGGCCGAAACGTTTTCGGGAATTTTGAAGTTTGGTGAACCAAAAGACATTTGGGCATTTTGGTGCGGGACTACGATTGAATTAAACCGGTGATTTTTTTATCTTAGGGGCGTTCATACGCTCCATTTTTGCAAGCACTGCGATTTAAATGACTGACGAGAAAAAAGACCGCCGAGAGTTCCTTGGTGTTGCCGGTGTGGCGGCGGCTTCGGGTATCCTATCGGCAAAATCCGGAACACAAGAGCCAGCGACCGCCGATGGCGTTGTCGATCCGAGTTCCTATTTCCAGCCCAAGTCTTATTGGGAGGACCGCATCAAAGCCCCCGATGATGGCAAAAAGTATGGTTGGTTTATTGACACCCGCCGTTGCTTTGGCTGCCATGGTTGCGAGGTTTCTTGTAAAGCCGAGAACGACGTTCCGCTAGGCAATTATATTCGCCAAACTTTTTTTCAAGATGTTGGCGAGTACCCGAAGGTAGCAAGAATGTTTCTACCGATGGCGTGTCAGCATTGTGAGGACGCCCCCTGCATCAAGGCTTGCCCTTGCGGCGCTCTCCATAAACGAGAGGGAGGAAGCGTTGTCATTGATTATGAAAAATGTTGTGGCCACGCGACTTGTGTAGAGGTTTGTCCCTATGGAGCAATTTACATTGATCCCTCGGCGAATCAGGCGGTCAAGTGCCATAATTGCTATCACCGAATAGATGAAGAGATGGAGCCTGCCTGTGCTTCGACGTGCCCTTCGGATGCGATTCACTTTGGTGATTTGAACGATCCAAACTCCAAAGTCTCGTTAGCCATGAAAGCGGCTGGTGAAAATGATATTGAGTTAGTGCAACTGCGTGGCGAGAAGGAGACCAAGCCAAGAATGTGGTTTGCTGGTCCAGCGCCTGCTCAAATTGAACCGCGAGTGCCACGTGAAGGCGAGTCATACAACAATGACGCCTACAATATTTACAACTGGAAAGAGTAATTTCAATTGATTGAGTGCTTCGCCATAAGCCGTTCGCCTGGCTTTACCTCTTGCTTGAGGGGGCACCCGACCGCAACTTGCTTTACAGACGGCCTAAGGGTTTAGGCTCCGTATCAAAATAAAAAAGATAAAGAATAATGACTAGTGATTCTTCCCGCGATTCAGTGCAGACACGACGTAGGTTCTTACAGCTTGGAGCGGCAACGGTTTCAGCTTCCGTTTTGTCGGGCTGCAAGCAAGACGAAGTAATTCAAGATTCGCAGGCTAAGCCGTCCGTTGCGGCGACTCAAGAGCAAGCCGGAAGCAATGCGCCTCCGCAGGGAATTGATCTTGAAAAGTGGAAGAAACTCAAGGGTGAGGCATATCCTGCAGGGACAGAAAACACTCCTGGCGTTTGTCCTTTGCCGGGTCCCAATGCAAAACGGCAGTGGCCTGATCCAAATAAATACAAAGGCACTAAAAAAGTTCCCGGTATGTGTCAGTTGTGCAGCACCATTTGCGGGATTGTCGGACATGTAAAAGACGGGCGCCTGATTAAATTGGAGGGTAATCCCAACGACCCTAACAGTCGTGGTCGATTGTGCGCACGTGGCCATGCTGGGCTGAACCACCAGTACCATCCCGAGCGTTTGCTTTATCCGATCAAGCGAGTGGGTAAGCGTGGTGAGGGGAAGTGGAAGCGATTGACTTGGGATGAAGCGTTAAACGAAATTTCAACCAAGCTTAAACCGATTCGGGATTCAGGGAATCCAGAGAGATTTGCTTTTCATCAGGGACGCCAGCGTTCCAAAGATGCACTGAAGCGGTTTTTAGATGCATTTGGTACCAAAACACAACTGTCCCATCGCAGTTTATGCAGTGGTAATCGACGGGCGGCGAATCTAGCTTACCTGTGGGAGTCGGACTGGGATCTTAATGATGTCGAGAATTCAAAGTACATTTTGAATTTTGGTTCCAATGCATTCGAAGCACATCAAGGTCATATCCCGTTTGCAAATCGCATTCAGAATGGTCGCTTCAACAATGGTGCCAAAATGGTGACGTTCGATGTTCGACTCTCCAATACAGCGGGAGCCAGCGACGAATGGTTTGCGCCGTTCCCGGGAACTGATGGCGCCGTTGCTTTGGCAATGTGCCAGACAATTCTCAATGAGGGAGTTTACGATGAGAGTTTTGTCAATGGTTGGACGACGAGCAGCGTTGATGAATTGAAATCGCATCTGAAGGATTCAACACCTGAATGGGCCGAGTCTATTTCCGGTGTTCCCGCAGCGGACATAAAAAGAATTGCGTTAGAATTTGCAGCAGCGGCACCGGCGGCGACGACGATGTGTAATCGTGGTTCCTCGGCTCATCTAAACGGGTTCTACAATGATCGCGCAATCGGTCTTCTCAACGGCTTGGTTGGAAGCGTCGGGAAAAAAGGAGGCTGGTGTTGGTCGCCATGGGGTGGCTTGGATCCGATTGTAAAAACACCAGCGATGCCACCTTCAGCGAAGACGTGGAGCGTTCTCGAAGATCCACCGGAGTATCCATTGGCGAACGTCTGGAGGCGGATGCGGGTCGGTGAAATTATTTACCTGTATCTTTTGCAGGAGCGAACAAAAATTGATGCGTACATGACCTATAATCTTGACGCACCAATGACTTGGCCAGAGGAAAGTTTGACCAAAGATGTGATGTGCGATGAGGAGCTAATTCCGTATCACGTTTGCATCAACCCGTTTTACAATGAAACCGCTCACTATGCTGACATCGTTCTACCTTGGACGACTTACATGGAGCGTTGGGATTTGGATGCCCGTGCCAGTTACAACCTGCGACCCTATGTTGGGATCAGGACACCAATGGTCGAGCCACTAGGTGAGGCAAAGGACGTTCGTTGGATCTTCCCCGAGATTGCCAAAAGAATTGGCGGTGGTATGGAGGATTGGTATCAGGATTCAGAAGAAGATTACATGGAACAATGGGCCTCTACGGTTCCGCTGAATCCGGAAACCGGGAAATCCGGATTGGCGAGATTGCTGGACGAAGGCTGTTGGGAGAATACCGAGACCGAACCGTTTTACGAACCGCATTTAAAACCGCTTTCAGACGAAGACCTCGAGGGGAGCGAGACCAATCCTGAGACAGGCGTGATTACGAAAGCGGGAACCGGCATCGGAATTATGATGAACGGCAAGCCGCTTCGGGGTTTTAAAACACCGAGTCGTAAGTTCGAAATTCGGAGTGTCTTTTTGAGCCAGACGGGCTTGAACAAAGATACCTCCGAACTTATCAAGCTTTCGAGTATGTCGAAAACAAAGCAGCGGCCCGAACAGCACAAGGAATTTGATGTCGTTATCGACGAAATGCCAATCTGGATGCAACCGGAAGAGCATCGTGACTTAGACAAAGATCACCTTATCATGACGTCGTTCAAGTGGAACGTTCATAACCATGGTCGAACCATGAACCTCAAGTGGCTTGCTGAAATCGTTCACAGCAATCCGGCGTGGTTGAATCCTGAGACGGCCGCGAAGTTCGGTCTGAAGGATGGTGATTGGATTGAGTTGACTGGCTACTTCTCCAAGATGCTAGAAAAGTCAAATCCTAACCTGAAAAGCGATCACTATGAAAAGGATTCTGAAGGCCGCTTAATTGCCGGAACGATGCGGGTGCCAATTGTGACGATGCCCGGAATTCATCCAAGTGCAATCGCCATGAGTAATAGTTGTGGGCATTGGCAATACACGAACGTAGCACAGGCCAAAAAAGCGCCTAGCGACAATGGCGCGGCTGATGGTTCGGTGACGCAGGGCAGTGATTCTGCGACCTATCGTGATCCTGATTGGGAGCGAAACATGTGGTGGGAAGATAAATCGAATGGTGATCCCAAAAAGTGGAAGCAGAACACTGGAAACGGTTGGAATCAAAATCGAATTATGCCGATTGCCCCTGATCCGATCACTGGCCAGCAGGCGTTTCACTCAACTGTGGTGAGCATTAAGAAGTTGGTGTGAGCCAAGGTGGTGGAATAACCCCTGAGGCACACTCGTGGACTGTTTCGACGTGGGCATTCCAAGGGGGTGCTTTGTGAGGATTTGATTCCGTCGATCTGAAATTAAACTTAGCTTAAGATGGCTGGTGCGCCAGTCGTTAATAGTTGATCATTCAGATTAGCCACTCGATTGATTTTTCTATTAAGCCCAACCTTTTCACTGGAATCTCAGCTATGCCCAACGATATTGAAATTGCCCGGAAATGTACGCTCAAGCCCATTGGTAACATTGCTGAACAGCTTGGGATTGATGTCGCGGAAATCGAGCCGTACGGGCACTTCAAAGCGAAACTACCGTTGAGTTTAATCGATGCGGATCGCGCTTCCGAAAGTAAGTTGATTTTGGTGACAGCAATTTCTCCCACACCTGCGGGCGAGGGAAAGACGACAATGTCGATTGGTCTGTCGCAAGGTCTCAATCGAATTGGTAAGCAAACGACTGTGGTTTTGCGAGAGCCTTCACTGGGGCCGGTCTTTGGAATCAAGGGTGGGGCAACCGGAGGTGGGTGGTCGCAGGTGTTGCCGATGGAAGACATTAACCTGCACTTCACAGGTGACTTTGCTGCGATTGAAAAGGCGCACAATCTACTGGCGGCGCTGGTTGATAATAACCTGCAAAGTAAAAAACGGTCGCTTGGGATTGATCCAAGAACTGTGGTTTGGAAACGGGTGTTCGATATGAATGACCGTGCCCTGCGCGATATTGTGATTGGGTTGGGTGGAACGGGCAATGGAGTTCCGCGAGAGACAGGATTCGATATCACGGCCGCGTCGGAGATTATGGCGATCCTTTGTTTGAGCACCAGTTTAAGTGATTTAAAGACACGGTTAGGAAATATATTTATTGGTTTTACGAGAGATCGGAAACCGGTTTACGCGCGAGACCTGAAAGCCAATGGAGCAATGGCCGCGTTGATGAAAGATGCGATCAAACCAAATTTGGTTCAGACAATCGAAGGGACGCCTGCGATTATTCACGGTGGGCCGTTTGCCAATATCGCTCAGGGAACCAATTCAGTTTTGGCCACGAAGATGGGCATGACACTCTCTGATTACGTTGTGACTGAGGCGGGTTTTGGATCAGATCTTGGAGCTGAGAAGTTTTTTGATATTAAATGTGCGGGTGCGGGGTTGGCGCCCGATGGAATGGTTCTGGTGGCTACGATTCGGGCATTGAAATACCATGGTGGATCTGACTTAAAAACGTTGACCGAACCAAATGTCGATGCGGTCGTTCGTGGTTTGGTTAACTTAGAAAAGCACTTGGAGAATACAAAGCTATTCAAGATACCCGCCGTTGTGGCAATCAATCGGTTTACGACTGACACCGATGAGGAAATTGAAGCAGTGCGGGCGCGATGCGAGTCGTTAGGCTTTGAGGCTGTCATTGCGAATGTCTGGGCAGAAGGTGGGGCTGGTGCAGAGAAACTGGCCAGTACGTTGGTTGCAACCATGGAATCCAAGCCTGGTGAATTCGCACCGCTGTACGATTGGGAGCAGCCGGTGACCGACAAGATTGAGAAGATCTGTCAGAATATCTACGGGGCTTCGTCCGTGGACTATTCGCCGCGTGCGAAGAAAGATCTGCGGACAATTAAAAAACTTGGACTTGAGGGTTTGCCAATTTGCATGGCGAAAACACAAAAGTCACTTTCTGATGATCCGACGAAAATTGGAAGGCCAACCGAATTCGAAATCACTGTCCGAGAAATCGAAATTGCGGCAGGGGCAGGTTTTTTGATTCCAATTACAGGAGACATGATGAGGATGCCCGGTCTACCGGCTGCCCCATCTTCTGAAAATATTGATATCGATTCAAACGGTGAAATATCCGGATTGTTTTAACCGTGTTTTGTTTTAACCGTGTTTTGTTTTCCTGACGAATTCCTTGCGGTCTTTTCGCGACGGGTTCTCGTTCTCATAGCCAATCGAGTGTTTCATGCAACTGCCAAAAAATGTTCTCGGTACCGAGTTGAAGTCATGCTGTACTTCGCCAATGACAGGGTTTTACCGGGACGGCTACTGCCGGACAGGCATCAGCGATAAAGGGTTGCATATCATTTGTTGTGTGATGACGGAGAAGTTTCTCGCGTTCAGCCAGCAAGTCGGTAATGACCTCTCGACTCCTATTCCCGAGTACGGTTTTTCCGGACTCAAGCCGGGAGACCAGTGGTGTTTGTGCATGTTGCGGTGGAAAGAAGCACTCGAAAATGGATGTGCTCCTCAGGTTGTCCTCGAGGCAACGCATATGTCTGCTATTGAGTTTGTTTCGATGGAAGATCTAAACGAACATGCCTATGAGGGTTAGGCTTTGCGAGGCATGATTTCGAGGTGAATAAGTCATCCTAATCGTTTCAGTTGCAAAGGTTTTAGGAAAAAAATAGTCTCGGACCAACGCTTTTTTACAAGCATTGAAACTGCCAGTTAAGAATAATTAAGCCCATCTTACGACCGCGCAATGTTGGGGACGGGCATGTCTACAAATACCAAACTGGATCTATCAACCCTTGCAGATCAAGCCATCGATTTGGCGGCTGAGATCCTAAACGCTTCTCGCGACAATGAAACTTCCGAAGAACGTAAGCGTTCCGCCATGATGGCGCGAATGATGCGTGATGAATCGGGAAAGAAATTTACGATCGCCATGGCCGACCAGGTCTTGCGAATTCGCCGTCCTGCAAGAGCGGCGGATCGTATGAATGGTTTGGTGAAAGACTACGGGGTCCCGGCGTATTTTTCCGGGATCGACCAGGCTGCATTGAGAATTGGAAATGAACTGGCAAACTGGTTTCCAAATATTGTGATGCCTCAAGTCACAAAAAAAGTGCGGAACGATTCTGAGCATGTCATTATCTCGGCAGAAGATAAAGAATTTTCCAAGTACCTTCAGTCTCGAAGGCAACAGGATATTCGTGTGAATTTTAACCAGCTTGGCGAAGCCGTTCTGGGAGACAAGGAAGCTGATCGAAGGCTCAGAGACAACACCCAACGGTTGTTAGAACCAGGTGTGGATTATATTTCGATAAAGCTTTCTGCAATCGTGAGCCAGATCAGTCTGACTGGATATGCGAATACGATTGAGTCGATAAAGCCACGCTTGCGATCAATTTATCGGGCTGCGATTGAGGGCGGGACAACGACAGCGCCAAAGTTTGTAAATTTGGATATGGAGGAGTATCGGGATCTTCACCTAACCGTGGACGTGTTTAAATCTGTTCTTGGGGAACCTGAATTTGATCATTTTGAAGCGGGGATTGTTTTGCAGGCTTATCTGCCTGATTCCTTTCATGTGCTTCAAGACTTGACTCGTTGGGCTCAAGCTCGCAGAGAGCGCACCGGAACGGGGATCAAGATTCGGATTGTCAAAGGTGCCAATCTGGCGATGGAGCAAGTTGAGGCATCGTTAGAGGATTGGCCGCAAGCTCCGTATCAGAGCAAGCTTGAGGTAGACGCAAATTACAAGCGGATGCTTGAATTCGCTTGCCGTCCTGAAAATGCAGCGGCGGTTCGAATCGGCGTGGGGAGTCATAATCTTTTTGATATCGCATTTGCAATGCTGTTGCGCAAGCATTTCGGTGTTGAAGCGAGAATTGAATTCGAAATGCTTGAGGGAATGGCCAATGCTCAATCGAAAGAAGTGCAGGAAAGAACCGGGGGGATGTTGGTTTATTCTCCGGTTGTTTTAGATGCAGAATTTGAGGCTGCGATTGCTTATCTGGTTCGTCGACTGGATGAAAACACCGCCCCAGGTAGTTTTCTTGGTGCGTTGTTTGCATTACGAGAGGGGAGTTCAGAGTGGGAGCGGCAGTGCGAGGCATTCCGAGAGTCCGTTCTGCTTTCGGGTGAGTCGCAATTGTCATCCGTTCCAAGCCGAGTTCAGGATCGGTTGAGCGAGACGCCGATTCCCGTGGGCGAAATGGATGCATTTCACAATGTCGCGGATACTGACTTTTCCTTGCCTTCCAATCGGCAATGGGCAACGGAGATTTTGACCAAATGGAAAGATCTGGAGGTGGCTCCTATTCCAATTCAAGTGGGAGGGGAGTTTCAAAGTGAGTTGTTGACCGGGCACGGTAAAGATCCATCGCGGCCCGGGCATGAAGCCTATCGGTTTTGCCAGGCTGACCAAGATGCGATCGAGATGGCATTGAAGACAGCGGTCGAGTCTCAGCCTCAATGGGAAGCATTGGGTACAGCGCAGCGAGCGTCTATTCTGCGGAATGCTGGGAGTATTATGGCTGCGAATCGGGCTGATACGATTGGCGCAATGTTATTGGATGCCGGGAAAAACATTACGGAAGCTGATGTCGAGATCAGTGAAGCAATTGATTTCGCAAACTACTATGCAAAGAGTATGCTGGCCGCTGGCTGGGATGATGGCACTATCGGTCGAGCTTGTGGAGTTGTGGTTGTAACGCCCCCTTGGAATTTTCCTTTTGCTATTCCTGCGGGAGGTGTGCTGGCCGCACTGGCGGCCGGGAATTCTGTGATTTTAAAGCCAGCTCGCGAATCCGTGTTAGTCGCGTGGATGTTGGTGCAGCAGTTATGGGCGGCGGGTGTTCCCAAAGCTGTGTTGCAATTTGCACCAACGGTGGACGGAAAGACAGGGAAGTATCTGGTTGCGGATTCTCGTGTCGGCGCGGTCATTCTGACGGGAAGTATTTTTACTGCTAAGTTGTTCCAAGGATGGCGCCCCGAGTTGCGGCTTTATGCTGAGACCAGTGGCAAGAATAGCTTGATCATTACGGCGGCTGCTGACCTCGATCTCGCTGTTAAAGATCTGGTTCGGGGCGCGTTTGGCCATGCGGGGCAAAAGTGCTCGGCCACGAGTCTAGCCTTGGTAGAAAAAGAAGTTTATGAGAATCCGAAATTTATCCAGCAACTCAAAGACGCTGCCGAGAGTCTGACAGTTGGGGGTTCCTGGAATGCGTCGGCGACGGTCACACCAGTCATTCGTAATCCGGATGAGTATCTTGAAAAGGGGCTTACTCAGTTGGAGCCGGGTGAAACGTGGCTGATTGAGCCAAAGATGATCGACGAGAATCCGTGTCATTGGAGTCCTGGAATCCGCCTGGGTGTTCAGCCTGGAAGCTGGTATCACACGACGGAGTGTTTTGGTCCTGTGCTCGGAGTGATGTGTGTTGAGGATTTCGAAGAGGCGATTGAAGTCCAGAACAGTAGTGAGTTTGGCTTAACCGGCGGCCTGCATTCGCTGGATCCGAATGAAATTACCCAATGGCGCGATCGTGTCGAAGTTGGCAACGCTTACATCAACCGCACGACCACGGGCGCGATTGTGAGGCGTCAGCCTTTCGGCGGGTGGAAAGATTCTTGCGTGGGACCCGGCCCCAAAGCGGGCGGCCCAAATTATGTGTCGACGTTCTTCGATTGGACGGAGGATCGACTTCCGGAATTGAAATCGCGACCAGCGGCTGAAACGCGGTCTGTTTTAAGTCGACTGAAATCGATGTTGGGTAAACCGCATGAGCGTCGACTTGAGGCGGCGGCAGAAAGTTACGCTTATTGGTGGGTGAATGAGTTTTCGATCGAGCATGATCCTTCGCAAATTCATGGTGAAACAAACCATTTTCGCTACGTAGCTCGCCCCTGGCACTTGCTGCGGTTTTCTGAGGCTTGGGCGGGAGAGTGCGCAATCGGCTCCGCACTGATCGCACTGGCCTGTCAAACGGTGGGAACACAGTTGCGATTGAGTGCAGCCCAACCGGATCATGAGTTGGAAAAGTTCGCCAAATCCGTCAGGGCGGAACTCGTGGTGGAAACCAATGAAGAGCTTGTTGAACGCCTTAGTGAGATGCAGGGCGGAACTTTGAGGTTTTTCGGGGGCTGCGATCGGTCGCAGTTTTCTCCTTCTTCAATCGGTAATTTACCAATTCTCAATTCGTCATCATTAGCTAATGGGCGAATTGAATTGTTGAATTACCTCAAAGAGCAATCGATTTCGGAGACGGTCCACCGGTACGGGAATTTATTCGAATAACGTATTGGAAAATTCAATAGGGGGTGATGGCAGGGTTGGGCTCAGCGTCGCGAAGGTTAAATGCAAAACACGGGGTTAATAGCGGAAATGTCGGATTTGTTCGCCACGGACGCCGATGTCCGTCATCGCTTCAATTCCAATTTCGATGTGTTGGTCTACCCACGTATTAGTCACCTCGCGGTCGGATGCTCGAGTCTTGACTCCTTCGGGGGTGGTCGGGACGTCGGATACTAAAAGCAAAGCGCCTCGCGAAATGGAGTTGTAGTGCCCGACGATGAATAGAGTCGCGGTTTCCATGTCAATTCCGATGCAGGTCAGTTTCTCGAGTCGCTTACGAAACTCTTGATCGTGTTCCCAGAGGCGACGATTGGTGGTGTAGATCACTCCGGTGCGATACTCAAGGTTTCGGTTGACGAGGCACTCGGAAACAAATTTGTGTAGTTTGAAAGATGGCAGTGCGGGGACTTCGGGGGGGAGGTAGTCGCCACTTGTTCCTTCTCCTCTTACCGCAGCGATTGGCAGAATGAAGTGACCAATTTCGGACGATGCTTTTAAACCGCCGCATTTCCCAAGGAATAAAACAGCATTTGGATTTCGCGCTGACAGAAGGTCCATGATGGTTGCTGCGTTGGCGGAACCAATTCCAAAGTTAATAATTGACAGTCCCGACGAATTGGTTGCGGCTTGCATGGGGCGTCCCTCTCCATAGATGTCGCAATCGAAACGTTCCGCGAATTGAGTGACGTAATAGTCAAAGTTCGTCAGTAAGATATTGTCCCCGAATTTATCAATTGGCATTCCGGTGTATCTTGGTAGCCAGTCTTTCGCAATTTCGAGGCGGTCAATGTTTAGGTTGGTATCCATCATTAGCTCCATTGCGGGGTGTGCGACTAGCTGAGATTCTAGTCCATAGATTCTTGGAAACGATCGTGGGGCTTAATTAAAGCCGAGTAGTCGACCTATCTTATGTTTTAAACATATAAGAAATGAGGTCGGTTTCAAACGGCATAAGGAAAAGTCCGAGGTTTGAGGGCTTGGATTGGTTTCGAGCGTTGATGGAATCGTCTCGCGAAGCTATGGAATTCCTGAGGATTTATTGGACAGTGGATCGCCGGCTAGTTTCGAAGTGAAAAAAATTCCTTTAGACTGACTTCCGAGAAGTTGAGTCCGTGAAAATCGGATCCGTGAGTATTGTTTTAGTTTGGGAAAAATCATGAGCGGTGATTCAGTGGAAATGCGGCAGGGTGAATTGATCCGTCGTGGTGCCTACCCAGAGATGACGTGGCAAGCAATTATCGTGGGTTGGATTTTGGGAGCCTTGATTGCGGTTTCGATCAGCTATGCCGCGCTCAAGCTTGGGTTTTCTATTGAGGGATCTGAATTAGCAGCGATCCTTGGTTGGGGCGTGTTGCGCGGGGTGATGCGTCGGACGAGTATTCTCGAAAACAATATTAATCAGACCGTTGCCTCGGCGGTCAATGGTGCCTCCTCGGGGATTATGTTTTCGGTGCCAGCGCTGTTCATTCTAAGTAAAAAGCCTGAACTCTCCGGTGTAGCGGATTTTAATGTTCCGCTCATGTTATTTGCCTGCATTGCGGGAGCGTTCATTGGTTTGGCGTTTGTGATTCCGCTTCGAAAGCAGATGATTGATTTTCAACGTCTGCCTTATCCCGGTGGAATCGCGGTAGCGACCATTTTGAAATCTCCGGGTGCGGGAATCACCAAAGCGATGTATCTATTTGGAGGTGCAATCGTTTCTGGTCTATTTTTCTTTATCGTTAAAAAAAGTTATGGTCTCGAGGATATCGGGGTTGGGGAGATGCTGGGCTTGCCGCCCCGCTACAGTTTGGTTTTCTATTGTTCTCTCATGACGATCGGTGTCGGATTCTTGTCTGGCAAAGGTGGGTTTTGGTTTGGGGCAGGCGGATTTATTTGTTACTGGTTACTCTCGCCGATCATCAGTACCTTCGGTTCGCCAGATATGCAGGGGATGGTCGAAATGCCCGGCATCATGCGAAAGTTTGTGTATAAACCAACGGGCATTGGGATGTTAATTGGGGCTGCGATGGGTGGCATCATCATGGCATTTCCTTTGATTCGCAGTGCCATTAGTTCGATGAATCGTGCAAGTAAAGGCGATTCGGCGAGTCAAGACGAGATGCCTATCAAATTACTCGCAACAGCGGTTGTTCTGGGAGCGGCCTGCTTGGTCTTTCTGGCTTATAAGTCTGCACCCGGAATGTCACTTTCGACTGCTTTGTTGATGGCAATCTTGGGAACCGTTTGGATTTGGATTGCAGGTGTGATTGTCGCGGAGTGCGTTGGGCGTACCAATTGGTCTCCTTTGTCGGGAATGACATTGATCGCTGTCACCATCTTAATTGTGATTGCGGTCAACATGGGATTAGGCAAAACGGAGACGATTGTCAGCTGCATGGTGGTTGGTGCAGCAATCTGTCTCGCCATCTCTCAGGCGAGCGACATGATGTTAGATTTGAAGTCGGGCTATCTCGTCGGTGCGGTTCCACGGCGTCAGCAAATGGCGCAATTTATTGGTGCCTGGTTGGGCCCATGTATCGTGATTGGATTGATGTTCCTCTTGGAAAATGCCGGACGTCCACCCGAAGTGGCTGATCAACCGGTAGCTGCTGTTGTTGCAAACGGTGAAGCGAATGAAGCCGCCGGTGAAATTCAAAAATTCGATATTGAAAAGAAAGAGTATGGAATCGGCAGTGATGCCTTGCCGGCAGCTCAGGCAAGTGCTTTGGCGAGCGTGATTGAAGGCCTTGTCGATGGCAATGTTCCTTCATATCGCTACACGGCTGCTGGTGGTCTAGGATTCTTGTTAGCAATCAGCGGCCTCGGGGGAATTGGTGTGATGGTGGCGCTTGGGTTTTACATGCCGTTCAATATCGTTCTGACCTACACCATTGGGTGCGTTCTGCGGGTTGTCTGTAATAAAACCGCGGGTAACCGGTGGGCGGAAGAATTTGGAATTCCAATCGCGGCTGGACTTATTATCGGTGAAGCGTTGGTCGATGTTGGATTCACGTTACCCAAGGTGATCGAAGGTTTGTTCCAGACGATGAGAATGTGATTTGACGTTTTGCAGTGAGAGTTAGATATTTTTGTAATTCGATGAACGGTGCCATCCGCGGCAGCCAAGAAAAAGTTGAGTCAAGCTATGAAGACAATCGGTCAGGTTTTATTGTGGGTCGGATTTCTATCCGGATCACTGGCGACTGTTTATTACGCCCCTTCAGAAGGGGTGGGGTTCATGAAAGCGATGACTTCTGACGAGGCGTTGGAAAAGGATTTTGAGTTACCCGATTTGCAGGGAGTGGTAGTCCCAGAAGAAGGTTGGCACTTGATCCCTTGGGTTTGGTATGGGATTTCGGTTGCCATCTGTGTGGTCGGAATTGTCGTGCTAACAAAAGCTGCAAGTCCTGAGCAGCACGTTGAGCAGGGCTCGAAGTTGAGTTTGGCGGACTTGAGTACGCGATTGACTCAGTTGATTAGCAATTTGGAGGAGATGATTGGGTCGATCGATCAACTTGCGCCTAGTCAGATTACTGCTAGGATTGATGCACAACTTGCGGATGATTTCCGAGAGTTTGCCGATAGTCGCAATTTAATTACAACTGAATACGGGCTGGATGTGTTTGCTGACGTGATGACGCAGTTCGCCTCGGGAGAACGGTCGGTTAATCGAGCATGGAGTGCGGCAGCGGACGGATATATCGATGAAGCGGAGGCTTGTTTAAAGCGAGGTAAGGATCTTTTGCAGGAAGCTCATCGCCTGCTAAATGACGCAGCGAAAAATTAAGCGTCACGCGGCTCGTTTTTGAAAATCCTCGTCGCAAATGGCTGCCGCAAATTGTTCAATTTGCTGCTTGAGATCGTTAAGTTTAACCGCTTGGTCCGCATAGTTGGCGCGACTGGATTTAAGTTCTGCATTGGCTTCGCTGAACATTGCACTGAGGGATTCGATGTGCGCATTTTTACGTTGGATGATTTCAGCTTTTCTCATCAAAAGCTCGTCCATCTGTTCGACTAGGTTGTCGATGAACGTGTCTTTGATCTCGATGTTTTTCTTTTTGCTCTCAATGATCTGTTGAATTTCCTGTTTTTGTTTTTCAATATGTTCTCGCTTCTTTTGTAATTCATTAGGAAGTTGGTTTAAGCGAGCAATGGCTTGATTCAATTCTTGCTGCAGGCGAGTGACTTGCGTGTTTTGAAAAACTGGATTGTTAGGGTACAGGCAGTGAGTATCCCAGTTTGTTTCAGTTGTTTGGATTTCGCGTGGATTCGTTTGGAGAATCTTTTGCGGGAAATGCAGGGACTCGTTTGAAGCTCGTGCTTTTACACCAATTTCAACCATCGTTTCAATCAATTGATGCATTCGCTGCTTTGCCGAACCTCGGTGTTCGAGATGGTCGCGAAGGGCAGTTTGTTGGTAAAATAGTTTTGGTGGCGGAGGATTTTCAAGCTCTTTTAAAACGTCGTTAATATGAAGCGGAGCTGATATTGTCCACGCGGAATTGACGTAAGCTGGAGTATTGTTGAAATCAAGGATTGCGGTAGGTCTGTTTTTTGTGACGCTGTCGAGGTAGAGCGTTGACGGCGTCGTGATTACGGCATCAGATAGTTCAACCATGTCGGAGAGAGTATGGGGGCGGTCTGATTGGTCGCGACGACGCGGAAGATTTAATTCTTCGTGGAGTCCATCGGTCAGTCGCCAAGTGACTTCGACATCTCTTCCATTGATCTGCTGGTTTTTTTCAAATCGTTGCTGGAGTGCTTGAATGGATTGAACCACGTGGTTTCTCTGAGCAGCATCGAATGCAGGCGAGTTGGCGGTCGCGATTAAAAGACGAAACGGGCCATCTTTTTGAATGGGTAAATACTCGCTATCGAAAACGGAGTCGAATCTGGGAAGTCCAGTGACCTCACACTTTCCACTGTTGCCCCACGACTCAATATGTCGAGCTTGAGAGTTTCCAATGCAGGCGAGTTTGTGGCCGAGCATGGGTTGAAAAATCGAACCGTCAGCAATCGTTGGGTTCTGCCACGTGTTCCTGTATTCGAGGATGCCGTCGGCAAGAATCAAGATTGGAATTTTGGTAGATTCGTAAATTCGTCGCAGAGCTGAAATTTCATCCCAGCGATAATGCATGTGGGTGATAACAATTCCGGTATCGTCCGGAGGTTCCCAAGTATGGATGGCAGTTTCGACGAGCTTACATTCCACCGGACAATCTGACATCCAACTGGAGTAGTTGGTGTTTTGGTTGGCGTAGGGGTTAAGGATGTAGGCTTTGGGAGTGGGCACGGAAATCGATACAAGCAAAAGGGAAGTCGGGAGATGTTGGGCTGTTTCGGCCTTTCGACCTCCTAAAAAATAACACTTACCCTTTTAATTACCCAGATTGATTCGGTAATTGCTAGCGTCGGGGCGGTTGAATTTCTGTCGTGAAACCGTCAAATTAATGGGGTGTCATAAAATGCTGCACGAAGCAAAAGCGGTACGGACTGCTTGATTTGAAAAAATTTAAGATGCTAGACCGATGAATTACGAACCTTCCAATGAATTTGAGAGCAATGAATCGATGACTCCTGCAAGTTCTGGGTCCAACTCTGCCAACCCCAAAAAAGCATCGGGAGCCCCTCGCGCTGCAGTAAATCCGAGCGCTGCGTCTGATGATCGCGCTAAGTGTCAATGTTCTTATTGTGGGACTAAGTTTTCACGAGAGGAATCCGATTCCATGCCGTTTTGCAGCAATCGCTGCAAACAAATTGATTTAGGGATGTGGCTCAATGAGTCATATCGACTGCCCTACGAGGGGGAGTCTTCGCTAAAGCAGTATGAAATGTTGGAGGAAGATGAGTAGATCACGCGTTGATCGCTTCTGATTTATCGCAGTCAACAGGTAAGTTGCTTCGCTTCGATTTGGGCAAAATCGGAGATAATTCACTAGTCTTTAGAGCCTGTGTTGTCATCTTAGGCTCTATGAGAATAGAATTCTAAACATTCTTTGGCCGACAAATATTTTGTTTTGGCAAACGCTGATTGCATCTAAACGCATCAGTGGATGGAATGATATGAATTAAACATCAGGAACGTGCATCAATGACTGAACAGCCTGTAATTGTACAGAAAATATCTTGGATCAATTTGTGTCCGTGGGTTTTGATTTTCAAAACTTTTTCAATCGCCGCGGGGACTGGTGTTTTAGTCTTTGCCCTGGTCGGTCTTTTGTTATCTCCATTGGGTTGGGTTGTCAGTGAAAAAGTCTTCCTGGAAGAGGCCAGTAATCGGAGTGTGCAGTTAACAGAGATTGTAGAAAGTAATAGCAGTCCCTATCGAAGCGTATTTGCTCCAGCAAGTTCTGCTGATTCCATTTCACTTCCAGTGTCAGGTGTAGGGCTGAATGGACCACAGCTAGTATTTCGCCAGATTGAAAGGCCGTTCGAATTTATTTTTAGTTCTGAGGCCAGTTTGCGAGAGTTCGCTTATTTTCTCTTCGGAGGGATTTGGACCGTTTTGGTTTGGTCTTTTGCTGGTCTTGCGATTGTCAGAATCAGCCTCTTGAGGTTGACTCGAAATGAGCGAATTGGAATTGATGATGGGTTTACATTTGCAACCGGCAACTGGAAGACGGCGGTAGGGTCGATTGGCATACCCATGCTGGCCGTTTTGCTACTTTGTATTCCAGGGGCTTTAGTTGGCTTATTAATGAACTTTGGGTTCGGCGCTTTCATTGCGGCAGTTCTGTGGGTGTTTGTCTTATTGTTTGGCGGCTTGGCTGCTTTGTTACTATTGGGGCTAATGTTTGGGTGGCCGCTGATGGTGGCCAGTGTCGGTTGCGAGGGGCAGAACTCGTTTGATGCGATGACGCGTGGGTACGCGTACACCTTTCAGCGGCCGTTTCACTATGCTTTCTATGGCTTGGTTGCAATTTTAATTGGCAGTTTTGCGTGGTTCGTTGTCGGAGGCTTAACGCAGGGCGTGGTTGAGATGTCCAGTTGGTCGTCTTCGTGGGGAGCAAATATCTACCAACCGGATCGTTTTGATCAACTCGTTGCTGGAGTTGACGGTAATGGAGATGAACTGGGTGGATGGGAGCAAACGGGGCACACCATCATTCAGTTTTTCAATGCGACGCTTAAAACATTGGCGGCGGCGTTTCTGTATGGTCTTTTTTGGTGCATGGCATCTGCGATTTATTTGGTGCTGCGTTTTGATGTGGACGAGACTGAAATGGACGAGATTTTCCTGGTCGATGAAAAGCGAACTTATCAGCTACCGCCATTAAAGACTGATTCAAACGGGATTCCCCAGATTCAGAAAACTACTCCCACGGAGAGCGGTGAACCATCGCCGGCGGAAAGTCCTTCTCCTGAACATGAATAAAGGCGTGTTTGCCGGTTGGTCGTTTAGTCATTACATTGACTCGATTCAATCGTTAACACGAATGGGAAGTTTGCTCGGCAGATGAGCCGAACTAGGCGAACCGTCAAGCGGTGGATTTGCTTGGAATGCGTGATAGTTAACCAGCTGAAGCGGTAATTGAGGCGAAAAAATGGAAACATTAAATTGGATTAGCTTGGCCGGTATCTTTATCATGGTCGCCCTTGCATGGACCGTCAGTTCCCATCGCACGCGTGTAAATTGGCGGTTGGTCGCGATTGGAATTTTATTACAAGCTGCGTTGGCGGCGGTGTTATTCGAGTCTCAAAACTGGACGTTCACCGAGAACTATCGGAGCTTTTCGGAACTGCAGCAATCCGTTGACTCCGGTGGAATATCGGTTGAGGCGGTCGATCAGTATTTGTCTGCCGATGATGCAACCTCTTACGGGGCACTCAGCACAGAAATTCAGGCAGGGACAAAAACGTTGTCTGAGGTGAATGATTCCCTCGGTGAGATGGCAATTGCGAAATATCCCAGTGGTATTTTGTTTGCCGGTGTGAACGCATTTTTTGCTGCTATTAATGATTACGTTCGGGAAGGTTCTGCCTTTGTTTTTCGAGCCAATGCTGTTCCCGAGGATAATCCGACCGATCCAATGGTGCTGCTTGGTACTTTTGCATTTGGCGTTCTGCCGACTGTGATTTTCTTTGCCTCTTTGATGTCGATCTTGTATTACCTTGGCCTGATGCAATTGCTGATCAGAGGCATGGCCTGGGTGATGCAGAAGACACTGGGGACTTCTGGGCCAGAGAGTATGGCGGCTGCCGCGAATGTTTTAGTTGGCCACACTGAGGCGCCGCTGGTGATTCGACCGTACGTCGAAAATATGACGCGCAGCGAATTGAATGCATTGATGGTGGGTGGATTTGCGACAATTAGCGGTTCGCTGATGGCAATTTTTGTGTTCTATGGAATTAGTGCGGGTCACCTCTTAACCGCATCAATTATTTCCGCGCCGGCTGCATTGGTAATTGCAAAAGTCCTTCAGCCTGAAACTGAAACGCCGAAGGAGGTGACTGCAGTTTCGATGGCCCCCGAACAGGTCGCGACAAATGTTATCGAAGCCGCTGCAATTGGAGCGAGTGACGGTGTGAAGTTAGCAATCAATATCACAGGAATGTTGATTGCGTTTCTGGCTCTACTTGCCTTGTTGAATGCGATGGTGATGGGGTTGGGTGAGTTGACGCAGTACTTGATTAATCTCGGACGATCTGGCGACGATGTCGATCTTCACTGGTCAATGAACAATCTCTTTTCAATGTTGTTTTATCCATTGGCTTGGATAATGGGGATCGAATCTGGTGATTGTGCAATTGCCGGTGAGCTGCTTGGCAAAAAAGTGGTTGTTAATGAATTCATTGCCTACTCAGAAATGGGTGAGATCATGGATGGTAAAGTTCTCGATGCTTCCGGGAATGTCGTCACAATGACTGATCGGACCAGAGTGATTTTGACCTACGCGTTGTGTGGGTTTTCAAACTTTGGTGCGATTGGCATTCAAATCGGAGGAATTGGTCCTCTTGCCCCGGAGCGGAGAAGTGATCTCGCTCAGTTGGGATTACGGGCGATGTTTGGCGGAATGCTGGCAGCGTGCATGACCGCTTGCATGGCAGGCGTTATGTACGGCTGGTTGAATTGAGTTGACCGCTAACGAATTTAAAATTTGAAGTTTTCGGGGATTAAATCTTCGATGGCCCAGGTTTTGACGTGTTCAGGATTGTTTGCATCGACGGCGATAACTTCGATCTGTTTACCAAATTCCACGATGAATTGTCGACAGGCTCCGCACGGAGTGGCAAACGGATTTGCAGCAACAGCAATGGCTTGAAATTCTTGATGCCCCTCCGAGACCGCTTTACAGATGGCGGTTCGCTCGGCGCAGATACAAAGTCCATAGGAAGTGTTCTCGACATTGCAGCCGGTGTAAATTGAGCCGTCGGCGGTTAAAAGCGCCGCGCCAACGAGAAAGTTGGAGTATGGGGCATAGGCAATCTGTCGCGATTTGATGGCAAGTGAAATCAACTCTTTTTGGACTTCTGGCGTCATGGTTGTATCTCGATGAAACAAAATTACGGGAACTGAATCAAATCGCTTCCACGATTAATTTGGGCGAATCGATTGGCTCAGGAGTTAGTGTGATTGAGGACTCAACCAGTTTTGCTGCGTGGTCGGCAGCAGATGTATCGCAGAAAATATTGGCAATCGGCTGGCCGGATTCGATTCGATCTCCGATTCGGACGAGAAATTCAATTCCGATAGAGTGGTCGATAGGATCGCCAATTTGCTTTCTCCCACCGCCCATTTCAATAATTGCTAATCCCAGTTGGTGGGCGTGGATTTGTTGAACGAAGCCAGTTTGATTGAGTTTCAGCGGGTTTGTTTTAGCGACGGGTCGTTCGGCGAGTATGTTTCCACCGTGGCTTTCGACCATCGCAGTGAGTCGGGTTAACGCCTCACCTGACTCGATTAGCTGGTTTAGTTTGTGTTCCGAATTTTGAAGATCGGAATGGACTCCGGACTGCACGAGTAGGCGACTGGCCAAGGCGAGCACGACCTGGGTCACGTCAGATGGTCCGACGCCGCGAAGCACTTCTATTGCTTCGTTAATTTCAACTGCGTTTCCAATCATGTTTCCCAGCGGCTGGTTCATGTCGGTGATTAAGGCGGAAGTCTTGACTCCCATTTCGTTTCCAACATGAACCATTAGTTCTGCAAGTTCGCGCGCCTGATCAAGCGTTTTCATGAACGCGCCCGTGCCCCACTTAATATCTAAGATGAGAGAGTCGAGGCCTTCGGCAAATTTTTTGCTAAGGATGCTGGCGGTAATCAAGGGCGGTGAAGGGACGGTGCCTGTGACATCGCGTAGTGCGTATAACCGCTTGTCTGCGGGGGCTAAGTTTTTGGATGCCCCAGCAATCGAGCAGCCATTTTTGTCGACAATGGATCGGAACTCGTCAATTTTTAATTCCGTTCGATAGCCAGTGATGGATTCCATTTTGTCGAGTGTGCCTCCGGTTACCCCGAGGCCGCGGCCGGATATTTTGGGAACCTTGACGCCGCAGCATGCCAATAGCGGCGCTAGCGCAATGGAGACCTTGTCACCAATTCCACCGGTTGAGTGTTTGTCCACAACGGTGTGGTCAGAAGGCCACTCTAATCGTTCTCCAGAGTCGACCATGCATTTTGTAAATACGGCGGTTTCGTGAGTGGTCATTCCCTGGAAGTAGACTGCCATGGCAAAAGCAGACATTTGATAATCAGGTACGCTATGGTCAGAATAGCCGGCAACGAGTCGACTGATATCTTCGTCAGCTAATATTTTGCCGTCGCGTTTGGCCGCAATGATCTGGGCAACATTCATTCGTCTATCTTTCAATCCGTTAACAACCTGTTTAGAAACCTAGCTACTGAATCGAAAAAGGTCTAGGTGTTTCTTTGAGGGTGTCTCTTCCCAGTGTGATGTTGGGTGATTAGCTACGCTAATTTTGTCATAATTGTTGGGTTTTAGACCCGAGTTGGGTGGTGGGTGGTGGTAACGTGTCAAAAATTATCAACAGGTTTAAAGATAGGACTCGTTCATATGGAGTCGGGTCTTTAAACTGTAGGCGATAAAAATATATTGAGATACCAAGTCTGTCTTTTGCGAGTCAATAATTGCCATGGTGAAAGTACTTTTAACAACGACATCTTATCAAGACACGCCCGGACCACATCATGCGTTATTAGAGAGTGTTGGTGTTGAAGTTCAACGTGAGCGTGGCCCCTTGTCCGAATCGCAAATGCTGGAACTCGCTGGAGAGTTTGACGCATTTTTATGTGGTGACGACGCGATTACCCGTGAAGTTCTCGATCGCTCCCTTCCGCGGCTGAAGATTATTTCCAAATATGGAATTGGCGTCGACAAAATTGATGTGAAAGGCTGTACCGAATTGGGGATCCCGTTGACGTTTTGTCCTGGAGTGAATCACACGACCGTCGCCGAGCATACGTTCGGTCTTTTGTTAGGTGTGTATCGTCATATGCTTGAGCAAGCCAATGCCGTTCGGGCCGGGCATTGGAAACGAATGACGGGGCATGAGATCATGGGCAAGACGATAGGCGTTATTGGTTTGGGGCGGATCGGAAAAGAGGTTGTTAAGCGAGCAAGAGCATTCGAAATGAATGTAGTCGGACTCGATTTATATTGGCCGGACGAATTTGCAGAGAAATATGAGGTTCGTCGGGCAGCGGAATTCCAAGAAATTTTTGAAACGTGCGATATTATTTCGTTGCACACAAATCTTACCGATGAGACACGTAATTTAATTCGTGAGGAAACTCTTGCGTTAATGAAGCCCGAAGTAGTGCTGGTTAATTGTGCGCGAGGTGAGCTGGTGAATTCCCTTGACATGGCGAAGGCTTTGGGAAATGGAACCGTTGGAGGGTATGCAACCGATGTGCTTGATCAAGAACCGCCAGCAGCAGATCATCCTTTGTTGCAGGCAAAGAATTGTCTAATCACGCCGCACATTGGTTCCCGGACTTTTGAGTCCGTTGAGCGTCAGGCAATGATGGCAACTGAGAATCTGATACGATGCTTGCAGGGTAAGACTCCGCTGGCTCAAGTCAATGAAGTTCCTGTTCCTGCTCCCCTTCTTTAATCCCCTCAGTTGGGGTTTGTGAGTGGGTTCTGTCGAGAATTAACACATTTAAGTTTGGTTCGTATCTGGTTTGCGGCCGACGATTAACCAATAAGAGAACATCAATGTCTGAGAAATTTTATGTTGTACCAATTACGCAGCACAATGAATTAATTGCCGCAGCGTATGCCCATCGCGGATTTGATCAGAAAGAGTGCGAGGCGGCAGCGAAATTTTCCGCCTATGCAAGTTGGCATGGGATTCGAACTCATAATGCAATCAAGGCTCTACATTTAGATGATCATTTTGGATCGAAATCAGAAGGTTGCGTGCCTGGTGCAATGATTGAGAAACGGGAAACCCAGTTTGCTGCTTCTCAAATTTGGAATGCTAATAAAAAACTAGGGCAGGCCACTGCCTACGCAGCAATGGATGAAGCTATTGCCATGGCTGACCGGTACGGAATTGGCCAAGTTTCGGTTGACAATGCGTTTCACTATTTGTGGGGCGGAGGTTATGTGATGGAAGCCGCGGAGAAAGGGTATATTGCATACACCAATTGCACAGCTGCGTTGGCGGAAGTCGTTCCGTTTATGGGGAAGTACCCAACGCTTGGAACCAATCCTCATTCTTGGGGATTCCCTACAACCGATGCTGTAGGTTTCCCGCTGGTAATCGATTGGGCGACCTCTGTTGTCGCAATGGGGCGTGTTCAGCAATTTCAACGTGAAGGAACAGCATTGCCTCCCGATGCAGCCGTCGATTCCGAGGGGGCAATGACGACTGATCCAAATCAGGTTGCCGCCCTGACGACGTTTGGAAAGCACAAAGGTTACGGTTTATCCGTCATCAATGAGATCATGGGTGCTTTTATTGGAGGATCGTTGCCAACGATTCGTTCTCGATGGGGGAACGTTGAAAATGAAAAACATACCCCGGCATTTTATTTTCAGGTCATCCATCCCGACGCAGTCAGCGGAAATGCGTTCTCTCAGGGAAGGACGCAGGCTGAGAATGTAAAATTGGTTTTAGAAGATATCGTCGGGCATGGGAACGAGCAGTGCTTACTTCCAGGAGAGATTGAGGCGAGAGCTGCAGCGAGGTCGAAACAAAATGACGGGTTGCTGTTTACAGAGGCCGAGGTCGAAGCATTTAATCAGGTTGCCAGCGAATGTAGTCAGCCAAGTTGGGATGTTAAGTCATTAACGGTCGCAAAATAATTCGCGATGTCTGAGGGCTAGTTGCGCGGTGCCGTGTGGGAGTAGTGTGGCTTTGTGAGTGGGAATTCATAGTATTAACAATCAAAACGAACGAGAAATAAGCTGATGTCGCAAACCTATTTGGAGTCACTGTTTTCATTGTCCGGAAAAACTGCTGTGGTCATCGGCGGAACTGGCGAATTATGCGGGGCGATGGCGGAGGGCTTGGCATCTGCTGGTGCTCAGGTGGTTCTCGTCGGTCGCTCTGAAGAAAAAGCCAAGGCACGGATTGAAAAGATTGAAGCGGATGGTGGTTCAGCAGTTTTTGAGGCGTGCGAAGTTGATTCAAAATCAAACCTGGAGAATCTTCTCGATCGCGTATTAAAGCAATTTGGATCGATCGAGATTCTCGTCAATGGTGCCGGTACTAATAGTGCGACTCCATTTTTAGAAATACCGGAAGATGAATATGATCGAATATTTCGAATTAATATGAAGGGCGTATTTCTTGCTTGCCAAGTATTCGGGAAATACTTTGTTGAGCGAAATCAGGGAGGTTCAATTATTAACGTTGGTTCGATGTCCGGCGTCATTCCTCTTTCACGGGTGTTTACTTATTCTGCGACCAAAGCCGCCGTGCACAACATTTCTAAAAACCTTGCCCGTGAGTGGGCTCCACTGAATATTCGAGTGAACACTCTCGTTCCCGGTTTCTTTCCAGCAGAGCAAAACAAAAAAGTGTTAACCCCTGAGCGTGTGGAGCAAATTATGGGGCACACGCCGATGAATCGATTCGGCGAAGCTGGAGAATTGATCGGAGCAACTTTGCTGCTTGCCGGCGATGCCGGCTCATTTATCACCGGTACGGAAATGGTTGTCGATGGTGGCTATGCCGCCATGACAATTTAAACGAAGCCGATGAAGGCTTAGAGGCTAAAGCAAAATCGAGTGGGTTGACGCTACTTGTTTTGGCCGTTGCCCGCCTTCTTTTTGCCCGATCCCGATTGCTTTTTCTTGTTAGTTTTATTTGCGCTCGCTTCAATTGCCGCTCGTTCCTCTGCGGGACTGAAGTCTGGGTTAGGCTTCACTGGGATCGCTGCTTTGACATTGGTTTGCCAGGATTGCAGGTTGTTCATAAGCTCGGCAACGACTTGAGGGTTTTGCTCAGCAACGTTGTCGGCTTCGCTGATGTCGTTGGCCAGGTTGTAAAGCTCGAGATTTCCCGTTTCAAAAAACTGCATCAATTTCCATGGTCCTCGCCGTACAACACTGCAAGGGCGTGAGCGGAAAAGCGGATCTCGTTGTTCTGCGGAATGTCCTTGACCGTAAGAATTTAAATAAGCAGGGAAATGCCAGTACAACGATCGCGGGACGCCATCAATGTTGAAGTTGTTTGTTTTTTGATCAAAGAGCGGTAGCAGGTTTTTGCCATCGAGTACTTGGGATTCCGGGAGGGGAGCTCCGGCGATGCCACAGAGTGTGGGGTAGAGATCGACACCGGTGATTGGTTCGCTTGATTCAGTTCCGGGGGCGACTCGACCTGGCCAATTGACAAAAAATGGAACCCGGATTCCTCCCTCGTAGTAGGTTCCTTTGTAACCTTTGAGAGGTGCCATGTCGGTGGCGGGCCCGTAGCCACCGTTGTCTGAATAAAACAAAATGACGGTGTTGTCACGAATCTTTAGCCGCTCAAGGGTCTTAATGATTTTCCCAACTCCATCATCGACTGCCTGGATCATGGTCGCCATTTTGACATTGTTGTGAAGTTTACCGGGCTCTTTCCCTTGGTATTTTTGGACGAGCTCTTTTTTGGGTTGAATGGGAGTGTGAACAGCGAAGTGTGTGAGGTAAGCCATCCAGGGTTTGGTTTGGTTGTCTTCAATGAATTGGCAGGTTTCGTCTGTAAGCCGATCGGTCAGGTACTCATCTTTGTCCGCCCCTTTGAGACTTGGGATGTTGTTGTGCGGCGGGTAGTAGCCTCGGGGAGGGCTGCCGCTGTGCGTGCCACCAACATTGACGTCGAATCCGTAGGGGATTGGATCGTCACTCAGATGCCATTTGCCAATCGATGCTGTCGTGTAACCTGACTTTTGAAGTTGCTGAGCCCATGTTTGGATTGCGGGGTCGAGAGTGTCGACGCCTGGTATGTGTTCCAGACGCCGATAGGTGGATTTCCCTCGTGGGCTAGTGCCAACGTTGTAGATGCTATGTCTTGGGGTGTACTGACCGGAAAGCAGGCAGGCACGAGCCGGCGCACAGTTGGCAGCACAGGAATAAGCGTTGGAGAAAATCATTCCCGACTTTGCGAGCTTGTCGAGTTGAGGCGTTTCATAGAAATCAGAGCCCATGTAACTCGTGTCGCGCCACCCAAAGTCGTCGAGAAAAATCATCAAGATGTTAGGCTGTTCCTGATCAAATTTTGGGGTCTCGCCGAAGGTTAGTTGCGGAGAACTCAAGATGAAACAGCTGAATAGCGAGACAGCAATGGCGCGGAGAGAATTGGGCAACACGGGAGACCTCTGGGGTTTACATCGAAACAGAGCGAGAAATTGTTTGCTGAACGCAAGCAGTTTATTAGAGATTTTAGTGCAGTTTCTGGCGTAGTTCCAGAACTTAAGAGGAAGATAATTCCACCTCTAGCGAGAAATTATCCAACTCTGCAGCGGCAAACAGATTGTGGATTTCTTTTAGTGCAGATTCTAAATAGGGCGTTAGCGGGCGTTTTCCCCATATCGGTGCAGGCCAAGCCGGGTCGGACTGATAACGCACGATATGGTGAATGTGCAGTTGCGGCGTTACGTTACCAAGTGCAGCAACATTTAATTTGTCGCCGTTGAAGAGTTCCATGATGGCCAGGCTGAATGTTCGTGACTCTTTCCATAGCTGTTCGTGTTCTGTTAATGATAAATCGATGGTGTCGGACGTATCCGGAATTTCTGGAATCAGAACGAACCAAGGGTAGTTAGAGTCATTGATTAGCAAGACGCGGCACAATTGGAAATTCCCAAGGTGCACACCATCGCGTTGGAGATCAGGGTGGAGTTCGAATTTGCTCATGCGTTTTGGGATACGGGTGGTGAGGCAGAGTTGTTTATTTAAGCGAAGGGTCGAGAGTCGACAATTTGAAGTCTTTGACGACGTTTTCTTTCGAATCGTTGAAATCAAAATATAGTTCGCTATGCACGTTGTAGTTTTCGGGGATGACTTCTTCTGACTCGTTAAATGTTGAGAATTTCGCAATGGACTCCGGTAAGAGGGCAAGCGGCCAGGGGGTCGCTGAGTTGGATTTGGTGATGAGGATGTTGTATTTCGTACCAATAATGTCAGGGTTGTTATCGGAATAGGCAAGTTGAAAAAATCCGTCCTGATTGGTGACGCCATATGCCAGATTCAAGATTTCGTTGTTGTCATCTCTCAGGTTGGCGGGAATGAAAACAATGGCGGCCCCGGAAACCGGTTCACCGTCAAGCGTCACAGTACCGCTTACATTGGCTGTACTTGTAACCGCGGGAACCGAGTTCTGGCAGCCGGGAATTGCGACCAGCCAAAGAGCCAGAAGACATGTTGAAATTAATTTTACTTTATTGAAATTTCTCAACATGACCGACCTCCAGAATCTTTCAAACGGGTGTCTTGTTCTGAGAGGGGCGGAAGGGGAGTTTCGAGGATCCCCTTTGCTTTGGGCCAGATTAGCATTGCTTCAACTACCATCCATAATTGCAGGATCAGTGTTATTGTTCCGATGGTTGCAACGAGGTATTTATCACTACTGTACCACCATCCGCTCTGTGCATTAAAAAGCTGCCAGATCAATGCCCAGCCTGGAAGTACAATCATGAAGATCATTGGGATCAGCACAAATCCAATTGGTTTGTTACGCCGCCAAAGATAAAAGGTTATCACCATGAAAGCGAGGCCTGCCAGTAGTTGGTTGGTTGCACCAAATAAGGGCCATAGTAATAGGCCACCTGACCCCATGCCGCTGGGGCCTTTCAGCATCGCAATCATTCCGCCGAGGGTAACGGCAGTTAGGGTCGCAATGTAAATATTTTTTAGCGGTGGGATTTTGAGTGTGCCTCCCAGTTCTTGGATCACGTATCGTTGGAGCCTGGTGGCGGAGTCCAGTGTTGTGGCTGCGAAGCAGGCGACGAGGACCGCGATAATTCCAATACCAAGTTTTAATGGAATGCCCAAAACATTCAAAAAGTTTGCACCTCCCTCGACAAATGCTCCGATCTTACTGGGGAGTGTAAACGACGACCACGATTTTTCTTCGCCGAGTTGGTAAGTTTTCCGCCATGCTTCCCGGTGGACAAGTGGTTCACCCGTGACTTCGCTGAGTACGGGTTGGTAGCTGATTTGTGGGGTGCCATTTAAAAGTCCTGTGTTTTGTTTCGTGAACTTGCCCATTCCCACGCCGGCACAGCAGGCAAGTATCACGACAACGGCCAATGCTCCTTCTAAAAGCATGGCTCCGTATCCGATGGGGAGGGCATCTTCTTCATTCGCAAGTTGTTTGCTGCTGGTGCCGCTACTGACTAAACAATGGAACCCGCTGATGGCCCCGCAGGCGATGGTGATGAACAGGAATGGCCAGATGGGCGGTGTGTTTTTTGGCAACTCCTGAGTGATAGCGGGGGTTGAGGCAAAAAGGTCAGCCTTGCCTGTGAGACTCGCAATGACTAGTCCGACGACTAAGAGGAACAGGGCAACAAATAACTGGTGACTATTAATGTAATCTCGCGGTTGCAGCAACCACGAGACTGGAAGCACCGAAGCGATTGCGCAATAGATTAAAAGAATTACCGTCCACCCTACAATTGGGTTGCTGACCGGAAGTGTGATTGGAAGGTGATAGGCTCCAACATAGATTGCTAAATAAATCAGTACGAGTGAAATTGCAGACATCGGCAATAATTGATGGGATCCTTTGCGCATCATGATGCCAAAAACGATTGCAATCGGTAGTGAGACCCAAACTGCTAAAACGGATTCTGGATAAACCTTGAAGATGATGGCGATGACCAACCCAAAAATAGCTAGAACGACCGTCAATGCAAAAAAGAGAGCGAATAGGAATAGCAGTTTCGTTCTTGGTGAAATGAGGCGTCCAGCAATTTCGCCAACGGTTTGGCCGCGATTTCGGAGGCTGACAACCAAAGCCCCAAAGTCATGTACTGCTCCGATAAAGATACTTCCGAAAATGACCCAGGCCAGTGCCGGAAGCCATCCCCAGAAAACAGCAATGGCTGGTCCGACGATCGGGCCAGTACCGGCGATGCTGGTAAAATGATGACCAAATACAATTGATCGTTTCGATGGAACAAAATCGACGCCGTCTTCCATTTCACAACTGGGAACCGAGGCGTCAGGATTTAGGTTGAATATTCTCTTCGCAAGCCAGCGTCCATAGGTGTTGTAGGCAACAATAAAACCAGCGAATGAGCCGATGGCGATTAAGAAAGTAAACATGCGGTTCCTGCGGTGGGGGCAATCGAAGCTCGATTTTACCACAATGAACGCGATCGCCAACTCATGACGGTGGCGGCATCTTTGCCGGATTGGCAGTAAAATGGACGGATAATTTTAATCTCTCTAATTCACCCAGTTGCGGCAGATTCCAGAAGTCCTACGAGGTGGCTTATTGCTGGCCTTCGGTATCAAACTTTTAGTAAGCTACTGCCATCGGAGGTGATTTAACCCTATAATTTTTCTTTTAAATATAAACGTAACGTACACCAAAGGCTTTGTTGTCACCGGGGTAACACCTCGCGGCACTGAGGCTGTTTTTGGGAGGAAATACATTGGCTGAGAAAGTCGTAATTATTGGGAGTGGTCCTGCCGGTTGGTCGGCGGCAATTTATGCTGCACGAGCGAGTCTTTCACCCCTGGTTTTTGAGGGCACCTTCAAGCCAGAGATGATTCCGCTTGGTCAGTTGGCATACACGACAGAAGTCGAGAATTATCCAGGTTTTCCCTTCGGTAATATCCGCGGTTTTGTTGAGAGTGCGGTATCCAAAGACAGGCACTGGAATCTTCCGCCGATCCCCGAGCATTCCAAGGATCCGAAAAACCGTAATTCACTCGATGATATCGCACCGCATTATGCGGTGCAGGGTATTGAACTGATGGAGTTGATGAAACAGCAGGCACTCAATTTTGATACGCGTGTTGTGGAGGACGACATTGTTGATATCGATCTTTCCTCCAGGCCTTACAAGGTGATCCCCGCTAAGGGAGAGCCAATTGAGGCGCATACCATTATTATTGCGACCGGGGCTCGAGCTAATTATCTTGGTCTTGATTCGGAAGAAGAGTATAAGAACAAAGGCGTCAGCGCGTGTGCTGTTTGCGATGGTGCTCTCCCCACATTTCATGCGAAACCGCTGGCAGTGGTTGGAGCGGGTGATTCTGCAGTCGAGGAAGCGACCTACTTGGCAAATCTTAAATCTGCCGTGAAGGTCTATATGATCGTTCGGCGAGATCAGATGCGAGCTTCCAAGATCATGCAGGAGCGAGCCTTAAACCATCCGAAGATCGAAGTGATTTGGAATACCGTAGTAGATGAGGTTTTGGGAGACGGGAATCTAGTCACCGGGCTAAGGTTAAAAAGCACCCAGGATGACTCCACCAGCGAGTTGGCGGTGGGGGGAATGTTCGTGGCCATTGGGCATACGCCGAACACCAGCTTCCTCGGAGACAAGTTGGAGATGAATGATAAGGGTTATATTCAATGGTCCAAACCATTTCGCACTAATACTAGTGTTGATGGAGTTTTTGCTGCGGGAGATGTCGCTGACGACTATTATAGACAGGCGATTACGTCGGCGGGGACCGGTTGCATGGCAGCTCTAGATGTTGAACGCTGGTTAGCAGAAAACGGGATCGAGTAATTTTAGTTCTGATTCTGATGAGATCAGCTTGTGGAAATAAATCGCGAGCGAGGTTCGTTTTTTTAATTCCGCGTTATCGAGAGGCTTTCGTTTCAATTTTAATTGCAGTGTAAGGTGAATTTTTATGACCACTGAAAAAGCATTTCGAGATCGTGAAATTCTTTCAGAAGCTCACTCGCGAGGGTCGGTTGCAACGTTAGGTGCGTTTTTTAGGTTGTCCGGCCCGGGGTGGTTGCAAAGTGCAATTACACTTGGAGGTGGGTCGCTTGGTGGCGCACTTTATCTCGGTGTGATTGGCGGAAGCAGCATGCTCTGGCTCCAGCTAGTGGCAATCGTCATTGGCGTCATCATGTTGTCGGCGATTAGCTACGTAACTTTGTCGACCGGCAGGCGTCCTTACGGAGCAATTAACGAATTCGTAAACCCGGTTCTTGGGGCAAGTTGGATTACAGCAACAATTCTTGCCAACATGATTTTCATTTTGCCTCAGTTTTCACTCTGTTTTGATGTGCTGGATAAAAATTTCGGGATGTTTGGCGAAGCCCCCACGGAAAGCTCCAAAATTATCTTTTCTGCAGTGATCGGAGTTTTAGCATTCGGAATTGTGGTTCTCAGTTTTAAGCCCGGTTTTGCATCACGGATGTTTGATGCTTTGCTTAAGCTAATTGTCGGTGCGATTGTCATTTGTTTTGTTATGGCAGTTGTTTTTCTGGCACGCACGGGAAAAATCAATGGCTGGGAGGTCTTGCAGGGGTTCATTCCCGATTTTAGTCAGTGGTTTAAACCCTCCCCGGGTTTGGCAGATAAAATTAACGGTCTCGATGAGTCTGCCAGAATTTTCTGGAGGCAGGCTTTAGTTGAGCGTCAGCAAAGTGTGATGATTAGTACGACGGCAACGGCGGTTGGAATTAACATGACCTTTTTATTGCCTTATTCCATGTTGGCTCGCGGTTGGGACAAGCCTTTTCGAGGACTGGCTCGATGGGATCTAATGACGGGGATGGCGATTCCATTTATCGTGGTGACCACTTGTATTGTTCTTGCGTCAGCGAACGCGTTTCATGCCAAAATTGATACTGAATTTCAGAGCGATGACTGGAATGTTGTGCAGCAGAGTCGGTTATTTAAAGGAACCGAATCGACGATAATGAAGCGAATGGAAAAGGCTGATCCCAACTCGCTGACGCCGCCGGCAAGTTTGGGAGAGGATGGTTCGAAGCAATGGCAATCCGAGCAAGTTGCAAAGTACATTGCAGGCATGAAACAGGACGAGCGGATAGTTGCTTCGGCACTCGTTAAACCCAATACCGAGGCTTTGGCAAAAACGCTACAGCCCGTTTTGGGGAACTGGTCTAATACCGTTTTCGGTTTAGGTGTTCTGGGAATGGGGTTTTCCACGATTATCATTTTGATGTTGATCAATGGTTACGCCGTTGCCGAGATTTTTAATCGATACCAAAGTAACTGGCTTCGTATCATCGGTGCTGGAGCGGCGTGTGCGGTCGGTTTCTGCTGGTTCTGGATTTGGACTGGGGATTCGAAGACTTATCTTGTCATTGTCGCCTCCAGTTTTGCTGCCATTTTATTACCGATTGCGTACTTCACATTCATGGCGTTGATGAACAACCGTGAGTTACTTGGAGATGAAAAACCAACCGGCATCCGAATGACCATTTGGAATGTGCTGATGGGTGTTGGTGTAGTCGGAGCGTTATTGCAATCCGTGGCGGCGGTTTCCACTAAAATCGACAGCCCAAACGGTCCTTATGTTATTGGCGGTGTGGTGACTTTCGTGATTCTTGCGTTGGTTGGTTTTTCGGCCAGGCCCAGACGTGAAAGCAGTTGATTAGAGGTGCGGTACCGTTGAAAGCTGGGATGCTGCAAAGCTTCGTTGTATTCGGCAAGAGGTAAACCCCGCCGTTCGTGCGGTAGATTCCTGAGTTTATTAGTTTGTAAATTAAGACAGAGACGAGTTAATGGAAAAGATTTCAGTCAAGGATGCGAGAGATGAGTCGTCGATTGGCAGCACGTTTCTAATGCAAGGGTGGGTAAGGACTCGTCGCGATTCAAAAGCCGGTTTTAGTTTTATTGAAATTAATGACGGTTCTTCTCAAGGGAATATTCAAATCATTGCGGAAGCGGCGCTGGAGAATTACGAATCTGAAGTTCGACAGCTTACTGCTGGCTGCAGTATTTCCGTGGAGGGAGAGATAAAAGAATCCGGCGGACGCGGGCAAAAAACAGAAATGTTAGCTCATAAAATCTGTATTCACGGATGGGCGGATCCAGAGAACTATCCGTTGCAGAAAAAGCGGCACTCGATGGAGAAGTTGAGAGAGTGGGCTCACCTGCGACCTCGAACCAATACATTTGGTGCCGTGGCGAGGGTCAGGAATTGTATCTGCAATTCGATCCATCAATTCTATCAAGAGCAAGGGTTCCTATACATCAATACCCCCGTCATCACCGCGAGTGATTGTGAAGGTGCCGGAGAGATGTTTCAAGTAACAACGATGAACCTTGATGAGCTTGCAAAACAGAAAATTGAAAATCTAAATTATCGTTTTGATTTCTTCGATAAGCCCTCTTACCTGACCGTCAGCGGGCAATTGGAAGCAGAGACTTACGCGTGTGCCTTAGGAAAGGTTTACACTTTCGGGCCAACTTTTCGTGCTGAGAATTCGAATACGTCGCGGCACCTTGCTGAATTTTGGATGATCGAACCTGAAGTCGCGTTTGCGGATCTCAATGACAATATGGATTTGGCTGAGAAGTTTTTAAAGAGAATTTTCTCTGATGCACTCAGTAAATGTTCGGAAGACTTGGAGTTTTTCAACGAGCGGATTGATGAATCAAAATCCCTGATCGAGAGACTAACGACCATCGTCGATTCAGAATTTGTTCGACTGCCGTATACCGAAGCGGTAGAGATTCTGGTGAAGGCGGATGTGAAATTTGATTACGCCGTCGAGTGGGGGATTGATCTTCAGTCGGAACACGAACGGTATTTGACGGAGCAACATTTTAAGAAACCTGTGATTCTGTTTGATTATCCGAAGACGATCAAACCGTTTTACATGTATTGCAATGATGATGACAAAACAGTTCGCGCCATGGATGTGCTCGTTCCAGGGGTTGGTGAGATCATTGGTGGAAGTCAGCGCGAGCACCGTTTGGACGTTCTCGAATCCAGAATGAAAGATCAAGATCTCGATATTAATGAATACTGGTGGTACACCGACTTGCGAAAATACGGCACGGTTCCACACGCTGGTTTTGGGCTTGGGTTGGAGCGTGCGGTGCAGTTTGTGACCAGTATGTCCAACATCCGAGACGTCATCCCGTTTCCTCGAACTCCCGGAAACGCTGAATTCTAAAAGTTGAGTTTTAGAGGTTTCTCGTGGTGTCCCGTTCGGTCAATTCGAATGGGTAAAGTCGTGAAGTGCTGCGCAAATAACTCCGGTTCGGCTGTGCTTAAAAGGTTTCCCCATCTGGTTTTCGGTTGCGAATCTATCGGGAAAATATTGATGTCGAAACCATCTTTGCTAAACTAAATCCCATTCCTGAGAGGGCAAACCTGCCCTCTTTGCCCCCCCCCCCCCCCCCCCCCCCCCC
>Ga0208971_1000171_pt1 | contig 49001 bp, 32 predicted proteins | sample AOAMet1_18_M0_10_2_FD_188229 | JGI IMG/M metagenome (GOLD analysis project Ga0208971, IMG submission 188229) | Ammonia-oxidizing marine microbial communities from Monterey Bay, California, USA - CAN11_18_M0_10 (SPAdes) | ecosystem: Environmental > Aquatic > Marine > Intertidal zone | place...
CTTTCTGTAAGCTGTGGCGACCATGGAAGGATTCGAACCCTCAACCTCCTCATCCGTAGTGAGGTGCTCTATCCAGTTGAGCTACATAGTCGGCTTCCCCCAAAAGGGAGGGCAAATGTAGTCAGAAATTCGACCCCAACAACCCTTCAGACCATCTCTGAAACTCCATGGACTATTTTCGTATTTACTCATGGACCACATGTTACGTTTCTGCTTTATTTGGCTGCTGCTGGGCACATTTTGCCAGACCGCGTCAGCTGGTGTCAATTATTCAGAATTGCGCACCACTGTCAATGACCAAGAAGTCTCTCTGGAAAAGCGCTTCCAGGCCCTTCAAGCATATGCAGACGAACTCCCTCCTGGAGGCGGCGAAGATTTAGTGGACCTCACCCGTCAATTTTGGTCCTATGAACTCACCCCCGATCAAGTGGCAGCCCTTGCAGACTATGAGGCCCGAGGGCTCATTGGCTCAAAGAAGGCCTTGCCTGCATTGAATTTGATTGACTCGGTGTTGGCTCTGGAACAAATCCGCAACATTTCCGATGCCTTGCGTTTTCGCCTGTTCTACCAAAGGGGCCGAACCCAAAGCCGGATTACCGAGGCTGAAAACGGCTGGACCAAGGCACTTGCCGACTTTGAGACGGCCCTTGAGATTGCTGAATCCATGAGGGACATCAATGCTCAAGTCAAGGCGCACGACGCTTTGGGGTACGCCCACAACCATTTCAGGAACAAGGAGGTTGCAGTGATCCACTACACCTTCATCATGAAATTCAGTGATGATTCTGAGCAACGCGCCCAAGCCCGCTACAACATCGCTTTACAGTTTCACAAAAACCCTTTTCGGCAGGACACAGCGATGGTGTATATGCAGAAAGCCAGGGAGGTTTGGGAGAAGTCTGAGAATACACCCAAAGTGTGTTCATCGAGCCTGGGAATTGCCAACCTTCATCGGGTTGCCGGCCGATACGAAGAAGCGATCGTAGAATACAACAGGGCACTTTCGTTGGGTGGTAAAACGTCCGAGCGCGTCACCTGCTATGAATACCTGGGATTCATAGCCAGCGAGCAAAACCGGTTGGATGAAGCCGTTGCCCTCTTCAAAGAGGCCCTCAAGTATGACTCAGCCCAAAAGAACAAGCGGCAGGTGTACATCTCCACGAAGCTGGGAGAGACTTATGTGAAACAGGGACGAAATGAGCTCGGGGCTGCGCTCTGTGATTCCATGCTCACCTTGGTTGAGAACAACGACAACTTCAACGATTACATGCGTGCTACCAGGCTCACAGACTGCTACACGTGTTTGTCTCTGGCCACATTTAACTTGGGTATGTATCCCGAGTCGAATGCGCACAGGGACAGAAGTGACAGTGCCAGAGAGATCTATGAGATGATCAATGCGCAAAAGTCTGCGCTGCTCAACATGGACCTGTTTGAATACGAAGGCCTTCGGGACGAAGAGAAGCGCCGGGTCATGGACAAGCAAAAAGACGACCAACGCACACTGCTTGTGGTCATCGTTTTGCTGCTCATCGTCTTTGCCATTTTCATCACCTCGCGCTACCGTTTTACAAGGAAGCAGAGCCACTTGATTTCCACGCAAAGGCAACAACTTCAAGACCGGCAGAAAGAGCTCATCCGCGCCAATGCCGAATTGGAGATCGCGTTGAACCACAAGGCGGTCTTTTTGTCGAACATGTCCCACGAAATCCGAACGCCGCTCAACGCGATCGTGGGCATGTCCAATTTGGCGGCAAAGGAGGACATGGCCGACGCGGCCAAAAAGTACCTGCGCAACATTGTTACCGCTTCATCCAACCTCATCGACATCGTCAATGACATCTTGGACTTCTCCAAGCTCGAAGCGGGCAAACTGGAAATTGGGCAGGAACCGTTCTCTGTAGCAGATGCACTAGAAGTCGCAGAAAACGTCATGCGCATTCCGGCCGAACAAAAAGGCCTCCTCTTTGAGGTTGTGGCGGACAGTTCGTTGCCCCAATATCTGGAGGGTGACGCCAGCCGATTGAATCAAGTGCTCATCAACCTTATTGGAAACGCCATCAAATTCACCCTCGACGGCGGTGTCACCATGAAGGCATCAGTGGGTCCCTTGCCCCCACTGCCATCGTGGTGCCCCACCCCAAGCGCTCCGCATTCAGACTGGTTCATCGTTCGGGTGATCGATACTGGAATTGGCATCCCTGGAGACAAACTCGAGAAAATCTTTGAGAGCTTCAACCAAGGCGACCAATTGAAAACCCGGAAATTCGGAGGTACAGGCCTCGGGCTGAGTATTTCCAAGCAAATTGTGGAATTACAAGGTGGTGTCATCTGGGTAGAGAGTGTCGATGGTGAGGGCTCCACCTTTGCTTTTGCCCTCCCGGCATTGGCCTCCTCGGGCGGCGTTCACGCCGAAGAGGCGGTGTCCGATGACACCGAAATTGGTCCATTGCGCATCCTCATTGCAGAAGACAACCCCTTCAATGTCATCGTGACCGAAGACACGTTGCGCAGCGAACTCAAGGAGGTCGAAATCGGCAAAGCCGAAAACGGACGCATCGCCTTCGAAAAGGTGAGGGATGAAGAATGGGACTTGGTGCTCATGGACATCCACATGCCCGAAATGAGTGGCCTTGAAGCCACTACGGCCATTCGCAAACTCGCCAATCAAAAATCAGAAACCCTGATTGTAGCGATGACAGCGAGTGTATTGCGCGAAGAAACAGACAGTTATATCCGGCATGGCATGAATGGTTTTGTGCCCAAGCCTTTCCAGGTTGAACAGCTCCTGAGCGAGATCCGGCGCCTCAAAAAAGAATCCAAACAGCCGCAAAAAAAGGCCCCTGTCACCTTGCCCGCTTTGCGCATCTTGATTGCAGAAGACAACCCGTTCAATGTGATCGTGGCCGAGGACACGTTGCGCTCCGAAATACCCAACGTCACCATCGGCAAAGCAGTGAACGGAAAGGAGGCCTTTGAAGCTGTCCGGGATGGAGAATGGGACCTTGTGCTCATGGACATCGCCATGCCAGAAATGACGGGGCTTGAAGCCACTTCTGCCATTCGCAATCTCCCTGACAATCAGAAATCAAGCACCACGATCATCGCGATGACCGCCAGCGTGCTCAAAGAAGAGACCGACCACTACCTCCAAAAAGGAATGGACGGCTTCGTCCCCAAACCGTTTAAGGTGGAACAGCTCCTCGGAGAAATTAAGAGGGCACACTTGAAGAGCACTTGAGCCGACTCAAGCGCTGATTCAAGTACCGAATGCGGGTTTAGCGGCCTGCGAAATACAAGGCCACTCCAGCGATGGTAGCCATCCAACCGATGGCCATAATCCAACTGATCCGTTGGCTACGGCGCTCGTTGAGCTTTAAAATCTGGATGTCATAGACCTTGTCCAAGGACGTCTTAACCAAAGCAAATGCCGCGTTGGACTTTACGATGTAGTCGTCAGCTCCGTTTTTCAGGCTTTCCACAGCCACTTCGAGGCTGTCTTGGCCACTGAAGAAGATCACATGCGTGCTCGGGCTGCGCTCCTTGACCGCTTCCAATACTTCGAGTCCGTTCAACTCTCCACCTCCGCTGAGGTCAAAGTCCAACACCACTGCGCGCTCATCAAAGCGGTCCAAGCTTTCCAAGAAGCTCTCGCCATCGTGGTACTTGTCCACATGGCTGTATCCATTGCGGATGAGAAAATCCCTCAGAACCTCTGTGTTGGGGATATCGTCGTCCACCAAAGCGACTTTAAGATGCTTGCTCATTTCAGTAATTCTTGCAGGTTCTCAATCAAATCGGACAACTGTCGACAGGTCTCGTCCAGTTGGCCCTGGTCAATCTGACCTCCATCCTTGATGGTCTGCTCGTGTTGCGCCATCAAGGCATGGGTCTCACGGGCACCAATGGTTTGAACCTGACTCTTCAGTTTGTGCAAAATCGCACGGATCGGTTCTTGATGCTGGGTCACGTCTGCAACCTTCAGATTCTCCATTTCTGGCTCGAGCGTATCGAGGAACAGACGGATGTAGTACTTCTTCTTCTCCGGATCTCCGGCAGACAATCGATCGATGATTTCCATGGCGATAGAGGGGCAAGATACCCCATAGAAAGCTGTTTGTGAATTCAGAAACTGGCGGCGGCTACCTGTGGTGGTGGGAAAAGCCAAGTGAGCTGCAATCCGTGGTTTAGAACGCGAAAATCAGAAGTCCCCAAAACCACACCGTCATACCCCAAGCGATAGCTCAATTCTAAGCCTGCTCCAGCATCCATATATGCCTCTGCTCCGATCCGCAGGTATCCGCCATAACCCATTCCCCAGGTCAACTCCTGCTGTGCCGGACCTGAAACCTGGCCCCCTATGGGCACGATGAGGTCGTAGGTATTGCCCGAAACTTCGATGTAATGCTCGCGGATGCGTGAGGCAGTCAGGTTGCCACCCAACTCAAAAATCCAGCTCATGCTCCTGTCAATGGGGCTGGCGCTGCGGTAACCCAGCGAAATGGCGGTCCTCTCCTCTGACGCGAAAATCCCAAACTCCCTCAAATCGGTTGACCCCTGCCCTTGGTCAGGCAATTCCCCAGTATCCAATTGCCAAGCCCCCCTTGATTTGAGGCGCCAAATGTCCACGTCCAATACCAGCGAATTCTCAAGATTAAACCGCTGCATGACCCTCAATCCAAAGCCAAACCCCACATCGTACCGTTGGTCTATCGGATAGGTCGCCACGGACATCGCCCCGGCATTGGCTACGCCCAGTGACTGGGCAATCTGATTGCGAACTGTGTTCCCACTTCCGCCGGCCACGCTGTTCCAATCCAACCGTTCAGGAATGCTGATAATCTCTCGGAACACATCGTCCAAGTCGCCCGTACCAGCGCCATTGTAAAAGACACTGGACTTGCCGCCGGCCTTGCCTACGTTGATGTTCATGCCGAAGTGCAACTTCTTGGGCCGCTCGAACTCCCCCAGCAAATCGCTGTCGTCGTAGGGTTCATAATTGGACACCTGCCCTTCGGCGAGAAAGGGCAAACACAGCATTGCAAATCCGCACAAGGACCTCATGGGATGTTGAAAGAACATCATGCCGAAATTTAGCACCGTACGTTCATGGTGGACCCCATGTTCTACTTAGATCCCATGACTCCATCCACATTGCAGTTTGTTATCGTCGATATCGAGACCACCGGCGGCCCACCAAACGGGGCCAATATCACTGAAATCGCTGCGATTTTGCACGACGGGACCCGGGAAATAGACCGCTGGGTCCACCTCATTCATCCCGAGGCCTCCATTCCGATGGGCATCACCCGGCTCACGGGAATCGACGACAATATGGTGGCCGACTCCCCTCCGTTTTCTGAACGCGCACAAGACCTGTTGGACTTCTTGGGCGATGCTGTGTTTGTGGCCCACAACGTTGGCTTTGACTTGCGCTACCTCCAAGCCGCATTTAAAGCCAACGGACTTCAGTACAACCCGCGCAGGTTGTGCACAGTTCGGATGTCCCGAAAGTGGATCGACGGACCACAACGCTACAGCCTGGGGGCCCTGTGCGCATTTTTCGGGATCGACAATGAAGCCCACCACCGGGCATGGGGAGATGCCGCTGCCACCGCTGTTCTGTTCTCCAAACTGTGGGCAAAACATGCCACTGAAATTCAAGAGGAAATTGGACGCGGCGACGGCACATCATGGTGGCCACCCCACCTCCCACCCGATGCCTTGGCCGACCTTCCGTCAACCCCCGGCGTGTATCGATTTCTAGACGAAACTGGCCGCATTGCTTACATCGGCATGAGCAAAAACCTGTCCTCCCGCGTGCGGCAGCACTTCAACAACGCTTCCAACCCAACGCGTGCCCAAGAGCTGCGCCGGAAAGTCCATAAAATCACTTGGGAGGAAACAGGATCAGAACTCATGGCGCTGATTCTAGAGGACGTGCTGATTCGGCGACACCATCCGCCGTTGAACGCCGCTCAAAAAGTGGTGGGCAAGGGCTGGTCGGTCGAACATTTCACCTGTAGGGCGGGCACAGCCAGGCTTTCTCTGGTCAAAGGAAGAAAGCCCACAGCTGTGCGGCATTTCCGGTCCAAAAGTGAAGGTGAAGCCTGGCTTAGGGAAGTCGTGGAGTCCTTTGGGTTGAACCCTGCCTGGTCTGGGCTTCCCGGAATGGCCTGGTCGGGATCGTGGGTGGACAACGCGGCCTCAAGGGCTTTGCACAACGCGCGTTATGCCACCTGGCGCGCGGCTTTGTCGGATGCCAGAGCCAAGCAAGCAGATAGCACTTCGGTCCATTTTCCGGCCACGCCCGCTGGACAGTTGCCCGAAATTTTGATGGAGCTGGGCCGATTTCGGGCATATCGCTTCACCACCAAAGGCGGAAATGACGAATGGCAATACGATGCAGGTTCCGGCAGGATAGACGCCGCTTTGGAACGCTACTTTTTGGGGGAAGAAGTGGCGTAATCAGTTCAAATGAACCGACCCCCCCATGGACTTGCTGCCTGTTGATGTGGTGCGCACATGGGCCAAAACGTGAGCGATGGCGTGCTCTGGGGCCGACCACTGATCGACTTCAGGAGCTACAAAAAGGGCATTGGAAGGGGAATTCGGGGTAGTATGCTTCATGCGCAGTGCTATGGTCGTCCAGACCGTTCCGGACATGCATGAAACGAAGAAGGCCGGGTGATATTGCCCGGCCTTCTTTTTTCGTGTCCTGTGGAACCTCAATCCAGCGTGAGAGAGACATTTTGTTCCTCCATCATCTTACGCAGGTTGATGAGGGCGTAGCGCATCCGCCCCAAAGCTGTGTTGATGCTCACACCGGTGGAATCTGCAATGTCCTTGAAGCTCATTTCGCGGTACATGCGCATTTGCACCACGTCTCTCTGCTCTTCGGGCAATTGGTCCACCAGGTGTCGCACATCTTCCATGATGCGCCCTGAAATAAGTTCTTCCTCGCGGTTCGGATTGCCATCTTGAAGCCCCCCGAGCAAATCGTACTCTTCCGTGCCCCGGCTCAATGGCATTTTCTTTTGGCGGCGGAAATGATCGATGCCCGCATTGTGTGCGATGCGCAATACCCAAGGCAGAAACTTTCCTTCCTCGTTGTACTTGCCGCTTCTGAGCACGTCTACCACTTTAATGAAGACGTCCTGAAAAAGGTCTGCAGCCACTTCGTGGTCGCGAACGAGCAGGTACAACTTGGTGTAAACCTGGTCCCTGTGACGGGCAAACAAGGTTTCGAAGGCGCGTTGGTCGCCTTGTTGGAATTGCGCAATGAGAGCGCGGTCTGGATTGGGCTGTTGGGCCATGACACTACATATTGTGCACGTACCGTAGAACGGTAATCGGTCGGGAAGTACGTGCGGTGAGGGTAGTGTCTTATCGTATGGCTTTCTTGTTGACGCAGACTGGGCTGCTGTACATCTCTAAGATACGGACATTTTATCCCAACAGCGAACCCATGGCACACAAAGCGTGTTAACGACCTATCGGAAGAAGTGTCCGAAATTCGCCCCATGCCCACAAAATCCGCGCCTTCCACTCCCCCACCCTCTTCCCATTCAGAGGGCCTTGACCAGGATGAACGCGCCAGTTTTCCGAAGGAAATTCGCATCCGCGGCGCCCGAATGCACAACCTTAAAGGTGTAGACGTGGACATTCCGCTGGGTGCACTCACGGTGATTACGGGCCTGAGCGGTTCTGGAAAAAGCTCGCTGGCCTTTGACACCCTTTACGCCGAGGGGCAGCGGCGCTATGTAGAAAGCTTGAGTGCCTACGTGCGTCAATTCGCCGGGCGTATGGAAAAGCCCGATGTTGACCGCATCGACAACCTGACGCCGGCCATCGCCGTGGAGCAGCGTGTGACCTCGCGCAGCAGTCGGTCCACAGTGGGCACAGTGACCGAGATCCACGACCATTTGAAGCTCATGTGGGCGCGCATCGGCAAGACTTACAGTCCCATATCGGGCGAAGAGGTCAAACGCGATACAGTGACCGATGTGGTGGATGCCGTTGAAAAAGCTGATGCAGGACTGAGGTTCATGGTCTGTGCTCCGGTGAGCCTCCCCGAGGGCCGGTCGCTCAAGGACCAGCTCGACATATGGCAGCAGCAGGGATTTGCAAGGCTTCGGGCAGATGGCAGCCCCACCTCTTTGGCGATCATGGCCGATGAAGCCGATGAAAACACTCCCGTTCCGGATGCCTTGGAGTTGGTCATAGACCGGCTTGCCGTCCCCGGCCCTGAGGCGGATGCAGAAGAATTCAGCCAGCGCCTGGCAGACTCTGTGGATACGGCTTTTTATGAAGGTCAAGGAAAATGCCTGTTGCATTGGATCGCCGCAGATGGCATGGCCTCGACAGATGCGTTCAGCGACCGTTTTGAGCTCGACGGCATGGCATTTGAATGGCCCTCGCCAGACCTGTTCAGTTTCAACAGCCCCCAAGGTGCTTGTCCGCGTTGCGAGGGCTTTGGCCATGTCATCGGCATCAGTGAGGACCTGGTCATTCCCGACCCTTCAAAGTCGGTTTATGGAGATGCCGTGGCCCCATGGCGCGGCGAAAAAGCCAGCCGATACAAACAGAAGCTCTTGGAATACGCTCATGCGGTCGACTTCCCTGTGCACACCCCATATGTGGAGCTCACCGCTGCGCAGCGCCGGATGCTGTGGCAAGGCAACAAATGGTGGAAGGGCATCGACGACTTCTTTGCGAGGCTCGAGGCCAAGAGCTACAAAATCCAAAATCGGGTCATGCTCAGCCGGTACCGTGGACGCACTGCATGCGACACCTGCGGGGGAAGCAGACTGAAGCCCGAAGCAGCCTATGTGCGTGTCGATGGCCACGCCCTCCCGGATTTGTTGTCGCGCCCCATCGATGAAGTCCAAGAAGTACTGAGTGGATTAACCCTCACGGCCAATGAACGCACCATTGCCCATAGGCTGCTCATTGAACTCGAACACCGCTTGCAATTCTTGCTCGATGTGGGACTTGGATACCTCTCTCTCAATCGGGCCTCAGCCACATTGAGTGGCGGAGAAAGTCAGCGCATTCAATTGGGCACGAGTTTGGGAAGCAGCCTTGTGGGCAGCACTTATGTTTTGGATGAGCCCAGCATCGGTCTGCACCCCCACGACACCAAGCGCCTGATCAAGGTGCTCAATGGATTGCGCGACTTGGGCAATACCGTTGTGGTGGTGGAGCATGAGGATGCCGTTATCCGCGCCGCAGACTATGTGATTGACATGGGACCGTTGGCGGGGTCTGAAGGTGGCGAAGTCGTGTTTTCGGGCAACCAACAGCAATTGGCAATCGCAAAAAGCTCCTTGACTGCCGAGTATCTCCGAGGAGAACGCTCCATTGAAGTGCCAGCCAGCCGCCGTCCAGGGTCTGGAAGGATTCAGGTGCTTCAAGCCAAGGAGCACAACCTCAAAGCAGTGGATGCCCTGTTCCTTCTCGGCGCCTTGAACGTGGTCACCGGGGTTTCCGGATCGGGCAAAAGCACCCTTGTTAAACGCATTCTGCACCCCCTGCTCAAGCGGCACCTGGACCTTGGTGGCGATAGGCCTGGCGTAAGCGATGGTCTATCCGGTGATGTTCACCGCATCGAAAATGTAGAGTTTGTAGACCAAAACCCCATTGGCAAGAGCAGCCGGTCCAATCCCGCGACTTACGTCAAAGCTTGGGACGATGTGCGCGCCTGTTTTGCCGCACAGCCCCTTTCACGGAACCGCGGCTACAAACCTTCGGTATTCAGTTTTAACACCAGTGGTGGACGCTGTGAGACCTGTGAAGGTGAAGGACGGGTGTCGATCGGCATGCAGTTCATGGCCGACGTCACCTTGACTTGCGACGCGTGTAAAGGCCGTCGATTTACTGATGCTGTTCTAGAAGTTGAACTGGACGGGCGCAACATTCACGACATCCTAGAAATGACCGTGGCGGATGCTTCGGCATTTTTTGCTGCGCGGCCCAAGCCCACAGCTGCAGAAAAGTCCATCGTGCGCAAGCTCGCGCCGCTCCTTGATGTGGGCCTTGGATATGTGCGCATTGGCCAAAGTGCCACCACCCTCAGTGGCGGAGAAGCGCAACGCATCAAACTCGGTGCATTCCTCGCCAAGGGCGACCGGGCCGGTCACACCGTGTTCATTTTTGACGAACCCACCACAGGCCTTCATTTCCACGATGTGGCCCAGCTTCTGAGCGCCTTCGATGCTCTGATCCGACAGGGGCACACTGTGATTTGTGTGGAGCACAACCTCGATGTCATGGCCGCGGCTGACCACATGATAGACCTGGGGCCAGGCGGGGGCAAACACGGAGGAATCTTGGTGGCCATGGGCACTCCGGAAAATGTGGCACACAATGTGCAATCCAACACGGCAACTTTCCTTCAGGAAAGGCTCAACCCTCAAAACACCACCCCATGAACAACAACATCCTCTCCTTCATGCTGGTACTGGCCGCCACCAGCCTACTCGGTGCGTGCTCTGCTCAAGGCGAAGCAGCGCCCACCGGTCCATCGAATGCCGCCGACACTGTTGCCCAGGTCAACAAGTCCGAGGAAGAATGGCGTGAGGCATTGCCCCACATGGCTTGCTTTGTGCTGAGAGAAAAAGGCACTGAACGCGCTTTCTCAGGAGAATACTGGGACAACCACGAGAAAGGACATTACGAATGTGCAGGGTGCGGACAAGCCCTGTTTGATTCAGACCACAAGTTTGAGTCCGGCACGGGTTGGCCCAGCTTTTTTCAGCCTGCAGAAGGATCGGCAGTCCTAGAAAAAGCAGACGAAAGCTTGGGCATGCGCAGGGTCGAAGTCACATGCTCTGCTTGTGGAGGCCACCTGGGCCACGTTTTCGAAGACGGTCCACGCCCCACTGGCCTGCGCTACTGCATCAACTCTGCCGCACTGAAGTTTGCCCCCGACTCCACTACAGTGAAGGGGGTGCGCTATGACTGAAACGAAAAGGTTGGAAAAGAAAAAGGCACCCGTGGGTGCCTTTTTCTTTGGAGGAAGTTTGCCTCTCGGCACTCCCTTCAATTCCGGATTTCAATCGGAATGTTCCGCTCGTCAATCAGGCGGGGCGACAGGCTGTCCGGTTCGGTGGCCCTTGGAAGAGGGCGGGTACGACCGTGCAAGTTGATGCGACCTGTGATGTCGCCTTCTGTGGTCAACTGCATGATGAGCAGCTTGCCGTCGGGTCCCGCTGCAGCTTGGCGCATGTCCGGAGTCACAAACCAAGCGCCGTTGTTGGTGTAGAGCCTTGAACCGGTTTCGAACTCGCTAAAATCCATGAGGAAAGCCGTCAGGGCATTCATGTAGTTGTCCTCATACCCAATGGTCACCCAGCTGTCATAAGCCAATCCATCAATGGACTGGACATCGGCGCGCTGGAGCTCATTGGCAGAGTTCCCTCCCCTTTCGTGCTGAAAGAATGGCGCCGTGCTTTTGACTTCGAGGTAATCGTCTCCGTCGCCAAAAATGGCATCAATCACATCGCCTTCAGCCTCCATTTGAGCATAGACGCGGTAGGTTTTTCCGGGAACCAATCCCTTGTTGTCTATTTCCTCTACGACGAGGCCTTTGAATTGGGCAGAAACGCCACTTACAAGGAGAAGCGCACCGCAACACAGTGCAAAGTTCTTGAACATGTTCATTGTCAATTCCTGATGATCAGATTCCGATCCAACAGCCTTCCCCCCAAGCCTCGGCGTGAGAATCCAGCTCCCTGTCGGGGCAAGACGTAAGATACCGTGATTTCGTGGGTGTTCGGTGAAAGATTCCCAACGGCTCCAGTTCCAGCGTCGTAAGAGTAGCCCACTTGAATGTCTTGAAAGGCTGCTCCGACGGTCATCACCAAGGCATCTCCTTGCCTGAAGCCCAGCCCCCCCCAATACCTGTTCTGGTATAGGGCGCGGGCGTGTATGTCCAACTGAATGGGGGTGATTTCCGTGAACCTCATCATCAAAGCCGGCTGCACCGTCCAACTGGCGTCGAGCTTGTAATCATAGCGGCCTGTCAAGGCATAGTGCCTCACCCCTCTGTTCCGAGAGGAGGTGGGTTCAGAATCCAGTCCAAGTGGGGTTTGAAGCAAGTTGGACACCGCCAAACCGAACTGGTAGTACTCGCCAAAAACCATGAGTCCAAAGCGCGAGTCAAATGCAAAGCTGCTCTCTACAGCCCCCGTAATGGCGGGGTCATCCATGTCCCATAGCTGCAGGTCAGAGCCGTCGAATCGGGTGTTCCGCCCCATCAACCCTATGCCAAACGCCACCGCGTCTTGGTTGTTGAGGTCAATGGTGTAAGTGCCCGCCAGTTCAATGCCTGTGCGGGTGTATGCTCCCCCTTGGTCGTCGCGCTCCACAGCGACCCCCAATCCAAAACGGTTGGGTAGACTGGTGGTTAACGTCACATTGCTGGTCGATGGCGCCCCATGAAAGCCCACCCATTGCTCCCGGTGACTCAAAGAGGCGAACGTGCCCAATTCAGTGCCCGCAAATGCAGGATTCACCAAGAATGGGTTTTGGACAAACTGGCTCTGTCGCGAAAGCTGTTGACCTTGAACAGAACCCATGAAGAGGCAGGCGACGCTGACGATCGCCCAACCCCAGGGTTTTCTCTGGACCTTTTGTTTCGTTTGCATCGTCATCAGTACTTGATTGAAACGGTTCCTGTAATCGGGTTGGCCCCTGGCTCTACCGAAATCACATAGTAATAGTCACTCGCTGGCAACAGTGCACCATTGTATGTACCATCCCATAAGGTGGTGCCAGGTTTAGAACGGAAAATCAACTGTCCCCAACGGTTGAAGACCTCTACTTCACTTTGCGGATAGAATTCCAATCCACCCACCACCCAACGGTCGTTGATGCCGTCTCCATTGGGCGTTAAGGCGTCTGCGATGAACAGGCAGTCTTCGGTAGGATCTACAGTCGCCAAAAACCCGAGGGTACAGCCGATGTTGTCGGTGACTGTGACGCTGTATACGTCTTCTGACAGTCCAATGGCGGTTGCTGTGGTTTGACCCGCAGGGTCGCTCCAGCTGTACTGAATGGGCTGCTGCCCTCCCGTAACTGCCGCTGTCGCTGTACCATCTGAAGTCTGCCAGCATGTGACCGGTGTAGAGAATATTTCCACCAGCATGTCTGTCACAATGTCCGCCTCCACAAAGAAGCTTGAGTCTGCAGTGCACCCTGCGGTGTCTGCAGCCGACACGAAATACTCTCCCTCAAAGAGGTTGAGCACATCCACTGCGCCGCCCACAAATTCCCAAGCGCTGGGGCCAGATCCTCCTGTGGTTCCTATGATTGCTACACCATCCGCCATGCCGGTGCAGGTCACGTCTTGAACCGTGATGTCAAACAACAACGGCTCGGGCTCAATGATGTCTACTGAAACGGAGTCCAGACAACCATTCTCATCGCTGAGGACAAGGGTGTAAGTGTCGGCACAAAGGTTGACCAGCCCACTGGGGGTGACATCGGTTGAATCGCTCACCAGACCGTTGAAGAGTGTCAGCACCCCGGTACCTCCCGTCAGTGCCACCTCAATGCCTCCCGTGCAATCTCCTCCGCATTCCGGAAGAACCGCAGTCAGCACCTCCAACCCTACTGGATCGGGTTCAGGAATCGCGATCTGCAAACTGTCGATGCATCCCAGCGTGTCGGCCACGACCAACATGAGTGTATCGGCCCCGAGACCCACCAAGGTGTCCGGCAATGAGGGGAACACGAAGGGAGACTCCAGTTCAAGGTCACCGCTGCCTCCCAGCGCATTCACCACCAAGATGCCGTCGTTGGCCCCTGTGCAGGAGATCGGCGTGATGCTCGGGATGATTTCAATGGAAGCGGGCTCCTCTACAAAGGCGTCAAAAAACTCACTGGTGCATCCCAAACTGTCTTGGACCAACACTTCGTAATTGCCCGCGGGGACATTGAAGCAGTCGCCGTCTTGGCTTCCTGTAGGAAGCGGCACCAACTGCGCCGTCAAAGGCCCTGTGCCACCTTCGAGATTTTCCAGACAAACCTGACCACTGTTGCCTCCGCTGCAAGGAACGTTGGACACGTTGAACGTGAAAAAGATGGAGTCAGACCCAACGATGACCAAAGTGTCCGTCACCAGACATTCATTGCCGTCCTCAATCACATGGACGTACGTCCCAGGGCAGAGTTGGCCCGGATTGGCAGCGGCGCCATCCAGATCTGTCACCGTAATGACGTAAGGCAACTCCCCGCCATTGATGTCGGCGAGAATCAGTCCATTGCAGTCTCCAGCGCAGGCCACATCGGACACCCCATATTCGACTTGGAGTCCTTCGGGTTCCTCGATGGAAAGGGGTTCGGTGTACGTGCACCCATTGTCATCGGTAATGGTGAATGTATAGGTGCCACTGGGCAAGCTGTCTTGCTCAAAGTCAATGTTGCCGTCGAATTCGATGGAGACGTTCAGTTCAGGAACCTCAAACACTACCGTTCCTGTACCTCCCGATGCAGAGGCGGTGAGGCTGGCGTCGCTGTACCCCGTGCAACTTACCTCTGAGGCATCGGCATCGAAACCCAAGGGTTCGGGGCATGAAATCACAATGGTTGTGTCCGAAAAACAACCTTCGGCATCGGTGGCCACAACGGTGTAAGCCCCATCACTTCCAAAACACTCCAAGGGACCAAAGCAACCACCGGCATCAGGGCTGATCGAAAAACCAAGGTCGTGGGTGGCTTCGGTCGTCAGGCTTCCGGTTCCTCCGCTGGCAGTGAAACAAATGGTAGCCAAGTCCTGATCGCCACAAATGTTGTCTGCGGTCAGCGTGGCCTCCAATTCGATTTCTGAGGGAGAAGTAAAGGCAAAGACCGCTGTGGTGTCGCGGCAGGTGTTCGAAGAGAATGCGACGGTTTGGGCGGTGTCCACGAGGGACACAAAGTAGTTGCCCTCCTCGATGCCATTGAACAGGGGGTCCCCCACTTGCTGCTGAACCAAGGTCGTGTCTGTGCCGTCAAATCGGAACAAAGAGTACTCGATGGTGGGAGTGAAAGCCAGTGCAGCATTGCTGGGAAGAACTTCCATTGCGGCTGTTTCTCCAAAGCAGTCGATCGTCTCCACCACGGAATACTCTGGATCGAGCATGGGCAGACACAGGTCGTTCACGGTCACAGCACCATCGGTGCACCTCGTGATGACTTCTCCGCCAACACCGCCTTCCTGCATGGTTACGCACACTTGGAATGAAAATGTCTCACAGGTTGTGATTTGACCAATCAAAGCCCGGTTGTTTGTGACCGTGCTGTGAATGGGGTCTGCGCCTGTCACCAAAAGACCTCCTTGGGTCACAATATCAGAACAGCTGTTGTAGCCCGGAAAAAACGTGGGCAATGGAATGGGCGTGGTGGTGGCCACGGTCTGGTCGAGGTGTGTCGTCCACCAAGTGTCATACTTCACAGCTGGAAAGGCCGAGATGTATGCTGGATTGATATCGTAGCCAGCGTGATAACTCTCACTGCCGGGGATCAATGGATTCACCCAATTGTAACATCCGCAGTCCGCTGTGTATCCAAAACCTGGAATCAATGGGATAGAAGAATCATCCGCAGCAATGCCCAGCATCAAGGCGTTTTCGGGGAGGACCGCATACAGCCTGTACTTGCGCGACCCCTCAGGTACATCCTCAAACCCACCGTACAATACGGTGTCCATCACGACATCAACCTCGAGGTCAAAAGTGGGCTGGGCATCCACCTCACTGCTCAAAAAGCAGCCCAAGAAAAGGATGACCAAAAGAAGTGCTCGTTGTGTAATCATAGAATATGGTCCGGTACTTTGCGCCGAGTTGTGATTCCTAAACGCCCTCAGAGAGTCGCGCAAATTAATGCATTGATGGCTGCCGTCCCTATAGGATTATCGCGCAACGGAGAGATTCGGTTGCTTTTCGAAGACGACCGCTACTTGGCGGTCCTCAAGCCGGCGGGTCTGCTGGTGCACAAAACCCCCATCGACGCCCACGAAGACGAGAATCTTCGCGACATCCTGCGGGGCTACTATACCGGGCGACTGGACCCTGTTCACCGCCTCGACAAACCCACAAGCGGCGTGATATTTTTTGGCAAAGACACCCCTGCCATTCAAGCGTGTAAAGTTCAATTTGAATCGCGTCAAACGGCCAAAGAATACTTGGCACTGGTCCGTGGACACGTGAACCATGCAGGCTGCATCGCCAAGCCGCTTCCAAAAGGCATGGAGGGACCGCTTAAACAGGCGCAAACCGAATTTGAGCCCTTGGAGCGCTGCGAACTCGATTATGCGGTCTCGCGCTATGATTCCGCCCGATTGAGTTTGGTGAAGTGCGTCCCCCATACCGGCCGCTACCATCAAATCAGGCTGCATATGCGGCATTTTAGACATCCTGTCATGGGAGATTCACAGCATGGCGACAAGCACCAAAACAGGGCTTTCACCGCCCATGTGGGCATCAAAGGCCTGTTGCTTCATGCGCGTCGATTCGCTTTTGAACATCCCGATGGCGGAACCTTGGACATCACCGCAGCACTTCCAGACAGGTGGCAACACGTCCAAAATGCAACTGAGTGGAACCTTGATCCGTATAGAGAGAACTTCGCTGTGCGCAGCAACCCACCCATTTCGCCCCGATGATTTTTGGAAACGACCACCGAGACAAGACTGAACATCCCGGCCCGTTTGCACACTTCCCGCCGCCACCACCGCCGGACTATACACTTCCTGCGGCCTGGGCTGCCCGACCGAGCACAGCCCCCATTCGGCATTGGCCTTCGCGCGTGCCCTCTTTGCCCGTATCTCCGGATCAACACGACAATCCGGTGCACACCTTTTTTATTCATCCGACCACATTTCGTGGACTGGAAGTCGGCTGGAATGCCGCTTGGGATGACCCGGACATCGCCGACATCACTGACCAGTGGCCGCTCAGACATCAGGCCAGCGTCTTTCGTGCAGTGGGCCGTGTGACCGCACCGCGTTATCGCCAGGCCCACTTGCGGACCTTTTTTCTGCGGGGAGCCGACAGCCAAGCTGCCTTGGAACTCGCCTATTCAGACATCCGCAGGGCCTTCATCCACTTCTTGCAGGTCATTGGGAATGAGACCCCCATCATCATCGCGGGTCACAGTCAAGGCTCCCACCACGGTTGGCGCATTTTGCAGGAGTTTTTTGACGGAACGGACCTTCAGCAGCGCCTGGTGGCAGCGTATTTGCCCGGCTACCCTATTCCTGGAAGCAGCCTACACAACATCCCTTTTGCCGACCGCGAAGCCCATGTGGGGGCAGTGCATGGATGGATGACCTTTTCGGAGTCTTTTGTCCCCGAGTTTCATGCCACGCATATGCAAGACACCAAGATGGTTCACCCTGTTTTGTGGACGCCGGAAGAAGGCCAATGGAACCATTGGGACGCCCATCAAGGCATCGTGACCCGGGGCTTCAAACTCCGCCACAAAGGGTCGCTTTCCGGGGCCCTTCAACAAGGCATGCTCTGGATCAAACCCCTCCGGGTCTTGGGGGCGGGCATGTTTGCCATGAAGAACTGGCATGTGGCCGACTACAACCTGTTTTGGGACAACATTCGGCTGAATTTGGAGAAACAGGTGGAGCTTTTTCGCTTTGCGACCAACAGGCCCAAAGAATTGCCCTGAACGCCTTAAATTCATAGACATGAACCACATGTCATCGCAACCGCGCCTTGTCGCAGCCATTCTTGGGGTGGCAGTCTGCTTTTTTGTGGCAGGCACTGCCCATGGGCAAGACACCTTGAGCACCACATGGGCAGGGAACCTTGGCGGGGGCGCCTCCGAGGGTTTTCAAGTGACGGCTGGCTGTTCATTGGAGTCGTTTGACATCGTTCTCGACATCACTGCCCCAGGCAGCAATTGGGCTGGAGACATGGCCTTGGCGGTCACGGCGCCCAATGGAAACCGTATAGAAATCGGGGGGTACAACGTCGGGTTTGGCTACGTGGAAGCCGGTGCTTGGCCTACTTCATGGAACACTTCGGCTGACGGCATCTTCACGGCATCCATCACGGACCTCGCCCAGTACGACCTCGAGGGAGCTGGCTGTTGGCTCATCGAAATCATGAACGCCTGGAGCACAGGGGCGGTCAGCGAATACGTCCTGTCATTGGATTTGATCGGGTTGTGCTTGGAGGGCGATGCCCCCGGCTGCATAGACCCCGGTGCACTCAACTTCAACCCTTGCGCTTTGTCAGACAATGGCAGCTGCTTCTACCCGCCACTTTCCGCAGGATTTTCCTGGACCTCAACCTGTGGACTGCCTGAATTGGCCACTTTCGAAGACATCAGCCTGGGCAATGTGGTGACCTATTCTTGGTCTTTTGAATCAGGCGATCCCGCTTCCAGTGATGTGGCTGCTCCCGCGGTCACTTGGGACACCCCGGGCAGCTACGACGTCACGCTCACGGTGGGAGATGGAACGGGATCTACGTCCACATTCATGGATGTGATCACGGCGGGAGAAAACCTGCACCGTCTGGAAATTGACATCACGCCCGATGCCTTCCCACAGGAAACCTCCTTTGCTGTTGTAAATGCCAACGGTGACACCCTCCACGCTGGTGGTGTTGAAGGATTGGACGCCTGTGTCCCCAGCGAATGCTTGTCCGTTTGGTTGATGGACAGCGGTGCCGATGGGTTTTCGATAGGCGGAACCTACCAAATTCGCTTTGACGGCAACCTGCTCCGGGACGGGGAACACTTCGATGCTGCGCAATTGACCTTGGCTGGTTGCCCTGTGGGCAGCAGTTGCGACGACCCACTGTCTCTGGTATTGGATTCTGAATTGGAAGGCCCACAAGGCTTCGTCTCCCCCTTGGCAGACAGTTGGTATGTGTTTGAAGTGGACACCACTGGACAGTATCGGTTTGCGACCTGTGGCGTGACCGGATGCGACACCCGCATCCACCTTTATGACTACTGTGATATGGCCATTTTTGAAACGTCCTCAGAGGCCTTCATCACGATGTCCGATGATGACTGTGACCTACAGAGCATTGTCACCCCTATCCTGATCGCCGGAGAGACAATTTACATGCGGCTGGAAGGAGATGGAAGTTGCAATGGAGGCAATGGAGGCGTTCCCTTCGAGGCCGAATTTCTTGGCGGCATTCCGGGCTGTATGAACATCGAGGCCTGCAACTATCTGCCCATTGCCACCTCTCCCGATACTTGCTACTTGGTCGGCGATCCAGAATGCCCCAACATCGGCCCCGACCTCATCATCAATGGCCCGAGAGCATACAGCACCTTGGAATTGACCACGGAGACCAACTCCGATGCCTGCATGATCGCAGAGGGCTGTATCCAAGGCTATGGCACACGAGAAATCGTGCGCTTCGACACTGAAATAGCCAACATCGGAACCGAAGATTACTTCATCGGTGCTCCTTCCGCTCAGCCGGATCAATTCGAATGGGACGCTTGTCACAACCACTACCATTATGAAGGTTACGCGGACTATGCCCTGTACTCGGGCGGTGCGCCTCTGCCAACGGTCGGCTTCAAAAACGGTTTTTGCATCCTCGACCTGGGAAGCTGCAACTACGGAGGAGGTCCCCAGAAGTACACCTGCTCCAACATGGGCATTACTGCGGGATGTCAAGACATCTACTCCAGGTATTTGGACTGCCAGTGGATTGACATCACCGACTTGGACCCGGGGGACTACACCCTTGTGATCCGCGTGAATTGGGATTACAGCCCCGATGCCAACGGCAGCTACGAGCTCAATTATGCCAACAATGCCGTAGCGGTGTGCTTCTCCTTTGACCGCGATGCCGAAGGCAACGCCGTCAACTTCCAGAAATATGAAGACTGTGATGCTCCATTGGACTGCTTGGGCCACCCTTTTGGCACCGAAGAACCGGACTGCTCTGGCAACTGTCCTGGTTTCTTGGTCAAGGGAGACCTCGATCAAGATGGTGAAGTCGATGCCGACGACCCCCTGATGTATGCAGACTTGCTGGCAGACGGCGTAGAAACCTCGGCGCCTTGTGTAGACCTCAACAGCGATGGCACCCTGAGCATCACAGACGTGGCCTTGGCCGCCGATTGTGCCCACCTGGGTCACAACCACCTCGGCGCCAACGGTGTCGAAGACCATTGCGATTGGAACAGCAGCCTGCTGGTCCCCGATGAGGAGGTCGTCTTCTCTTTGGTATACCCCCACGAAGACTCCAGCTTCGTGGATGTCTATCTGCACAATCCTCAAACTTGGCTCAGTGGCTGGTCCATTCAACTCGACGGTGCCACTTTCACGTCGATGGAGCCCCTGTTTGACACCACAGGATATGCCCACTTCTTCCACATGAATGCCTCGGGCATGGCCTTTGGAGTGGCACTTGAAGACAGCCTCATTCACAAAAGCACCCTCCCCCAACCCTTGGTTCGATTGGGCTTTTCAGACGCAACGGGAAACATCTGTTTGTTGGATGCCGCCGAAGTCACCAATGAGGACCGGCACAACGTAGCCGCCAACGCCACGGGTTGTGTCACTCCCGGCTCTTTCTGCCTTGGAGATGTCAACGACAACGGAGTCAGAGATGTAGGTGACCTGCTGGATGCGCTCGGCGTCTTTGGGTGCCTCGAAGAATGCGGCCCCGCCGATGTGAACAATGACGGCATCGTAGGAGTCAACGACTTGCTCATCATGCTCGGCCTGTTTGGCGACCCTTGCGAATAATCCTTGACTGGTTTTGCCAATCTCGGCGTGACCTGATGGTGCGGGCTTAAGTTTGCATTGCTCCATTGAAACGCGCATGGAATCCACTAAGCCTCAAGACGCCTCCTCTCCTGCTGCAACCCAGTCCGGTCACCCTATTCGGATTGTTACCGCAGCATCTCTTTTTGATGGCCACGATGCCGCCATTAATATCATGCGCCGCATCCTGCAACGGTCCGGCTGCGAAATCATCCACCTCGGTCACGACCGCTCCGTCGACGAAGTCGTCAATTGCGCCATTGAAGAGGATGTCCAAGCCATTGCCATGACGTCCTACCAGGGCGGACACATGGAGTACTTCAAATACATGAAGGACCTCCTGGATGAACGCGGCGCTGGACACATCCGGATTTTTGGTGGTGGCGGAGGCACCATCCTGCCCGAAGAAATCAAAGAACTCCACGCATACGGCATCGAGCGGATTTACCATCCCGACGATGGCCGTGAAATGGGGCTTCAGGGCATGATTGATGACCTGATTCGGCGGTGTGATTTCCCCGTTGTAGGGGAGCCTGCCGGAGAAGCAGACCGACTCTCGGAGAAGCGACCCGGGGACTTGGCCCGGCTCATCACCGCTGCTGAAGTTGGGTCGGCACAATACGCCGGCATCATCGACGGCATTCGCGGGGGTGCTGCACAATCCAAAGTCCCGGTTTTGGGGATCACCGGCACCGGCGGCGCCGGAAAAAGCTCCATGGTCGATGAACTGGTCCGCCGGTTTTTACTCGACTTTTCGGACAAACGCATGGCCATCGTCTCGGTGGACCCTTCCAAACGCAAAACCGGTGGCGCCCTGCTGGGCGATCGAATCCGCATGAATGCCATCGCATCTGGCCGCGTTTACATGCGGTCATTGGCCACACGCCAGTCCAACCTCGCTTTGAGCAGGCATGTCGGCGATGCTTTGGGCATTCTCAAAGTGGCGGGATTCGACCTCATCGTTTTAGAGACTTCAGGCATCGGCCAGAGCGATACTGAAATCATGGACCACAGCGATGTGGCCTTGTATGTCATGACACCCGAGTTCGGGGCAGCGACCCAACTCGAGAAAATCGACATGCTCGACTTCGCCGATGTCGTGGCCATCAACAAGTTTGACAAGCGCGGTGGGGCGGATGCCTTGCGCGATGTGCGCAAACAATACAAGCGCAACCACGAATTGTGGGACGCCGAGGACGACAGCCTGCCCATTTTCGGTTCCATTGCCTCGCAATTCAACGATCCTGGCACCCACCGCCTTTACAGGACGTTGATGAACACCCTTGCTGAGCAGACCGGATCCGACCTGAAGAGCACCTTTGGTTCAGACGCCGGCGACAGCGAAAAAGTCCATGTCATCCCGCCCAAGCGAACGCGCTACCTCAGCGAAATCGCCGATGCGGTGCGCGGCTACAACGATTGGGCCGAAGCACAATCCGCTGTGGCGGGCCGATTGCAGGCCGTCAATCGCGCTGCAGAAGAAGTGCAAGACGCGCCCGAAGCCCTCAAAGCCTTAGAGGAAAAGTCTGCCGCGTTGACGCGAGAATTGGACCCCAAGAACCTCCATTGGCTCGAATCCTGGGCCGCTGAAGCCAACCGGTACCAGCAGGACGAATACGTCTTTGAAGTTCGGGGGCGCGAAATCCGCATCCCCACCACCACCCAAAGCCTGAGTCACCAGCCCATTCCCAAGGTGAGTGTCCCCAGGCTTCAAGGCTGGCAGGACCTGCTGCGCTGGGGATTGCAAGAGAATGTTCCCGGGTCCTTCCCTTTCACAGCGGGCATCTACCCCTTCAAACGCGAAGGGGAAGACCCCACGCGGATGTTTGCGGGTGAAGGTGGACCAGAGCGCACCAACCGTCGCTTTCACTATGTGAGTTCTGACATGCCTGCCAAAAGGCTGTCCACTGCTTTTGATTCGGTCACCCTCTATGGCCGGGACCCTGACCTGCGTCCGGACATCCACGGCAAAGTCGGCAACTCTGGGGTCAGCGTTTCGTGCCTCGACGACGCCAAAAGGCTGTACAGCGGATTTGACCTCTGTGACCCCTCCACCAGCGTGTCCATGACCATCAATGGTCCCGCCCCCATGGTGCTGGCCTTCTTTCTGAATGCCGCGATAGACCAGCGCTGTGAGAAGTACATCCGTGAGCACCAATTGGAAGCTGACGTTGAGAAAGTGCTCACAGCACGGTGGGACGGTCAGGGATTGTCGCGCCCTGTGTATCGGGGTGACTTGCCCGAGGGCAATGACGGACTGGGCCTCATGCTGCTCGGTTGTACAGGCGACGAGGTGCTGGACGGCGAAACTTACGCGAAACTGGCTGCCGAGGCCCTTTCTCAGGTCAGAGGAACGGTTCAAGCCGACATCCTCAAAGAAGATCAAGCACAGAATACCTGCATCTTTTCCACTGAATTTGCCCTTCGGTTGATGGGCGATGTTCAGGCCTATTTCATCGACCACAGGGTCCGGAACTTTTATTCGGTTTCCATCAGTGGCTACCACATTGCAGAGGCCGGAGCCAACCCTATCACACAATTGGCCTTTACCCTGGCCAACGGCTTCACCTATGTGGAGTATTACTTGAGCCGGGGCATGGACATCAATGCCTTTGGACCCAACCTGAGTTTCTTCTTTAGCAATGGCATTGACCCGGAATACGCCGTCATTGGACGTGTTGCCCGTCGAATTTGGGCCAAAGCGCTGGACCGCAAATATGGCGCGGATGAGCGGGCTCAGAAGTTGAAATACCACATCCAGACCAGCGGCCGTTCGTTGCATGCTCAGGAAATTGACTTCAACGACATCCGCACCACGCTTCAGGCTTTGTATGCCATCTATGACAATTGCAACTCCCTGCATACAAATGCCTTTGACGAAGCCATCACCACGCCTACAGAAGGCAGTGTGCGCCGGGCCATTGCCATCCAGCTCATCATCAACCGAGAGCTGGGCCTCGCCAAAAATGAAAACCCGCTGCAAGGCTCCTTCATCATCGAGGAACTGACAGATCTCGTAGAAGAAGCAGTGATGGTGGAATTTGACCGGTTGACCGAACGCGGAGGTGTTTTAGGCGCCATGGAAACCATGTACCAGCGCAGCCGAATACAAGAGGAGTCGTTGCATTACGAGACCTTGAAGCACACCGGGGAATACCCCATCATCGGCGTCAACACCTTTCTATCCAAAGAAGGCTCTCCCACCTTGGTTCCCGGCGAGGTCATCCGTGCCACCCAAGATGAGAAGCAATCGCAAATCGATGGCTTGGCCTCCTTGCATGGGGCTTTTGGCGGCACGTCAGACGCGGCCATCGGCAAGGTCAAGGAAACCGCTGTGGCCCACGGAAACCTGTTCGTGGAATTGATGGAAGCGGTGAAGTGTGCTTCTCTGGGACAACTCACAGACGCCCTGTTTGAGGTCGGTGGTGCCTACCGCCGCAACATGTAATCCGTGGTCGTTCACCTCTGGTCAGGTCCCCGCTCCATGAGCACAGCGCTCATGTACAGCTTTGCCCAAAGGGAGCACACCCGCGTGCTGGACGAGCCCTTGTATGGACACTTCTTGGTGCGAACCGGTGCGCAACGCCCCGACCGCGAGGCCACGCTGGCAACTTGGCCAACCGATGCAAATACCGCCTTGAAATCCATGGAGCCTACAGCTGAAGAAGATGCCGGAGGGCGGCTGTTGTTCTGCAAGCATATGGCCAACCACTTTGAGGGGTTGCCTTGGTCTGCCTTTGAGGGCCACCGGCATGTTCTTCTGTTTCGAAATCCAGCAGCGGTGATGTCCTCATACCGTGCTCACATCGAACGGCCTTCCATGCACGACGTAGGCTATGCGCTGCAGTGCAGCCTATTGGAACGGCTCACCGGGGCAGGCAATCCCCCCACCGTTGTCTGCAGCGACCGCCTCCAAGCGGCTCCCGAAAAGGTCCTTCGCCAGCTTTGCGGCGCCTTGGGCTTGGAATGGTCCCCTGCCATGATGAAATGGTCCCCAGGCCCAAGGCCAGAAGATGGACCCTGGGCCCCGTGGTGGTACCGCGGTGTGCACGCCTCCTCTGGATGGGAGGTGCGTCCACCCATCGCCTGCGACGTTCCTGATGAATTGACCGACCTTCATCACCAATGCAAGGGCCATTACGACACCTTGCTTCAACACTCGATTTGATGGCCAAATTCAACCAACCCGATTCCCGCAACGAAGGCACCCAATGCTGGGTAGATGGACTTGTGCGGCGGAAAGATGCCAAGGTCCATGTGCTCGACAGTGTGGTACAAGGCGGCGATGCCGTGTGGGAAGGCCTCCGCATCACCCAAGGCAAGGCCATCCAACTGGAAGAACACCTCGACCGGCTGCTCGACTCTGCCCACGCCCTAGCCTTTGCGGACATTCCTGCACGCCATGAGGTCCGTGAAGCGATTTTCAAAACCCTCGAAGCCAACGGCATGCGGGACGGGGTGCATTGCCGCATAACCCTTTCTCGAGGACGCAAGTCCACCAGCGGAATGGACCCACGGCTCAATGTGCATGGCCCTACGCTCATTGTGGTGCCCGAATACAAAGGCATGGTTTACGGAGACGAAGGCATCCGGTTGGTCACGAGCGCCATCCGTCGGAACAGCCCCCAATTTCTAGACAGCCATATCCACCACAACAACCTACTCAACAACATCTTGGCCAAAATCGAGGCCAATGTGGCCGGCATGGATGACGCCGTGATGCTTGATGACCGAGGATTCCTTGCGGAAACCAACGCCACGAATCTGTTTTTGGTGCGGAGCGGTGAATTGCTCACCCCTTTTGCCCATGCCTGTCTGCCTGGATTGACCCGGAAATTTGTCATGGATACGGCCAGTGACGCTGGAATCAAAGTGCGAGAAGCCGATTTGACACTGACGGAATTGTACACTGCAGACGAAGCTTTTACCACCGGAACAATGGGCGCTCTGGCCCACATTGTTGAGGCCGATGGCCGGCGGATTTCTTCCGGCCTCAAGGGCCCTTTGACCTTGCAACTCCAAAATCGCTACTCCGGGCACATTTTGGATACGGCCGTGCCGCTGCCATTTTGACCCCATTATTGTCCACACTCCCTGAACGTTCATTCACGCCTATGAATTCTCTTCTTCGCAACATCCTGGCTGGCGTCGCCGGAGCCATTGTCAGCATGCCAGCCAACATGCTTTTGCTCGGTCCTTTGGGCCGATTGACAGGTGCGCCTGTAGCCCCCCTTTATGACCCCCTCAGACCAGAAGCCTCGGAGGCGGTCTGGCGTGCTTATTTCGACAGCCTCGACGCTGTTCACATGGTGGGCCCATTGCTGGCCCATTGGAATGGCGCCTTCTGTGGCGCCTTCCTGGCTGGGCTGATGGCCGCACACAGGGGCATGCTCATTCCGCTGATTGTAGCTGGATTTGTGATGTTGGGCGGCATTGCCAATGCATTTGTTTTGCCAGGTCAGCCCCCTGCGTTTCTGGTGCTTGACATTTTGGGGTACCTGCCTGTCGGATGGCTGGGTTGGAAATTGGCGCTCGGCCTTCGTCCGAAGGCTTGAGATACCCCAAGGCCAAGTTTTCTCGACCGACCTTCGCCCCCATGTCAAGGGGGTTGGTCTTTATGTTGCAGTCGGTGGTGCTTTACACCTCCGCCAATCTTCTGGTGAAGGCATTGGCCATTCTGCCAACACCCCAGCTGGTTTTTCTTCGGAGTGCCATCAGTTTGTTTTTCTGCGCCTTATGGATCTGGCGCAAGGGAGACCCGCTCTTGGGACACAACAGGAAGTGGCTTGTTTTGCGCGGTGTATCGGGCATGGTGGCCTTGACGCTGTTTTTCCATACCATCCGACACATTCCACTGGCAAGCGCCACGGTCATTCAATACCTCTCCCCCATTTTCACGGTTCTGCTGGCCATTTTGTTTGACGGGCAGCGCATCCGGCCGCACCGGTGGCTGTACTTCGCTGCGGCATTCGGCGGCGTCCTCGTAGTCAAAGGGTTCGATCCCCGTGTATCATGGCTCTACCTCGGTATGGGAATGGGCAGTGCCTTGCTGGCTGCTGTGGCTTATTTGGCCACCATCAAATGCAGGGCGACCGACAGCCCTGTCGGGATCGTCGCTTATTTCCACCTGATTGCTACCCCCGTAATGGGGTCTTGGAGCGCGGCAGTGTGGCACCCCATGACCGGCACCCAGTGGTGCATGGCCGTGGGAATCGGCGTGCTGTCCCTTTTGGCACAGGTCGCGATGACCAAAGCCTTGCACCTGGAGGACGCCGCGCGGGTGATGCCTTTCAAATACTTCGGCGCCATCCTCGCGTTGGGAATGGCGTGGCTTGTTTTTGACGAGAAAATCACAGGCTGGGCCCTAGCGGGTATTGGCATTGTATTGGCAGCCGTCACCGCCAACGCCATCGCAGGAAAAAGAAAAATCAGCGCACTGTGACCCTGCGCGTATGCAGAAGGTCACCACCGCGTGTGGACTGAACCACTTGAATCAAGTAGCTGCCTGCAGCGCGGCCATCGGTGCCCAAAACGCAGCGTTCAGCGCCTGCCCAGCGTGTGCGCTCCAAAATGCGCCCAGTCAAGTCCATCCAGCGGACTTCAGCCCCGGAGAGTGAGCCGCCAGCAAAATTGAGCACCAGCGCCTCTCCCGCTTGGACGGGATTGGGATTGACCTGCAACACAGACCCCGCGAGCACGCCTCCGAGTCCATTGACCGTTGCGCAAGGGTCTACCAGATATGGCACAGTGTTTTGGTACATGTCGTTGACCACCTCTGTGATGCTGTTGATGCAAAGTTCAGTGCTTGGTGCCTGCGTCCAATACACCCTGCACAATGGAGACCATTCGTAGTGCTTGGGCATGGAGGTATTGTCGTAGCTCAGGCCGATGATGGTGCCTCCTCCCAGCGCAAATTCAGGCTGAATCATGTACTCCAATGGATCGACCAGACTGACCACCTGTTGGATTCCACAGCTCACATCAAACTGATACCCGAGGATGCGGTTGTGTGGATTCAAAACGTGCACATCGAAGAAGCCCTGTTCCCAATTCACCTCGCCGAGGGTAAACCAAACGCTGTCGAAAGGATTGATCACATGGGGTGCAGGGAATTGACACTTGTCGTGGAATCCTGCGCTGTCCGGGTGACTGTGCGCCACATCCCAATGCTGACACCGCGCCATCAAGGCGGCATCTGACACCGTCAATTCTCCGTCTTGGTCGAGGTCATTGCAAGGCTGTGCCGCAATGTCATCGCCCAAGATGCCGTCTACATAAGCTTCAGCATCGGTCAAGTCTTGGTCAGCGTCAGCATCGAGGTCGCCCATCAAAGCCGTCCCTCCGCACTCGCCCGTGCAGTCCATTTGGGCCGTGCCGTATGCGTCTCCGTTGCAGTCGACCAGTTGACTGCAATCGTCCCAAAGGTCCACCGCCAACTCCCCAGAAGACCGGTCCATGTTGATGCAGACCACCCCCCAGTTGTTTTCATAGCTGTTCTCCTGGCGCCCCAAAGCATCCGGGCTGTAGTCCCAATTCACCCTTACAACCAGGTGGTAAATGCCGTCTGGAATGCCGGTCACGTCGATCCACTGGCAGGAGAGTCCCGCTCCATAAATGTCGCCGCAGTGTGCCGAAATGCCCATGTTGCTGCACCCGTATTGAAAGGTGCCTCCATCGCTGCACTCGAGGTCCATGACACAGAAGCCGTTTTTGAATCCAATCGGCAGCATTTGACCGTCCATGGTAAAGAGGTCATATTTCGCATAGCCTTTGTAGTGCCAGTGGTTGTGGCAATCGCCCCACTCGAATTGCTGTGTGGAGTCTGATTCTGCCGTGGTTCCGATGTAGTAATCGATGTCTCCAATGTTCTTGATGTGCGTGGTAAACCGGACCAACTCCCGTTGTCCATAACCATTCAAGCAACCTTCCACGATGTAGCAGTTGTCCTCGTCCACCATCATGGTCTCGGCCTGAAGGCTGTTTTCGATGGCACCCTCAACCACCATGAGGTCAGGCCCTGTGCACAAAGGGTCTCCAGGGTAAATGCAACTCCCATTGTCGATTTCGGCTGCGGGATTGTAGTTGCAGGCAGACTCATCTGTGCAGCCTGCTGCGGGGCCACCATAGGCCAGCGTCCAATCAAACCCACAGTCCCCAGATAGGTTGGCGAAGCGGACCCAGTAAGTCACGCCCTCTTCCAACAGAACATAAAGCTGAGCGCTCTCTTCGTTGTCCTCACAGCTGCCCTGGTTGTCGTCATAGTAAATCGACCCCTCGTTGGTGTCGTCGAAGTTGTTCATGTTGCAGTAGTCGTAGATCCACAGCCGTGTATCGCAACCTGAGCCACAACTGGAGAGCGCATACATGCCGTTCTCCTCAGGGGTAAAAGTCCACCACTGGAGGTTCTGAGAAGCCTCCATCGTCAACGGCTCGTCTCCGAGGACCAACTCAATGGCCTCGGTGCAGGTCCAACCAGGTGGACAATCGATGGCATGAAATTGGCCAAAGCCATAGTTTCCGCTCCCTTCCACCAGCAAAGCTTCGTCCAACCAGACTTGGTAGTAGGCGTCGCCCACCAAACCGTCACCATAGGTGTCGTTCATGGTGAACACCATACAGCCCTCCCATTCTGATGCCTGTAGACAAAATGTGTACAGGGTGTCATCGGCATTCTGCACATCTTCCTCCAACAGGATGTCGCCACTGCCATTGGACAGGGTCCAGCTCATCTCACCGGGCCAAGAATCGGGCGCTATGACCACCGAAAAAGAGAACTGACCCTCATCACAAGGTTCCTGGCCAAAGCCGAGAACAGGGGCCATTGCATAAAGCAGACAAAGGAAGCAGGCGCGAATGATCATGCAGTCAATTTAGCTCAAGAACTCCGCGTGCTGGGCGCTGGTTGCATTCCGCCTCCTCTTCCATTCAGAACATGCCGAGGTGACCTATTTTTGCGACAGCAAACGACGCATCATCATGTCCCACGATCACCACGACCACTCAGAAGCCGAACAGAACGAAATTGGAGGCCCCGTTGTTTTGGCCGTCTTTCTATTCGCCATCGTGATCACCGTCCTGTATTTCTTGAGCTGATCAAGCCGGAAGGGATCATTCCCCTCCTGACTCCATCTTTTGACGGCGTTCCTGCATGCGTTCCATGGAGCGCTTGCGGAAATTGTCTTTGACTTCTTCTTCGCTCTGGCGGTAGCCCCTGCCTATTCCCGTGCCCGTTCCAAAGGGACGCCAATTGGGGCTCAAGTTGTCCGGGTCTCGTTCGGTCAAGGTCATCTCCTGCACCAGGTGCGTGGCTCCGGCATATACATCGGTCACCCAAAGCACATAACGGATGTCCACCATGATGTTGCGACAGCGGTCTGCATCGAAGCGCACATCGCTCATGGTGCTCTCCCAAGTGCGGTCAAAATTCAAACCCACGAGGTCTCCTGTTCCATTGATGGCCGGAGACCCGGAGTTGCCTCCCGTGGTGTGGTTTGAACCCAAAAAGCACACCCGTAGGTTCCCTTCCGAATCGGCATAGGGCCCATATTCTTGGGCTTTCAATTTGGACACCAACCCTTCGGGAAGGTCAAACTCGGCATCGCCGGGAACGTACTTATCGAGCACACCACGTGCGGTCGAAAATGGCTTGTAGCTCACCGCATCTCGGGGCTCGCTGCCCTCCATCAACCCATAGGTCAAGCGCAGTGTGCTGTTGGCATCTGGCCAGAAGGTGCTATCGGGATACACCTCACCCAACGCCCGCAGGTAGCGGCCCATGTCCACTTCCATAGCGGATTGAAGCCGTCCGTATTCACCCCGAACTTTGACCCAATAGCTGTCGCTGGTTTGCTGCGCCCACCCGATCAAAGGGTCCTTGGATTGTTTTTTCAGCGCCTTCCTGTCGCGGGCCTTGAGCAAGGCAATGAAGCGGTCGCCATCGTCCAAAATGCTGCCTTCGAAAAGGTCTTCAGCGATGGCATTGGCGTCCATGTCTTTGGAGAGCGACCAAGTGGCGGATGCAACGTCAGGGGCAAACCCTGGGGGCAAGGCCTTCATGTAAAGTGGAAAAACTGCGGCAAACACTTTGCGGTCCACCTCGGCCCTGTAGTCGGGATAAAAACCCGCTGCAGCGGCGAGCACCTCCTCTGCCCTGGCGTCAAACGCACTGTCCGAGACGGTTTTGTCGGCCGCCATGGTCATGACATCGCCCACTTCGGACGCCCACCTCAAGATTTCCGGACCGTAGTAAAACCACTCGATGAAGAGGGAACGGGCCTCCATGTAGGGCCTGAGGGCTTCAAAGTCCTTGGACAAGTCGCCTACAACTGTACCAAATTCGTCCAACCCTTGTGCACGGATCCGCTTGGCCACCTCAATCTGGGCACGGCGCTTTTCTGCCACGGCTCCGAAGTCGATGAGTCCTTCATTTTGACCGATCCATTTCTTCCAAGCATTGGCAATTCGGCTCTGTTTGGCGGCGTAGGCGATGCGGGTGCCGTCGTCTGCGCGCATGGCTGTATTGATGACGTCTAAGCTCGCCGTGCGCATGGCAATCCTTGTGGGATTCAACGTGTTGATCAAGTGGTCCACTTGAACCGCCGGGATGTAACGTTCCGTGCGTCCAGGAAAACCAAAAATCATGGTGAAATCGCCTTCTTCAATCCCATGCATGGATACCGGCAAATGGTGGGCAGGATCCAAAGGAATGTTGTCTTCACTGGGCTCCGCTGGCGCTCCATCTGGGCCGCTGTAAATCCGAAAAAGCGAAAAATCTCCGGTGTGACGGGGCCACACCCAATTGTCGGTATCTCCGCCAAACTTGCCGATGGAGCTCGGCGGCGCCCCTACAAGACGGACATCTTTAAAGGTCCGCGTCACGATGATAAACTGCTGGTTTCCGTAGAGAAAATCCCGCACCACCGCATCGTAATCCGTGCCCTCAGTGGCCTCCGCCACCAGCGTTTCGCGCAGGGCTTTTTCGGCCTCCTCGCCCTCTTCACTGGCCGCCTGCAACACATCCGTGACGTCCTCGATGCGTACAATGAACATGGCCGTCAGCCCGGGATTGGTGAGCTCTTCCTCCTTTGACATGGCCCAAAAGCCATCCTTGAGGATGTCCCGCTCCAAGCTGCTGTGGGATTGAATCTGACCATAACCGCAATGGTGGTTGGTCAGAAGCAGGCCTTGGTCTGAAATCACGCTGGCCGTGCAGCCCCCACCGAATTGTACGATGGCGTCCTTGAGGGAGCTCCGGTTGATGGAATAAATGTCCTCAGCGGTCAACTTGAGCCCCAACCCTTGCATGTCCCCTTCAACGGCCTTGAGCAAGGCCGGAATCCACATGCCCTCAGTGGCTTGGGCCGAAAAGCTGAGGGCCAAAGCCAAAGCCATCACAGTCCCTTTGTGCCACACACGTGCGGCCTTCTTCCAAATTGCAATCATGGGGGCAAATTAATGCCCGGTGCTCAGCCCGTGACACACCCGGTGAAGCAACCTTTCAATTCCAATCCTCCAAGGACTTTAGAACCTGCGCTAAATCGTCATCGCCAAAGTCGAGGTGGGTAACCCATCTGACTTTATCCGGGCCAAAGGCAGAACACAAAACACCCGCCGTTCGCTGGGCCTCTACAAGCTCTGATGCAGGTCTGCCCCCCGTCAATTGCGCGATCACAATGTTGGTTTCTACAGGCGCCACTTTCAATACAGCAGGGTGCTCCGACAACAACGCTCCAATGCGAGAAGCCCGCTCATGGTCGTCCTGCAATCGGTCAAAATGATGTTCAATGGCATGCAATCCAGCAGCAGCAAGTATGCCAACCTGTCGCATGCCCCCGCCCATCACCTTTCGGGTCCGGTGGGCTTCTTCAATGAAGTCACGCGACCCCAGCAACACTGAACCCGCAGGTGTCCCAAGCCCCTTGGACAGGCACAACGAGATGCTGTCAAACAGGGTGCCGTACCGCTTCCAATCTTCACCTGTTTTACGCAGCGCATTCCAAGCACGGGCCCCATCGAGATGAAAGGGCAATCCTGCTGCACGGCTCGCAGCGCTGCCTTCGGCGAGCATGGCCAAAGACTGGACTGCACCGCCTCCCTTGTTGACCGTGTCCTCCACACATACGAGGCTGGTTCTGGCAAAATGACTGTCTGCCGGGTTGATCTCCGCTTGGATCACCGACGCGGGCATGGCGCCATGGGGCTCATCTACAAGCCTGACACTCGCTCCAGAATTCCGAGCGATACCGCCGCCTTCATAGTTGTAGACGTGGCTCAATCGGTGACACAGCACCTCATCTCCTGGCGAGACATGCACGTTGATGGCAATCTGATTGGCCATGGTGCCCGAAGGACAAAACAGACCTGCCTCATGTCCGAACTGTCCGGCCAATTCTTCCTGCAGACGGTTCACCGTGGGATCTTCTGCGTACACGTCATCACCCGTAGGGGCCGACATCATCGCCTTCAACATGGCTTCTGTAGGTCTGGTGACCGTATCGCTCCTCAAATCAATCATAAGGTCTTGTGCTGCTGCTGTGGTCTCAATGGAGTTGGAGGCGAACGGACACTTCCGTGCCAGAGGCATGCCAGAGGTACTGTCCAGCGGGCAATCCCGCCGAAGGCACCATGACCTTGACTGTTGCAGCCCCTGCTGGTTCCAGGCCGCTCTTGACCTTTCTGCCGGCTGCGTCCCTCAATTCCCATGCTCCTTTCCATGCTTTTTCTGGCGTGTCCCATGCGATGGTCCAAGACGCTCCACCAGACAGTGGATTGGGGAATACCCGCAGATCGCTTGATGCGGATTCCACCTCACCCACACTGCTGGTGCACTCAAATACCGTGATGAAGATGGCATCGGCGTGTCCACACCCAAATGCATTCGAAGCCTGCACGGTAAAAGGATAAGTTCCGGGCCCCAAATCGGCCCCGTTCACGATCACAAACTGATCTGAACTGCCATTGCTCCAGAGGTACTCCAGACCGGGTGGCGCTGAAAGGACCAGTTGCTCGTCGTCACAAATGGTGGTGTCTGGACCAAGGCTAAATGTGAGCGCATCATCAGGTGCTTCCAAAACAAAGTTCAGTTCTTGGGTGCACCCGTTGTCGTCCTCCATGTTGACTTGGTAAGCGCCTTCTGCCAGTTCTGCGATGGATTCACCAGAGCCCAATTCCCCCAATTCTCCGAACCAAGTGATGCTGTAAGGCGCCGTGCCCCCTTCCACAGCAATGTTTGCGCTGCCATTGGACAATTCTGGACAGTCTGGCTGCACCACATCCAAGTCGATGGAGATGGGATCAGGCTGTGTCAATGTGACCGAATGCGTCAGAGCGGTTCCACAACTTGACACGATGACGGCGGAATAGGTTCCCGCGGCAAGCCCTGAAATCTGCTGCCCTTCGCCTGAGTATCCATTCGGACCAATCCAAGCTGCAGTAAAATCAGCCCCCATCCCCAATGGGTTCAAAATGACCGTCCCGTTGGGGAGCTCTTCCTTGCCCAATGGACAGGACAAGCCCGCACTAGAACTGGTGATGTCCTCGACTTGATTGTCGGTCTCAATGGTGATGCCGACCGTTCCTCTGTCGTCAAGCCATCCATCGACCTGAATGAGGTATGTAGCTCCACTGTCCAAACACCCTGTAGCCATGGTGCTGGCATAGCCATTGCCACTCCCACAACCACCTTGCATGTCGTCATTGGCACTGACCAAGGTGTAGGTATCAAAGTCGCCGCAATCCTCCGCTCTCCACAAGGCCAGCTGTGTGTCAAAGTCTGTGGTGTCATTGCAAGCTGAAATCCGGCAGTTTCCTGAAGTGGCCTCAAACGAAAGCCAAACCGAACCTGTCACCGCCGCTTCGCACCATCCCCCGTTGATTTGACAGGAGTAGATTCCTTCAAAATTGGGCGCTCCCGGTTCTCCGAAACCCGCAGTGCAGCTGTCGTTGGACAAGACCACCACTGGACCATCCACTGCAATGGGTTCCGCACCACAAGGTGAATCGTAGGCAGGCCCCGTCATGCTGAAAGGATCAAAACTCCAAACATTACCATTGCCGGTCCCCGCAAAGCTGTGGTTGAGCACATCCCCTGCGAACACCTCAAAAAATGTACCTCCGTCCCCATAGCTGTCCACATAATGCAGGGTCAGCAATTCACCGGGAGTGCCACACAAGGTGTCGAGGATAAAGGTCGAATTCGATGCGTAATTGCCCACGGGAGCCCCGGGAATGCCGTCCCCATCACATCCCACATCAACTGCGTTGCCTCCCCAATACAGGATGCTGTCTCCACAAAGTGCGCCTTCGGGGCCCAATTCCCAGTACAATTCATAACCCCACGCATCCGTGTGAACGCGCATTTCGAAAGGACTTTGACCATTGGGGCAACCTTGCGAGAGCCCACATAAAGGAGCGATGATGGCAAAGGCGCCCAACAATTTGTGAATGGCTGTCGATTTCATGGGGGCAAAATAAGACACACGGCACATGGCATTCCTTAGATTTGCGGCCCCATGCGCATTTTGTTGTCCCCTGCAAAGACTTTTAGGAATGGAGACATTTCGGTGGATGCCGGAGCGAGCCAACCCCTTTTTGCAGGCCATGCATCGGAACTCATGTCCGCCCTGTCTCTTGAGTCAGAGCGCAAACTCATGTCCACCATGGACATCAGTCCTGACCTGGCCCTTGAGACTTCCAAAAGGCACAGCAAGTGGGGAGGCCCCTTCCACCCCGGCAATGCCCGAACGGCAGTGCATGCCTTTCACGGAGAAGTCTTCAGGGCTCTTGGAGCCGAACGTTGGAATGCCAGTGACCTCAACCATGCGCAAGACCGTCTTCGCATTATTTCTGGCTTGTATGGCTTGCTGCGCCCCTTGGACCTCATCCAAGAGTACCGGCTTGAAATGGGTGGAAAATGGGCGCCGAAAGGCCATCAAAACCTCTATGATTACTGGGGAACATCCTTGGCCGAGAGCCTAGACCAGGAGAATGGAGTGGATGAAATCGTCAATTTGGCCAGCCAGGAATATTTCAAGGCCATTGATCAACCGTCGCTTTCAGACAGGTTCATCCATGTTCAGTTCAAAGAAGAGCGCAACGGCGCCTACAAGATGATCGGGACCTACGCCAAAACAGCCCGCGGAAGGATGGCCAAATATTTGTTGCAACAGAAGATTGATACGCGCGCTGGAGTTCAAGGATTCGCCGAAGACGGCTATGCGTTCAACCCCGCGCTCAGTGGCAGCAACACTTTCATTTTCACACGAAACAACAATTCAACCTCATGAAATTTAATCCGATTCACACGATGGCCCTCGCGGCCAGTTTGGTCTTGGCCCCTGTGGCTTGGACAGGCTGTGCCGTCAACGGTCAGAATACCCCAACCCCCAACATGGAAAACAACAACGACTCATTGAGCTATGCACTGGGTGTGCTCTTTGCCACCAACGTCCAAGGTCAAGGCATCACGGACTTTGTGCCCGCACAAATTGCACAGGCTTTCTCAGACGTTCAGGCTGGCAATGCAGTCATGACACCGGAGCAGGCCAATGAGCTTGTGCGCAGCACTATGCAAGCCAAAGAAGCCAAAGCTGGAGATGCAAACCTCGAAGCTGGATTGGCATTCTTGGCAGAGAACAAGGGAAAGGACGGCGTTGTCGTCACAGACTCTGGCCTCCAATACCGTGTAGACCGCGAAGGTGATGGTCCAAGCCCAAGCGCAACCGACAAGGTCACTGTTCACTACCACGGCACTTTGATCGACGGCACTACGTTTGACAGCAGTTATGACCGCGGTCAGCCTGCCACTTTCGGCTTGAATCAAGTGATTACAGGTTGGACAGAAGGACTCCAGACCATGAAGAAAGGAGGACAAACGACCTTTTACATCCCATCTGAGTTGGCTTACGGTTCTCGGGCCACAGGCGACGTGATCGGTGCCAACTCCACTTTGGTCTTTAAGGTGGAGCTGCTTGAAGTCGAGAAAGCAGACTGATTTTTCTGAAGATTTATTTCCAAAAGGCGGAATCCCTGTTCAACAGGGGTTCCGCCTTTTTTATTTGAGCATTAAACCGTCATTATACAACAGTGGCATCTCGCATGTAACTGTTTGAAAAACAACGACAAGACAGATTTCACAATCAAAATGAAACCTAACCTTGTATACCGGAGTACGGAAGAAAAGAACCTCCCTCCATCATGCGTTTCTACTTTCCTTTTCTTTTCATTGCACTCTTGGCCAACACATCGGCGGCCCAGGGTGACCGCTGTCAATCCGATGAGCTGCAAGCAGCCCTCATGGAAGACAGCACCTATGCCCGCAGTTATTTCGCTTTCGAAGCGGCCTTGGCCGAGATGTCCAGCAGCGCCATGCGTTCGAGCAGCACCCATGTGCTGCCTGTCGTGGTGCACATCATGCACGCTGGAGCCTCTCTAGGAACCGGATCTAACGTTTCTGACGCGCAAGTCAACAGTGCCATCGATGCCCTCAATGCGGATTTCCGCGGAGAATTCGGCGGCGCTGACATCGACATTGAATTTGCTTTGGCGGTGCGTGACCCAGACGGGAATCCAACTACAGGCATCTTACGTTCCGATGTTTCTGAGGTGATCCCCAGCTTCTCCAACACCGGCATGGTCACGACCAGCAACTTGGACCCCTCGGCAGAAATGAACGTAAAAAACCTGAGCCATTGGCCAGGGACTGAGTACATCAATGTGTGGGTGCTGCACAAGCTCAATGGCGGCACTTCTCCCCTTGGCTTTGCCTACTTGCCGCCAACTTCAGGGACCCATGATGGAATCGTGCTTCACCACAAAGTTTTTGGTGTCGGTGAAGAATACGATTTGCTCAACAACTTTGACCTCAACCGCACTTTGTCCCATGAGATGGGCCATTACTTGAGTTTGTTGCACACTTTCAGCAACACCAACGGTTGCTCGGACGAAAACAACTGCTCGTCCCAAGGAGATCGGGTGTGTGACACCCCTCCGACCACGGGCTCCATTGGCTGCTCTCCGATAAGCTGCCCTGCCACCATGGTGGAGAATTTTATGGACTATTCCAACGACGACTGCATGGATTCCTTCACGGAGGGACAGCGCACACGAATGCGGGATGCCTTGGTTCTCCATCGAAATTCACTTCTAAACAGCGACGGGACGGTTCCTGTCATGGCCACGGACATGGGCCTGTCTTCTATTCAGGGCATTGCATCCACAGGGTGCGCTTCTTCCATCGCTCCTGAAGTGTTGATTCAAAACCTTGGCTCGAATGCTCTGAATTCAGCGACTTTACACTTCTCTTTGGACGGTGGAACCGTCAATGATCAGGCGTGGAACGGCAACTTGGCGTCTGGCGCTTCCGAGTATGTCTCATTGCCGACATTGGCCGCCTCTAGCGGATCTCACGACTTGAATGTTTGGCTCAGTGCACCCGACGATGGTTATGCCTTGAATGACACCTTGAGCGTTTCTTTTGAGGTGCTCTCCGGGTCGTTCGTCAATATGGAGATCCAGTTGGATGTGCTGCCTTTCGGATTTGGCTGGAGCTTGGAGAACTCCGACGACGGCACTGTGGTGATGTCTGGTACGAATTATGACAATGGCACTTTTGCCGGGGACTTCATAGAGGAGAGCCAATGCGCCACAAATGGATGCTATGAATTGACCGTGACCGATTTGTTTGGAAACGGTTTGCACTATCCACCCGGTGGTTGGTACGCTTTGACCGATGACGAGGGGAACGTCTTGGGCTCGGGGTCAGGAAACTTTGGTTCTAGCCAATCCCATGCTTTCTGCATCGATGGCGAAGGGGTACCACCGTGTGAAGACCTCAACGCCAATGACATTTGTGACAGTGACGAAGATTTGATTGTCCCGGACGTTCCTGGCTGCACCGATGCGTCCAGTTGCAATTACAATGCCGCTGCCAACTTGGACGATGGCAGTTGCCTGTTCACGGATGCTTTGGGCGACTGTGGAGGAGACTGTCCCGGCGATGTAGATGGAGACAACGTTTGTGACAATGCAGAAATCCCAGGTTGTATCGACCCCGAGGCATGCAACTACAATGGCGCTGCTACCGACGATGCTGGAAACTGCACTTATCCCCCTGTCAATTTTGACTGCGAGGGAAATGTGACAGTGGCTGTTTTTGGCTGTCTGGATGTCACAAGCTGCACCTTTGATGCTACAGCCAATACGGACGACGGCAGCTGTGAATACCTCGATGCCCTTGGTGACTGCGGTGGAGCATGTCCTTCAGACAACGATGGTGACGGGGTGTGCGACAATGCCGAAATTCCAGGCTGCACAGACGCCAGCGCCTGCAACTACGATGACGGTGCTACAGAGGAAAATGGCAACTGCACATATGCTTCTGCTGGCTTTGATTGTGACGGCAACGTGACCGTAGCGGTCTACGGCTGCACGGATGCTGCTAGCTGCACCTTTGACGCCGGAGCCAACACCGATGACGGCAGCTGCGAATACCCCGACGCCTTGGGCGAATGCGGTGGCGAATGCCCCGGCGATGCCGATGGTGACGGGGTGTGTGACAACGCTGAAATCCCCGGCTGCACAGACGCCAGTGCCTGCAACTACGATGACGGTGCTACAGAGGAAAATGGCAACTGCAACTACCCACCGGCCAACTTTGACTGCGAGGGCAATCTGATCGTCGTGGTCTACGGCTGCACAGATGCTGCCAGCTGCACCTTTGACGCCGGGGCCAACACCGATGACGGCAGCTGCGAATATCTCGACGCCTTGGGCGAATGCGGTGGCGAATGCCCCGGTGATGCCGATGGCGACGGGGTGTGCGACAACGCTGAAATTCCGGGCTGCACAGACGGCAATGCCTGCAACTATGATGAGGACGCTACAGATGAGTCTGGCAACTGTGAGTATGCGACCGAAGGCTATGACTGTGATGGCAACCTCCTCAATGTGGTCGAAGGCTGCACGGATGAAGCGAGTTGTACTTATGACGTGACAGCCAACACCGACGACGGCAGTTGTGAGTACCTCGATGCACTCGGGGAATGTGGCGGCGATTGTGAAGCCGACACCGATGGGGACGGCATATGCGACACTGCGGAAATATTGGGCTGTACGGACCCATTGGGCTGCAATTATGATTCAGAGGCTACCGAAGAAAATGGCGGTTGTGAATATGCTGAAGAGGGATTCGATTGCGATGGCAATCCACTCACCAACAGCATCGCTGAATGGGCCGAACAAGCGCCTGCATTGACCCCCTTCCCTAACCCCTCTTCAAAAGGACAGAGCACTCAAGTATTGGGGCTCTCGAGCCAGGGGCCTTGGACCGTGTCCATCTGGTCATCTGATGGCAAACTGATGGGCCAGCAACTGCTGTTGGCGGAACCGCATTTGCGCGGTTGGAGGATTGAATTGTCTGCCCCTAGACAGACCGGCCTCTATTTTATGAGGGTGACTTCAGCCGATCACACCTCGGTGACGCCCCGCACTGGGCGCCTCATTGTCCGCTGATTCTTGCCCTTTTGAAATGGAACAGCGTCGCGGTCTCTGACCCCGGCGCTGTTCTGTTTTCTGGCCGCTTTTGGCGGTTGTCCTGCCTGAAGGCCCAAATGGAAACAAGGGAATCTTGAGTTTGGACCGGACGCTCCAGAAGATTGAGCAAAGTCCGACCTGCGTTTGCATCTGACAGCGCTTCCCAGACCTCCAAGGTATCGGAGCCGGATGACCACCCTTTTCCTCCAGCGGCCAGGACCGAGTCCAAATAAGTGTGTTCCACCCCTTTCACCCATTGCCACTTCCGACCTTGGTGGGTGGGCATGGAACAGCACCACAATGCAACAGAATCCCCTCCCAAACTGTCGGGTTCTTCGAGCATGAGTGCGTCTGCATCAAAGGGCTTTGAGACGGCCACAAAGGCCCCACCCTCCCATTGAATCTGGGCAGTGGGCTGTAACGCTCGCAATGCAACCTGTTCAAGCACCAACCCGCCCATGGGAGCGGGCTTACTGGCCTGTCCGCGCAACCTTTCCCAGCCCCGCAGGTAAAAAGGGACACTCCAACTCAAGTGTTCCTGTAGTTTGTGGCCTTCTGGGCCTTGAGCAATCCAAAGTGACCGGGATCCCACACCGCTTCCCGTGGTTGTCAATGGGCATTGCATCGAATCCCCATAGACTGCAACACTGCCCCATTCCTCGCCTGTAAGGGCCTCAGTGGGCATCCAATCTTGGGGTGGCCAAGTCGACATGGCCCAGTGCAAAACAACCTCCTCTTCTGGCGTCAGCCACTCGATGAAATGCGCCTCGGCCTTGAATGGTGCCGAGAGACACAGGGCACCATAGGCCAATGCGGACACAAACCCCATCAGTGCCAACCATCCCAATGCCCTCATGATCCGGGACTTGTTGGGGAAACAGGTGGGACTTCCAACACTTCTCCAATCACTGAGTCACGCCGCTTCAAGACCACCACCGTCAGGTATTCAGAAAGCAGGCCCCAACCGTAAGAAGTCAACTGAATTCTCGCAGCACGCGGGGCCAGCACAGCAACCCGCCAATCCCCTGTCTTGAAGAGCGCCTCCACACCGAGCGAAACGTGCCAAACCGCAAAAGGAACAACGGCCATGAGCGCGCCAAGGGCACCCCACCCTCCTTTGAACAAGAAGGCATAGGCCAACAAAGGAATCAGCGACAGGACATAGCAGAGAAAAACAGTCGGCATCCAATGCAACGGGCGAAGGCTTCCCGGAAAAAACCGGCGAATGTTGACCCTGGCCCTGCCGAAGAATTCCACCTGCTTTCGGAATTGACGAAAGTCAGTACGCCGCTTGTGAAACACGATGGCCTCAGGAATCAACGCAGATTTAAGGCCATGGGCGATGAGGCGCATGGAGAACTCAATGTCCTCTCCCTTCACGGTGATGCGATAGCCCCCGCTCACTTCCCAAGCCCGCCTTGAAATCCCCATATTGAAAGACCGGGGTTGGTATGTGCCGATCTGTTTCTCTCCTCCCCGAATGCCTCCTGTTGTCAAAAATGACGTCATGGAATGGCTGATGGCCTTTTGAATGGGTGTAAAAGAAGGATGCGCTGCATCGGGACCTCCAAAAACATCCACATCAGGATGTCGCTCTAAGAAATCAGCCACATGCTCGAAGTAGGTCGCTGGAATCAAACAATCCGAGTCAAAAACCACCATCCAATCCCCTTTTGCCCGCTCAAAACCAAAGTTGCGGGTAAAGCCTTGGCGCTCATTTTCCTTCCAGAAATAATGAATGTCCAGCCGATCCGCGAAGGATTCCACGATGTCCTGGGCATCTTGGACGCTGCCGTCTTCGACCACAATAACCTCAAAATCTGTGACCGTTTGTTGGGTCAAGCTTTCGAGCAACTCCCGGATTTCATCCGGTCTGTTGTAGAGGGGTACGATGACAGAAAAACGCACGCTCGAAAGTAGCACCTCACGGCGGCCCGCGCACATGCCAAAACTGGCATCGGCTATCTTGCCGCTGTGATCACCCAAGACGCCCCCATTCTCGGCCTTCTTCTGGCTTGTCTAGCCCTTGTATTCCACACCTCTAGGCTGCCCCGTTTTGCCAAGTTCTATGGCATCGTGCCCGCTTTGTTGATGGCCTACTTCCTGCCGGCCATTCTGAATTCAACGGGCATTATCGAAGCCGGCGAAGGAAGCAGTTTATACTATGTCGCGAGCCGCTACTTGCTGCCAGCCAGTCTTATTATGTTCTGCCTTTCTATCGACGTCAAAGGCATCATCAATCTGGGCCCCAAGGCCTTGATTATGTTTTTCGCCGCCACATTCGGCATTGTCATTGGAGGCCCGGCCGCCCTGCTCTTGGTCGGTCAAATCCGGCCTGACGTTTTTGGAGGCGATGCGCCTGACGCCCTTTGGCGCGGCCTTTCCACCATTGCCGGCAGTTGGATTGGCGGAGGAGCGAACCAAACCGCGCTCAAAGAAATCGCCCAAGCTCAGGACGATCAGTTCAGCGTGATGATCATTGTAGACGTTTTTGTCGCCAACCTTTGGATGCCTTTTCTGCTCATCGGTGCAGGCATGAGCGCAGTGATTGACAAGAGGCTCAAGGCGGACTCTTCGGCGGTTGACGAACTCAAAGCCAAAGTCGAAGCTTACCAAAGCAGCATAGCGAGAATTCCTACTTTCAATGACTTGATGGTCCTTCTGGGGGTCATTTTTGCAATGGTCGGGGTGGCGCACTTTATGGGGGGCGCCATCAGCAATGGCATGAGCGAATGGTATTCAGCCGCTTTGTCCGACAACCCGGACTCTCCTGCACGGTTCCTGAGCTCATTGAAAAGCCCCTTCTTCTGGCTGGTCTTCCTATCTACTATTTTTGGTGTTGCCCTCAGTTTTACTCCCATGCGCTCTTACGAGGGAGCGGGAGCGAGCAAGTTGGCCAGTGTGTTTTTGTACGTATTGGTGGCCACCATTGGCGCCAAAATGGACATTGGCGAGCTCATCGCCTCCTGGAACCAATACTGGCCTGTTTTGGTCATTGGATTGTTGTGGATGCTGGTCCACGTCTCCATCCTCCTCCTTGTTGCCAAGTTGATCCGCGCCCCGTTCTTTTTTGTAGCGGTAGGAAGTCAGGCCAACGTCGGAGGGGCTGCAAGCGCCCCCATCGTAGCCAGTGCGTTTAGTCCTGCTTTGGCTCCTGTTGGGGTGCTGCTTGCCGTTTTAGGCTACGCCGTCGGCACTGTTGGCGCCGTAGTGTGCATGGAACTCATGCGCTACCTGAGTGCCGTTGGATGATGTAAATCGTTCTTCGGCGGTCCAATTTATCCTTGGTACGCACAATAAGTGACTGCCCGAACAACAAGTCGTACTCTGCGTTCACCTTTCGAATGGCTTGGGCCCTACGTGCGCGTTTGGTCTCTTCAGAGAGGTCGTCTGTGAGCGATAACAGAGCATTCAGCTGCAAGGTGTCCAGGCTGGATGCTTCCAAAGCCAAAAACTCTTGGGTCAAGGACGACAAACGGACTTTCCCTACCTCCGGTGCTGGGCTCACGGACGGTTTGATGTTGTCCTCTTCTGTGACGGAAGCTTCACGAGGCTGTGGCTTCTGCCCATTTTTCCCCAGATAAAAACCAAAACCTCCCAACATCATCGCAAAAACCACGGACACCAGAACGTTGGAGTTGTCTTCCGTGTCGTCTGTTGTTGACGCCTTCTTAAAGCTCACAGGTATTGACAACGGCATGGGTGACTCCTTTGATTCTTCAAAGGCCTGGGCAATGTCCCAAGATCGCTCTAGCGTTAACCCCCCCTTTTCATCCCAGTACCGTTGAGTCAAAACACCATCCTTCGTGGACATTTGAAAATAGTTTGAAGGCAAAGCATTCAACTTACCATGTGGCCCGTTCAGCATGCCTCTGTTCAATACTTCAGTCAGCACACATGACATGTCCTCCTTCCGGAGGATGATGGACTTGTGCTTGGACACCCAAATGAAGAAGTCCTTGAAATCATACGACACCACCTGACCCATGGACAGATGATATAACAACAATGGATTGACCTGCCCCTCCAGCTCCCAAATCCAATCCCCGCCCATATTCAAGCGGTAGACTCCACGGACAAAGCTACCGTCCTCTGCTTCCTTGGCAGTCTCATCGATGGCCACTACACTGCCACTTTTAGAATCCCAAAAAGTAGACTCACCAATGACATGATCCGGCGCAGAGTCGGTCACCTGCAGCTCCCATTCGCCTGTGGAACTCACAAATTCAATCAGATGGGAGTGGTAGTTCCAATATCCCCATCCACCCAATGCATAACACCGCCCGTTCCAAAAGAACTCTTTACACATGTGGTTAAAGCTCAAATTGTGACTGTTGCTCAAATTGTGGCCCGTTGAGTCAAAAACAAGCCTCAAATCATCGCCTCGTCTAAACAAAACACCTTCGCTCCCGGCTACCATAGACAACCGGTTGCGGTTAAAACTGGATTCACTCCAATAGGCTCCCGTGTCTTGCTTCACCTGTCTCCAGCCTTCTTGGACCGACTCAAGTTCGAACCAATGTTCCGGCTGCATCCTCATCCATTTATTTTGAGCCAGCGACACACATTGAAGCTGCGCAAAAAAAACCACGATCAAGATTGCCTTCATGTTGCGAAGGAACATTCACCGAACGGATATGTGCAAACACATTTCGTGCAACTGCGTTTCTACACATATTGAGGGCCAAAGCTCCCCTCCAAATAACACATCTCCGCGCTACACGTCACTGAGTCAGCCGAATACGAAACAATTGCGTTATAACACATCATGCACACTGCTTACCACTCGGATTACGCGCATCCCTTGCCTTTGAACCACCGTTTCCCCATGGCCAAGTACGATTTACTGGCCGGTCAACTGAAAATAGAAGGGATTGTGGAGGACAGCCATTGGATTCAGCCCGGTTTCATTCAACACGATTTCATTTGCAGAGCCCACCATCACGCATACATAGAAACGTTGGAGAGCGGAACATGGAGCACACAAGAAGAACGGCGCTCTGGGTTCCCATGGTCACCGAAACTCATTGCACGAGAAAAGAGGATCATGGAAGGCACCAGGCTTTGCGGACGCCGGGCAGCACAGGGTGATGTGGCATTGAACATTGCCGGTGGAACCCATCATGCTTGTAAAGCGCACGCAGAAGGGTTTTGCCTTTTAAATGACCTTGCCATTTCAGCATATGACCTCCTCTCGACAGGACTAGAGCGCATTTTGATTGTCGACTTGGATGTCCATCATGGAAACGGAACCGCAGACATCATCGGAACCGATCCTAGGATATTCACATTCAGCATGCACGGCGCCAAAAACTACCCCCAAAAAAAGCCCCCAAGCACGCTGGACATCGCGCTTCAAGACGGGACGGGAGACTCGGAATATTTGCGATTGCTCGGGGACGCGTTAGACTCAATCTTCACCTCATTTGAGCCCCAAGTAGCCTTGTATCAATGCGGCGTGGACGTTCTTGAATCCGATAAGCTGGGCAGGTTGTCCATGAGTGTCAATGGATGCGCCCAAAGGGACCGCATGGTGTTTTCGGCATGCAAGCAAGCTAACATCGGCGTAGCATGTGCCATGGGAGGAGGCTACTCACAAGACATCAGCACCATCGTCAAAGCCCATGTCAATACGTTCAAGGTTGCCCGGGATGTTTGGACCTAAAGGGCCATCAGAACAAGTGCCCTGTGATTTCCTTCTTGGCCTTCAAATACTCTGCATTCTCCGCGTTTTCAGTACCGACCAAAGGAATGCGTTCCACCACATTTACACCAGCGGCTTTTAACGCCTTTCCTTTCAATGGATTGTTCGTCAGTAGGCGAACGGAACCCACCTTGTAATGGGCCAGTATAGCCACAGCATCGGTGTATTGGCGGTCATCTTCGCCATGCCCCATCGCAGCATTGGCTTCATATGTATTTAACCCCTCATCCTGCAGGTTGTAGGCCCTGAGCTTCTCAACCAGACCGATGCCCCTGCCCTCTTGGCGCAGATAAATGAGCATGCCACCATGGCGCTTAAAGTGGTCCAGTGCATGGTGCAACTGTTCGCCACAGTCACAGCGCTTACTTGCGAATACGTCCCCTGTCATGCACTCACTGTGAATGCGCACAGGCACCGGAGCACCCGACACCAGCGCATCCTCTATTCCCCTGTGCAAGACAATGTGAGGAAACCGGTCGCCTTCAAGACCAAAAGCGCTGATCGAATAAGTCCCCCACGGGCTTGGGAGTCGACTGGTGACCAACAACATCATGCGACAAAATTACGTCACCCTGAAGCGCCTACGGCGTTTGTACTGAAGAATGACAAAACGAAAAAGGGCCGCCCGATTGGGCAGCCCTTTCTCTAAATCAAAGTGTTTGCTTACTCACTGCAAGTCTGACCGAAGGCACCGAGAATGACCAAGAGGTCACCAACAGCTGTTGAGCCGTCACCATCGATGTCCGTTGGGCAATCGCTTGCTCCTGAGAAAATGCAGGAGCCGTCTTCAGAAGAAGCTGCTGCGTTGTAGTTGTCTGCATCGGCGTATGTACAACCGAACACCAAAGGAGTGGCGCAAGAACCGTCATCCTCTCCAGCGAAAGGACTGAACTCTGCACTCAACGGGTCTGTACAACCTGCACAAGCTGTGCAGCTTCCGAAGCACACCACGTCGATGACCATGTTCGAACCCGCCACTGTGAACTCGCGGTTCAGGCCTCCCTGACCATTGTCCACTCCACATTCAGCTTGAACAGTCTCTTGTCCTTCCCAAGCGTTGCCGTTGATGAAGATGTACTGGTATGAACCGTTGTTCAACTGTACCGTGTACTCGTACAAGTCAAGTCCAGGAGTTGACATTGGTGTGGTTCCAGGATCCCAACCTTGGAAGGCTCCAGCTACGTGAACCCCAGCTTCTGAAATTGCTGAAGTGGACATGTCCAAGCGAAGGGTGACTTCGTAAGAACAAGAGCCATCATCAGCAATGGCTGTATCGTCATAGTTCAAAGCGCCCTCATCTGTGCAACCCGTGGCCACATCACATGCGTAGCATGAGTTCCAGCACACTGCGTCCAAACTGGCCGCGCCTGTAACATCAATGGTGCGGTTTGTGAATCCGTCAATCGTGCTGGTACAAGAGGTGCCCTCTGCAAACGTCTCCTGGTCTGTCCAGCCATCTACAGTGAACTTGTATTCAATGACACCAACAGTGAGATTTACGGTAACCTCATAGACGTTGTCTGAGTTCTCGTCGGTCATCTCAATGCAATTGCCGCACCAGCCGGCAAAGTTGCCATTTAGGTTGACCATGGCGTAGGTACCAGCGTACTCATTCATATCGACAACAAAAGTGACGGGATACTCACAGGAGCCATCGTCGGAAGTTGCCAAATCTGAGTAATTCACTGCTGCTGAGTCGGTACAGCCATTGATGTCGCCTCCACCTTCACAATCAGCACAGCTGTTCCAGCACACCAAGTCTTGCGACTGATTTGAGAACAATTGCAAGACACGGTTGGTGAATCCAAAGTTCTCCGTGACGCAAGCGCCAGCGCCAGCGAGGTTCTCTTCGGCACTCCAAGCATTGACGGTGTACTTGTACTCATAGTAATCCGTGGCCAATTGAATCGTTGTCATGTAAATGCCGTCCTCGTCTTCGTCGAGCATTGCATTGCAACCGCCACAATAACCATTGAAGCTTCCATTCACAAACACTGAATCCTGAGCTGCCAGTGGATACTCGCTCATGTTGACGCTAAAGGTGACGTCATACAAACAAGTGCCGTCATTGGCAGTGGCAGCATCGTTATAGTTGGCCGCAGCTGAATCCGTGCAACCGGCTACATCTTCTGTTCCGATGCAAGCGAAGCAACTTCCCCAGCAAACGGCATCCAAAGCAATGGGATCTGATCCCGCAACATCCAAGTCGCGGTTCGTGAATCCACCTTGCTTGACCACACATGGACCTACTGGGTCATCTCCAGGAGCCAGATCTTCCTGATCTGCCCAAGAATCAACCTGGAACTTGTAGCGGTAGTTCTCACCTACTGGCAGGATGATGGTGGTGCTCCAAATGCCATCCTCATCTTCATCCGTCATTTGGTTGCAATCTGCGCAGAACTCGTTCCAGGTTCCAGCCACATTGACGAATCCAAACGAAGCTCCGTAGTTGTTCATGTCGACGTTGAATGTCACTGCCAAGCTGTCAGAGGGGCCTCCTCCTCCACCATTGCTACAGGGACCACATACGTCAAAGCACTGAACATCCAATACGAGGTCAGCCTCTCCGAGGGCGAATCCACGGTTGCCGTTGCCATCTCCTGGAACAAAGTCACACGCCGTGCCTCCAATGTTCTGCTCGTCACCGCCCCATCCGTTGATCAGATACTTGAACTCATAGCTGCCTGGCACCAAATTGACCACACCTGTGTAAACGTCATCGGTGCCATCATTTGTGAGGACATTGTCACCAGCGCCGGCCCAGCCGTCGAATGAACCGGTAACATAGATGATCTCGTCACCCACCAAGCCAGCGTCTGCCATGTCTACCTGGAACGTAACGGCGTAAGTAGTGGCAGGGGCTTCACAAGAACCGTCTGTCGTGCATTGGCCAAAGCAGGTGCTCAGCGTGGTGTCCGAGTTGACCGGTGGCAAAAGGCGGTCGCTGAACGGACCATCAGCACAAGGGAGGCCAACCAAGTTCTCCTTTGCATTCCAGTCACCATTGTCGTTCGGGCTGTTCAG
>Ga0208971_1000172_pt1 | contig 48995 bp, 37 predicted proteins | sample AOAMet1_18_M0_10_2_FD_188229 | JGI IMG/M metagenome (GOLD analysis project Ga0208971, IMG submission 188229) | Ammonia-oxidizing marine microbial communities from Monterey Bay, California, USA - CAN11_18_M0_10 (SPAdes) | ecosystem: Environmental > Aquatic > Marine > Intertidal zone | place...
GCAAAACGCGCATGGAATTCCGGAATGGTCTCGATGCCCTTGAAGTAGTTGAACACCCCGTAGTGCTCATCGGGGGAGTGGATGGCGTCGCTGTCCAAGCCAAAGCCCATCAAAACGGTCTTCAGGCCAAGGATCTTCTCGAAGCTGGTCACAATGGGGATGCTGCCGCCGCCTCGGAAAGGCACAGGCTTGCGGCCAAACGTGGACTCCATGGCTGCGGCTGCTGCGCGGTATCCAGGATGGTCGATGGGCGTGACCGCTGGATGGGCGCCATGCATGATGCTGACCTCCACCTTGCAGCTCTCCGGACAAATCGACTCGAAGTGGTTCTTGAACAACTGGGTGATTTCGTCCGGATCCTGGTCGGGCACAAGCCGCATGGAAATCTTGGCATGGGCCTCGGAAGCAATGACGGTTTTGGCGCCCTCGCCGGTGTATCCCCCCCAGATGCCGTTCACATCCAACGTGGGACGAATGGACATGCGCTCTGGCGCCGAATACGCCGGCTCGCCTTCTGTGGCGCCAATGTCGATGCTGGCCTTGTATTCCTCTTCGCTGAAAGGCGCTTCGGCCATGGCAGAGCGCTCCTCCAAAGAGAGTTCGATGACCTTGTCATAGAAACCAGGCACCGTAATGCGCTGCTGGTCGTCCTTCAATGACGCCACCAGCTCGCACAAGATGTTGATGGGGTTGGGTGCTGCGCCTCCGTACAAGCCACTGTGCAGGTCCCGGTTCGGGCCCACCACTTTGACTTCCACGTAGCTCAAGCCACGAAGGCCTGTGGTGATGCTGGGGATGTCGTTGGCAATGATGCCGGTATCGCTCACCAGCACCACATCGGCTGCCAAGCGCTCTCGGTTCTGCTCCAGGAATTCGTCGAGGTGGTCAGACCCCACTTCCTCTTCTCCCTCAATGACAAACTTGAGGTTCACAGGCTGGTTTCCAGCATTGACCATGGATTCCAAAGCCTTTACATGCATGAACATCTGCCCCTTGTCGTCGCAAGCACCACGGGCAAAAATCGCCCCTTCTGGATGCAACTCCGTCTTGCGGATCACCGGCTCAAAAGCGGGCGACGTCCACAGATCAAGTGGATCTGGCGGCTGCACATCGTAGTGGCCATAGACCAAAACGGTAGGCAGGTTAGGGTCGACGATGCGCTCGCCGTATACCACAGGATAACCAGGGGTGGTCATGACCTCCACATTGTCCGCCCCGGCCTTGCGCAGGTGGTCGGCCACAGACTCCGCACAGCGGATCACGTCGTCCTTGTAAGCGGGGTCGGCGCTGATGGATGGGATGCGAAGCAAATCAAAGAGCTCGTTGAGGAAACGGTCTTTGTTGCCGTTGAGGAAATCCTGTGCAGTCATGTCTGCAAGTTCGCATCTGATGCGGTTCCGGTCAATGAAACGGCAAAAAGAAGCAGGGGCGACACCTCATCAGGTATCGCCCCCGCCCTGAGGAGCACAAAGCACTGGGCGCGAGGCCCGATGAAAGCGCCCCACTTAGCTGATAAATTCAAAGACGACCTCTCCACGGGCATTGATGAACTGCGCCCGAAGCAACTGTGTTCCGAATGGCAGCCCCGTCAAGAATTGGGAGCAATCGTTGACCGCTTGCGTCATGTTGCGGTATTTCCGGGACTTGCGGTGGATGGTGCCATCGGCGAGTTGCACCACGAGTTTCGCGGTGATGGCCCCATCGGCGAGGTTGTCGGACAAGTCCATCTGCACTGCAGCACCGTTCAAGTCGAGGGTGGTTACTTCATGGGTGGTCGCGCTGGCGTTGAAGGCAAAGAAGGCGAAAGCGACGGCGAGGAGGGAGGAAACATTGTAGTTCATGATGGTGTGGGTTTTTGTGTTGTTGTTCGTTGACAGAGCAAACATGACGCAGACTTCAGGGCCCAGATTTGACGTCTGTTCATGTCAAGCACTGACTTTCGTCAGTTTGTGTCGCGCATCCGAATTGAAAGAGGTCCGCGGTATCTTGCGGCGCGCGCGTTTGGCTAATGACCTCTCCGAACTCCTCTCCGAATCCCGCTGTCTCCAGAGCAGAACCAGCCGTTGGCCACGCGCTTGCGTTGGATGATACCCGCACGGCCTTTGCCCACAGATCAACCCGCGATTTGCGCAGAGCCCGCTGGATGTTCGGTCTGATTGGCGCCCCTGTTCTTGTGACATTGGGTGCTCGGGCAATTCGCTTGGCACTGGCCTTGAGGCTCCCATTGAATTGGGCTTTGCGGCCTGTCTTCGATTATTTCTGCGGAGGAGAAGACATCGAAGAAAGCCTCGATACCGCGAAAAAACTGTCCCAATACGGGGTCAAGACCATCCTCGACTACAGCGCCGAAGGACAAACCGGTCAAGGCGCCTTGAACGCTGCACATGAACAAATCATGTCCGCCATCCTATCGGCGAAGGGCGATGCTCGGTTTGCTTTTGCCGTCTTCAAAGTCAGCGCCCTCTCCGACAATGCGCTGCTCGAAAAGGTCAACGTTGGCGGCACGCTAACGGAAAAAGAGCAACTGGCCTGGCAGCAGGTTGAGGGTCGGGTGTCTTCGCTGTGCAAAGCGGCCTGCGACCATGGTGTACCCATCATGATTGACGCTGAAGAAAGCTGGCTCCAATCCGCCATAGATGCTTTGGCTGAAACCATGATGCGGCGTCACAACACAGCAGGCTGTCACGTCTACACAACGGCACAACTCTACCGCCATGACCGCTTGCCCTACATCAAGCAACTCCAAGAGTCGGCGGAGAAAGAAGGGTGGGTCGTCGGCGTCAAGCTCGTCCGTGGAGCCTACATGGAAAAAGAACGGGAACGCGCCATTTCAGAAGGCCGAACCTCTCCCATTCAGCCAGACAAAGCAGCCACGGACCGCGATTTCGATGCGGCAGTGGATTTTGCACTCCAGCACTTGGATCACGTCAACATTGTCTGTGGCACCCACAACGAAAAGAGCACACTCAAGCTCTCACAAGACATGAGGTCCAGGGGCCTACAACCCGGCGATGGCCGCGTGGCCTTTGCTCAGCTCCTGGGCATGAGCGACAACCTGAGTTTCAACTTGGCGGCAGCAGGGTTTCAAACTGCGAAATACGTGCCGTACGGACCACTGCAAGAGGCCATCCCTTACCTCATTCGCCGGGCCGAAGAAAACACTTCCGTAGGTGGACAGACCTCACGCGAGCTCGAGCTCATTCGCCAAGAGCTGCAACGCAGAAAGACAGAGTGAACCCTCGCGCCACCTGATCAGGGGCAGTCACATGAACCCGGAGGTTCCGGCAGCGCCAAAGACCGCACCAAGGTCGTCGTGTCTGTGACCACAAATTCCGCAGCACGGTTGTCTTGTTCAATGCGATAGTACTTGCCGGTTCCTTGCTCATTGCGCACATCACTTGCGCTGTATTGGATGTCCCCTTCTTCCAGCAAAGCCCTCAAATCTGCCATGGTCACCGCACCGCACTGCATCAGACAGCGCGTGCGTTCGTCGCCCATCAATCCGGCTTCTCCGAGGAATTGTCGGACCTGTGGATTGGGCATCCATTTCGTACAAGAACGGCTTCCAAAAAAGAAGAAAGCCAGCATGGTCCCGATCGCGATTCCGATCATGTAGCGCCACAAGCGTTGGATAAACGTCATGGTGCAAAGATGGGCGCTGCGCCATCGTAACTTTCACCCATGCTGAAGACCGAAGGGCTTCGATACCGATACGAAGGGGGAGACACCGAATTGACCTTCCCTGACCTCCGCATGGAAAAGGGCGAAGAGCTGTTGTTGCTGGGCGCCTCTGGCACCGGAAAAACCACCATGCTGCACTTGGTGGCCGGCATGAGGACACCGACTGCTGGTACAGTAAAATTGGCCGGCGCACCATTCAGTGCATTGCCCACGGCTGAGCGGGACCGGACCCGCGGACGTCACATGGGCATTGTCTTCCAAACTGCCCATTTCGTGCGCAGCTTAACCGTTGGCGAAAACCTTGCTTTGGCGCGCTCGCTCGCAGGATGCTCCCCTGATGAAGCCGCCGCGAAAACCGTCCTCAAAGAATTGGGGCTCGCACATAAATGGGACGCCCGAGTCGATGCCCTCTCCGTTGGAGAACAACAGCGGGTATCCATCGCTCGAGCTGTGGTGCACGGCCCTGGATTGATCCTTGCCGACGAACCCACGAGCGCCCTGGACGACGCCAATACGGACGCCGTGCTGACCCTCCTTCGCGGACAAGCCGAAAGAACCGGCGCAGCGCTGCTCATTGTCACCCACGACCAACGCCTCAAGGACCGCATGTCCCAGCACGTCGCATTGAACCCCATCACATGAAGGCCGCCCGACTCGCCCGACGCAACGTACTGCACCGGCCACTGGAAACCGGGCTCAGCGTGCTCTTGCTGTCTTTCGGTGTCGGCATCATCAGTTTGATGTTGCTGATGCAACGCAGTTTGACCGAAGACCTCGACCGCAACATCAAAGACATCGATCTGGTCCTCGGGGCCAAAGGGAGCCCCTTGCAATTGATCCTCGCCAACGTTTACCATGTGGACGTTCCTACGGGCAACATTCCCCTCGCCGACGCTCAGAAAGTCATGCGCCACCCTTACATCGAGGAGGCCATCCCATTGGCCTACGGCGACAACTACGAACTCTTCAGGATTGTGGGCACAGAGGCCTCGTACCCCGCCCATTACAATGCAGAAATAGCGTCGGGAAAAATGTTCGATGCCCCGTTCGAAGTCGTTTTGGGACATGAAGTGGCCGCCGCAACCGGTCTTGAACTCGGGGACACCTTTTACAGCGCACATGGCTTGACCGATGGCACAGACGTCCACCGCGACAAGGCCTACACCGTGGTAGGCACCTTTGCCCGGACCGGTGCTGTCATAGACCAGCTCATCCTCACCCCCATCGCTTCGGTCTGGGGCGTTCACGAAGACATCGAAGACGCAGACGAAGAAATCACCGCCGTCCTGCTCAAGAAAAAGAACCCCCTGGCCATTCTAACCTTGCCCAATTTGCTGAGGGACACCCCCATGCAAGTGGCCCTGCCCGCCATCGAAATGAACCGGTTGACCCAACAATTTGGCATCGGATTGAAGACCCTGCGCGCCGTAGCATTGCTCATCATGGGCCTGTCCTTTATCAGCGTCTTCATTGCGCTGTATGCATCGCTACGAGACAGGAGGTATGAACTCGCATTGTTGCGCACCATGGGTGCACCGCCCAAACGCTTGTTTGCGCTCGTTCTCTTTGAAGGACTGTGGATGACCGTGGCAGGGATCGTGGCCGGACTTCTGCTCAGCCGATTGGGCGTTGTGGCCCTGGGACAAGTTTTGGCGGACCGCTTTCATTACGATGTCACGCAATTGGCCCCTGTTCAGGGAGAGTTTGTCCTTGTGGCAGCGGCCCTCTTGGTAGGCGCTTTGGCCGCTGGAATTCCCGCACGATCAGCGTTGCGCATCGACATTTCCAATACGTTGGGGCAAGGACGTTAACCGCACGCGGCACTGCTGCTTATTTTCACACCATGGTACTGACCCTTCAACGCTTCGCTTATGCCTTCCTTGGCATTGTAGCCCTTGCTGCTATGGACCTCAGTTCATATTGTCACCCTGCACCTGCAGCCCCGGACATGCCCGTTATCGCCAAGGCCAGGGCCACAGCGGCATTGCTCCCGTCCTCTTCCATCACTGCACCTGCATCAACCCCTGCTGATTACAGGGAGTTGACGTGGGCAGAATTGGCCGATGTGGACTTCAAAGACGTCTACCTCGAAGAGCTGGACAGCTACTACTGGAAACCGGTTTTTGGAGCGCAAGTCCTGGCAGCAGAAGGCCAAGACGTATACATCACCGGCTACGTGATCCCGGTCGACCTCGATGAGGATTTTTATGTGCTCTCCCGATATCCTTTTGCGAATTGCTTTTTCTGCGGTGGGGCAGGTCCAGAAAGTGTGGTCGACCTGCGCTTTGCAGACAGCGATCACAGAACCTACCAAACCGATGAGCGCCTGACTTTTCACGGCAACGTCCGCCTCAACGCGGACGACGTCTATCAGATGAATTACATCTTAGAGGGCGCCGAGGAGCACCCCCTTTGAGCTGACAATCCTGCACAAAAAAGCCCGACTGGACAGATCCAATCGGGCCTTGAATGTCTTTGCTTCCCGCGTTAACCTGCGATTTGTGCAGGGAATGAAGCCATGATAATGTCTTGGTAACGCTGTCCAAACTGCTCTTGGCACCATTGCCGCAACCGCTGAACATCTGAAAGCTCCAACCTCTTGATGCTTTTGGCCAATTCCTTGGCGAACAGATGACGATCAAAGCTGACCTTGGACAGGACACGCTGGCAGTATTCCAACATTTTCATAGGCGGTGAATCACGTTCTGAGAACAGTAAGGTGGCTTCAATATATCTCCCATGTAAACATCCTCCAAACGCCAGGCGGCCATGATTTCGTATTTGGGGACATTCTTACAGCCCTGTGCGGGCTATTTTTGCGGACGTGTCGAAGCATCACCTCCACAATAAATGGGACAAAGAAACCCTGCTCAACAACCTTGAGCAGGATGGACGTCCCCGGACTACATTGAGCTTCTACCGGTACGCCAAAGTCGCCAATCCCGACTTCTTGCGGAACCACTTGTTCTCAGTTTGGAACACCATGGGTGTCCTTGGGCGCATCTATGTCAGCAACGAAGGCATCAATGCACAGCTGAGCCTGCCTACTGAAGAGCTGGAAGCGTTTCGCGGCGCATTAGAGGACATCGATTGGCTGCGGAATACCAGGCTCAACATCGCCATAGAAGGCAACGACAAGAGCTTTTTAAAGCTGATCATCAAAGTCCGCGACAAAATCGTTGCCGATGGTCTGAACGACGATGGCTTCGACGTGACAGACTGTGGCCAGCACGTCTCTGCCCAAGAGTTCAATGCACTGGCTAGCCAACCGGACACGGTCATCGTAGACATGCGGAACCACTACGAAAGCGAAGTCGGTCATTTCAAAGGGGCCGTATTGCCTGCCTCAGAGACCTTCCGCGACGAAATCAAAGAAGTCGAAGCCCTGCTCGAAGAAAAGCGGGACGAAAACATCGTCCTCTACTGCACCGGGGGAATTCGCTGCGAAAAAGCCAGTGCGTACCTCAAGCACAAAGGGTTTCCCAACGTTCACCAATTGGAAGGCGGCATCATTGAATATGCCCGCCAGGTCAAAACGCAAGGACTAGAAAACCAATTCAAGGGCGTCAACTTCGTCTTTGACGAGCGTATGGCTGAGCGCATTTCTGACGATGTCGTGGCCGAATGTCATCAATGTGGCGCCGCCTGTGACCATATGACCAACTGTGCCAATGCCGCCTGCAATGTCCTCATGGTACAGTGTCCTGCCTGCGCCGACGCCATGGACAAAACCTGTGGGAGCGCATGCAAAGCGTTTGTTGCCCTGCCTTCTGAAGTACAGAAAGCCCAGCGCCAAGGCACAAAGCCAGAGCGCCGCACATTGCGCCAGCCCCTCAGGGCGCGCACTGCAAAAAGAGACTAAGCGCCTTCGCTTTTGTTGCGCTGAGCATCCAAAAACGCGATGTTCCGCTTGAGCCCCGCATATCCCGTGCGCTGAACCGGGCTCTTTTTAAAGAGGGTATCGAAGGTGTCTTCCTGCAGGTCCACCCAGTCTTTACGGGTCATCCGCAACAGTTCGGGCTTGGGCGCAAAAGCGGGCTCCGAATGGGGCGTAGCATGACGGTTCCAGGGACAGACTTCTTGACAGATGTCACAGCCAAACATCCAATTCTCGAATTTTCCCGCCATGGCCTCTGGCAATCCATCGCGCAATTCAATCGTGAAATAGCTGATGCACTTGCTCCCATCCAAAACCTGTGGCCGGATGATCGCCCCCGTTGGGCATGCATCAATGCAGCGGGTACAAGTACCACAGTGATCGGTCACAGAGCCATCGGCAGGCAACTCTAAGTCGACCAATATCTCGCCCAAAAAGAAATGGCTGCCCCCCGTTTTATTGAGCATGAGTCCGTGCTTGCCAATCCATCCAAGCCCAGACCGTGCCGCCCAAGCGCGCTCCAGAATCGGCGCCGAATCCACAAATACCCGGCCCTCCACCGCGCCCCATTCTCGGCGCATCCATTTGAGGAGCTCTTTCAACTTCCATTTGACCACAAAATGGTAGTCCTCACCGTAGGCATAAGTTGAGATTTTGGGAGCCTCAGGGTCTTCCTGAACATCTTCAGAATAATGATTGAACAGGAGACTGATCACCGTCTTCGTTCCAGGCACCAACAGGGTTGGATCAAGGCGCTTGTCAAAGTTTCTCTCCAGGTAGCCCATCTCACCATGCCTGCCCTCAGTCAGCCATTTCTCCAATCGGGCTTCTTCGGATTCCAGGCGCTCAGCACGCGAAAATCCCACAGCAGTAAAACCCAGTTCCGCCGCCCACATTCGGATGCGGTCTGCGCGCTCTTCACCAATGTGTCGGGTGCGTCCCATCGCCGTCAACCCGCATCGAAGAGTCCACCTCCAGCATTGGGCACCCGGCCCAAGTGGCGGTAAGCCGCATCCGTAGCTTGGCGGCCCCTTGGGGTCCGCACCAAAAAGCCCTGTTGAATCAAGAACGGCTCATACACCTCTTCCAGCGTACCCCCATTTTCTCCCACTGCCGTTGCAATCGTACTGATGCCCACAGGCCCCCCTTTGAACTTGTCAATGAGGGTGCCCAAAATCCTGTTGTCCATCTCATCCAGGCCCTTGCGGTCCACATTCAATGCATCCAAAGCAAACCTCGTAATGCCTGGTTCAATGGTGCCATCGCCTTTGATCTCAGCAAAGTCCCTCACGCGGCGAAGCAACGCATTCGCAATTCGGGGCGTACCCCGGCTGCGCCCCGCTATTTCAAATGCCGCCTCGTGGTCAATGGGAATCCCCAACAACCCCGCACTCCTTTGCACAATGCCGGTCAATGTTTCTGCATCGTAGTAATGCAGCCGCAGATTGATGCCGAAACGGGCACGCAAAGGCGCCGTCAGCAAACCGCTCCGAGTGGTGGCTCCGATGAGGGTGAACGGGTTCAAATCAATCTGCACCGTGCGCGCATTGGGGCCTGTATCGATGACCAGGTCAATCCGATAGTCCTCCATTGCACTGTAGAGGTATTCTTCTACAATGGGACTCAACCGGTGGATCTCATCAATGAACAACACGTCCTTTGATTCTAGACCCGTCAACAGTCCAGCCAGATCTCCCGGCTTGTCCAATACAGGGCCGCTGGTCGTCTTGATCGAAACGCCCAGCTCAGCCGCCACGATATTGGCCAAGGTGGTCTTGCCCAGTCCCGGTGGTCCATGAAACAGCACGTGGTCCATAGACTCTCCACGGCGCGATGCCGCCTTCACAAAAATCTCGAGGTTGTCCAGCGCCTCGCGCTGTCCCGCAAATTCATCAAACCCCGACGGCCTGAGCACCCGCTCTACTTCACCGTCGCTGTGGCCCTCTGCCGCACCCCGCAAATCGAAGTCCTCCATGGCAGCAAGTTCGGTAGGCCCGACGACATCACACAGCCCCCTGCGCCTTCCCTTGTACACAAAAAGGGCCTTCCCCGGTGGGAAAGGCCCTTTTTGCAATGATGAAGCAGCAGATCAATGCTCCTCTTCACCGTCGCCAAGCGGGACAGTTTGAGGCACAAAGTCCTCCTCGAAAGCAGGGTTGCTGTAATCATAGGCCCAACGGTGCACCTCAGGGAGCGCACCAGGCCAGTTGCCATGAACGTGTGCCACAGGAGTGGTCCATTCCAGCGTATTGGAGGCCCATGGGTTCTGAGTGGCCTTCTGACCACGGAAAATGCTGTAGAAGAAGTTGAACAAGAACAACAACTGGGAAATGGCACCGACGATAGCAAAGACCGAAATCACCGGGTTCAAGTCTGCCGTTGTGCTCAAAAATTCAAAGGCGCTGTACTCGTAATAACGGCGTGGAGCTCCTGCCATGCCCACAAAGTGCATGGGGAAGAAAACACCATATCCACACACAATGGTCAACCAGAAGTGCGCAAAACCGAGCTTCGTATTGAGCATCCTACCAAACATCTTGGGGAACCAGTGGTACACGCCCGCCAACATTCCAAAGATGGCCGACATGCCCATCACAATGTGGAAGTGGGCCACAACGAAGTAGGTGTCATGCACTGAAACGTCCAAAGCCGAGTCGGCCAAGATGATGCCCGTCACTCCACCCGTTACAAACGTGCTCACCAAACCAATGGAGAAGAGCATCGCAGGTGTGAAACGCAGGTTGCCCTGCCACAGCGTAGTGATGTAGTTGAACGCCTTTACAGCAGATGGAATGGCAATCAGAAGCGTTGTGAAGACGAAAACCGAACCAATGAACGGGTTCATACCTGTCACAAACATGTGGTGTCCCCACACAATGAAGCTCAAGAAACCGATGGCCAAGATTGAACCGATCATCGCCCTGTAGCCGAAGATGGGCTTACGTGCATTCGTTGCAATCACCTCAGAGCTGATACCCAAAGCTGGCAACAAAACGATGTACACCTCGGGGTGGCCCAAGAACCAGAACAAGTGCTGGTACAAAATTGGAGAACCACCCGTCACGTCCAATGCCTCTCCCCCAATGAAGATGTCACTCAAATAAAACGCCGTACCCATGGACCGGTCCATGAGCAATAACACCACTGCTGACACCAAAACAGGGAAGCTCAAGACTCCCAAAATCGCAGTAATCAAGAAAGCCCAGATGGTCAAGGGCAACCTGAGCATCTTCATGCCTTTGGTGCGCAAGTTGATCACCGTTACGATGTAGTTGAGGCCTCCCAAGAGAGAGCTGGCCACAAACAACACCATTGAAATCAACCACAACGTCATTCCTGTACCCGACCCAGGCATCGCTTGCGGCAAGGCACTCAATGGTGGATATACCGTCCAACCTCCTGAAGCTGCACCTCCTTCTACAAAGAGTGAGAAGATCATGATGATGCTCGACACCAAGAAGAACCAATAACTGAGCATATTCAGGAAACCCGAAGCCATGTCCCTTGCTCCGATTTGCAGAGGAATCAGCAAATTGGAGAACGTACCACTCAATCCTCCTGTCAAAACGAAGAACACCATGATGGTACCGTGAATGGTCACCAAAGCGAGATAGGCATTGCGGTCAAGTACACCGCCCGGCGCCCACTTCCCTAAGAAGGTCTCCAACACACTGAAAGGCTGGCCAGGCCATCCCAACTGCAAGCGGAAGAATACGGAAAGGGCTACAGCAATGATGCCCATAAAGACAGCAGTTACAAGGAACTGCTTTGAGATCATCTTGTGATCCTGGCTGAAAACGTACTTGGAGACGAAACTCTCCTTGTGGTGTGCGTGTGCTCCCATAATTTCCTATTCGACGGGGTTCAGTGGATCATCGCCATTTCACCGCTTTCTGTACTAACATCAGCGGATGGCATGGGTTCGTTTTCCGGCTCGGACGGCGTTCCCTCGTCCACGAGGAAGGCGTCCTGTTGCTCAAGCCAAGCATCGTATTCCTCACGGGACTCGATGATGACTTCCATTTTCATGTTGAAGTGCGCTGCGCCACAGACTTTGTTGCACAACAGGATGTAGTTGAAATCGGGATCATCCAGAATCGTCCGCATACTGTCCGTCGTGATCGTCGGCGTCATCTTGAAGCGCGTCGGTACACCTGGAACTGTATTCATCTGCGCCCGGAAGTGGGGCATAAAGGCAGAGTGGATCACATCACGGCTGCGAAACACGAACTCCACTTCCTCCCCGACGGGCAGGTGAAACTCGCCTTTGACCACCTGGTCATCCCGACCCGTGTCAAAGCTGCTCATGCCATTCTCAAAAGTGAAGCTGCTCAACTCCGAAATCCGCTGGCGGTGGCGCATCAAACGCTTAAGCTTGTCCTGCTTGGCCTCTACTTGCGCATCGGTCAGGATGAGCAACTCATCGGCCATGTGCATCAGAACATGGTCAATCTCGGCGATTCGACCTTCAACTGCTGCCTGCAAACCATCGCCATCGTGGCCATGGTCCGCGTGGTCATGCCCGTCACCATGATCTGCATGGTCACCGTGGTCTTCACCGTGGCCGTGATCACCGTGGTCACCGTGCTCATGGTCCGCGTGGTCATCACCGTGGCCGTGCTCGGCGTGGCTGTGGTCGACCGCAATGCTCGCCGCCAAACGCTCCCGTTCAGCAAGCAGAAGCCCCTTCTCCATGGCGAGGTCTCCCTCCAAGTTAGAAATCTGCTTCTCGATGTCGGCCATCGCATCCTCCACACCTTCACCCGTGATGATTCCCAGAGGATTCATCGGAGTGATGAGGTTGTAGTTGGATTGACCAAACTCTCCATCGTTGCCTGGGTAGCGCGCCGTCCAGTCGAATTGCTTCGAGTACAATTCAACCCTAAGGGCTTCGGCTGATGCATCTCCAGTCATGGCATTCCATGTTTGCAATCCGTAGATGATGATCACCGCCAAAACGATGGACGGTATGACAGTCCAGATCAGCTCGAGGCGGTTGTCGTGCGGGAAAAATGTCGCCTTGCGGTCCTTGTCGTAAGCGTACTTCCAAGCAAAGACGAACAGCGCGGCATTGACCAAAAAGAATACGGCCGTGATGATCCAGATGTTGAAGCTCATCAGCCAGTCCAACTGAACGCCGTGTACCGACGCAGGCGGTGGAGCATAGTCACCGTAAGCGATGTACAGGTAGACCACAGAAGCAAAAAAGCCAAACATGAAGACCAACCAGAGGTTGGCGTTCAACCGCGTGTCCGCGTGTGAGATGTCTTCTTCTCGACGTCCTGAAAGCCGCGAGGAGAGTTCGTACACCTTCGCAAGCTGCCCTAGAGCAACAATGCCAACGATAACGACAAGGAGGATAAGCAATTGCATGGTGCCTCAGTGATGGGTCAATAATGAAGGGCTTTTGATTCCTCCAGATATGGGTGGTTCACCGGGATGAGTGGAGCGGAAGCCAGCCTCCGCAACGTCACATGGATGAACAATCCCAAGAATCCGAGGAAACTTCCCCATTCAAAGAACCCAAAATGCGCGTGGTCGTGCAGGGTTCCGGGTACGACGAGCAAATACACGTCCGTGTAGTGCCCACAAAAAATGAGAAAGGAGACTGGAATGAGGAATTTGGGGTTCCTCTTCGCATCCCGCGCCACCAACACGTAGAACGGAATGGCAAAATTCACAAAGAACATGGCCATGAAAGGCACCTTGTAATGGGTGAACATCCGAGCGATGTAGTAGGTCACCTCCTCTGGAATATTGGAGTACCAAATCAACATGAACTGAGAGAACCACAGGTAGCTCCACAGCATTGAGATTGCAAAGACCCACTTGGCCATATCGTGCATGTGGCTTTCGTTGACCTCGGGGAAATATCCCTTGGTCCGAAGCCAGGTCAAGCACACGGTCGCAAAAATGAGCATGCTGACCCACATTCCACTAAAGGTGTACCATCCAAAGAGGGTGGAGAACCAGTGGGTGTCAATGGACATGATCCAGTCCCAAGACAAGGTCGAGCTGAACACCGCAAAGAAGACCAAGAACAAGGCTCCACGGCGGTACATCTTGAAATGCAAATCGGTACCCCCCACTTCGTCTTCGGCCAAGCTCCATTTGCGGAACATCCGGGCGAAAATCAAGAAGGTCGCGATGTACACCACGGTACGCACCCAGAAGAAACTGCCGTTTAAGTAAGCACTCTTATTGGCGATGATAAAGTCAAAGTTGGGATTGGCCACTGCTCCTGCTGCATCCTCGTGGCTGTAGGTGCCGTCGGGGAGCAAGAACTCGTAATAGAGGGTGTGGTCCATCCAGTGGTACAAGTGGTGCAAGTGGAACTGTCCTGCGAGCAACACAATCAGGATCATCGCTGCGCCGTAAGGCAAGAAACCATAAATGGCTTCGAACAGACGCTTCAACACAGCACTCCACCCACTCTCTGTGGCATACTGCAATGCATAGAAGAAAAGCGCACCCAAGGCGAGCGAGAAAAAGAAAAACCCATTGACCAACATGTTGGCCCAGAAACGCTGGTGCCCATGGCTGTCATCAGTCAGGAAGCCAGAAATCAGCGCCACCACACCAAGACCCATCAAAGCATAGGTCAAGGTCTTGGCACGGCCCTCAAAACGGAAGTTCATCGTATCCATGATGGCTCAGTATTGTGCGTTGTCTGCCATCCCCTCCATGCCCGCGGGGGCTGACGGTGTAGCTACAGGTTCGTCGTCTTTCGAAGGCGCCTCAGATGGTGCAACGGGCAAGCCGTTCTCATCAAAATCTGGCATTTCGCCTCCGTTCTGCAATACTTTGATGTACTCGATCACCTCCCAGCGTTGGCGCTGGCTCAGCTGACTGGCGTGAGAACCCATGAGGCCCTTACCCCATGTCAGGGTGTGGTACATCTTGCCTTCAGGCAAATCCTTGAGCTTGTCACTGTAACTCGGGATGCCCGCAATGTGGCCATTCCGACTCAGCGCACCGTCGCCCTTGCCCTCGACACCATGACACTGGGTACACATGGCTTCATAGACGAGTTGTCCAGCTTCGATGTTGGCTTGGTTGGTGATCAGCGGTGTGGTCAATTCAACGCCTGCACGCTCGTAATCCTCCACGGTTTGGGCAAAGGCATAAGGCAAGGCAAACGCCAGTTGATCCTCACCCCTGAACGGGATGGTACCAGGTACAGGCTTGCGGCTAGAAGGGGTGTTCCGCTGTGCACGTGCCACTTCCTCTCCCACTTCGTAGGGCTCTTGGCCATAGTCGACATAGGCTTCCACAGCAGGGCTGCGGTACATGTCAGGCATGTACTCCAAGCCCGGGCTGTTCGGGTCGGTCACACAAGCCGTCAACCAGACGGCTGCGAAGGTGGCCAACAAGGTGTGCTGTATGGTCTTCATGCGTCGTACTCCTTGATGCTGAGCTCCAGCAAATCAGTATCATTCACAGCGGCCTCGAGTGCTGCTGCATCCATTTCATTCTCTTCCGTCAGAATTTCCATCACAAACTTGTCGTCCGTGGTGCGGGGGTCTGGGTTGGAAGCCGGCATGCCGGGCAGCGTTCCATTGCGCAAGAGGTAGGTCAAGGCCATACCATGGGCCCCGCACAACACGCTGAACTCAAACGTTACTGGCACAAAAGCAGGCAGGTTTTCGATCAGGCTGAAACTCGGCTTACCACCGATGTTCATGGGCCAGTCCTGAATCATGAAATACCACATTCCAAACAAGGCCAAACAAGTCCCTGTGGTAGCATACATGAAAGAAGCAATGGCCAGGCGTGTGCGCTTCACCCCAATGATGGGATCAATGCCGTGCACAGGAAAAGGGCTGTAGACATCCTTAACCTGGATGCCCTTGGCGACGAGCTGCTTGGCCGCTTCGAGCAGCTTGCCATCGTCGTCATACATGACGTGGAGGACCTTCTTGGATTCCATATTCTCGTCTTAGTGGTTGGACTTACCGTCGGATTGGATGCGCTTGTGCTCCTCACCGCTTGACTTCAAAATGGTCTTCAACTCGTTCAAGGCCAACACCGGGAAGAACCGGGCGAAGAGCAGGAACAAAGTGAAGAAAATGCCGAGGGTGCCGATAAAGACGCCGACGTCGATGTTGGTTGCATAGAACTCGCCCCAAGAGGAGGGGTCAAAATCCCGGTGCAGAGAAGTCACGATGATCACGTAGCGCTCAAACCACATCCCGATATTGACCACAATAGAAAGGGCAAACGTGGCCACAAGACTGCGGCGGATCTTTTTGAACCAGAACAACTGAGGCGACACCACATTGCATGTCATCATGATCCAATAGCTCATGCTGTAAGGACCACTGAAACGGTTGATGAAAGCATAGCTCTCGTACTCAACCCCACTGTACCATGAGATGAACAGCTCCGTCAAGTAAGCCACACCTACGATGGAACCCGTCACGATGATGACGATGTTCATGTACTCAACGTGCTTGGTGTGGATGTAGTTTTCCAGGTTCATCGTCTTGCGCATGATGAGCAAGAGCGTTTGCACCATCGCAAACCCAGAGAAGACCGCACCACTCACGAAGTAAGGCGGAAAGATGGTGGTGTGCCAACCTGGAATCACCGACGTGGCGAAGTCCATCGAAACGATGGAGTGCACGGAGAATACCAAAGGAGTCGCAATGCCCGCAAGCACCAAACTGACTTCTTCGAAACGCGTCCAGTGCTTGGCCCGTCCGCTCCAACCGAAGCTCAACAAACCGTAGATTTTCTTCTGAAGCGGCTTGGTCATCCGGTCGCGGATGGTGGCAAAGTCAGGGATCAAACCGATGTACCAGAAGACCAGTGACACCGAGAAATAGGTCGAAATGGCAAATACGTCCCACAGCAAGGGGGAGTTGAAATTCACCCAAAGAGAACCGAATTGATTTGGAAGCGGCAACACCCAGTAGCTCACCCAAATGCGGCCCATGTGAATGCCGGGGAATACCGCCGCCATGATCACCGCAAAAATGGTCATGGCTTCTGCTGAACGGTTGATCGCCATCCTCCACTTTTGGCGGAAGAGCAGCAGCACCGCAGAAATCAACGTCCCTGCGTGTCCGATTCCGACCCACCAGACGAAGTTGGTGATGTCCCAGGCCCATCCAACGGTCTTGTTGAGGCCCCAAACACCAATTCCTGTACCGATCAAGTACAGGATACAACCCACTCCATAAAATGCAATTACGCTGGAGATGGTGATCATGATCTTCCATCCCAAGGGCGCTTTGCCTTGGATGGGGCCCACGACATCATCCGTGATGTCCTTGTAGCTCTTGTTCCCCAAGATCAGGGGTTCCCGAATGGCGGCTTCCTGCTGCATGGTCTCAGGCCTTAGGGGTGTTACGGACCTTCGTCAAGTAGGCGACGTTGGGCTGGATGCCCACCTCCTCCAAGGCGTGGTAAGTCCGATTGTTGTCATAAGTGGCACGCACCTCACTGGCATTGTCATTGAGGTCACCAAACGTGATGGCGTTTGTAGGACAAGCCTCGGCACACGCTGTGATGGCACTGCCGTCTTCCAATGGCGTACCCGCCTTTTTGGCCTCAAGCTTAGCAGACTGGGTCCGCTGCACACACAAGCTGCACTTCTCCATCACTCCACGGCTCCGAACCACCACATCGGGGTTGAGCACCATGCGCTGGATGGCGTCTTGGGCCGGGTTGAAATTCTGGAACTTGTCGTATCCAGGATAGTGGAACCAATTGAATCGGCGCACCTTGAAGGGGCAGTTGTTCGCGCAATAACGCGTTCCGATACAACGGTTGTAGGTCATCTGGTTTACCCCCTCATTGGAGTGGGTCGTAGCCGCCACTGGACACACCGTCTCACAAGGAGCGTGGTTGCAGTGCTGGCACATCATGGGCATGTGGACCGTCTGCGGGTTGGCACCCGGCTCTTCCATTTTGCCGTAAGTCGAAATGACCCCTACTCCTTCTGCCTCTCCGCGCTCCATGTCCCAGTCGGAAGCATAGAAACGGTCGATGCGCATCCAGTGCATGTCGCGGTGGCGGCGCACCTCATCCTTTCCAACAACCGGAACGTTGTTCTCGATGTGACAAGCCGTCACACAAGCGCTACAACCGATACAGCTCGTGAGGTCGATGGCCATGCCCCAACGGTGTCCTACACCGTCAACCGCATGTTCGTGCCACATGTCGAACTCACCCGCCGCTTTCTTGTCGAGGGCGTTGATTTCGCCGTCTCCGTTGATGTCGTCGTGGACATTCAGACCGATGGTCTTGTTCCAACTCGCATCTCCGCGTTTGGCATCAGCCTCAGCCAAGAATGCATCGAAGCTCGTTTCCTTCACAACAGAGTCGCGCCCCATGTAGGTGTGCTGAATCTGTGTGCAAGCCAAGGGGTAGGTTCCTCCTGTCGCTTCAACGCTCACATCATAGGCAGCGCGCGATGGCATCCCGTCAACTACAGGAGTAAATCCAAAGGCATTCTTTCCAATCGGCACGAGGTTGCCTTCGGCATCGGCCATGTGGTCTCCACCATCACCGACTTGGTATGCGGCCTTTCCAATGGCTTCATTGCCCGCACCACGGCCGTATCCAAGGGCAATACCCAAGGTGCCTGGGGCCTGGCCTGGCTGCGGGAATGCCGGCAGCTCAAGGGACTTTCCACCGACCGTCACCTTGACCACCGAAGCGGGGTCTTCCTGTGCGATGTAAGTGTTCAACCCCATGGCCTCCATGTCCACGCGGGCCATGGTCACGTAGTTGTCCCATGTCGTTTTCGTGATGGGGTCGGGCGTCTCTTGCAACATGGGGTTGCCAGCCTGTTGTCCATCGCCGATGGCCACCTTTCGGTAGACATCCAGCTCGAATGTGCCTCCCTTTCGGGCGGCCACTGAACGCAGTGCTCCACCGAGATCAGCCCCAGTGAACACTGCCTCCGCTTCTTCGGGAACCGTCACGGCCAAGAAGCCATTGTGCACGCCTGTATTCCAATTCTGGTCGGTATACATGGCATCCGCCGTGTAAGCAGCACTGTGCGTCTGACGCAGGAACGTGTATCCGTCCACTGGCTGACCCGCCCAGTTCATCAAGCTCTCTGCCGTTTGGCGCGTGTTGTACAAGGGCTGGATGGCAGGTTGAACCAAATCCATCCTGTTGGGGTCGATCTGGAGGTCGTTCCAACCTTCGAGCCAATGGTGTGCCGGTGCCATCGCCGTGCAACGGCTGGCCGTCTCATCGGCAAACAACGCCGTCGAAACACTGAAGCCCACTTTGGACAATCCCGCATTGAACGCCGCTGCATCCGCCGCATGGTATGATGGGTTGATGCCATCCACGATGAGCGCAGAAACCTTGCCTGCATTCATGTCGCCGACCAATTGAGCAAACGCTTGGTCGTCTCCTTGGTACAAGCTGGGCTTTTCGTGCAGTTCTACTGTGGTGCCCACTGCACCTAAAGTGCGGTTGATCGCGCTCACAATGCGCTGGGTAGCGAGGTCGTTGTCGCCAGCGACCACGAGTCCCTTGGCTCCGGAACGCTTCAAGTCAGCAGCTGCAGCCTTGACGCTGGCCATTACAACCTCGTCCAGCACCACCGCTGGTCCTTCTCCGGAAAGCTCCTTTAACAAAGCAGCAGCCACACGTCCCTGCTCCGATGGCTTGACACGGGTGCGGGTGTCCGCATTGGACCCCGTCAAGGACATTCCACTTTCAAAGGCATGGAGGCGGCTCATGCCACCATCCTCAGGACGGCGGGTCTTGGCCCACTCCGAGGTATACCAAACGTTGTCCCCCCAAGTACCAAGGAAGTCTGCATTGAGAGACACCACCGTCTCCGCTTGTCCGAACTGATAAGAAGGGAACACGCGGCGACCGTAGTCCATGTTCATCGCTTCCGTTGTCGCGTTGTAGCTGACAGCATCGCATTGTACATGCTCAATGCCGGCAGAAGCCTCCAAGGCAGCAATGGCCCGCTTCATGCTGGGGCTCATGACTGTTCCTGTCAACAAGACTTTCCGTCCATTGCCTGTCAAGCCCTTTTGAACTGCAGCATCCAATGATGCCCAAGTCGCAGCCTCGCCGTTGAGGTGGGGCGCCTGCAGTCGCGCTGAATCATACAATCCCAGCACCGATGCATTGACCCGAGCGTTCACCCGTCCGAAACCCGTCTCCGTATTGCTCTTCACAAAAATCGGACGGCCTTCTCGCGTCTTCACCAATACGTTGACGAAGTCGTGTCCGTCATAATACGTAGAAGCGTAGTAGTTGGCGACGCCAGGGGTAATCTCCTCGGGCTTGTTCGTGTAGGGAATCGACTTGACTACTGGCGTCTCGCAGGCAGCGAGGGTCGCAGCAGTCACGCTGAATCCCATGAACTTGAGGAAATCCCGGCGGCCAGTGTTGGCCCTTTGAAGCCGATCATCGGCTATGAAGTCATCGACGGGACGCTCAGCAGGAAACTCCTGTGATTCGATCCTTTCGAACTCTGGGGTGCGGTCCAACTCTTCGAGTCCGGACCAGTAAATCTTGTTGTCAGCCATGGGGCAGATCCCTGATTTGCTTTAAACAGTCGTTCAGTAGTGGCACTTGGAGCATTCCCAGCCGCCGAGTTCCTTTACTGTCGTTTTTTCGTCTTCCATATAACGGCGCAACTCCTCGTTCCCTCGCAGGTCGTCTTTGAGTCGGTCGTGAATGTCTTCGTAGTAGCCTGATGAAGCGAAGCTGATCTCCGCCTTGTTGTGGCACTCAATGCACCATCCCATGGTCAAGGTGGGCTTTGACAGCTCAATCAGTCCAGGGAAGTCATCTACCAGGCCATTGATTTCTTCTACCGGTGCCACGCGGCCCACGGTGTACTTGCCCACATCTCCATGGCAGTTTTGGCACTCGAGTCCACCTACGACAACGTGCTGCTGGTGGCTAAAGAAAACGTGATCCGGGAGGTTGTGCACCTTGTTCCATTTCAGGGGCTCACCCTGGAAGTCATCCTGTGGGCTTTGGTATCCATTTTGGCCTTCGCCATCCAAATACGTACCAGAAGCGGCATCAAATCCGATGGCCGCATAAATCTTGCCGATTTCGACTTCACCGTAACGGCTGCCCTTCTTGACTGCTTTGTGGCAGTTCATACAAACGTTGGTGGAAGGAATGCCCGCGTGCTTGGACTCATAAGCACTGTGGTGACAGTATTGGCAATCCACCTCGTTCTCACAGACGTGAACGCTGTGGATGAACTTCACCGGCTGGTCTGGGCTGTAACCCTGGTAGACCCCTACACCCATCAAAGCTTGGTAGCCAATGACCACGAGGTATGCCACCACAAACAAACTCAGTATGCTCACAAACGTGCGGTTGTCCCATGCCCAAGCGCTCAAACGCATGGCATAGGGCGCGTCATCGGTTTCAGCAGCCACATTGGCGGCCTTCTCCAATGACTTGCGCACCGTTGCTGCGCTCAGGGCGATGATGAGGAAAAGCGTCAGAAGGATCAGGAACCAAATGGTGCCGTTGGCACTCTGCTCCTCTTCGATGGCATCATAAATGGTGGGGCAATCGGTTCCGTTGTCGGCAGTGGCTACAACGTCAGGCGGATTCTGAACGTACGCCATGATGTCCTTGACGTCATCTGCGCCCACGGCTTGGGCGGTCATCCAGCCGTAGGTTCCGACATAGCGGTCTACCAGCGACTTGACGTAGGAATCACCCGTAGCTGCGGCGGCTTGCGGGTTCTGAATCCATTGGACCAAGACTTCTTCGCTGGATCCCCAGCGATCGGCGATCCCGGCGAGGCCAGGGGCTGCAAGCACTTCATTGGTCACAAGGTGACAGGAAGCACAGTTCGCGTTAAACAGGGCTTGGCCATTTTCAATGTTACCCTCATCCCAAATTCCCGCTTGCAGGGAAGATGGGGCTGCGAGCGTTGCGACCGCTACGATGAAAGCCAATCTCCTCCAGTTGAAGAGGACCTGCTTCGCGCTCTCAAATACGAACATGTTTACCGCTTGATTTTCGCGGACAAATGTAGAACTCAAACCCCGACCCTGCAGGCCTTGAAGCGGGAGATTCTCTGAAAGGCGTGTTCAACCTGCATTCAAGGGGTCCGAATGCAGTCTCCCGCAACCGGAAACGCACTTTCTACAGTCAGTTCCGCAGGAACAACCAAAGCATTCGGAAAACGAGGCTTCAGCCCTTTTTTGGCACGGTGCGCTTCCAACGGGGTTCTAAAGTCGCCCACTTGCACTCCAAAAATCGGAGGATAAGGCGTCAGGTGCACTTCAAAATCAAGGTCGAGCTCGGTGGCGATGTATTGGCGCAGAGCGCGCGCCGAATCCAATCGCCCCATAAAAAGCTGGACCCGAAATCCAGGGATTCGAATGTCATTCAAGGGCGTATGAGCGGAATCCAAATCCTCAATTTCTACGGGAATGTCCCATTCCACAGAGCCCCAAGGCAGGTCCACCAATGTGGTTCCCAACGGCTCGTTTGTCGGCCTTTCCAACTCCAAAACTGGCGCAGCTTGAACGGTAGAGTCCGGCAATTCAGGGACGTCAACAACGGGCACAACCTCCGCCTGTTTGGCCGCCTTGCCTTCACCAAACATTTGCCTCCACCATGACACGTTGTCCTGGGCAGAAACAGAACTAACCGTCCACAAAAAAACCACGGCCAAGGCCAAACCACTCCGCTTTTGCATCAGCGCAAGATGACCATTTTGCCCGAGGCCCCGGTCTTGCCAGCAGCTTCACCGATCAACATGAAATACACGCCTTCCGGGACGGGTTGTCCCAGGTCGTTCATCGTGTCCCAAACCGCACGGCCTCCGGCACTTTGAACCCTTCTCACGCGCTCTCCACCAGCGTTTACAATGTGAACCTCAGAGTCAAAAGCCAAACCATCTATGGTCACAACGGGCTCGTATTCAGGTCGCCATGGATTCGGGAAAATGCGCAGTCCGCCATCGTCGAGCTCGAGGTTGAAGTTCGTGGCTTCGCCGCGGTGCGAGGTCAACCCCCGTGGTGTGGCGAAATAGACCAGCCCGCTTTCTTGATCAATGGCAATGTCGTAGACCTCGTTGGACAACAATGGACTGTTGTCTACTGTAAAATGTGCCACTTGTGAGCGGCCATCTGGACTCAACAAAAAAGCCCCATTGTTGACGGTAGCCAACCACTTCCGGTTCCCTCCATCCAGCGCGATGTCCCAGACCGTTTCCGTCTCCAACAAAAACTGGAAGTTCCCATCCTGCTCGATGAGAATCTGCTGCGCATCAAATCCTTCGGCTGTAAACAGCGCTTGAGGCTGGTAAAACACAGCGGGACCTTGCAGCGTGCCCACCCATATCTCGCCGTCAAGGTCCTCCTCTACAGCATAAACATATGAACTGGGCAATCCCCCAGCTCCTTCCTGCTGTGTCAAAAAGCGCACGTCGTCGTCGGTGGGGTCTGCTGGCGTTCCTCCCGTAGAAATGACCGCCACCCCTTTGCCTCCTCCGAGCAAAATCCAAACCTGATCCGATTGGGTGGCCAACACGTGCGTAAAACGCGTTGAACCGTCCAATCCCTCCACATCAAAAACGTGCCAATCCCCCTCTGCATCCAGCAACTTTAGTGGGTTTTCGGTTCCCTCGTTCAGCACCCACAGGTTTCCTTGACGGTCAAAATCCAACGCAGGGGTTGAACACCGCTGAAGGTCCCAATTGACATTCCAATCCAACGGCGAGTTTGAAGGGTTCCAGTATTGGACCACTCCCACTTCCTCCACTTCAATCAGGCCTTCTTCCAGACTCCCAAAAACGGCCCTTTCAGGCCTTGTCGGGTCAATGCTAACGTCCATGGGGTCTTGGACACCCTCGCCTCCCGCTTCGCCCTCGGGTGGAGCGATCGTCCACCAATAGTTGCCTCTTCGGCCGCTGAACCCTTCCCTTCTGTACAACGGAACACCACTGGATTCTGTGCCTCCGGTCGCCACCCACAACCGATCGTTCCAAGCGTCCAACCTCCACGTCGAATTCGAACGGGGACCATTGGGCGCATATGGGCCGTCAAATGCCGCTTCTGTTCCTCCCTGCTCCAGCCAGATCGACCCCGAATGTGCATTGGCAATCCAACACCCCCCTGCCACTGCAGCCGCACCATTCGGCTGTAAGAACACGTTGCCCACATTCACCCGCAACGCATTCGGCTCCCAATCTGCGTTGGTTTCTAAAACACCAAAAGGGGTGGTGGCCCACAAGTGCGTGCCATCTGACGTCAATCCCGTCCAGTTTTCAGACAAATCTGCAGTGACCTCTGCCCAAGGCGTGACTCCCGGCTCGCCCACCCAAATTGCATCCGGCCCCTCGCGGCTCTGCAACACTGCGATACGACCTCCAACACCCAACACGATGCTGCGCAGGTCCTCTGCGCCCTTCAAGGACAGCCCGTCCTCCTGAACCCACGTCGCAGGGTCTCCAGGAAAGGCGGCATCCTCTGGTGCCGACCACAATCCATCTGAAGTCGCCAACCACCACCTGCCAGCACTCAATACCGCGCCGCGGACAGCCAAGGCCTCGCCGTTTTGCTCCAATTTCCAAGTGTCCCTGACTTCCAATGCCTCGAGGTCATATTCGACCACCCCGATGTCCGTGCAAACCAACAAGGATTGACCAGAGACATACAATTGGTTGGGCCGCTTGTTGCCCAGCACATCGGCCTCGGCCAAATCCCTCACCGACAAAACACCACCGAGGGTTCCGTCCCCATCCACATCAATCAGGTCAAACGTGCCTTCCTCGTAGCCCACTATTGCCTTGCCCCAATCTGGAGCCAATGCCACGGCCGCAATTTCGGCACGGCTCAAGCCGTCGGCCTTACCAAACCGTTGGACCTCTCCATTGGAGCGCCCCTCTGCATCGACCCCCAAGCCAAAGACAGCGGTTTCACCGCCCACAAACACCAAGGGCGAACCTTCTGCGGCAGCGATGGCTTGGGCCTTGCTGAAGTTCGGGAGATCTTGCCACGAACCCGTCTCAATTTGAGCCACCCCGATGTGGCACCAAATCAAGGAAAGCGCCAAAACAAATGAAGCAAAGGCGGTGTCAAAGGCACGGGCACGACAGCCCCAATTGTGGTATCGATGTCGATTGGTTTCCATAGAAGCTGTGGCCATCATGACGCCGCTCGTGATTGAATTATTGTGTGGCAACACGGGACGAAGGTCAGGATTCAGGAGGCAATGTCCGGGGGTCCACCGAACGGATTCCACGGGGACGCAATCTCCGGACCTTCGGCGAGGGTGGCAATACCGAAAGGTCAAATAAGGCCGGGCCCCGTGTTTCCAGATTGGCCAGAGCTTCCTCATCCGCCAAGCCGTACATGAAGTTTCTGTCGCCCAGCACCATTTCTACAATTCCCCAGCCCACCAAAAGGGCAAGCAGGTCCTCTACGGCACCGGCAGGCTTGCGCACCGTGCGCGACACCTGCCGAAACCCCAGCAATTTGCCATTCCGCCAAGACTTAAAAAGCTTTCCTACGTTCTTATCGTACTCGAATGCTGGACGGTCGGCACGAAAGCGGTGGTCCCAACAGCGCGCCAACACGGCATTGACCTGGATGTTCTCATCCTCCAACCTCAAAAACGCCGTCCACTGGCCTTCCTCCACTTCGCAACGGTGCGGCCGCAGTCGCGATGGTTCCACCACCACCTCCAACACGCTTCTGATGTCCGCCTTCCACACTTGAGACTGGAAAGCCACGGCGGGCCTGCAGTACATCTCTGCTGCAGCCTCCACCATGTGCAATTCCTCGTCCACGCGGACCCCACTCACCGTTCCATTGTCCTTGACACCGATCAACAAACGGCCCCCATCAGCATTGGCAAAAGCCACCAACGTGCGCGCAATTTTGCGGCTGTCGTCAATGCGCGTTTTGAAGTCTTGCTGCTGGTGCTCCCCTTCGGCTATCATTCGAAGAACATGCGACATGAGACAAAGATGTGACCAAGACGGCGTGCTGGCTGCGGGCATCACAAGGATTTTGCCTACTTTCGCACTGTCAACGTTGGGAAATGATAGGAAAGGGGGGCCGAAAGCCCCCCTTCTTCTTCCCCAAAATTGCGATTGAAACCACATGATCAACGCTCAGGATATCCGCCAATGGGTTGAAAGCCACCTCGCTGAAGACGGAGGCTTCCTCGTGGATGTCCACGTCTCTGAAGGCGCGGACATCCGCGTCTTGGTGGACGCTCCAGAAGGCATGCCCATCTCGCGTTGTGTGGCCATTTCGAGGATGATCGAAGATGAACTCGACCGCGACCTCTACGACTTCTCGTTGCAGGTTTCCACGCCGGGTCTCGACCAACCGCTCAAGATTCGGCCACAGTATGAAAAGAATGTGGGCCGAGAAGTCGCTGTCCAGAGACACGACGGACACAAAATTGAAGGCACGCTCACAGCAGTATCCGACGAAGGAATTGTTGTTGAGCACACCGAAAAAAGAAGAATTGAAGGCCGAAAGGCCAAGGAATGGATCACAGACCGGCACGAGCTGGGCTGGGACGCCATCGCCACCACGAAAGTCAAGATTTCATTCAAGCAATAATGGATACGGTGAACCTAGTCGACTCCTTTAGGGAGTTCAAGGAGTTGAAGAACATCGACCGAGAGACCATGATGGGTATTCTCGAGGAGGTGTTCCGGAATATGATCATCAAAAAGTACGGGGCCGATGACAACTTTGACATCATCATTAACCCCGAAAAGGGTGACCTCGAAATTTGGCACAACCGCGAAATCGTGGAAAATGGCGAAGTCGAGGATCCCGTGGCGGAAATCGGCCTCGCTGATGCGCTGAAAATCGAGGACGATTTCGAAGTCGGAGAGGAAGTCTCTGAAGAAATCAAGCTCGTCGATTTCGGCCGTCGAAACGTGCTGTCCATGCGCCAGAACCTTGCTGGCAAAATCATGGAGCTCGAAAAGGACGCGCTCTACCGCAAGTACAAGGACCGTGTAGGCGAAATCATTTCTGCTGAAGTCTATCAGATTTGGAAGCGTGAAATCCTGTTGGTCGACGACGATGACAACGAGCTCATCATGCCCCGCGACCAGCAAATTCCCGGAGACTTTTTCCGCAAGGGAGACGCCGTTCGCGCCGTTGTTGCCGAGGTGGACATCCGAAACAACAATCCGCGCATCATCCTCTCCAGAACAGCTCCGGAGTTCCTCTCCCGCTTGTTCGAGCAGGAGGTTCCCGAGATCTACGACGGCCTCATCACCATCAAGAAGGTGGTTCGTGCGCCAGGCGACCGCGCCAAGGTGGCTGTAGAGTCTTACGACGACCGCGTAGATCCAGTCGGCGCGTGCGTTGGAATGAAAGGTTCGAGGATTCACGGCATCGTCCGAGAACTGAAGAACGAGAACATCGACGTGATCAACTACACGGCCAACGAACAGCTCTTGATCGCACGTGCCTTGAGTCCAGCAAAAATCTCCTCGATCACCATCAAAGGTGAGCGGGCAGAAGTCTACCTCCAACCCGACCAAGTCTCTTTGGCCATCGGTAAGGGCGGACACAACATCAAATTGGCCGGTCGACTGACCGGATATGAAATCGACGTTTACCGCGAAGGAGAGACAGAAATCGACGATGTCGAACTCAAGGAGTTCAAGGACGAAATCGAAGCCTGGATCATCGAGGAGCTCGAAAAAATTGGCTGTGACACTGCGCGCAGCGTACTCAACCTCACGGTTGAGGACCTGGCCAACCGTACAGACCTTGAGTTAGAGACCGTAGAAGAGGTCATGAAGGTCCTCAAATCAGAATTCGACACCTGATCTGTTCAGTCCAGAACGCCCTCACCTCACGCCAACGATAGTCCCCGGAAAGCCGCACATGTCAGAAGTTTCCAAACCGGTACGCCTCAGTAAAGTCGCCCGAGAGTTCAACCTCGGTGTCGACTCGATCGTCGAATTCCTATCCTCCCAAGGAATCGAAGTCGAACGCAAGCCCAACACCAAGTTGGAGCCGGAACAATACGCCTTGGTGCGTTCCAACTTCGCCGACGAAAAAGCGGCCAAGGAGAAGTCCAAGCAGAAGTCAAAAACCTTGCTAGAGATGGAGGCTCTGGCGGTTGACTCCAAGCGAAAAGCCGAAGCCGAAGCCGCTGCTCCAGCAGAAGCACCCGCTCCAGCACCTGTAGCTGCTCCTGCACCGGCCCCGACTGTCGAACCCGAACCCGCTCCCGTAGCCGAAGCTCCTGCACCCGTTGCAGAACCAGAAGTTGCACCTGAGCCTGAAGCTCCAGTGGAAACGGTCACAGAACCCACACCCGTTGCTGAGGCTCCTGTGGAAGCTGAAGTCGAAACGGCGCCTGAAGCCGAACCAAAGGCACCAGAAGTGCAGGAAACACCGGAAGTGCCGGAAGCAAAAGCCGAAGTTGAAGAAGCAAAACCTGCTGAACCCTCTCCAGCTCCAACAGCGACTTCGAAGCCTGTTTCACCCTCTCCCGTCAAGATTGTAGGAAAGGTTGACCTCGATGCCGTCAACCCGAAGAAAAAAGGCAAAAAACCAACGGCCCAAAAGGCCGTTGCTCCTGCTCCAAAGAAAGCCGTTGCTCCCGCTGCCAAAGCGCCTGTCACGCCAGCTCCTGCAGCACCAGCAACACCACCACCCGCTGCTCCCGCAAAGCCCGTAGTAGAAATACTGCGTGCAAAAGCAGAAAAGCTCACTGGACCTACCGTCGTCGGTAAAATTCAACTCCCCGTTGAGAAGAAGCCCACTACAGCAGGCGAGAAGCGCAAACGCAAGCGCATCACCAAAGTGGATGTGGAAGCCGCAGGCAAGCAGGCTGGAAAGCGTGGCCGCACCGTCACTGGAGCGCCCAAGAAAGAAATCTCCGAGAAGGACATTCAAAAGGAGATCAAGGAGACTTTGGCACGTCTGAGCAAAGGCAAAAAGACCCAAGCCAGCGCCAAAACACGCCGCGCCAAACGCGACGCCAAACAAGAACGTGTCGAACGCGAGCAACTCGCTCAAATGGAGGCGGCGCACACCCTCGAGCTAACAGAATTTGTAACGGCATCCGAACTCGCGACCATGATGGATGTCTCGGTCAACGAGATCATCTCCGCGTGCATGTCATTGGGCATGATGGTCTCCATCAACCAGCGCCTTGACAAGGAAACCATCGGCATCATTGCCGAGGAATTCGGCTACGGTGTAGACTTCGTTTCTGCTGAAGTACAAGAAGCCATCGAAGTCGAGGAAGACAGCGCCGAGGACATGTTGTCTCGTCCGCCCATCGTCACGGTTATGGGCCACGTCGACCACGGTAAAACATCTTTGCTCGACTTCATCCGCAAGGCCAACGTCATCGACGGTGAAGCAGGAGGCATTACCCAGCACATCGGTTCTTACAGCGTTGAGCTCGAAGACGGTGCCCGGATGACCTTCATCGACACCCCAGGTCACGAGGCCTTTACGGCGATGCGTGCAAGGGGCGCACAGGTCACCGACCTCGCGATCATCATCGTGGCGGCTGACGACGCGGTGATGCCACAAACCAAAGAGGCGATCAGCCACGCGCAATCCGCCGAGATTCCATTCATTGTTGCCATCAACAAGTGCGACCGTGAGGAGTCCAATCCCGACAAAATCCGAACTGAACTCGCCGAACTCGGCATCCAGGTCGAAGAGTGGGGCGGCAAAACGCAAAGCCAAGAAATTTCCGCGAAAACTGGATTGGGCATCCCTGAGTTGCTTGAGAAAGTAACCTTGGAAGCTGAACTCCTCGAACTGAAGGCCAACCCCAAAAAGCGGGCTGTTGGAACCATCATCGAATCCAGCCTCGACAAAGGCCGTGGCTATGTCACCAACCTGATTGTATCTGCTGGAACGTTGCAGGTCGGAGACCCCATGCTTGCTGGCCAATACAGCGGAAAAGTCCGGGCCATGACCAACGAGCGCGGCGAAGCACTCAAGGAAGCAGGACCTTCCATGCCCGTCTCCATCCTCGGGTTGGACGGCGCCCCCAATGCGGGAGACGAGTTTCACATTTTCGAAAACGAAAAAGAAGCCCGGACCATCGCACAAAAGCGCCAACAATTGCAGCGTGAGCAGGGCATTAGAACACAGAAGCAAGTCACGCTCGAAGAGTTGGGCCGACGAATTGCTGTGGGAGAATACAAGGAGCTCAACCTCATCATCAAAGGCGATGTGGACGGTTCTACCGAAGCTTTGGCGGATTCACTGATCAAGCAAAGCACAGAAAAGGTGCAGGTCAACGTCATCCACAAAGCCGTTGGTCAGATTTCTGAAAGCGATGTGCTCTTGGCCTCCGCTTCTGAAGCCATCATCATCGGTTTCCAGGTCCGCCCCAGCGGCACCGCCCGGAAGCTGGCCGAAAGGGAAGGCATTCAAATCCGCTTGTATTCCATCATCTACCAAGCCATCGAAGAGATGAAGGAGGCGATGGAAGGCTTGCTGTCTGCCAAGATCGAAGAGCGCATTGTCGGTACAGCCGAAATCCGCGAAACCTTCAAGATTTCCAAGGTGGGTACCATCGCAGGTTGCTTCGTCCAAGACGGTGTCATCCAGCGGAACCTCAACATCCGTGTCATCCGCGAAGGCGTGGTCGTCTATACGGGAAGCCTGGGTTCATTGAAGCGATTCAAAGACGACGCCAAAGAAGTCAAGAAAGGCCTCGAGTGCGGTCTGAACGTCGACCGTTTCAACGACATCAAAGTGGGCGACCTCATCGAATCATACGAGGAAGTCGAAGTCAAGCAGACCCTCGACGACTAAGCCCTTGCAAGGGACAGCGGACAGCAAACTGCCCGGCCTAGGGACCACCATCTTCACCGAGATGTCAGCCTTGGCCGTGGAACATGGCGCATTAAATCTGGCGCAAGGCTTTCCTGATTTGCCTCCACCCCAAGGCCTGGTTGCTTGCGCAGAACAAGCCCTGAGGGATGGTGTACACCAATACGCTCCCATGGCAGGCCGCGAAGGCCTGCGGGCGTGGATCTGCAACCGCTACGCTCAACGCAACGGGGCGGCCTATGATGTAGGGACTGAGTGCACCATTGGCGCAGGTGCCTCCTCCCTCATTTTTGCGGCCATTCAAGCACTGGTGCACACAGGACAAGAGGTGGTGGTTCAAACTCCCGCTTACGACCTCTATGCACCCGCCATCCAGCTCGCCGGCGGCATACTCAAGGAGGTGCCGTTGCTGAACGATGATGGCCAATGGAACCTCCCCGCTCTTCGTGATGCCTGTGGGCCCCATACCAGGATGGTCATCCTCAATACGCCACACAACCCCACGGGGACGACCTGTCCTCCAGGTTTCTTGGACGGCCTTCAAGCGCAGTTAAGCGGCACCGATACGCTGATACTCAGCGATGAAGTATACGGACCCATTGTCCACGATGGCCGGCCCGAAACGTCACTCGCCGCCCATCCCTTGCTCAAAGAGCGCAGCCTCGTGTTTGGCAGCTTTGGCAAGCTGCTTCAAGTGACCGGTTGGAAGATTGGTTGGGCGGTTGGACCGGCCGCGTTGATGGCCGAGCTCAGAAAAGTGCACCAGTACGATGTGTTCTCTACTGGGGCACCACTACAAGCTGCACTCGAGCGGTTTCTTCCCAGCGCCGAGGCTGAGGCCCACCTCAATGGACTCGCCGGCCTTTATGGCCGAAAACGCGACCGTTTGCTGCAAGGCATCCGCGACACCGCGTGGCGATTCACCCCAGCAGAAGGAGGATTCTTTCAGGTCCTTGACGCCAGCAGACTGATCGACAACAACGACGGTCAATGGGCGCGCACATGGACGCGCACCCATGGCTTGGCCACCATTCCTCTGGACGCCTTCTATGCACCACCGCGCCCCATGGTCCGGCTTTGCATTGCCAAGGAAGACGCCACCCTCGATGCAGCCATCAGCTGCCTGCGCCAAATCGCTGCCGACCATGTCCACTAAACTCCACGTCATCGGCTTTCAAAGTGACCTGCACTGGCGCGACCCCGATGCCAACTTCGCCCACTTCGACGCCCTTCTCGCCAACCTCAACCCGGACAGCTGCGACGTGGTCATCCTGCCAGAAATGTTTACCACCGGGTTTAGCTGGCCACCAATAGAACGGCCAAATGACCCCGACCACACGCTCCGTTGGATGCAGCGTTGGGCCGACCGACTCAATGTGGCGCTCACAGGAAGCGTGGCATGTTTTGACCAAGAAGGACTCCCCCGAAACCGCAGCTGGTTTGTGCCACCCTCCTCAGAAGGCACTCCCACATTCTACGACAAACGCCACCTCTTTACGCTCGCAGGAGAACACGACCACTTCAAGGCAGGCGAAGACAGGGTGGAAGTCGAATTCAGGGGCTTCCGCATCCTGTTGCAAGTCTGCTACGACCTTCGCTTCCCTGTATTTGTACGGAACAACCAAGCTGTGCCTTACGACCTCGCCATTTACGTCGCCAACTGGCCCGAAACCCGCAGCGCAGCATGGCGCACCTTGTTGCAAGCGCGGGCCATAGAAAACCAATGCTTCGTGGTTGGCCTCAACCGGTCGGGCACAGACGGCAAAGGCCACCGGTACGCTGGGGACAGCCTAATCGCCGACTTCTCTGGCAAGCTCCTTGCCGATGCTGGAAATTCCGGAAGCCCAGCAAAAATCAGCTCCACCCTATCCAAAGACGGCCTGCTTGCCTTCCGAAAAAAACTGCCCTTCCTAGAAGATGCAGATCCGCACGCCTTCGGGTAATCCCAGGCGCATTTCGCACAGTCTTAGGGGGCACCGGACCAGCAGTACGGACCTTCTATTTCACTTTTTCCAGGCTACACGGAATCTCCGAGCCAAATTTTGGCCCGAGACTGCGACAATGGTAGGCCTCAGCAAGAGCGCTTGTCCGACACTCTGAGCCGTCAATCGCTCACTTAAAGGCGTTCTCGCCCGTGATGTCGAATCCGGTGATCAACAAGTGGATGTCGTGGGTGCCTTCATAGGTGATCACAGACTCCAAGTTCATCATGTGGCGCATGATGGGATATTCACCCGTAATGCCCATTCCACCCAATACCTGACGTGCCTCACGTGCGATGTTGATGGCGATCTCCACGTTGTTGCGCTTGGCCATAGAAATCTGGCCACTGGTGGCCTTGCCTTCGTTGCGCAACTGACCCAAACGCAGGGTCAGCAATTGGGCCTTGGTGATCTCCGTGATCATCTCTGCCAATTTCTTCTGCTGCAATTGGAAACCCGCAATGGGACGACCAAACTGCTCGCGCTGCTTGGCATAACGCAAGGCTGCATCGTAGCAATCCAAGGCGGCACCGATGGCGCCCCAAGCAATGCCATACCGCGCGCTGTCGAGGCAGCTCAAAGGAGCACCGAGTCCTGACCGGCCAGGCAAAATGTTGGCCTTTGGAACCTTGACATCCTCAAAAATGAGTTCGCCCGTATCAGAAGCACGCAGACTCCACTTGCCCGTCATTTTAGGGGTGGAAAATCCTTCCATCCCACGCTCCACCACAATGCCGTGAATGCGGCCCGTCTCGTCCTTGGCCCACACCACAGCGATGTCCGCAAACGGGGCGTTGGAAATCCAAAGCTTGGCACCATTGAGAATCACGTTCTCTCCGTCTCCAGCATCCTTGAAGTTGGTGATCATGCCCCCCGGATTCGATCCGTGGTCAGGCTCAGTCAAGCCGAAGCAACCCATCATTTCGCCTGTAGCGAGCTTGGGCAGGTACTTCATCCGTTGCTCTTCTGATCCGTACTTCCAAATGGGGTACATCACCAATGAGCTTTGGACAGAAGCCGTGCTCCGCAATCCACTGTCACAACGCTCCAACTCCTGCATGATGAGCCCGTAGGAAATCTGGTCCAATCCCGCTCCCCCGTATTGCTCGGGGATGTAAGGACCAAAGGCGCCAATGGCACCCAACCCGGGCAGCAAGTGCTTCGGGAAAACCTGCGTTTCTGCAGCGTCTTCGATGATGGGACTCACCTCCTGCTTGACCCAAGCCCGGGCCGCATCGCGGATGAGTTTGTGCTCCTCAGTGAGGAGGTCGTCCATCATGTAGTAATCATGCCCCTGGTAGAGGTCGGTCTTAACAGATCCCATGTTCATGCCACAAAAATACAACGCTTGCGTGCGTACACTTGAACAACCATGGACCCAGAACGCCCAAAACATCCTGAATTTGCACGCGTCGCTGCCAAAATTGCCTCAGACAGGCATGGCCAGCGGATTCAGGATGCTTTACCAGGACTGTTTCCCACCCTGCTGCCCAGTCGAAAATCCTGCAAAAAAGCCATCGAAAGGGGCAGGGTTGCGCTCAACGGAATGCCCACAACAACCGCACGGAAGGTCCAAACAGGAGATGTCGTGGTCTACCTGCCCGATGCCACACTTCCCCAACCTCCCGGTGCAGGGTCACCCTCCACATTGAAGTGGAGCCGGCCAGCAGGAGCCGACCATCTTTTTGTGTGGAAGCCAGCAGGCATGGCCACCTCCGGCAATGGACGCCTTCACCTCGCTGCCTTACTCGCCCACCTGGCCCATGCCGGCGCGCCCGATCAAATGGACACCCTTAGGCCGCATCGGCCCGATGCCATGCGCTGGCCCCAGCCCATCCACCGCCTTGACCGCGGCACTTCGGGGTGGGTATGCGTGGCCTTGAGCCTGAGCGCCGCCAACAGCATCAGCACAGCCTTTGCCGCTCGAAGCGTTCGTAAATCATACCTCGCACTCGTTGCTGGAACCCTCACCGGAGCAGGAGCGTGCACACAGCCCCTCGAAGGGAAACCCGCACTGACCGCTTGGCGCGCCGTGGCATCTGGACCGCTCCCCGTTCACGGCACCGCCACCTTACTGGAAGTGACGCCCACCACTGGCCGCACCCACCAAATTCGGAAACACTGCGCGGGCATGGGCCACGCCATCGTCGGAGACGACCAGTACCCCTCAATGGAAGCGGATGGACAAACCGGCACACGCTACAGCGGACACGGTTTGTTCTTGAGTGCAGTGTCACTTGAAATCCCCCATGGGGACCACGGGGCCGCATCACAGGCTTCTGCAGCGGCACCCAAAAAGTTTCAGCGCATCACCTGGGTCAAGAAAGCCCTCAAGCAGCGTCAAGCCACCGAGGCTTCGTAGCCATCATCGATCAGGAGGCCTTTCTTTTTGTAGGCCGAAACGGCCAAATGATCGGCGCGTTCATTCATGGGATTGCCTGCGTGGCCTTTGACCCAGTCAAACCGGACTTTGTGCTTGCGGTAAACCCGCAGGAAACGCATCCATAGGTCTGGGTTTTTCTTGCCTTTGAAACCCTTCTTTTCCCAATTGAACACCCAACCTTTGTCCACCGAATCAATGACATACTTGCTGTCACTGACGACCCAAACTTCTACCCCATCGCGGTTCAGCGCCTCCAGTGCCACGATGACCGCGAGCAATTCCATGCGGTTGTTGGTGGTGAGCCGGTAGCCCGCAGTGAACTCTTTGCGGTGGCCGCCCCACTGCAAAATCGCACCGTAACCCCCTGGGCCGGGATTTCCAGAGGCGCCCCCATCGGTGTGAACGACAACGGGATCAGCCATGGACCTGAAAAAGCATAGCGGCGTTGGCAGAAAACAGCTTGACGGCGATCGCCAAGAGGATGATGCCAAACACCTTTTGAAGGACCGCAATCCCGCCCTCGCCAAGCAGACGCTCGATGCGACCGGTCATGCGCAACACAAAGTACACCAGCGCCATGTTGACCAAGATGGCCAGCGCAATGTTGACCGCCGCATACTCTGCCCTGAGCGAGATGATGGAGGTCATGCTGCCAGCACCAGCAATCAGGGGAAAGGCCACAGGAACAATCGTCGCCGTCTTCATGGATTGGGAAGACTGCTTAAACAAAGTGATTCCCAAGATCATTTCCAGCGCCATGAAGAACATGACAATGGCCCCTGCAACAGCAAAAGAATTGACGTCAATGCCCAAAAAGTTGATGACCCCTTCACCGAGAAAAAGGAAGGCGAGCATGATGCCCAAAGCGACAATGCTGGCGCGTTCAGGGTGGATGTCTCCCGCCTTTCTCTTGATGTCGAGCAAGAAAGGGATCGACCCTACAATGTCGATGACAGCGAACATCACCATCCCCGACTTTAGCAATTCTGTCCAATCAAAAGCCATGTTTACCGTTCAATAAAAGGTCAATGGTTCAAGACAAGGATAGGCATTCCGTCACGGCACGCAAGGCCTCCTTGGCGCAATGCTCAGCTTCGAGGTTTCGCACCTTTTCTGCGATGCTCAACGGAGTATCCAAAGCCGCGTCCAATGCTACACGGGCCTGAAAAAACACCGCACCGGTATCGTACCCTCCATCTACCCAATGCAGCGTCATGCCGGTCTCAACCACCGACCCTTGCTGCAAGGCGCTGTGCACCGCTTCATGCACATGGTCTCCATACATGCCCTTGCCTCCAAAAGCTGGCAAAAGGGACGGGTGCAAGTTCAATATGCGCCCCGAAAAAGCCTGCGTCAACGGATCCGGCACCTTGAGCAAAAACCCCATCAACACGACAAATTGAACCCCATGAGCAGTCAATTCACGGGCCACCGTACCATCGTTCAGCTGGGCCTTCGAAAAGAGCCAAGTGCGTACACCCAAAGATTCCGACCGGCGCAAAACGCCCGCACTTGCGCGGTTGCTCCCCACCACTTCAATCTCGATGTCACCGCGCTTTTCTGCAGCCCGAATGATACGCTCCGCATTCGTCCCCTCTCCACTGGCCAAAATGGCCACCTTCATTCTCCCTGCAGCCATCAGCGTGCGTCCGGGTCGAACACAGGAGGGTCCGAAAGTGGGCCACTCTGACGCGCTGTTCTGTCCGACAAAAGTTGCCTCATGGCATCTGCCATCGCTTGCACGTCGGCGTCGTTGGGCAAGGCATCTGACAAAGCACCAGACACCCGCTGACTCACCGCCATGGCCATTTGAATTTCGTTGCTCGCTGCTGCATAATGGGCATCGTCCAGCGAGAGGAAGTAATCCACATCGCCTGACAACATCCCAAAGAGCTCCGAACCCACCTGCTTGGCCAGCACTCCAGCCGATTGCCGCTGCTCTTTTGTCAAGTTGGCGTCTTGGGCAAACTCAGACAACAACTCAATCGAAGGCAGCATGATCCGGTCATAAGGCACATTGCGCGATGGCGTGGCTTCAATCAACCGCTCCAATACCTCCAGACCCCGGACACTCTTGCCGGATTGGGCAAAGGACTCTGCGAGGTTGGTCAGCTGCAACCGGATGTTGGTCGCCATCCGACGGTTGTTCTCGTCCATGTAAATCTCACCCGGAGCATCCATGCCACCCCATTGGAAGTCCTCCATGACGTTGGTGTACATGATCTCCTGTGCAATGCCTACAGGTTGTCCACCCCTAGAACCATAGTTCACCGGCACCAAGCGCCAAGCCAAGCCTTCCAATCGGAAGTAGTCTTGCAGGCCTACATAGCTGTCTGGACCAATGGTCACCGCGAAATAAACCGGGCGCTCCCAGTTGTTGTTGCGCAGAATCTCCATCACCATAAACTGGTTCTTGAGGATGTATTGCTTGGGGGTTCCATTGCCGTCGGTCACGGTCCATTCCAAGGCTTCCACCATGCGCTGTCGCTCCTCTGGAAGAACCAGACCCGAGCTCAATGCAGCATCCGTATCAACCGGAACACTGAAGCTGTTGGATGGCAGGTGCGCATACTTGCGTCCACCGCCATAATCCACCATATCGGCATCATCCAATGCCTGCCGCATGGCCATCTCTATGTCCACATATGGGTTGTTGGTGTCGGAAGGCGGATCCATCAGCACGATGTCACGCGTGCCCTGCCGGTACTTCTCCTCACCCATGCGGATGGGAACAGGAGGACTGTCATATGCCCTGCGCTTCATCTGCTCCACATACCAATCGGTATTGAGCAGGCTGAGGTTGACGATGCGCACATCGGTGCGGTATCCTTCTACCTCTTGCACATACCACAGCGGGAACGTGTCGTTGTCACCATTGGTGAACAGAATGGCATTGGGCGCAAGACTGTCCAAGTAGTTCTTGGCCATGTCCACGCCCGTGCTGCGTCCTGCCCGGCTGTGATCGTTCCAACCCTCAGCTCCCATTTGAGAGGGAACCAACAGCAGCAGCGCAGAAATCACCGCAGCAGTGAGCTTCTCATTGCCAGTCCTGCCCAAGACAAAGGCCAAACCGAGCAAACCTGCAGCCACTGCACCGAGATACAAGACCGTGTAACTCAGAGCATGACCGCCACCACCAGCAGATTCTAGGACAAACAAAACAACACCGAACGCCAATGGAGCGCCCATGGCCATGCCCAAAGACTTCCCCTTGAGGTGGGTCGCCATGTCAAACACAGCGTACACCCCTAGCCCGATCCAGATGGCAAAAGCATAAAAAGAGCCCACATACGCGTAGTCGCGCTCCCGTGGCTGCAATGGGTATTGGTTGAGGTAAACCACAATGGCCAAACCTGTCAGAATGAACAACAAGCCCGTCACAGAAAAGTCCCGCCAGCTCCGGAAAGCCTGGAAGATGGCCCCGATAAGGCCCAGCAAAAATGGAAGCAGGTAGAAGTTGTTGTGTGCCTTGTCCGAGGTGCGGTGAGGCGGCACTTTTTCACGGCTTCCCAAACGCTCTGCATCCAAGAAGTCCACGCCTGTCAGCCAATTGCCGTCGATAAAGTCGCCGTGGCCCTGGACGTCATTCTGCTTTCCTGAGTAATTCCACATGAAATAACGCAGGTACATCCACCCAATCTGATAACGGGCGAAGAAAGTCAAGTTCTCACCTTGCGATGGCATCAGCAGTTCGTGATAACGGTCGGCCTGCCCCTGCAAGCGCTGCACTTCGCGAATGTCCTCCGACGAGCGGGTTTGGTTCGCCTTGTTGGTGGCTGCCCGCACTTGCTGTTCGAGCCCGTTGAGACTTCGTTGCAAGGTTTTGGCGTAGGTACGGCCGTGGTCCAACCCTTGGGACAAGTCGTCCAACATCATTTGGGCCAGGGTGCGGCGCACCTCCGAATTGCTCAAGTCAGCCAACCGCGCATCGTTGCCACGGCCCACAATAATTTCTGTTCCACTGCGGACTTCAAACTTGGCACCAAAGCGCTGACCAAACGAGCGATACAGATTGTTGAGCGTGCGGCTCAACTCCGATTTTTCCATGTTGCTCCCCAGAATTCGACTGGCGATGTGTTGTTCAAATGCGGCTGCATCGCGTTCCTTTTGGTCAATGGGGCTCACGAATCCAGCGTCCTCATTCCACCCCTTGTAATTGGACCAACGCTTGTACTCATTGATGTGGTTCGCCTGGCTGGAATACATCCTGGGGAACAACATGGTGAACCGGTCGTCATATCGAGGGACCCCATTTCGCTTTTCCCCACTGTCCACATATTCCTGCTTCACCTCGAAATTACCCTCGTTCTCGCCCATGTATTTGTCCGCTGCAAAACGGTCCTTGAACGTCGCCACTCGGCTATCCACAGCCCCACGGGACTTGTAAACGCTGTAACTCGGGAAATAAGAAGGAGACCCGTCACTGTACGGGTCCTCCATGTCATTTGGAGAGTTCCAATACTGCCCGGTTCCAAGTGGACGGTCGCCGTATTGTTCCCGGTTCAGGTAGGCCAGCAAAGCGAAGAGGTTCTCCGGGTTGTTCTCGTCCATCGGGGGGTTCGCAGCAGAGCGCACCACAATGAGCGCAAAAGTGCTGTACCCCACCAAGATCATTGCCACAGAAAGGGCCGCCACATTGAGCTGCCACCAGCCCTTTTTGCGGCTCCACCAGAGTGCTGCCACAATCAATGCAATGACCAAGGCGATGTAAACCGCCACACCGGTATTGAAGGGCAATCCCATGCTATTGACAAAGGCCAACTCAAAGCGTGCTGCGAACTTCACAAAGCCTTGAATCAAACCGTATTGGACAAACAAAAGCAAGGCCAAAGACAACGCCATGGCTCCAATAAACGTGGGCCACTTGAACGTGTTCCGCTTGAAGTAATACACCGCTACAATCGCAGGAATCGCCAACAAATTCAGGAGGTGAACCCCGATCGAAAGGCCCATCAAATAGGCAATCAGCACGATCCAACGCAGGTTGCCAGGCTCCTCTGACCGCGCCTCCCATTTGAGGATGGCCCAGAAGACCAACGCCGTGAACAATGAAGACAAAGCATAGACTTCACCTTCCACCGCAGAGAACCAAAAACTGTCGCTGAACGTGTACGCTAAAGCACCAACGGCTCCACTGGCCAAGACTGCGATGCGCTGTCCATCAGACAGCTCGGTCACCCCTTCCGCAAGGCGACTCAATGCGAGCTTTCGGGCCATGTGCGTCACGCTCCAAAACAAAAAGAGGATGGTGAAAGAACTCGCCATCGCACTCATGACGTTGACCGCGTTCGCCGCCAGCTCCGCTGGGAAAAACATCGAGAACAAGCGTGCCAAGAGCATGAACATCGGTGCTCCCGGAGGGTGCCCTACTTCCAGCTTATAGGCGGAGGCAATGAATTCGCCACAGTCCCAAAAGCTGGCTGTCGGCTCGATCGTGAGGAGATATACGACCGAAGCGATGAGCCATACTGCCCATCCCGTGAGGTCATTAAGTCGCTTGTAATTCATGCGGCGTGGATTGGTCCCTGTCAAAAAAACAGCCCCGAAACTCCGGAACCCCATTCTGTGGAACTACCGCGAAAATAGGCCCTCCTCAGCGGGTGACCATCACCCTTTGATCGAGGCCATAAACGCCACTTTCCACATGCAACAAATAGCCACCGGGAGGCAGTCCATGCAAGGGCAATTCCCAGAAAGGCGCAGCGGCTGTTCCTCGAAGCACAATTCGCCCCAATCCATCGGCCAAAATCCACGATGCCATGCCGTCAAATACAGCATCATCCAACCGCACATGTGCCAGTCCATCGGCAGGATTTGGGAATACAGATAGGCCCATCGGAGCCGAGACCGACGCTCCTTCGATGGCGGATTCGCAGTCGGTCAAGACCCCAAATTCCAGTTCAAACACCCCTTCAATTAATGTAAGGTCTGTGGACACCTGTTCTTCTGCACCAATGCTCAAGGACATCGTCATTCCAGGCAGCCCTTGGAACCCTGGCAATCCAAACATCTCCATCGACAAAGCATAACATCCAGGGGGCAGGCACAGGACAATGCCATCGGCATCGCCATCTGTCGGGTCCAACGACATGGAGTCAGACCACTCAAATCCACCTCCGAGCAGGCTCCAAGCCCACTCCAAATCCTCCAGCAATTCCACAAACGTTTCGCCCTCAATCACAACCTCTACAGCCTCGCATGTCCCGTCCGCCCCATTGTCGAGGTCAATGCAAGCCGCCAACACCTCATCACATTCGGGGAAGAATGCCGAAACACAAGCCGTTTCAAATGGAGCTCCAAACACAAAGGCGTAACCCACCGTTGCCCCATTCAGCACAGAACCATCCGAAAAGGTCCAGACAAAACCCACATCCTCTTGCGATTCAGTGGCCGCCGTCAAAGTCCAGCTCCCATCTGCTTCCTGAACCGCCTCGATTTCAAGTTCACACTCCTCGGGGTCAGGGTCACAGCCACCGCCCACACCAAAACTGATAACCTGCCAGCCATTCTCATCGACATAAGGATCATTCTCCCATTCAATGGGCCCCTCAGAGTCTGAAACACCAATGGTCAATTCAGAGGCAGGGTCGCTGCTCTCCGAAGCCCAGAAATCCATAACATAGCAGCCTTCGGTAAGGCACAAACCCAACTCCACGGGATCCGAGCTCCCGCCTGGAATGATGAACATGTCATCCTGGGCCCAGTTGTCTGCGTACCCCGACCAGAAGTAAAAACCAGAAGCCCCCTCATTGGGCGTCACGGTCACAACCATCGGCTCACACGATGCGTCGCACCCTTCCACCTCGACCTCGATGCACCAGGTGGATCCTTCTGGGCAACCTGGACTAAACACCGTAGCACAAGCCTCATAAGTGCCGGATTCCGCATACTGATGTTCGGTCCAGAGGTAAGCATTTGTAGTGGTCATGCCATCGCCAAACTCCCAAAAGATGGAGTAGCCATCAGGCTGCATCATCTCCAGCAGGAACATTCCATAGCAGGGCGTTTCCTCATCTGCTGAAAAGAAACCGAGGTAAGCCTCGTCCTCTGTCAAGCAGGGGTCACACCCTTGGTTGGTCACTTCGATACAAACCTCCTCCCCTTCTGGGCAATCCGCTCCTGTAGCCACGGCGCATACCAAGGCCGTCTGTGCACTGTCCACCGAGAAGTCAAAGGCGCCACCACCGGTTTGCAAGAGCTCCCCATCGAGGTACCACATCACATCTTCCGGACCCGGTTCACCGGAATATTCTACCAGGTACTGTCCACACAATCCCAGCGCCGACAGCGACAGTTCGACATCGCATGCTGGGGGTGCTTCTTCGAGTTCGATGCAGGCCTCCACTCCAAAAACACAGTCCGGAGACTCAAACATGGCACAAACCACGCCGCCACCTTCAACGTATAACTCATCGGCATCAGAAATAAAGGTGCCTTCGCCGTCAAACCAAGAGATGACAGCTCCCTCCGGCGCTCCTTCAGTCTCCAATAACCAAGTGCCCTCTTCTGGGTTTTCAGCCGCAACAATGATGTCCAATACACAAGGTCCACAACCCTCCACCTCAACGGTGGTGCACAATACCGTACTGTCCGGACAAGTGGGACTCACGTATGTGGCGCACGCTTCGAACAGGCCGTCTTCTGGAAAGGTGTGCCACGTGAAATGACCCTCCGCTGTTGTGCTATCGCTGAACGACCACATCACGCTTTCCCCTTCGGTGTAGTCGCAGATGCTGAGGATGTACTCACATCCTGCACCACCCACCCAGATTTCGTCGGGGCATCCTGACTCATAGTCTTCACTGCCTGTGCAAGCCACCACACCGTCTGGGCAGTCGTCGGTAACGTATTGGACACACACTTGCCAAGGCGAGTTGCCCGTACCTACGGGCAGCGTGATCGCCGTACCCCCTTCTTGGAAAACCGTGCCATTGAGCGTGTACACCAAATCAACTCCCTCTGGGTAGCCCACCGGAATCACCATGATCACCTCCCCTTCTTGAGCGGTTTCTACATTCAACTCCAACGTGCACTCCACTTCCGAACAACCCTCTACCGACACTTCTGTGACCAACGTCACCCCTTCTGGACAAAAAGCAGAGGTGTACATGACCGATACCGGGTATTCACCGTCTTGCGCAAAAGAATACTCCGTGTAATGTCCTCCGACCTGAACATCGTCGCCAAACGACCACAACGCGGTATCTGCCGGCTGAAAACTTCCCGCTTCGAATTGCCAATCGCATCCCGCACCATTCGCCGCGATTTCTTCTGGGCATTGTATCGGTGAGATTTCCGCGCATTCTCCATAAAAAGGCAGTCCCACCACTTCGGCAAGGGTGCCCACTCCTCCTGGCAAAACTTGAATGTAGAGCACGCCCGACAGAGCTCCGTCGGTCGTCAACTGTGCCAGGAGAACCCGCCCATCAGCATCTGGAAGCCCATTGGTATTCGAAGGGACCACAAACCAAGCGCTTCCAATCATATCGTCAATGGTAAACCCGTTGCCGGTTTCAAACTCAGTGACAAACGGAGAGCCTGTGCTCATGACCACTTGGGGGCAATCCTCCCCCAACGAAGAGTCGGGCGGACCGGAGATTCCCAACGTAAGCCAGCTGTCCCAAGCCAAAGTGGGAAATGCATCAAAGAGAATGGGGTTGTTGGCACAGGGGAATTGACCGCCAATCTCGCTCTGGTAAAACGACGTAGAAGTTTGCACGCTTGTGGGGTGCTCCGTGTCTCCAAACACTGTGGTAATCACATCTTCCGGGCCGGGCAATGTGGCAAACAGGCGATAGGTGGTCATGCCTTCTAGTTCGCCTTCCGTGTGAATGGCAACCACTTCTATGTCCAAGCAGACATCTCCATCGACCAAGACCGTCTGAGCCTGCCCAAAGAGCCCCATGAATAGGGCCAAGCCCAAGAATTGCAGTTTGAATCTCATCTTTTGAATATTGCCTAACCTCACCTTTAAAACTGAATTCTTCTAGACAGCGTTGCGTGCTCCTTTAGGCATCCACAAAGCGCTGATCGGTGGGCATCACGTCACCGCAGTGGGAACAACTTCGCTTTGCTTCGCTGCCATAAAACTCCCGAAAGCGGGGCAAGAAGTCCTTCTCGATGTCACGCAATTCGAAATAGGTCTCGTGCAGCTTTGTGTTGCACCCATCACAGAACCACAACAACCCGTCTTTCATGCCACTGCCTTCACGCTTGCGCTCAATGACCAAGCCGAGGGACCCCTCCTCCCGCATGGGACTGTGCGGGACTTTGGCTGGGTGCAAATACATGTCCCCTGGTCCGAGCTTCATGTCCACAGCCTTTCCGTCTTCCTGGATCCGCACAGTAATGTGGCCCTCCAACTGGTAAAACAACTCCTCCGTTTCGTTGTAGTGGTAATCCTTGCGCGCATTGGGGCCCGCCACGATCATCACGATGTAGTCTCCACTGTCAACGTAGAGGTTCTTGTTGCCCACGGGTGGCTTCAGCAAGTCGCGGTGCTCCTCGATCCATGTGGTCAGGTTGAAAGGCTTGGAAATCGGCATAGGCTGAAATTAAGACGTAGAAGGGGTCGTTCGAACAGGCTTCCCCACCAGATACACCCCCAAGAAAATGAGCGCACCAAAAGCCCAGAGCGGCCAACCTGTATCCACCATGTAATCAGTACCCCCATAGCGGGCCTGGGCTACACTAAACAGCGTGGCCAATAGGGGCTGCAGATAGATGTAGACGCTCACCACCGTAGGTTGCACATGGCGCATGGCGAAAATGTTGAGCAAGTAGACCAAAAAAGTCGTGGCGAGTACCACATAGGCCACCCCCATCCATTCCGAAGCCCCAAACAAGGTCCAATCGATGTGGGAAGCTTGGCGCCACCCAATGGGCGTGGTAAACAACCAGCCAAACAGAAAAACCCACGTCACCACCGTCAAAGGCTTGTACTTGGACATGAGGGGCTTGACCGCTACGAGGTAAAACGCATAACTGGTCGCATTGATCAAGATCATCAGATCGCCTTGCCAAGAAGCGTGGATGCGGTCACCAGATCCGCTCCACAAGAGGATCGCCGCGGCACCCACTCCCCCCAAAATGACACCGAGCAACCGGCGCTTCACGATGGGCTGTCCCAGCACCACAGCACTGGCGATCAGCACCAAAATGGGGTTCACCGTCATGATCAAGCTGGCATTGACAGGGCTTGTAATGTTCAATCCATTGAAAAACAGCAGCATGTTGATGCCCACTCCCGTCAGGCCGCAGAAAATCAACCGTGGAATATCCGCCCTCGCCACCCGCTCCCGATTGAAGGGCAACAGCAACGAAAACAAGGCCAATGCCCCGGTCACGCGCAACACGATAAACCCACTCGGCCCCACCAAATCTGGCATGAGCCCCTTGGCCACGAGGTAATTACCACCGTAGACAAAGGCCACGACCAGCAAGGCCAGGTGGGCAAGTAACCGCTGCAAGTTCCGCTGATTTAACCCCTGAGTGCCGACCGCGCAGCTTCCACCGATGCTTTGGCAGAACCGGCAAACACCCCAGCCCCAGTCAAGAGCACCGGGCGCTTGAGAAAGGTGTATTCATCCATGATCAGCTGGCGGAAGTCGGACTCCGTCAACTGTCGATCAGCCAATCCCATAGAACGGAACTTCATGGCGCGGCGGCTAAACAGCGCCTCGTAGCTTCCAGAGTGAGCGTGCATGGCATCGATCTCCTCTGCGGTGATGGCTTGGGCTTTGATGTCGCGCACAACAGCGCCGCTTTCAGCAGGCTTTAAGTCTGCCTCAATGCGCTGACAAGTCTTACATGTGGGAAGGGTGAAGAAGGTCTTCGACATGGGGTGGGTTTCAGGGTTGAATCAAACCGGAAATGGCGGCATGAACTTCGGACAAATCTGCCTCTCCAAGCCGGTCGTTGTCCACGGCAACATGCGCAAGATGGGACACCGGTTCGAGGTAAGCGAGGTCTCCAGGCCTGACGTGTCGGTCCCACTGGTATTGGATGATTTCTGGTGTCAGGCTGCGCTCTGCTTGATCCCGGGCCATCCTGCGCGCCAAACGGGTTTCAGGAGTCGCGTGAATGTATACGGTCAGGTGAAGGCGCTCTCGAACACCCACATCGTGCAGCAAAAACAAGCCATCTAGAAAGACAATCGGGCACGCTGGAATGTGAAGCCGTTCAGAGTGCACGCCCGGTTGATTGAAGGTGTAACTGTCGATGTGGAGGTCTTCTCCCGCTCGAAGAACATCCAGGTCATCGGCCAACCGGGCCAAGTCCAAGGAGTTGGGCTCGTCGAAATTCGGCTCGCCATCCGCATCGCGCGGAACCTGGCCAATGGGCTTGTAGTAATCGTCCATGCGCAGGACCGCTGCATTTGTGCCATAGTGGGCCAATAAGCGGTCAACGACAGTGCCTTTTCCAGAGGCGCTTCCTCCGGCAACGCCAACGAGGATGGTACGGTTGTTTTCAGACATCTGCCAGCAATTGTTCCGCCATGAACCGGTCGTTGGCCAGGCGGGGGATTTTGTTTTGGCCACCGAGCTTCCCTCGACGGGCCATGGCTGCACGAAAGGCACCAGACTTCAACACCATGACCTGGGCTTGACGCAAAACCGCTCCGGAAATCAGGTCCTTGTAATACGGGTTGCGCTCCTGAAGCGCCGCATCGAGGGCAGCAGCAAAAGCACCTTCGTCTGGGGGGGCTACAGCAAACTCTACAAACCATTCATGGTAAGGAAGTCCACTTGTAGGATTGACTTCTGGTGCCACATGGAATTCTACCACCTGTCCACCTGCCTGCTCCAAAGCCGAGGCCATGGCAGATTCCACTTCCTCGGAGATGACGTGTTCGCCAAAAGCACTGGTGTAATGCTTGATGCGGCCCGTCACCAATATCCGGGCAGGTGCCAGAGACACAAAGCGGACCGTGTCTCCCAAATCGTAAGCCCACAGCCCAGCATTGGAAGAAATGACCACCGCATAATTCACCCCCATCTCCACCTCTCCCAGCCCCAGTCTCCGGGCACCTGGACGGCCATATTCATCCGCAGGAATGAACTCTAAAAACAACCCATCAGAAGCATTGACCAGCAGGCCTTCACCCAGCCCACCATCTTGGTAAGCGATGAAACCTTCGCTCGCGGGATAGGTCTCCACGATGGCCACATCCCCTCCTATGAGTTCGCGAAACCGCTCTGCGTAGGGAGCATAAGCCACTCCACCGAAGACAAAAAGCGAGAAGTTGGGGAACACCTCCTTGACACTGGCAGCGCCGGTATATTCCAGCAACCGCTCAAAGTACATCTGAACCCAAGATGGAATCCCGCTGATCAAACGCAGGTCCTGTTCCGCTGTCTCACGCACAATCGCATCGACCTTGGTCTCCCAATCTTCAATGCAATTCGTGTCCCAAGAAGGCAACCGGTTGCGCTGCAAGTAAGAGGGGATGTGGTGGGCGACAATGCCGCTTAAACGGCCCAAAGGCACACCACCAGGGGTAGGCACCAAAGTGGGACTGCCCTGCAGAAAAATCATCTTACCCCCCACAAACTCGGCACTACCGGTGTTGGCAATGTGGTGCAACAAGGCCCGCTGAGCAGCACCAAGGTGGTTGGGCAAACTGTCCTCGGTGAGCGGAATGTACTTGGCCCCGGAGGTCGTTCCCGAGGTCTTACACAGGTACTGGGGCAATCCTGTCCACAGCACATCGGCCTCTCCAGCCACCACCCGCTCTACATAGGGTCTCAGCGCCTCATAGTCCCGCACAGGAACCGCCGCCCTGAAAGCCGCCGCCTGTTCAACCGGGTCTTCGATGGCCGAGATTTCGCCCAAACCGTGGTCCCTGCCAAAAGCGGTGTCGGCTGCTTGCGACAGCAAATTTCGCAACACGGCTGCTTGCGCAATGGCCGGGTCAGCATTGACCACGTGGTCTCTGGTGCGCACGCGACGCGCCCAAGGACCGGCCAAGCGCCCCTTCCAACCTCCGCTTCCAAGAGTGTGCTCGCCCTTTGACATCGCTGCAAAAATAAAGGCCCGCCCCCCATACAGGGAGCAGGCCTTCAAAGTTCATTGTCAACGCTCAGCTCAATGCTGCACGCGCATCTTTTTCGTGACGCGCACACCATTGGTCACCAACGAGTAAGTGTACATGCCGTCCGCCAATGCAGAAGCATTGTACACGACCGTGTGCTCACCAGCTGGACGTGCACCAAGGTCCACCACATCGACCAAACGGCCCTGAAGATCACGCAACTCCATCATGAAGTCACCTCCCCAATCGGCATTGAAACGGAAGCGGGTCTCGCCAGATGTAGGGTTGGGGAAATTGCCGTCGAGGTGAACTCCATTGAAGGCGCCCAAGACGTCGACACTCACCACAGGGCAAGTAATCAAGCGGATAGCTGGGGTGGCCGTCTGAGAAGTAAACCAGACATACTCACCACTTCCAGCCTGCTGGTAAATGATGGTACTGTTGTCTGTGTCACTGTTTCCATTGCCCAACACGGTCAACTCAAGGTCATCGAAGTCGAACTCAGTGATCACAGCTCCTGCATAGAATCCAGGAGAAGCGAGCCCTTCCACAGACACTTCGATTTCGTCCTCGAAAGCCAAAGGATAGTAAACGGGTGCCGCTGGAGTTCCCGCCCAGTTCGCATCAGAAGAGAATTCCGCAAACTCGTAAGGCGAATCGCTCAAGCCCACTTCCGGGTCCTGGTCAATCCAGCGGATCTCAAAGTCAATGCCTGAACCCAAGCTTGGGCCAAAGGCCACTGCTAGGCCATACACCGTGGTTCCTTCGTTATTGAAGGTGTAACGGTTGCCGTAACCCGTGGGCTCAAAGAAATCATTTTCATCGTCAAAACGCGGACCAAGCTCAACGTCCAAGGTGCCTGAATTGTCGTGACCAAACTCACACTCGGTGTACTCCATGTCCAACGTCAACTCTCCCGCGTCACTGCCTACGGCAATGGCAGAAGGAACACTGTCACTGGACATTGTAGCCCGCAAGGTGTAAAGCCCTTCTCCATCAGGCTCCCAACCTGTAGCGATGTAGATGGTGTCCTGAGGGTTGGCGGGACAGTTGTCATTGTTGGCAAATGACGGCGCAGTAAAGGGGTCTGATGCGACCGTCGTCAACACAGCACCGTCAACGTCCAAAACGTCCACAGTCACCACGCAGTTTTCTTGGTTCAGGTAACCGCCATTGCGGTAAAGTACACCTGCGAGCACGCCGCCATCAGCAGCGGGAATCGCCTGGTCCATGGGCGTCACACGGTACTCAAAGAGGTTGTACACGTCTC
>Ga0208971_1000179_pt1 | contig 48242 bp, 34 predicted proteins | sample AOAMet1_18_M0_10_2_FD_188229 | JGI IMG/M metagenome (GOLD analysis project Ga0208971, IMG submission 188229) | Ammonia-oxidizing marine microbial communities from Monterey Bay, California, USA - CAN11_18_M0_10 (SPAdes) | ecosystem: Environmental > Aquatic > Marine > Intertidal zone | place...
ACTCGATTGAATTCCGTAAAAAGGTATTCGGGCTGATTCATTTCAGCTGCAGAGATTGGTTGCTGTCGCTTACCTTAGCCTGCGGTGGCTCTGTTTCGTCGAGTGCCTCTACACCAGCAAGGCTTTGCAACTTGGCCACATCGTATTGATTCTCAAGCGAAAGCAAATCTTTTGTCTTGCCCGGTTCAAGTTCGAGCATCAAGCCAGAAATCCGCCACCCATTAAGGTGTTTGTGGAGTTGCCACGTGACTTCCATCTCGTACGGCTCACCATCAACGTTGTCGACAACGTACGTGTCTACATGAGCGAGTTTCTGTTTATTGGTTGCGTAACGAACCTCTCCGGTACGGTAGGTAGATGCTGGCCCGCCCATCGGTTCGAGTTTAAGTCCAGCTTTGGTCGTTGCCGTAAGTGCGGTGCGGGTCAATAGGTTTTCAGCGGCGATTCGATTACCGGATTGAAGTAGATCTAAGAATCGTTGGCAAACTTCAGAAGGTGTCGATTCCGAATTGATTTCCTCAACACTCAGCTTTGCCGGTGATGACAACTCAGTCGTGCTGACGACCGCCACCGTATTTGTTTCGGTTGAAACCGGTAGATCTTTCGCATTAGCGGTGGTTTCGTCGGGGGATTCATTTATCAATTGAGCGGATTTTTCTTCCATGCAACCAGAAAAAGAGATCAAGCTCATTGCAACAATTGCGGTGAGTCCGGTGAAACTATATCGCCCAAAAAAACGCGGCATTATCAAATCCTTCCGTGGATGTCGGCAATCGGAAAACAGATCCGAAAGACTAGGTCAGTTGAGAGTTTGCACTTTTTTAGTGGAATGGGTCAATATGAGTTTCTCAGCCTATGGCCGATAAAACCGCGAGTTGCGTCTCGGGGCCGCAATTCCACATTCGGGTGCTATCACTTTTTGTGATTGCGGGGTGATGGTTCGTTTCGATGGTCTTTGCGGGGAGGCAGTTGAATCCGTTTGCCTATGATTGCGTTGGTTTGAACCATTTTTCTTTCGTGGTTAGGAATACGCGGCATCTGAAAAGCGGGCGTTGCCTAAACAATAGTTAGAGATTCAGTTTCGCTAAGCCCCCGTTGTTCAGCGGTGTTGCTGCAGCCTAATTGTGCGTAAGAGAATTTCTCATCTTTTCTTTAGAATGACTGATTTATGGAACGACTCAACCGGAATGCAATAGCCTTGAGCGCAAAAACGATTGCCGTTTTACGGGGGTAGTCGTTCTGTTAACCTCCGCAATCCCGGTGAGATTCAATGCGATGTTGTTCCGATTGGAATTCTGAGTGTTAATGCGTATTTACATAGTTCCAATTGGTGTGCGTTGGCTGTTGGCAGTCTGTTGTCTCCTCATTTATTGTAGTGTGAACAGCGGTTGCGCGATGCAGAAAGGGCGTAACACGTTGCCAACAAAGCAGCAGTTGGTAGTCGATCAGTTAGTCGTGCATTCCGATTTCCATCTGCCTAAAAACCATCGGTTGATACGGGAGCTGACGTCCCGACGAGATGAAATCTCAAGAATTTTAGATATTCCGACTTCTGACGAGTCGATTCATGTTTTCTTGTTTGATGACGAAGCTCATTTTCAAGCGTTTATGGAACGGGCTCATCCAGAGTTTCCCGGCAGGCGAGCATTTTTTGTCAAGAGCGACAACAGTCTCAATGTGTACGCCTATTGGGGGCCTCGAGTGGGAGACGATCTGCGTCACGAAGTGACCCATGGTTATCTCCATTCTGTCGTTCCGAACTTGCCAATTTGGCTTGACGAAGGGCTCGCTGAATATTTTGAAATTAAGCGAGGTAAACAAGGGCTTAATGGCCCGCACATTTACAGTTTGTCCAATCGATTGCGACGTTCTGATTGGGAACCTGATCTGGCTAGATTGGAAACCTTGCGTGAGGCGACCGAACTGGGCCAGATGGATTATGCAGAGTCATGGTTGTGGGTGCATTTTCTTTTAAGCAGTGGCGAGGAAACTCAGGAGCTTCTGCAAAATCAATTGAACCAATTGATTCGTTTGGGCGTTGCCGATTCGATGGCCGAGGCGGTCGCGGATTTGATTCCTAATAGTGAAGTGAAATTGATTGCCTACCTAAAGCAACTTGAAGGGAAAGCGCATCTTGAAGGGAAAGCAAGTCCACCCACAATGGTTCGCCCAGTGAGTGCAATTAACGCCGGTAGTGACGCCTACGACAACAGTTCTTTGGAAGGCAGCTAGAGTAGCAGTTGGCGGAGAGAGGGTGCCCGCGGTTAGATCGACTCTTTCCTGATTCCAAATTTCTTGATCTTTCGATCGAGAGTCGAACGTTCGATACCAAGAATCGCAGCAGCTTTACTTTTATTCCAGTGCGTAGCCTGAAGGGTCGCAGCAATGTGGCGTTGCTCAATCAATTCCAGCGACTCGGGTTGGTATTCCTGAACGATCGTGCCTACGTCAAATTGCGATTCACTGGCAGTTGAGAGGTTGGTCAGGAGTAGTTCGTCGAGCTGAATGATTTCCCCTCGCGCGAGAACCACCGCTCGTTCAATAACGTTCTTAAGTTCCCTCACATTTCCGGGCCAGCGATACCGTTTTAGTTGATGCAGTGCTTGAGGAGAGAATCCGTTAATTTTGCGTCCGGTTTCAAGGTTGTATTTTTGCAGGAAGTAATCTGACAATTCGATGATATCTTCAGGGCGCCGTCGAAGTGGCGGTACGTCGATTTGAACGACATGAAGTCTGAAAAAGAGATCTTTTCGGAACTTTCCGCGTCGAACTTCTTCTTCTAAATCGCGGTTGGTAGCCGCAATGACTCGAACATTCACTTTAATAGATTTGCTTCCGCCGACGCGTTCAAAAGGGTGACCTTCGAGGACTCGCAAAAACTTCGCTTGAATGCTCGGGCTCATTTCGCCGATTTCATCCAGCATTAAGGTCCCTTTATCGGCGGCCTCAAACTTTCCGGCTTTACGATCAGTAGCTCCTGTAAATGCGCCCTTTTCGTGTCCGAAGAGTTCGCTTTCCAGTAAGGATTCAGATAAGGCAGCACAGTTCAGGCAAATGAACGGGTTGTTGCGTCGGTCACTGGAGAAGTGGACTGCCCGGGCAACCAATTCTTTGCCAACACCACTCTCCCCACGAACCAGCACGGTTGCTTTACTCGGTGCGGCTTTTCCAACTTGTTCATGTACGCGGAACATTGCGTTACTGCCGCCGACGATTTCGCTTTCGACCCCGAGTTGATTTCGCAGTTGGTCAATTTGGTTGCGAGTTTTGGAAAGGTCTTCGACTAATTTTTGTTCTCGGTAGCGAGTTCGCAACGCCATGCCAACGGTCTCAGCGACGGCGAGGGTAAACTCAAGATCATTGGGCCGGAGGCCTTCCTGCATGTTGGTGGAATATAAATGAATCAGGCCGATTGTGCGGTTGTTCATTCTGATCGGTGCGGCGATCACGCTGGTGGCATGAATGGTTCCCGCGCTGTCTCTCAGGCCAAGCGTGCTATCGTCCTGAATGTCACGGGCAAGAATGGCTTCGCTACCGCGGAGGCATGTTTCGGCGAGAAACTGCGACACTCGCTGGTACTCTGGACGCGTGTCGCTGCGCCAAGCAAGAATTTCAAGTTTGTTCGGGTCAACGGTTGTGCGTCTTGATTTGGGGACGAGCAATACCGCGCCGGCATCTAGTTTTGTTTCTTCGTGTAGGCAGTCCAGGGCCATCCTTGCGATCGCACGAGGCGTCGTTTCGTTGGCTAGATCGAAAGCGAGTCGGCACAGACGGGTGGCGTTTCTCGATGCTTTGGATCTGGCGTTCTCGCTGGGCGGCCCCTCTTCGAGAGAATCTGGATCTTCTGCTTGAAGGTAGCGTGTCTTTTGCCTTCGGTGAGTGATCTGGGTTGGTTCGGACAGTTGCAGCTCAGCCATGGTGGCTTGTTCGTCCGAATCATGGATCTCGAGACCGGTTACTGTTTCGGATCCGATTTCGACCCGGGAGAAGACTTTGCGGTTGTAGGCGGATGAGAGGTCGGTAACGAAAGCCATTTGGGTACTGGCGATCCAGATGATTTCTTGGGGCTTGAGGACGTAGTCTCCGGTGACCCGTTCTTTGCCAACGGCAGTTCCGTTGCGACTGTTGAGATCCCGAACTGTCCACTTTCCGTCGGAACTAAATATTTCCGCATGCTGCCGGCTTGCCTGGTCCTCTTTGATGACAATTTGGTTTGTCGGCGAACGTCCGATTGTGACGGTTCTACCAGGCATTAATCGGAAAACGTCCGACCATTTTTTTCCATCTCGAATAACGAGATAGGCGATATTTGATCCAGTTTTTGGTTTCTTGGGGCCGGCCATATTCAGAAATTGAGTTTAAACCATGGTTCTGGGGGATTTACGGAGTGCAAGCCGATAATTTGGGATATGATTGTTAGGGTAGATTTTTGTTTTCCGTAGTATTATCAAGCGGAAAGACCGGTTTTTCTTGCCATCGGAGACTGCCCAAGCTAGTCTTAAAAGCAGTCTGAGTCTCACAACTGTTATCTTACTGCGATTCGACCAACATCCGCCAGTCTTTATTAGAAGTTCTCGGGTGCGAGGTAAGAATGCTGAGCTACAAGTACGATATAACCGAAATACCAAGGGGCAAGGCCTTTTTTCTCAGGAGCTAAATCATGTCGGCACGTTTCGCCAAAATCACCTTATTCGCGATTGCTGCGTTGTTGGTTATTCCAGCAGCTGCAAATGCACAGAATGCGAACAACGGTGGTAACAATGGAAACAACGGAAACAACGGTAACAACGGAAATGGATTCAACAACGGCACTGTCTTTAGTGGTGTTGTTGGCGGTATCAAAATAGATACCCGAGGGGTTTTTACCGGTGAAAAGGCCAAGCTCGACAAAACTGCTCTCGCCCGAATCGAAGAGGGATTGAAAGGTACCGACTCAAAAATCGCAGAAGCGACTCCACTTCGAATGGTTTCTCTTCGGGGTTTAGAGAACGCAATCACCCAAGCCAAAGACGAAGGCAAGCCGTTAAGTAGCGAAATTAAGTACATGGCTGGTTTGCAGCGTGTTGAATATGTGATCGCGTTGGAAGACAAAAGCGACATCATCATCGCGGGTCCGGGCGAAGGCATCCGCTTAAACGAAGACGGCGTCGTTGTTGGTGAAAAATCCGGAAACCCAGTGATTCATCTCGAAGATTTCCTCGTTGCGATGAGATCCGTTGAGAATGCTCGAACAGGGCAGGGTGTTTCGGTTTCGATTGATCCAACCGAAGGTGGTATTCAACAGTTGCAAAACTTCTACGGCCAATTGAAACGATCGAACACACCGTTCCGTCCAGAAATGCAACCATTGGTTGAAAAAGCGATGGGCGACCAGACAATTCGATTGACCGGAGTTCCTGCGGACAGTCGTTTCTCACAGGTTCTTGTTGCCGCTGATTACAAGATGAAGCGATTGGGAATGGGATTAGAGGCAGCTCCGATCAGTAACTTCCCAAGTTTCATGGAGATGGCTCAGAAAGCTAATGTCAGAAACATGACTGCCGCTCCGCGATTCTGGATGGAATGTAACTACGAGCCGGTTGCCAAGAACGCTGACGGAAGCATCTGGCAGATTCGTGGCAAAGGTGTCAGAACGCTAACCGAAGATTCCAAGTTTGATAGCCAAGGCAAGCGAAACGGTGCGAAAAAGCCAAATCGATTTGCTGTAAAATGGGCGGAGATGATGACAGAGCGATTTGACGAATTGTCATCTGCCGAGCCTATCTTCCGCGAATTGCGAAATGTAATGGACCTGTCAGTCGTGGCAGCGATCATCAGTCGTGAGCAACTTAACCAGAAGGTTGGGCTCAAGACACCTGCAATTCTAGGGCTAACCAATGCGGCTGTCGTACCGACCTACACCGTCCCAAAGGTTGTTCCTGCTCAATGCAGTTTCGTTAGAATTGCCCAAAGCTGGCTGGTATCGGCTTCGGGTGGTATTCAGCTCGATTCATGGGGCATAGCTTCTAACACAGAAGTTCTGCCAAACATGAACAGTATCGAAACTGCGACTGCAACTCAGGGTGGCTCATGGTGGTGGAACGCAGCGTCCAACTAAGAGCCTTGTTCGGGTAACCTGAAAAATGGTAAAGCCGGACATTTACAAACAGTGAGAAAAAAGCCAGACTTTACGGTCTGGCTTTTTTTGTTGCTTTCCATTTCGAGTTGCGGTCAAGCCGAATTCGACCCATCAACCGCCTTAGTTAACCCGTGGATTTCGATTGAGTTCATCAAATTCTCATAGCTTTTACCAAACGGCCAGTCCGGCAGGATTTCTATCACTTGCGGATACAGCGGTGGTGTTTGACGTTCGTTCTCCCGGTGAGTTTGTACAGGGGCACATTCCCGGAGCCATTAATCTGCCGCTGTTCAGCGACGACGAAAGAGCTGAGGTTGGAACGATCTATAAAAATTCGGGACAGGAGTCGGCTGTCCTGCGTGGTTTGAAAATTGCGGGCGGTAAGATGTCGGAGCTTGCCATCCGGGCAAAGCAGGCTGCACCAAGCCAGGGAGAAGTTCTGGTTCATTGTTGGCGAGGAGGAATGCGGAGTCAGTCGATGGGCTGGCTTCTCAGTACTGCCGGGCTAAAACCGACGGTGCTTGAAGGCGGTTACAAAGCGTATCGAAGTCACGCGCACGAGTCACTCGATGCTACCTATCGGTTGAAAGTTGTTTCCGGTTTAACGGGTGCTGGTAAGACTCGAATTCTGGGAATGCTGGCTAACGCGGGTGAGCAGGTAGTCGACTTGGAAGGATTGGCGAACCATCGTGGTTCCGCCTTTGGCGGGATTGGGCAGCGAAAGCAACCGACCACTGAACAATTCGAAAATGACTTATTTAGGCAACTGCAGAACCTCGATGCGAATCGGCCGATTTGGGTTGAAGACGAGGGGAATCGAATTGGGACCGTAGTGGTGCCCCCTGCGTTTTATCAGTTGATGCGACACTCGCCCGCTGTTTTTATGGACTCGAGCCCTGCCCAGCGGGTTAAGAATTTGATCGAGGATTACGGAGATCTTCCGCTGGCCGAACTCGCTGACTCCATCAACAATATTCGTAAGCGGTTGGGCCCGCAAAATGCCGATGAAGCGTTGGCCTCGCTTGATGGAGGTAATGTCGCTCGAGCCATTGAAATCGTTCTGGCATATTACGACAAAACCTACATGAAAGCTGCCAACGCGATGCCTCGCAAAATCATGCCATCGTTAGCAATCGACAAACTTGATGATTCGGGCATCGCAACGTCGGCTATCGCCCTGTCCAGCGATACGACTTTTGTTTAAGCCAAGACTGGATGTGTTGTTCAGCTAGTTCTCTCCAAGTCGATTGGGCATGTCAGCAATCACGTAGGCGGCAACGGCCAGCGTGATCGCACAATCGGTTAACTCTTTTGGATTCACTTTGTCCACAGTGTCAGCATTGGTGTGGTGGGTGTTAAAGTAGAGTCTTCCATCGACCGTCAATCCCATGCACATAGCACCGAGTGGCTTGATCTGCCCGACGTCCGCCCCCGAGTAGCCAGGTTTTGCCCGAGTTGCGCCAATCGGCTCCAAGAGAGCGAGAATCTCAGTTAGCTGTTCTAGGGCGATCTGCGATTTTTCTTCGTCCTGAGCGTCAATCGTCAGCCCTTGCGGCTTAAATCCTCCTGAGTCGGACTCGATGCCTGCAACATGGTCATCGTTTTGGTGGCGAGCAGCATAGCTTCTCGCTCCAGCAAGACCGTTCTCTTCATTGGTCCAAAGCACGACGCGAATGGTACGTTTTGGTTTTAGGTCTAATTTTCTCAGGATGTTGAGAGCCTCCATGGCGGCGACACAACCAGCCCCATCATCTTGAGCGCCTTGTCCCACATCCCACGAATCGATATGGCCGCCGATTAAAACGACTTCTTCAGGTTTTTCTGTGCCAACGATTTCGGCAATGACATTGGCGGAAGGTGCTTCGCCCATATCTTTTGCATTCATGACTAGTTTGACGACGCACTTTTTGCCTCGCTTTTGCAGGCGGCTAATCATCATGGCGGACTCTACCGAAATGGCGGCAGTTGGGATTTTTTTAACTTCGGCATCGTATCTCATCGCTCCGGTATGCGGGCTGTCGAGAGAATAGGCAGTGACCGATCGAACAAGTGCCGCGACTCCGCCTCGTTTAGCAGCCCACGACGCTCCGTTGCTTCGGTATTGCACAGCGTCGCCGTAACCAGCGCCGTCTGTCTCGGAATACCTTGCCATTGGATAATCAAAAAGTACGATTTTCCCCTGAATTGCTTCGTCAGGAAGTGCGTCCAGTTCAGATTTACTTTTAACTGAAATAACCTCGGCGGTGATGCCTTCGGCTGGAGTTCCGATGGACCAGCCAAGTCCGAGCATATTAATTTTCATCCCGCGAGGTTCAAGCAATTCACAGCTTTCGTCCCCACGCACCCATTTGCGAACGGTTACTGCTTCTGCTCGAACGTTCTCCTGGCCATCATCTTTCATGGATTTCTGAGCCCACGCAATTGCCTGGTCCAACGATGCACTTCCACTTAAACGGTGACCAATGTCGTCGCATAGTTCCTGTAGCTTAAGGAAGGAATCATTCTCTTTTTTTGCGGATTTAATAATTTGATTCGCAACGGACCCGTAGCTTGAAATTTTAATTTGAGTATTCACCTGAGCTTGAGTTTCGGCAGAAACGCAAAGTGAAATTGCGAAGGCTAAAAGTAGGGGAGCGATTTTCATGGAGTACTTTCGGCAGTCTTAAGCGACTCTAAATAACAATAGGAATGCCCAATCTCACCAGTGCAGCGAGCGGTCGCGTGCCGTGATTTGGCAGGAAGCCAACATTATCCGCAATCAACGGTTCGGTACAACGGTGGGCCGTGCCAGATTGATCTAATCGGTCAAAACTAACTCTTGGGTGTTTCCGGGCGAACGTAAAAAAACAGGCAGTTCGTTTTTCGAACTGCCTGTTTATGCTGAATTCCTTTAGTTTTTGGTGCCAAACCCGACAGGCGTGGCTCGGCAACGTTAGTTGCCGGGGAGGGCTTCCGGAACACTGGTTTTTTCATCTTCTGATGCTTCCTTGGCTGCTTTCATTGCGGCAACAGCGTCTTTGTGAACGATGACAGCTACCGTTTTTAGGCGGACAAAAGCTTCAGACAGGTGAATGAAGCCTTTGTGTTTACCAATTTCTCCCCACGAGTTTTTGACTACATAGTACTTGTTGCCCTCAGTGTCACTCGAAATCCCAACGAGGTGCATCAGGTGGTCGTCAGTCGTCGCGAGCGAAGTGAACGCGTCTTGTCGCATTTCCTGAGTGACGGTCTGTTCTTCGCCAGGAGTTGTGAATAGGTCACGCCGATTAGCGTTGGTCGGCAAAACTGCGATTCCGCGGGCAGCAGAAAAACCTTTCTCGCTTACATCGCCATCCCAAGCGACGCTAAATCCATTCTCAATGGCAAAATCAATCGTTTCCATAAGTTCATCAATTGGAACGTTCTGGAATGAGCCATTGGAATAGTTGTCAGGGATTTCGAGGACAAATGATTCACCGAATGGATGGTGGGTGAACGAGGTAAGACTTTGATAGTCCTTCCCGTTAAAGCCAACGCTCTCAGAGAATTCTTTGGGTGAATAGCTGCGATCTCGGTAGGTAAAACGAGTCGGCGAATCGCCCAAATAGGTGTCCAGGATTTTGTCAGAGGCGATTTTCCATTTTGGGGAAAGCTTCTTTTGCGTGGCAACTGCTTCGAGGAACCCTTTCATGACCACTTCCATCTCAGCGTGGTCATGACGTTTTGAATTGTCCTCTCGTCCAGAGTAATTCTCTTCGGGTACTAAACCGAATTGATGAGCTGAATTAATGAAGTCATGAGCAAGTGCGCCCTGAGAAAAGTTCGCTTTTCCTTGTCTCAAGACATAGTTTTGAGCCTTGTCTTTGTAAATGTTCTTGACGATAAACATTTCGGACAGATCGTGCTGCCCCTTTTCCTGACGAATCAACTCGGACTCAATAAAGGAGGCCGTTGCAAAGCTCCAGCAAGTTCCGGTGGAATCCTGTGATTTGACGTTGGTGTAAGGAATGCTGTATTCGACAGTGAACTCATATTTGGGAACTGCCTTTTCAGGTTCTTCTTGTTTTTCGTCTACCGCAGGTTTTGATTCTTTGTCGGTTTCCGTTGCTTTGGGGAGAACACCGTCAGCAGTTTTGGCGACGACATCTTCCTGCCCAAACGTGGTGCCCATTGGTATGAGCGAAAGCACAAGAAGTAACGAAAGTTTTAAGATAATATTGTTAAAAGAGTATTGCATTGATCCACCTGTAAAATTAACTCGACCACTGATGTCTTTATGATACCCTAAATTTTACTCATCGGTGAGGCGGTTCTATTGTAGAAACTCGTTTTGCACCTGAAAGCCAAGTCATAAAACTGGCTATCCAGAGACCTCCAAGCGCCCATTGAACCGTGCTGACCCACAGGTAGACCCGGTGAATCTTGTAGAATTTCGCTTCGTCCGAAATCGTTTCACCGGCTGCATTTATTAATTCGTCCATTTGAGGATGGAGAAAGACCAGTGCTGTGAGGCAAAGCATTAAACCGATGGTAATTCCAATTTCAAGGATGAAATTTTTTGTTTTGCGGGATTGGCGATTGAGCCAGAGATCCAAGGCCAGCATGAAAATCGTCAACGCCGCGGCAACGTTTAGCCAGTGGGTGACAACTTGGGTAACAAAACCCTGTGTTCTCGCAGAGCCGAGTATTTCACTTCCCACAGGAATAACCACAGAGGAATAAAAAGTGAATCCGCCCCACCAGGTCGCGAATGCGAGTAGCAGTGTAATGCGGACGAAATTACTTGCAAATTGGCTCACCGGCAACTCGCTCGTTTGGCGCTCAGTGAAAGTGACTGAGGCGAGGTAACAATTGTTTTAGGACTTAGAGGATGTTACCAAATGTTTTAGCGTGCGTCCGGTCAGCCAGACACTGTGTTTCAGATTTGCAACGGAATTTCTTGGAATGAATCGTGTCCGTGTGATCGGAATACGAGTCGTATTCCATCTTGCTTTGTAGGGTTCGTCACCGCGCAGAAAGTCAAAGTGCTGTAAGCCGAGTGCGATGGCTCGCTGAATTGCGATTGAGCAAATTTGGTATCCAGGTTCAAGACGCATTCGAGTCGCGTCCATTCCAGATTGGTACAGGTAATAGGTGTTGTCGCTCCTGAGTCCAATGGCGGCGACGAGAGGTTTTTTTTCGAAATTAATGATGAGTAGTTCTGCCCGATTGTTATTTTCCATCGGTAGAAAGGCTCGATTCAGGAAATGTTCAAACTCAGTATCCGCAAAACACCCGGGCTGACCCAGCATTTCTCGCCTCTGTTGGTGAAGTTCAACGAACACATTCCAGAGTTGTTCAGTGGAGTACCGTGAATCAACAGATGAAAGAACTTCAGTATCTGCGTTTGCAAGTCGCTTGGCTGCCGCCTTCGTCTTGCGCCGCATTTTTTTGCTAAATTTTGCGTTCAGTTCTTCCCATGAAGATGGAAGTTCAGCCTGCCAACCTCCCTCAAGCTCCGTTGTGTGATGTTTCATTCCGTTGGCACTCAGTACCTCGCAGAGATATTTTGCCTTGGGGTCCTCGGGGGAGATTCCTTCGAGTTCGATGACGTCGATCCGTCCTAGCGTTTGAGAATGGCCAATGTTTTCAATTAGCCAGTCAATTGCAACTCGATTGAATTCTTGGTGATTTTCCTCGCTGGAAATCAAGCACAGGTAGTCACTGCAAGCGTCGCCTGATCCAAGAAACCGAAGTTTGCTTAATAACGGTTGAGTGCGATCAATGCACCACGGCGCGATTCCAATCCACTGATCGTTGTTATCGATGCCAACGAGAACTGCCAGTTCGAGTTCTTTGCCGAGGGTTTGAAACCAGTTCGCCATCCAATCGAATTGAAAAAAGGGAAAACTACCCGCGAGGGCATCCCATTGAACGCGGTCCTGTTCCAGCTCGGAAAGGTTATTGTAAAGCTTCAAACGCATAGTGATAACTAACTGGAGGTTGATTGTTTAGCGGGAGCGGCAGCTTGAGAGTTGGAGCGATTTTCAAATCTCTTTCTCAGTGAAATCCATTTCTTACGCAAGATTTTCGTCAGGGGCTGTTCCAGCCAGTGCGTGAATGCTGCGGCAATGCCAATGACGGCTCCAATCGTTAGCAGGAAAGCGAGCACGGGATAGCATCCAGCGAGCTCCAGTTGCCTCATGATTAAAGTGCCAAGATTGTTATGAACGAGGTAAAGCGAATAGGAAATAAAACTGATGTACACAAGCGGTTGAAAGCGGAGCACGGGAACGCGACCATAGGCGCTGGCGGTCAACAGCCCAAACATCAAGATCGTGGCCAAAGGATTATGTTCCCGAAGATCAATTGCGTGGTAAACAATCCCACTCAAAACAATGCCTCCCCAGAGAATCCAGGGGGTTCCGCGTTTTGATCGCAGTTCGTTGAGAAGGATTCCCATCGCGAACAACGGCAGTGTTCTAATAAACAGAAGCTCTTCAATTACGTAAAAAGTTGAATTCCAATCGGACTGTGGGTACCAGACTTTAAATTGGGTGAAGGTCGTACCGAGGATTAGGCAAATGGAAACGGCAACCATCATTGTGCGGACTGGTTTATCGAGTAGTCCCAAGATTAACAGGAGCATCAGAAAAATATAGAACAGCATTTCAACTTGGAGAGTCCAGGTTACCGGTTCCATGTTCTCATAACCTAAAAGGTTGGGCATCGTCGTTAGATTAGCAACGGTCCAGTCGACTGTTGGTGGCGTATTAAACATCGGGATGTATGCGAAGAGTGCGACGTTCATCAAAATTACGATCCAGTAGGATGGGAAAATTCTCATCCATCTCGCACTGATGAAATTTGCCGAATCACGCTTGCTTAAAAGGGTCATGGCGTTGACCAAACCACTGAGCATGAAAAACAGCTGAACACCGTACTTGCCATACGGGAATTTGTAACCAATCGGCGAGCTAAATCCGTACTTTTCTTCGTAGACCCACGTAAAATGAAACAAGAGCAAATTCAGGCATGAGAGCGCACGAATAGCATCTAGCTCCAAAATTCGTTTCGACTTTGGCTTGGTTGGAGTTGTTGGGAGTAGCTGAGTCATGTCGAGTGTGTAAGTGTCGCGTTTCTGTTGCATTCGTTGGTTTAACGGCATTGTTTGCGAAAGGTTATTTCACGTTTTGTTGGTTTCTGAAGAAGCGGTTTGATTTCGCGACGAATGGGTAGAGATTGAACCAATTTATTCGGGTTAAAGCAGTCTGAACGGTTGTATGTTTCTTCGGGACGGTCGTTTCCCCCACTTGGATCAAGAGAGATGGGGAGAGCTCTGGGGAAAATTTAAAAGGAAATTTGATAGCAATTTCGGTAGAGTTAAAAAAAATCGCCAGCAAGGCGTAAGCACGTTTTCAGCGTTCGGTCTGTTTTTTTCGAGTAAATATTTCCTTTTTTGGTTTGGACAATATTTTTCTTAAAGTTTGACATCAGATGTTGAAAACTTCTCTTGACCCAAATCGATGGTTTCAATAACTTGCCCATCAATCAAGGGTTGGGTGTCAAACACTTAAGCACTTGACCAGAAATAAGAGTTGTTTTGTGAAGGCGGATTGCACTGGGATTGACTTGTCAATTCTGCGATCAGCAAGTCGAGACGCTGACATGGATGTTGCGTTATAAGCTTGTGGCCTGAGCAAAGCTGAAGCCGATCAAAGCATGGATGCGGAGATCGACCTTCGTCCAATCGCTCTCGGACTTACTGAGGTGTTCTAAGCCCCCCTGGAACCCAAAGTTGCCGAGGGTGTTTTTTTTTGCGCTGATGGTTTTGGGAAACCGGCACTAGTGTGAAATCGGTACGAGAAGGAGTGCAAGCTCGATGAAGATCAAGCGGTATCAAATTGACGCGTTTACCAATACCCTCTTCGCCGGTAATCCCGCCGCGGTCTGTGTAGTTGATCAACCGATTTCAGACGCATTGATGCAGGCGATTGCCGCTGAAAATAATTTGGCTGAAACAGCGTTTGTTTGGGGAGGTGGGGGTGAGTATGAGATTTGTTGGTTTACGCCCATCTGTGAGGTTGATTTGTGCGGGCATGCCACGCTGGCGAGTGCTCACGCGTTAATGGCCGAAGAAGGGGTGTCTGAGGAGGTAATTCGTTTTAACTCGCGACATCGCGGTTCCCTTGTCGTCACGCGAAGGGAAACGCTTTACGAGCTAGATTTTCCTCGCGCTAGTTATGCTCGACAAAGCGTAGACGCAGATTTACATCCGTGTGTCAGTGAATCACCGGTTGAGTTTTGGGCAGCCGGGGCTGATCTATTGGTGGTTTATGCCGATGCGGATGCGGTCGCCCGATTGAGTGTGGACAGTGGCCGCTTAGGCGGGTTGAAATATCGCGCACTAATGGTGACCTCGGTCGGGCAAGACTGTGATTTCGTTTCCCGATTTTTTGCACCAGCACTTGGGATTGACGAAGATGCGGTAACCGGATCCGCCCATACCGTTTTAGCTCCGTTTTGGTCTGAGCGACTGAAGAAGAATAAAATGGATGCGAAGCAACTATCGCAACGCGGTGGTGAATTGACTTGTGAGGTGGTAGAAGACCGGGTGTTGATTCGCGGGGAAGCAGTTACCTATTCGGTCGGCACTATTTTGATTGACTAGCAATTGCTTCGTTGGAGGTGGCTGTAAGGTAGGCAACGTTGGCAGAGAGTTAAATTACCGTTTCGTTGTTCAGCAGCAATGGTATCCTCAAAAGATTGATTCAGCCATGCTCGATGTCCTTCGACAGCTCGAACGTTGATGCGAGGCTCAGCTAACGACGATGCCATGGTCAAGTTGAGTGTCAGGGTCTTTGAATGCTCGTTTTACGAACCCTATCCCTAGGTAGCGTTGGTCTCGAAGCGAAAAAGTGACGGAGCTAATTGTTCCGGCGGGTTCACCGTTGAGTGTCAGTTCGTCGCCAACCGCAGGAGGTTTTGCCGTTGGCGGTAGCTCGGGAAATTGAATGGTAACCAAGAGGCGATTGACCCGGCCACGCGCATCGATTCTCGCGACCGTTTCCTGCCCCAGATAGCATCCCTTGTTGAAGTTGATTGCTTTCGAATCTCGTTGCAGTTCCTGTGGCAGGTTGTTTTCTGATATGTCCATCTCGTGCCACGGCGTCGCATTTTCGATTCTGCAGACTTGCAGCGCATCGTCGCTACATTCGGAGATCCCCACTTTCCTAAGGGCGTCCTCGATCTCAGACAAGTAGGGTGCTTGAACCAGAATGAGATAGCCAAGCCCGGCAATTTCGAGATTGGCTACGAAAATTTCGTGATTTTCAAACTCTACTCGTTGAACTTTGTTTTCCGCCGGCAACGCGCCGGCGAGTTGCGTCAGGCACTCATCGGCAGTATTCCCTCTTACAAACAGTCCTGCCCAATTTGCAGTGGCGTCCTCGAGAGTCACTTCTTCCCGAATTAAATATTTATCGAGGTGGTCAACTGTTGGTTGGACGTTTATTCCATGGCCGAAAAGGAAGAGTTCGTCTTGTAGGTTGATTGCATGGACGAAATTTAGAATCTTCCCTTTGCTGTTGAGGATAAAGGCTTCGCATGCCTCGCTCGTTTCAAGCTTCTTGATTTCGTTGGTGCAGAAGTTGTGGAAAAATGAGAGGCGGTCTTCACCGGTGAGGCGAATCAAGCCGTGGTTCGCCAGGTGCGAATAGCCGGCGTTGTTGGTAAGCGCGTGGTAGTCGTGTTCAAGTTGGTTTGTCATGGCTAGTTTTTAGCTTCCTTCGGTGGAAGGGGCGTCACCTGTTTTAATTTGAGTTTTGTGGGCGTCGCGAATAACCAGGCAGTCTTCAGAAGATTCAGCCATTCTAAGAATTTCATCGGCTGATTTAAGATGACCGAGTCCTAGTTCCTCAACCGTCTGTTCCGGCAATGCGGACTTAAGAAAGACTGGACGGTCTTTGATGATGCCAGCAACTCGTTGAAGGGTTTTGGTAAGTTTGGAACTGATGTTGTCTTCAAATTGCGACATGCACGCTTTACGCGTGTTGCGATCAGGAGCGATTGAAATTTCTGACCAGATAATGATTGGCGATTCAGTTTGAGTGACTTCGCTTGCGGCAATCAGGGCTTGGGCAAAGTCGTCCCATGACTGGTCCATCGGTTTGGCTTCGATGGTCGCTACGCAGAGACTGGATGGGTTGGGCCAGGCCAGTGACCATAAGTGATTTGTGGCGGTTCTGGCCGACTCAAGTGCGTCTTTCTTTGCGCCACTGAAGACTTGGCGAATAGTGTCCCCGGGCCCGCAGACAACTTGAACTGCAAAAAATGCGCCGAGCGATTCGTTGGCCAGTTCGATTTCGGTCCAGCGAGAAATGAAAGATCCTTTGCCTTGGGCGAATCGGTATAGTGTCGAAGTCGTGCTGAAATCTGGGTAGATGCAATCAGATTGTTGATTGACTTCACCAGGACTAGGAATCCCGATGGGGATGACGACGTCAGCGTCTACTAAGGTTCGGTTGACGTACACAGGGTCACCTTCCTCGTTGGCGGCAAGGTAGGCATGGCCAGTTTGGTTTTCCGGGTCATGAACCTGCGTGTTTAGCGACTGAAACCCAAAGTCGAATGAGAATATGGGGGGACGCTTCCCTTCGGCTTTGTCTTTTTCAGCCATTTCATATTGAGCGGCGGGAATGCCCAAGTTTTCGGCGGTTCTTCCAGTGACAACGAGGGTGATGTCGTTTATGTCGATCCCGGTCGTGATTAAATAATCTACAGTCGACTCAATTAAATAATTGGCGTGGGGGATGTCGGTTTGCAAGGCGATCGCGACCGTATCACCTTCGAAAACTGATTCCGAAAGTGGTGGGTAGAATTCGGGAGCATCGAGAGTTGCTTTCAATGCGCTCGATAAGTCGATGTTTGGCTCAATTGATATATCAAGTTGGGGTACTGAGAAATTTGGTTTGTCGGCCAGTGGTCTCAATAGCTCAGTAACAATGCTGTCGTTGGGATTCGATTCAGTTGTCAAGGGAATGCTCAGAATGTTGAAGTGTTGCGCCGGAATTTATCAGGTGGTGTAATCGGCAATCATATCCATCCTTCGGTCGGGGTCAACGACCGGATACTATCATCCTCAAAAGAAAGGTATTTGTCAGTCGGCTTCAAAATTTGTTGATTTTTTGATCAGTTTTGAGCCGTGGTTGCAATTTATCCCAATTCTGGTGGATGCGGTTCCGATCCGAGCGAATCAATCTTTACCCGGATTTTGCAAACAGGTTAAATTAGCGGGTGATGTGACGTGCGTTGCAAATCTAAGAGACACTCATGAACGGATTCATTTCAACAAAATATCGATCAGTCCTGGCATCCGTCGTTTTGATGGCTTGTATTGGCTGCGATCCGGCAGAAGTGCCTAAGAGTGTCGACTTACCGAGTGAGCCTGAGTCGACGGTGGGATTAGCTGAAGAGACGAGCGATCTGCGCGATAGCGAATTAATGTCCGCCGAAATACTTGCCTCGGTAATTGAGCGTTACGCTCAAGCGAAATCCTATCAAGACAAGGCTGTCTTGTATCTAAATTATCAGCTTGAGGGTCGACAGACACAGGAACCACAGCGGTGGTCGACTGTCTGGGAGCGAGGTGGGAAATATGCAGGTGCCTTGTTCAATGGAAAAGTGTCAGCCAACGGTGGGATTTTAAGTTGCTACATTTTTGATATTGAAAGTGAAAATCTAGATAACCAACACGTTTTAATGGCCTATCAAAACAACGTCCCTTTCACAGAGTTGTTTTCGGATTCGATCGCTAAATATTTTTTGGGTGGGTACTCCGATCTGCCATTGGATGAAACAAAAATTGCAGGTTGGCCAAGGCTGATGCCTCCACCTCTAACGTTGCTGGTTCCTGAGTTATCGAATCAATGGATTCAAGGGTCAGAGCAGTCCTTGCGTCTGGCCGACGGAGATTTCGATGGCAGGAGTTGCTACGTAGTGAGATCGCTGTCGGATGATATGACGGCTGACATTTGGATTGATCGTGAAACTCTTATTATTCATCAAATGTCATTGCCATTGAAATTGCTGGTAGGGGAGGTTGTCACGTCTCCCGAGATAAAGGAAGTTCAGCTGTTGGCTAAATTTCATGATGCGATTTTTGATGAGCCAATTGCCGCGGCTAAATTTGCAATTGAAGATCGTGGAGATGCAATTCCGTTGGGAAAGTTTGTGGCGTTGCCTGAAGCGATTCCGTCACGAATGATTGGTCAAGCGGTTCCAAGTTTTCAACTCATAGGTGATTCGGGTGGGCCGGTAACTAGCGACCAGTTCCGTGGGAAAGTGACTGCGGTGCTTTGGCTTGCCGGTCTGTCGTCTTATTCATCCGTTCAAGATTTCGATTTGCTTGCTCGGGATTTGTCCGATAAGCGGTTTCAGTTCGGCGTCGTCTATTCGGATGCTGACCTGAAAGAGTTGGGTTCATTGGAAGTTGTGGACGAACTTGCAGCTGTTTCAGATGTTAAGAATGTCAATTTTTATTTTGATGCCGCGATGAAGGCGAGTAAGTTATTTCAAATGAATGTCGTGCCGTCGGTTGTCGTGTTCGATGAGACAATGCAATTACAGTTTGCCGTTCCTGTTGAAAATGCGAACTGGGAACGAGATCTCAAGGCAGCGATGCTGAGGGTCGCCGACGGTGAAAATGTCGCTGACGAAATGAGGCTATCTTACGGTAGGTTTATTGAATCGTATAAAAAGCAGTTGCAGGCAGTATCAGCGCAGCCATTGCTCGATCGAATCAAGGGGAATTGACTAACGCCGCAGCGGCAAGGGCACGGAGACGCAAAGAGCGAGCTCCCCGTGCTTGATTCAAGCCGTTGGTTTATTCTACCGATTCAATTCTACTGATTCAGTATCAACGAATGCTATTTTTAACATCGAGAATTTGTGAATTTGACACAGAGTTCCCGAATCTCTCAAACTGGTCGAATTGCCAAACCACTCGTTTATTTTTCGGTTCAATTTCTACCAACAATGGCTGACCGGGGCCGGCGTGACAGTTCCCGATGACGTAGTTTCCGTTCGGCAACACCTCAAGAGTGGTGACCCAGGCAAGTGTGATACCGGGAAGCTCTTTTTGCTTTAGGTGCCACGCGACCTTTTTATCAGGGGTAACTTCGATGACGGAGTGGCCGTTACCAGTGGCGATCAGGGTGTTTCCATTGGTTAGTCGAACTGCCCCAAAAAGTTTGTTACCAAACGAATCCGAGCCGTGTCCGTTCTTTGCGTCCTGTCCGAACATTGGGACTTCGTATTCCCAAACGACTTTGCCAGAGCCGTCGTATTCCCTCAGTTTGCCATCGCCTTCGTGGCACACAAGGTAGTTTCCGTTAGCGATTTTTCTGGCAAGCCGAGTGTCCATGTGCGGATGTGGGTTGTCGACGGTCAGCTTGACTTCTTTCAAAAGTTTTCCGTCTCGATTTACTTCGATGATTCGCGCGACGCCCGATTCGGCGATCATGATGTTTCCATCCATAAGCGGCTGGAATGCATGGACCTCGACCTGTTTTCCGGCATTGCCATTTTGGTTTCCGGAATCATAACTCCAAACAATCTTTTTAGTTTTGAGGTCGATTTCGACGACTTGATTTCTTCCTTTTCGAGTAAGGATGTTGCCTGATTCAAGGACGTGAATGTCATGGATGCCGCCCCAGTTCATTTCCCAGTCTACATCTCCTTGGTTGTTTACAATGGAAAGCTTTCCGTTTCCCTGAGTCACCAAGGAATGTTGGGCGGTGGCGGGAACCGTAAACAGGCAGCAGGCGATTGCAATTAGGATGAATGGTCGATGGGCTAGGGTGGGCATGTTGTTCCTCAAATCGAAGGGGAAAGTTAAAAACTCGGCATCAAGCATTCCGCCTAAATGCTTTGCAATTACAATTCGTTGCAGTTCTGGATGTTCGCATGATACCACATCTGAATGCTCGGGGTTAATCGCGAGATTCTGGTAGTGTTAGCGCTCGAAACAAGGGCGAGGCGAGTTCAGCCAAAGCGCGATGACATCAGCGTTAATTAGGTACGCAGGTTCGTTAGGTACGCAGGTTTGGAGACGCTGGAAATACTTGCCGGGGTTATGATTTCTTCCTGCCAATTAATACACTTTGCATATAGCCGTGGTGTTTACCGCGGATCTCTAAAATGTCAAAGAATCGCCCCCACGTTTTTTGTAAGTAAGCGTTGCTGTGGACAACGAGCGCTCGGTAGGGGCCGACGTCAGTGTATCGAAAACATTTCCGCTCTTGAGGGATGTCTTGTTTCAACAGTTCATCAAACTCTGGGTCCACATCACGGAATCGTTTAAGCAGTCCATTGTTGTCATCAGCTTCTTGAAGTAGCGACCAGGTGTCTTCATTATGGACGGTTAGGTAACAGAGACCTCCCGGTTTGAGTACACGGTACAGCTCTGCCAACCACGCTGTTTCGAATGTGTCAATGTGAGTGAAAACAGAAAACGCGCTGACCAGGTCGAATGAATGATCAGCGATGGGCAATTGAGGAATGCAATTATTATGCACAAGTTTTAAACGTGGAGGCATGTAGTCGTTGAGCCATCTGATGTGGCGTCCGTTGATGTCGGAGCCCCATAAATTTGGTATCTCGGATTGGGCGCAAAAGTGTCGAAGAACTCTTCCTGAGGCACATCCGAAATCGAGATAGGAATTTAGGTCTAACTCGTATTCCTCCGCGACCTGCTTGATTTTTAAAAAATCAGCGAGTCCGGTCATAAAGAATCTTGCATTAAAATTTGGGTTGTAACCTTCTCGGTCGCTCGCGTCAGGGATGGGGAACGTGTCGCGTTTGACGAAATCTTCCAGCGGCGTGTCGCCCAGCAAGTCGGGAGTCAGGACGTCATTGGCCTTGAACTCCTCAATTGGCATTTCCGAAGGCGATGGAAAGTTATTGAATGGCGTTGTTGAATCATGGTTGAGCGATATGTCGTCTTCCCAAGTAGGCATTCGGAAATTTGCCCAGTTTGATTCCTGATTCATTTTCTTAACTCGATGGCGGATGTGTGTGGTTTTGTCAAACGAATTGGGGAGGTTTGAGATGTTGCCATTCAGCGTGAATGGTTCTCGGTTGCCCGCAAAGATTATTGCTTAAGTTACAAATTACGTCGACCTCAGTGTTGGAATGTAAGAAAGCGTCCGCAATGTGCGGACTGTAAGAATTTGTCTTTTTCGAGGAAGCTGTGGGCTTTTCGATTCAAATTAAAGGGGATAGGCTAGACAGCCTTGCTGAGCCAAACGATTGGATTCCAAGTAATGTCATTTCGAAACGATAGTCAAGATTCATCGCCTGTGAATCCCATTTTACCTCGATTTGAGCGGTCTGTCCTCAACGGAATCCTGAGCACCTCCTCAACGTTTTTAAGCGAACGGAACCTTCTGCGTTTGTTTCGCTGGGAAACGAGAAAACTTGATCGTTTGCTTGAAGCAGATGAGTCGTACGACGTTTTTCAGGTGATCAAAATCCCGCGAGTTATTGGTGTTTCTGAGTCAAATCGAAACTGGTCTGTGTTGATGGTGCTCGATCACCTTTGTCTTGTAATTGAGGACTGTAGAAAGGCAATTGCCTCATTAGTTGACGGAGTAGAACCTCGAGGTGAAATTGATCTTTCCCTCTACGCGCCAAATACAGACGTAGGGTTTGACGTCCTTGGCCGTTTCGAACATCTTACAAAAGGTTTCTGTCTAGACATTCAGACGGCGATAAAGCGTGAAGGTGCCTTTTCCGGACCTGCGCGGTTTTCACATCCCTGCTTTGGAAATATGAACGCGAAAAATTGGCTCGCATTTGCCGCCCTGCACCAAGCGATTCACAGACGGCAGGTTCAAAAAATTATCGTCATGCTCGGGATCACTTGAGCTCAGGGAAACGATCAGATTAGGAGCCATTAGCTTGGTTGGCTGCCATGTGTTTTGTTCCCCCATTGCCGTCGAAATGTCAAGTTGTTGGGCGTGTGCCGATTGTTACGGCAGGCCAGCGTCATTGTTTAACATGTAGACGCGGTGGTCGTTCACGTTTCTAGAGAAAGGCGACGGTAGGAATGTTTCTGTTGCCGATAACAAGTGTAGGAAGTGGGGATAACCCGGCTAAATTGGCGGATTCATTTGGAAGGAGTCAAACGATGGATTTAGGTGACGATCCTGTTTTGTGGATTGGTTTTGGAATCGCATTCATTGCATTTTCCGTAAGTTTGATTGTCGGAATCAGACTGTTTCGAAAGAGTAAGAAATCGAAGGGGCTGGTTTGTTCGGTTCTATCTTTCAGTTTGTTTCTGTGTACTGCCTGGGTGGGAGTGGAAATCCTGAGAGACGGTAGTCTTGATGCGATGGAAAATGACACACAATGGTTGGCAGACCAAGAAATCATAGACGAGCTCGACGGGTTGGACTTCGAAATCGAATATTAGTGGAAGAGTTTTTAGTCTCGTTGGACTCAGTGTCAAAGCAGTTCGAGTGAATCAAGGTGCTTCAGAACATCTCACTCAACTGCTGGGTTGTCAGGATTGGTATCTCCAAGCGAGTCGCTTTTTCACTTTTGGAACCAGACCCGGGGCCAGCGACAAGATAGCTGGTCTTTTTAGACACGCTGCTGACGCACTTCCCTCCTCGCGATTCGACTTCTTTTTCCCAATGCTTCTTCCCTTCTGGGAAACCACCGCTAAAGCAGAACGTCTTTCCCATTAAATTGCCTTCGGATACGGAAGCAGTGGGTTCGACGAACTGTAAGAGGGCGTTAATATCTGCTTCGTGACCCGCGAAAAATTCGACGATCGCCGTAGCTGTAATTGAGCCGATGTCGTCTACAAGTTCGAGTTGTTCAATCGATGCGTTACGGATCTTTTGGAATGTTCCAAAATGGTCAGCCAAGGCTTTTCCGGCCGACTTGCTTGCCGACTCGATTCCAAACGACGCGAAGAGTTGCCACAAGGGCACTTCTTTTTTAGATTGAATTGCTAATAGGATTGCTTCCTCGAGCATTTCGTTAGCTAATTTATCCGGTGCAGGAATCATTTGAATCGCGGCAACGGCGAGCGTTGCCTGTCGGCGCGTTAGACCAGATTTCATGGTGCTGTCGATGTCTAGTTGGTAAAAATCGGCAGGTTTGGTTACCAGGCCACTTTCAAATAGCTGCGTGACTCGACTCTCACCCAGTCCGAGGACTCCAAAGGTTGCGAGGAAATAGCACAGAGAACTTATGTTTTGTGCCGGGCATTCTTGATTAGTGCAAATGAGTTCCAGCATTTCCTCTGTTCCACCAGTCTGGAGTTTTGTAGGTTGAGCACATGAGGGGCAGTCCTTCGGAAAGTCAGGCTTCCCTTGACCATCGATTACTTTGATCACCTTGGGGATGATTTTTCCAGCTTTTCTGACGGCAATCTTCGAGCCAATGGTGATCTGATTCCGTTCCATAAAACCAGCGTTGTGAAGGGTCGCGCGGGAGACGTTCGTTCCCGCCAGTCGGACGGAATCGAACACTGCAACGCTAGTTAATTTGCCAGTGCGACCCGTCTGCCATTCGATCGAATTAATAATTGGAGTCGCCTCCTCTTCCCTAAATTTCCAGGCAATTTTTCCTTTGGGGTTCCCAGTGACAGGGTCACCATGTCGACCGAGTTGCTCCTGTTGCACGAGGTTGTTGACGCCGACAATGACGCCATCCACTTCAAAATCAAGTTTAGAAATAGAATCTTCAAGCGTTTGCAGGTTTTCGAATCGAAAAAGTTCAGCGTCGATATAGGGTACGCCGAGAACCTGTTTGCAGAATTCGCATCGGCCAATTTCAGTTTGGTAAGGAGGTTCGGCGAGTCCTTCGATGCTGTACGCAACGAAGCTCAACCGCATTCGCTTAGTTTTTTCAGGATTCTTAAATTGCCGAATTCCACCTGCGGTATGGTTCCTTGGGTTGGCTCTCAGTTTATCACCGGCAAGTGTCAGGGCTTTTTGCACTTTTTTGAAATCAGATAATTTGCAAATTAACTCGCCACGAATAGAGCACGTGATGTTCGTCGGCAGTACCGCGGGGATTCCGTCTACGTATTGCACTTGTTCAGTAACGTCCTCGCCGTTAATCCCATCTCTCGGTCGTAATCCCGCGCTAATCAATTTTCCATTTTCGTAATAGAGTGCGATGGCAACGCCGTCAAGTTTGTAAGTTTGGTAAAAGAATGACTCCGGAAACGAGATCGGTTCATCTTTGTAAGACTTGCCTTGTATCGTTCGAGTGGCCTGGTCCACTTCAGACAGTTCAGCGGACTGAACTGTTTTGGAAATCCATTTAAATAGTTGTGTTTCCTGAATCTCGAGATTTTCGTGGCTCGCCTTTTCGATCGACGTCATGGGTGGGTCGTGTACAACCTTTAAATTGGTTGACACAAATTCAGAAGCCGTCGCAGTTGCGAATAAATCAGAATTGGGACGTAGTTCCTGAAGCTGTCGTCTGAGACCGTCATATTGGCTGTCTGTGACAATTTCATTCGTTACCGGGTGAACACAATCAAGGCCTTGCTCATAAAGAGTGTCGAGGTGACTGATAAGCTTTTCAAGGTCATCAGCTGGGTTTGCGTCAGACGGCAGTGAGAGTTGTTTCTGGTTTGACTTTTTAGCCATTGGGTGCTTTCAGACCGTTTCGAAAATTGTTCTGCGCGGTTTTTATGGATCGCCGTGGTCGAGCTTTGCTTGTAGGTTCGGAATTCGAACCGCCGGGAAGAGCGAATTAATGTTGGGGGGATTTTATACTGCTTTTATTCCGATTTGACATGCAAAATTCGGATGGCCTATTTTCGGGTCATGCGTTAATTATGTTTTCGAATTGCCATTTTAAACCTCGCGATTATATCGTCAGGTCCCATTGTGAGCAGACCAGTATTTTCATTTTCGAGGGCATGTGTAGGTCGTTCATGGGTTTCGGGTAGGTTCGTTGAGTGCTTCCTGAATCGATTTTTTTAGGGTTTGCTGATTTTGATCTACCGGGATTTGATCGGTGATTCGTTCCAGCCATTGGGTTAGACGGATCGAGTCTTCGGTTCTTCCGAGCCGCTGGAAGATTTTGATGATTTCAACTGCCTTGCGGTAGGTTTGTGGAGTGCTGTCTGGGTGCTCGGTTAGGGTTTGGAAGAAATCTTTCACCTGCTGTCGAGCGCCGGGGTCGTCCTCACTTCCGAGGAGAGCGATCTTGCGGGAATCAAAGCGGTCGTAAAGTAAATGTTCACGATACTGAAGGGCGATTCTACGAGACTGTTTTTCAGGTAGCTCAAATAAGAATTCAGCCAGTTGGGTAAACGTTGTCGCCGATGGCGAATCGATCTCAAGTTTGTTGTGCGCAACAATTGCGAGATTGGCAAGTCTGGTCAGTGCGGAACTGTTTTTGGCGATCTTGGGAAGACGTAGACGACATTCGGATTCAAATTTTGCGGCCAGTTCTGGATCTCCGGTAACCATGAAGTCATACAGTGGTGCTAACGAGATTGCCAAATTTGCTTTGGCCGAGACGTCGAGATTTTCGTGCGAGCAATATCGTTGGTCGATTTCGACGAGTGAGTCTCGGGTGTCAGGGAGATTCATTTTACTCGACACATTTAAAGAATCGATGAGACTGATTGCGTCAATATATGAGGTGATCGCAAAAATCCGCTGCGATTCTGTAAGAGAACGGGTTAGTAAGTGTTGCGATATTCGCGAGCGTTCCTTGCAGAGAGCGACTCCAATTCCCGTCGCTTCACGTCCCCAGGTTTGATGGATTTTGATCGAGCGTTCGATCAGTTGGTTAATCGACTGGTTTGCAAATTCAGAATCCACCCCTGAGCCACGTGTTGGAGCAGTGCCATTTTCTTGAGAAACAGCTCCGGCGTCTTTGCCAATCGGACGAGGGGAATCATGCGAAGTCTTGGCGTTTAGGGGTTGCGGCTCGGGAGAGCTCTTTGTCTCTCTAGATTTGTTGGCAATTTTGTTATCTTGCGATTGAATGCCTAGTTTGTAAATCAGCGCGGCAACGGCGCAGACCAAAATAAGTCCCGCAATCTGTCTAAAATAGAAACGGAGAAATCCAAGCAACAGCTCAAGTCGTTCTCTCCAATCAGGGGACTCGTGCGTTTCGTTGGATTCGGGCGTGTTGTTTGGGGTGGGTTTCGACACGATGCTCATTGCGTATCAGGTGGCGGACGACGAAAATTCCAATCGCTAACCGGGGCGGGATGGGCGTTTGGGTGGTGGTTTATTGATTTTTGACAGCCACTTCAAAATACCGCCGAGCGTAAATGAGACGGTCGCCAGCGTGATCACAACTCGGCCTAGATTTGGGCGGGCTGCGATAATGATCAAGCAAGTCATTGTGCCAATCACTAAGATAGCTGGTAATTTATTCTTCAAAACCATTAGTTGCGGGAACGCTAGGCACATCACGGCCAGAAGTGCCCCGACTCGAACGCAAAGCCCAACGACTAGTTCATTTACTTCTATTTGAAGAAAATAAAAGCTCGCTCCAGAGATTAGCAGCGCAGCTGCAATCAGGCCTATTAATAATCGGATCATAGAAGTTTCATGATTCGGAAAATAAATTCAACTGCGAATTATAGAATTTCATTCTTCAGGCGATTGAGAAGTTGGACTGCGTGACCAATTTCTTCTTTTTGTCTGGCCGGCTCCTGTGGGATCTCGCGTTCAATTGTCAGTGGGCCTCGGTATCCAATGGACTGTAGCGCTCGTAAGTAATCGTCCATGCCTACTTCACCATCGCCAAGCATCGTTTCTTCCCCCCACTCTTCGCCCGGATTGGCGGCCCATTTGGCATCCTTGCAGTGAACACTCCGAATCTTGTCACCGAGTAGGCTAACGGCTTCGATCGGATTGCCTGCTCCATAAAGGATCATGTTGGCGGGATCGAAATTCACGAATAGATTGTCCCGTTGACTATCTGCGATAAATTCGAGCAGAGCGGGCGCGGTTTCCTGGCCGGTCTCAAGGTGAAGGGCTTGACCATTGCCTTTTGCGTAGTCGCACAGTTCCTGAGTGACAGTAAGGATTTCCGCGTAGCCTGGGTCTTGTTTGTCATGAGGGACGAAACCCAGATGAAGGGCAATGACATTGCAGCCAATCATTTTTGCAAAATCCGATATCTCTTTCATCTCCGCCAGACGTGAGTTTCGGGTTTCAAGAGGCATTAGTCCCACGGTTTTTACCACGGTTGGAATATCAGCATAGCTTTCTCCTTCGAACCCGCCAAAAACGGCAGTGACGGAAATGCCAAATTGCGAAAGGCGAGCCAGAATCTCGTCAGCCGTTTCCTGAGTCCGGTTCCCCTGATGGGGCGCATGGATTTGGATCGTAGGGATCCCAAGTTCATGGGCAACATTAAGGTCAACGCCTAGCCCGGCATCTACGCTTGTGAATACACCGATTTTCCAATCTTCCAACGTAACAGTCCTTCTTGGTTGTTTGTTTGTTTCTAGCTGTTCAGAATAAACCACAGACGCGGGTACAGCAAGCACTTCAGGCTTTGGAAGAGTTGCCGGCATTGCAAGAACAATGTCAGTTCTGAGGGATGACAACGGGGGGCGGCAATAAAAAAAGGCCACCGTAAAACGGTGGCCTTTCTGGTTCATAACTCAGGGAAAGCGTGATTCCCGAATAATGATTAATCGGTTTCGATTTTACCGACTTGGTCTTCTTCAATTTCATCTTGAATGATGATGCGTGGAGTGACCATCATCATGAGGTTCTGTGTCTCGTGTCCAATACCGACGTTCTTGAACAATCGGTTGACATAAGGAACATTACTCAAGAATGGAACACCTCGCTCGGTGCGGCTTTCATTCATCCGCTTAATTCCGCCCATCAGAACTGTACCGCCGTCTGGAACGCTGACGACTGTGTTAACTGACGTTTGAGCGAGAACAGGTAGCTGAACGGTAATACCCTGTGTGGTAGTACGCTCAGTTTCGTCTTCTTCGCTTCTTGATCCGCCATCAACCGCTTCGAGCAGATTGTCGAGTACCGAGGTGCTCGATTGTTCTGTCGTTGTACTTCCATCGAAAGTGAATGTATCGACGTCGGTAACTTGCGTGAAGAACGGAACCAATTGGAGGCGAACGAATCGTCGGTCATCAGAAACGACGGCCGTTACATTCAAGTTAGTACCATCCGGTAGAATCGTGATGATAGGTTGGTGAGCGACGGCGAAATCACCGACGACTGGAACCACAGATGTCACGAACGGTCGTGAGGCACCATCGGTTACACTTGCACTTTGACCATTGAACATGGTGACGGTCGGTGCTTGTGTAATGTTGGTTCGAGTATCACCCTTCGCGGCTTGAATCAGGAAGAAGACTTCGATGTCCGATAGAATCGCAAATCCGAAGTTGGCTGCCTGAGCTGCCTGGAATCCACCGAAGATGGGTTCGGCTGCCGAGAAGCTGTTTTGAACGAATCTTAAGTCAAGATCGCTCGTTGGCGTGAAGTCAACTGTATCGGTTGGTTCACGACCGACGACTCGACTGCCGCTGACGGTGTCGGCGGTAGGATCGCTTCCGGCAGGATTGTTGTCGTTGATGCTGAAATCGAAGTCGATTCCAACTCTTTCAAAGAACTCATCCCGAAGACTTACGAATCGAACTTCAACAACAATCTGAACGTCGTTGAGTTCTCGTAGCTTCTTAAGAAGATCCTGGATCTCATCCTGAACTTCCTGTGACTGCGAAACGATCAAGCTAAGGTTAGGTACGAAAGCCTGAAGTGTACCAAGTCCCTGTCCAGTATCCTGCCATGAATCAGGCTTGATTGTGTTTTGAATCAAGTCGATCAGTGGTTGGAAATCCTGTTCAGTAACACCACCAAGTGGTTGGTTGCCAACCGTTCCGTAGGTTGGTTGTCCACGATTAGGACCGTTGTTGCCACCGTACATCGCATTGGCGACGGCACCATCAAGTAGACCTTCACGTCCCATTCGCTGGGAAAGAGCCATTTCCGAAACGGAAGCACCATTGGTTGAGACATTCATGAATCCAGGTGATCCACCTGAAGCCATGTTAGGCTGCATCCAGTGCATTTGCATTGGGTTCTGGGGGGCCGTTACGGGCATCACCAAGTCACCAATGTAATAGGTTTGCGTCATCAGTTTTGTGGAACTTGCATTCCGACTGGTAACTTTGATAACCTCATTTTCAACAACGAACACAAGTCCGGCTGAATTCAGGATGACTTCAAGAGCACTTCGCAACGAGATTGGCTCTCGAATTGGAATGTCTACCATGCGATCCTTTTGTACATTTTCGGCGGCAAGTGCGATGTCATCAAAGACGATGTTTACCGCTGCTTGTCGGGCCAGTTGGTCGACGGCTTCCGCAAGGGTGCCGCGATACTCGCCTTGAACTCGTTCGTTTCTAAGCGTGTTCCAGATCTTGCGATCTGCTTCCGAACTGTATCGACTCTCTTCCAGTCGTCCTAGTCGGCGGTTGCTGTTCTTGGCCCACAGTTCAGGATCGTTGATCTTAAACGGTGTTTTGTCGTCCATTCCAGCAGAAGCACGCTCGGCGTTAGCCATCGCTGCCCAGAAGCCTTCTTCTTTGTCGGACTTGATTTGGTCCATTCGGTCCAAGCGACGCAAGAGCGTTGCCTTTTCAGTCAGAACTGCAACCAAAGGGCTGTCGGGAGCCAGGTCAGCTGCCTGACGGGCAACCACCTGAGCTTCCGGGAATCGCTGCTCATCGATAAGTGTGTTGAACTCTTCGACCAACTTTTGTAGTTGGGTGCTGTCGTCCACCATCTTTTGTCGACGCATCTCAACTTGATTGCGACGCTCAGCGTTGGTTTCATCGTTCATGATCTCTGGAAGGTTGCGATCAATGTAAGATTGCATTTCCGCAAGATCACGATCAATAATCGTTAGCAATGGCGTTTGGTTGGTCGCATCGAGTTTCGATTGAACCACCTGTCCGCGTAGCATTGTCATTTTCTCAAGAGCACTGCGAGGATCTGATTCAAGCATTCGCTCTGCATTTGCACGTTCTTTAAAGATCACTGATTGCAGTTGCTTGAAGGCCGCAGTCTGTTGCGAAGAAGCATCGTTCAGGTCCATCGTCTGTGCGACTTGACGAACAGGACCGTTTCCGAGTCCAGCAGCAGGCATCGGCTTTGACATAGTCAGATAATTCAGTTGATCCTGAATCGACTGAAGAGTTTTTGGGTCGAGCTCGGTACGATTGTTCCAGGCTCGCTCAAAATAGGTTCTCGCTTCAGCGTAGTTCTTGTTCCCTACAGCTTCCAAACCGGCTTGGTAATAACCCATGGCGGTTCTAGGAATCGGGTTGAACTTGGTTGCTTCCCCGTCGACACCTGAGGCGGTGACGTTTTTAGAAGCGTCCGTAGCCGGATCATAAAGAGTCTTCACGACTCCACTGGCGTTGTTGTCAAAGCTGGCTTTGATAACTGCGGGATCAAAAGACTGACGATTCATCGCGTTTTGGATTTTCAGTTCCAACTGCCATGGTCGTGGACTGTTTGCAGCAAAGGCTGTGTCTGGCACGTTGAGCATTTTGGCTTGATTGACAAGCGTTGATGCTTCGGTGAAATCTCCTTTGTCGAATGCCAGCTGGGCTTCCGAGAGGAATTTGAGCGTTTGCTCTAATGGCTTGGCTTGGGGGGCGTCCATCTTTGGCGTGGTTGCCTCAGCAGATTTTGCTGCGGCAATCATGTTCAACAACTCATCGGGATTTCCGATGGTGGCGTTGAATTGAACGGGGAAGCTCTTGGCTGTTTTGACCAAGGTCTCCGCTGTTGTGTAGTCCTGATAATGCATCAGGGCTTCTGCCTGCGTCAACAAAAATGAAGCAGCGCCTGCATTGAACGCTTCGTGTTTGTTTTGCTGACGGAGTTCTTCAAGGTACAACTGACGATCGATCATCGACTGAACGGTAGCCGGGTTATCGCCGATCGCTTTGTAGTCAATGTTGATACCTTTTGCTGTTTCCAGCATTTGTTTCGCAGTGGCGACATCGCTCTTGGCGAGTGCCTGCCTTGCTTTCAACAAAGCACCTCTGGCATCTGCCAGTTTTGCCTTGTCAGTTTCAGCTGGAATTCTTTGAATTGCCTGAACGGCACCGGAATCCTGAACTGGAAACTGTGTCTGACTGAGTGCCGACGAGGGTGATTGAATCACTACCGTCGATACCATTAGGGCTGATGCCCATAAACTTTGCTTAAGTCGCACGGAGACTCTCACGCAACTCTCCTTGTTGTTGTGACGCCTAAAATACCCTGTAAGGTTGTTAAAGCTGTGCCACGGCATCACAGGGTTAATTCCCCCCTTGGCCATTCCTAAATCCGTTTAGGAAACTAGCACCGCTTCCAGTGAAGCGGCAGACCGGTGGAGTCCGTAGACAGCGCACGATTCTTTTCGATGGGGTTAATTAGCGATGTGTGTTTTAGGCGTCAACATCAATCAGATGAAAAATTAAGAGAAACGTTTTGCTGTGATAGCAGATGTGTTTTTTGAAGGGGAAAGTGGGGGTTTAGCCCAGCTTTTGACGCAAATGGCGAACTGTTTGCTAGCGGAGTTTTGGTTTTTCTTGTGCTTCTAGTCCACATTGTTTTTCGAAAGTGTGTTTTTCAGAAGGCGGTTATCGTCGATTTTGGGTTCAACAAAAAAAGCCGCAACGAATTGCGGCTTGGTCTCTTTTGAAATGGAGGCGATGTGGTTTAAGAGCCAAGCATCGCTTCTGTGAGAGGCGACTTAAGTTTAGAAATCGCCACCACCCATGCCGCCGCCGCCACTGAATTTGCCTCCGCCGCCACCTTCCTCTTCATCCTTGCTCTTTTTTCGTTTCTTGCCCTTACCGACGGTTTGAGTTTCGTCCGCGAGGTGGAGCATGTTTCTGAATTGGGTTCGATCACCCATGTCGTTTTTAACTCGGAAGTTACCATTTTCGTCCATAACCAGGATCTCGCTTGCTGTCTGGTGACGCATTTTCTCGGTCCGTGGGAGTTCGAGTTCTTCGCCACTGATTGCGTCCACAACAACCATTCCGGTCGTGATTGGAACCTTGAATTGGTTAGGCCCTTCAGCATCTGGTGCATTTTTGGCGACTTTTACTTCGAGCGTTGCTGGATGAAGGAAGTAGGATTCTGTGATAAAGTCCAGGGCGTCTCCACGATGAACGTTTTGTTTAGTTGGCAATGAAGTTCCAAGGTTTGCCTGCCACCATGCAGATGCGGCTACTTCAACATTCGGTTCGCCAACAGGAAGCTCATAACTTGTTCCGTTTTGTGAAAGTCGTAAAGTCTTGCCGGGGGTTACGCTACCCGCGGCAACTCGACCACGTGTTTGCTTGACCTTGACCGAGACTGGTTTGCTCCACTCAGATGGTCGAGCGTGTTGCAGGTAGTCTTGGTAAATAAATTCCCCGTTCTCCGTGTTGCTTGGGGCAACTGCGACTCGTGGTACGGCGATCTCCTCAATTTTATCCTTACCATTTTCGTCTTTGCCACGAATTTCCGTCACGACATAGGTAATACGATTCGTCTTGGGGTCTTTTATCTCTTTCATGCGATTCAGCCGTTTGCGAACATCTGGGTTACGCATCGTGCTGGTAATTCTTACGTACTTTGCTTCAGGTTTGTCGGAAGTGTTGTCCGTGCCAGTCGGTCGGTCTGCCGTGTAGCCGCCGTCTTCATCGGGATCTTCCTGATCGGCACTATCATCTTCGTCAGCGCCGTCGGCACCGCCTCCCATGTTGCTGTTTCCGCCGCCCATGCCCGCTAAATCAGTCATTCCGCTTGATTGCCGGTTGGCAAATTGCTTTCCCAGGTCTTCATTGTTCGGATCTCCCAACCATAATCGCATGCGGTACTCATAGGTTTTACCGACGTCCTTTTGGTGGAAGTCAAAAAACCGAACTAAGCGGAATTGATGTTGAACTTTGTCGGCGTCGATCGCTTTCTTGTGATCTGTAAAATCACTTCCAGCGCGGGACTGAACGATTTCAGGTGCTTCGAGACCGAAGTCTCCCTCGGAACCACCGGGTGCAGATCCGCCGCGTCCACCACCGCCAGATGGGTCGCCCAAGCCTCCGGCGCCCATACCCATACCCATACCCATGCCGCCACCAAATTTGCCAGAACCACCGGTCGCTCCCGGTTTTCCGGGTTTCTTGATGGTGGCATTGAGGATGTCATTGTCGTTGACTTCTTCCTCTTCTTCGGTCGCTGCGAACTCGGGGAACTCTCGTCGATTCTCAGCAAGTTTTGAATGGCTAACGTAAGGGCGGTAATCGAAATCAAAGATTGCCGGAATAGGGCCAGTTAGAACGGGGTCAAAATGTTGAGGGGCAACGATGTCGGGTGCCGAGTTGTGAAACGCCTTAGGCATTCGGTGCATACTCGGAAAGAGTGACGGGAAATAGTAAGAGGTCTTGTCAGTGATGTTGTTCCACTCTTTTTCCCCGACTTCACGGCGTTCGACTTCGAGATATTGGTAAGTCGGCTTATCGCGATCAGGGTAGTAACCCATGGCTGACGCGAAACTATTTTCGTATTCTTTCCACTGCTGTTCGACGTCGACCAAGCCTGTTACACAGACAATGTTGAAGATCGCTGATCTTGTTGTGGCAGGGAAGTTGTGATGAGTTGGTCTCACACCCTTGGAAGTATGAACGTTTACCGTTTGCATTTTGGTTCCGACGCCGTCGATGACGGGAATTGGATTCACTTCGTCTTCGTCTTCTGGTTCGCTCTCGCCGAGTCCTCCCGCCGCACCTCCTCTACCGCCGAGTCCGAAATCTTCTTCCTCGCCGCCGCCGGGTTCTTCTTCTCCTCCGTCATCGCCACCGAGACCAAAACCGGAGTCAAACCCACCCATGCCGTTGTCGGTCTCGTCTAAACCATCACTGGGAGCGGTTGGATAGGCGGCAAACAAGTCAACTGTAGCTCCGATGTCGACTAACAATGGTGCCGTGAAAACAACCGCTTCCGGTTCAATGATCCCAAAAATACTGGGATCCAAACGCGCATCGAGTGTTCGAGCAGCGATACCAGTGAACGGATCAACTTCGTAGATAGAGGCATCGACTTTGCTGCCGTCACGGACGATTTGGTCGACGTTTTTCCGACCAGTTCGATAGGACTTAATTTCATCCCAACTGGTTTCCGAATCGATGTATTCTTCGGCCTGTTTTGCCAATTTCACCAATTCGTCAGGCGATTTGTCGGAATATGGTTTAATCCCAAAGCCAATCCAAAAGAAGGCTGCCATCGCAATTAATGCAACGACGATGATCAGCTTTTCTGTGTGATACAAAAAGAATTTTTGCATGGCGGCTTTGCTGAAATCTGGCTTCATCATATTCAAAATCTCCTGTTCAGACTCGTAAATTTGTCCCTGGAACCAGGGTATTTCGATGCTGAAATTGGGTTGTTATTCGTCTTTGGGTGTCGTTGTTTTAAATTTGAGCAGTGGTCTAAGTGGCCGCTGTTAGTTGGTCAGCTGACTTGGCTGTCGATCAACTAAATTTCTAACCTGCTCTACGGTTTCGCTGGGTTATCGCTTCTTGGGTTGGCAGTTGCTGCTGAATCGTCGAGTGAGTCGGCATCTTCTTCTAGTCCCGCAGCTCGTTTCAACTCATCCTCACGAACTGGGTTGTAAATTTTTACGATTCCGAAAAATTCGACATTCACGTCATAGTTGGTTCTTGTTTCAACGGGCACGACTTCGGCGGCGGTGATATTAAATCCGTCCATGCCGAGGTTTTGTCCCATTCCGCTTCGTTTGTCCGCTGCAGCTCCCGCGGCTCCGCCACCGCCGTTAAGAGCGATATCGTCACCGCCGGGGGTGTGGCGGTTCCAGCGAACTTGCTGAATCTCAAAGGCAAACGGTGAGTTCGCACAGGCTGCCATGAAATCAGCAATTTTTCGCTCGTCCATCTTAAGAGCAATTCTGACTGGTACGCGTTTGGCAACGATCAGCTCGAGATTGGTTTCAGGCAGCTCTTGGCCCGTAATCACACCTTTGACGACTGCTGCTGGTAGTGGCTCAAAGTTCACATCAACGTAACGGTTGTCATAGGGGACGTTGCTAGTGGATCCGCCACCATCAGTAGTACCCCCGCCCATGGGCATGCTGCGATTGAAGAAATCGCCATCGGGCTCAAAATTACCTTCTTCGTCATAGGGTTCTTCTCCGCCGTCGTCTCCAAAGCCGGGGAATCCCTGAGTCGACTTGCCGCCAGCCATTCCAGCGCTTGTTTTATCCGCAAGCCTCTGGTCGGCCGGAGTTAGTTCACCCAGCTTTCCTCCAACTTCTCTTCCAAACGCAACATGATCGATGTTTTTGATGACCGAGAGGTCGTTCGCGCTTGAATCGCCATTGACCTCACGGACAATTCGAAACATCGCTTCCAAAAGCCACAGGTCTTGCTGAAGCATATAGCACTGCAACGGGCTTGGGTAATCAAACTGGTTGCCGTCGTATCCATTAAACGATGTTAATTTTTCGTTCCACAGGTCTTGGTTTTTATCACTCCAGCGAACGGCGAACTGATTCATGTCGATGGTTGGGGAGTTCAGCGTTGGCGCTCCTCCGCTGGCACCTGCACCCGCACCAAATCCTCCACGTCCAAATCCGCCTCCAGTAGGGTCTCCGTCATCTTCGTCTGGGACTGGAGAGGAGTCATCTTGAAACTTTGGATCGTACTTCCAATAAGCTCTCAAAACGTCGTCGCCACAGAGGTAAGACATTTGTTCTGGAATTTTCGCTCGGTAAAGCGTCAGCATCTGCTCCATTTGGGTACTTGCTGCCGAGTTTAGTTCGTCCGGCATAGTTTCCGGCGGGTTAAACTGGCTGAAAAATTCCACAAACGTGTTACTTGGGATGCACTTGGGCCAAACAAGGATCGAATCCTGAGCTTGTTTTCTAATTTTCCATGCCGCGACGATGGAGTCGATTGTTGCACCCAACTCATCCTGCATGCCTTGCCTAGAAGTTTCATTGGGGTGAGCAGCAATCGTCTCTTCTTCTGTTTCGGTCACGCCGTTTTGGGGAAGCGGGTTTGCCGTTACGGTTTTAATCCCCTTCGCCGTGGAGACTGATTTCTTAAGATCCGCCTCCTGTTTGGTGCGTTCGCCGTTAATGCCGCTAGTTATTAAAAACCAAGAGACGACCATAGCAATGGAAAGGGATCCGCAGACTAGCCAGAAAATGTTTTTCTTGGTCCAAGCGATGACTGGAGCTAATTGGTCCATGATTTAATCCTCAAAATTATTTAGTAGGCACTTTGCCCAGTTCGTTGTTATGTGAATCGGTGGTTACCGACGGTGTTGGAGTCTCACGACGGCGACTGGAAAGGTCAGTCTTTAGATCGAAAAACCAACATAGTTGTTAACCTTCTTCTTCGATCGCGTCACCAGCTTCCGCCTTTTTATCTGCTGCAATTTTCTCAAGCCGGGCTGTGCGAGCATCCATTCGCTCCTTTTCCGAACGAGGCGTCCAAGCCATTTGGACGACAAACGTAAACTCATTGACTTTTTGAACGTTGGGATCTTCATCGGGAGAGAGCGTTTCCGAAGCTGCTCCCGTATCTCCAGCACCTTCACCGGCGCCCATACCCATGCCCATACCCATGCCCATTCCATTGCCTGAGCCGCCACTAAATTTACCGCGGCCATCTCCTGTGCCTGCGGCTGAATCCTCATCAGCACCCTCGGTCGCGGTTGGATCAAATACGATCGTCTTTTCTGCGAGTGGAGTTTGAAAAGTGACTGTTGGAAACGTAATGCCGATGTCAGCGTATGAGAATAACTCGTCCTTGCCATTGGTCGGAAGAACGACATCGTCTTTCTCAATCAGCGTTTTAATCAAGGTTTTTACAAGATATGCCTTACCCATGTTGAGTTTTGCAAGTTGCTCGTCGCTATTGTGAAAGTGATGGCCGCGGATCTCGATAACCCACCCTTTTTTTCCTCCAAGAGGTCCAACGAGCCCGACATCGGCGGCATCGATTTCTCCACTTGAATAATCATCCACCTCTTGCATCTCGTCGGCAACAGCGAGCAAGTCTTCGACGTCCTCAGCGGAGGCGCCGCCCTGTTTCATCCTGTCTATTTCATCTTGATCCAACTGGAACATTTTATCGTGAATTGGCTTGACCTCATTCAGCCATGCCTGCAAGTTGGGGAAGTAGGCAGATTCGACATGATCGACGTAAAGTTCTTCGCGGTCGCTAAAAGGAATCTCAGTCGGAGCTGCACGATGGTCCGGCTGAGCATCTTTAATCGCTTTAATCCGAGGATCTTCCGGGAATGCTTGAGACAGGGCAGAGTAAAACTCAATCCAGGACGCCTTGCCTTCGGAAGCAGAAGTCAATTCGGTCGCAATCGTATTGAATTGCTGAAGTTGCAATATCTGTTCTTCGTCGGAGGCGATGAAGCCGTCACTCTTGCTCTTTGTTGATTTAACCTGCGAGATCGCTTTTTTCCACGAAACGTTATTCGCGTCAACAAATTTCTCATTTGAGCTCCACCACGCGTTGGCGATCGAAAAGTATCCCAAAAGCAGACCAAAAGTGAGAAGGCCCACGGACGCCAAAACCCAAGGTTTTTTCGCTCGAATGATTCTCTCAACGACGATTTCCTGAGGAAGCAGATTCGTATCGATTCTACTTTCTTTGAGTCCCTGAATGCAAAGTCCGTAACAGGGAGCAAACGAGAGAAGATTGTTTGAAAATGTGGGTTGCGTAGTGACTTCACCGCCACTTAGCTTGTTGAATTCAGATATTTTTGCGATGTCAATTTCTAGCTGTTTGTTCAGAAATTGTCGCAAACCAGGGAGTTTGGCCGCATTTCCAAGCAGGATAATCTCCGAAAGATCCGCAGACTTTTCGATACTCTGAAAGTAGGTCAGGGATCGCTGAACTTCGTTTACGAGGTCGTTAAAGACCGGTCGCATCGCTTTGAAGATCGCTTTGGGGTTTTCCGAAACGCGAGCATTCTTTTTCAGGTGCTCTGCTTTCGCCTGCGTTAGCTTCATCTCCCGAGAAAGCTGTTTTGTAAAGTGGTTGCCGCCAATTGGAATATTTCTCAACCAGAGCTTGATGCCATTGGTGACAATCAAGTCGGTCGTGTCTGTTCCCATCGAAAGAACGACTACGGAAGGCGGTGGATTATCAGGGTCGAACAGTTCGGGGTCTGGGAGGTTTTTAATCTGGTCGAAACAGACAACGTTGAAGATTGACAACGGTGAGAGTTGAACGATGTCGATCTCTACGCCGATATCGTCGAAAGGTCGTAAAGCTCGGTAGACGGCTTCACGCTTCATCGCAAAGAGTCCGACCTCCGCGTCAATGGCGCGGCCTTCAACAACAACTCCGCCCAATTGCTGCCAGTCCCAAATGACGTCTTCGATAGGAAACGGAATCTGCTGTTTGACTTCGTACTTGACGATATCGGGCAGTGTTTTGATCTCGACCGGTGGTGGCTTGAAGAATCGTGAAAGTCCGGCCTGTCCCGAGACGCTAATCGCAACTCGATCTCCGAGGACTTCATTCCTGGAAAGGAATTCCTCTAACGCGTCCTTAATGAGTTCCTCAGGGTCTGAGTCAGGTTGGCTCAGAATCTTGGGATATTCGATGAAATCATATTTGTCGGCCACGACGGCCTGACCATCTGCATCCCAAGTACAACGGAGTGCCTTCAAAGCACATTGTCCGATGTCGATACCCCAAACGGCATTTTGTTTTGCCATCTTTACTGCCTACTAATTTCTGGGAACTACTAAAATAAGGTAAAACTCTCGCCAAATCATTGGCTGTCCATGAGCACTCTTTATTATAGGTTCAGTGACGTTGTTTCGTTAAGTTTGTTTCGAGTGGTTTTCTTCAAGACTGTACGGTTTTCAAGGAGTTACGGATGAATTCGTTCATAAAGTCCGTGGAAACACGTGTAACTCTACCGGATGGCTTCAAAATGTGTCAAATTTTCGTTTATAAAACCCGTCTTTTCGTGAGTCATCGGCATCAAGTGCAGGTCAAAACGAGTTGTTCAGTTGGCAGAGTCATTAGACCAGCGACTGACCTGACGGTCATTACGACCAATTCGATTAATCGGGCTTTGCTGTTTTCATCGCCTGCGACAGCGTTGGACTGCTAATTCGTAATGAAATTTCGACTGCCCCGTCCCGAATTTCTTGAATTGAGCCTAAAATCAGGGTCTCGAAGGGAAATCGCGGCCTCAGGGCGAATAATCCCATAAAATCGTTCAAATACCACATACGCTTGTATGAATAACTATTCAAAACTCTTGATCGTGCTTCCCTGTCACTCGATGGAGGATTTCCCGATTCATCATCGCGGCCATGAAGCGGCTAATCTTCTGGCGAGTTGGACCGCGTTGTGGCATCCAGCGTTGATCGCGTCAGCGGGGAAAATGCCCGGCTGGCATCAAACAGATAACCCTGACATCGGTTGTGACGAGGAATTCCTCGACGTATCGGATCAGAAAACCTCGCCGTCGGATTCAAATGGGGTACTGCTGGCTGTGATTCCTCTCATTTCTGAATCACTGATGGACTCGCAGTTGTTAGATAATTTGGAATCCGAACAGGCGGTCGTTCTTTCTGATCTCGAGTCAAGGGACGCGATCATGGAACGTGCGATCGAGTCCAATGCTGGGGCAAAGCAGTTGGCGGCTGGACTCGATGATGGGCTAGTGCAAGATTTTTGTGCTCTTGGTTATGGTTTCCTCCAAGTCCAGCTAATGACGCGTCAGCTCAGATATTCGAGTAATCTTGATGAAACCAATTTTTCGGAGACGGTAGCCGAAGCTGCTCGATTTGCGACGGACGGAGATCTGGTGAAAGCCCGAGATGCATTGGGACGTTGTTTTGATCTGCTCTTGGAAGAGAAAAACGGTTACTACCCGGTCCAGCCTGAATTAATGGACGTTGTGCTGACCGCCAGTACGACACTTGGGCGTTCGATGGCAAATCAGCTGGCATCGGATCACCCGATCAACCTCCTTCTCAGTGGTAAAACGGGAGAATTGATTGCTGAGGGGCGCCCGCAGTTGCGAGAGACGACAATTGCGAGATTGAACGACAAGACATTGAGTATCGTGGGGGGACTTGCTGATGAGTTGCCGGATTCGTTAATCGCAAGCGAGTCGATTCTGAATAATTTAAAGCGTGGTCGCGACCTGATGCAGTCGCAGTTTGGCGTCGTGCCCAGCGTTTTTATGCGGCGACGGTTCGGTTTGACCCCGACATTGCCGTCCATGCTTGAACAGCTCGGTTTTTCAGGTGCTGTTCATGCGACCTTGGACGGGGGGAAATTGCCGCTTAGCTCCAGTTGCAACATTCGTTGGACAGGTGACGATGACCAATCCATTCTGGCCATCGGTGATGTACCGTTGAGTGCTGCGGATGCGGGCGCGTTTTTGGGACTTGGCGTCAAACTCGGAGAACAGATTGATTCGGCTCATGTTGCCGCGGCCGTTTTCGTGCACTGGCCTGACCGAACCTGCGAGTCATTCGGAGATCTGGTGCGGATCTCAAAATATGGTGCGTTGTTTGGCCAATTCGTGACCCTCGATGACTATTTTGAATCTGTCTACGATCCTGGTTACGGAGACACCTTCGCATCGGAGGAATATAAGCCACCCTACTTTAAGCAGGCGCTCGAACTACAGTCGCGGCAACCGATCTCGGCTTTTACGACTTATTTTCGCCGCTTTGCCGAAGTTTCGGCGCTGCGTTCGCTACTCATCCAAGCGTGCCACCGACGTGGGCTCGAAGCAGCTCGCGGTAGAGAATTGGAATCTCGAATTGATCGTCTGCAGTCAAAAATTGAAGCGGCTATCGATCAGGAACCCACGGGAGACAAACCAACTCTGGCATCCGAAACTACAGAATCTTTGGACGCAGCTCTCGAACGATTGCGATCTGAGTTGAAATCAATTTTAGAATGTGCCGAACAAAATTCTGCAGCTTCAGATCAAATTGAGATCCTAAACACGCTCGGTTGCCGACGACTGGTTGAGATTAAATCTAAAAGTCTGAAAGTTGGAACTCTGAAGAAATCCCCTCCGGTTTATGTTTGTGATAGCTCGGAATCAGAAGCTCACTGGGTGGTGGAATTACCATCAATGGGAATAGTCGGCTTAGACGGCGATTTGGTTGCTACGAAAGACTTGTTGCGTAGCGACCCATCGATCGGTGAAGACAACACGTTGAGGAATGAATTCTTTGAATTGTCGGTCGACGAAGAGACCGGGGGTATTCGATCAATTCAGCTTTACAAGAATAGGGTTAACCTGATCAGTCAGCAGTTGGCCGTTAGGTTGCCCAAGGACGCTACGAATCCTCGTGGTGGTGGTAAGGCACGGTATACCCGAATGTCTGCCGATGAGATCACATTATCCATGGAGTCACGAATTGCGGGAACACTCACCTCGCGTGGCGTTTTGTTCGATAACGACGTCAAAATTGCGGACTATTGGCAAAAGGTGCGTGTAACCCGTGGCCAACGGATAGTCGAAGTTGAGGGGGAGATTACCCCGATTTCAGGATTTTCTAAATCGAATAACCACTACGCTTGTTCCCGTTTGGCGTGGAAGAGTGAGGGGTCTCGATTGGTCGCCAATGCAGGTGAGATTCGACAGGATATTTACACCGATTGGTTTCATGCAACTCAATACATCGAGGTTGTGCAGGACGACGGGCGGCTCACGATGCTGACAGGTGGTTTGCCTTACCACCGACGTGCTTCGCGGCGATTTGTTGATTCTGTTTTGATCGCAGGAAATGAACAACAGCACAAGTATGCGTTCGGACTAGGTGTGAATCTTGATTATCCTCTTACGGCGGCAATGTCCCGAATGACGCCGCCTTGCGTATTGAAGTCCTCTCAAACAGAGTCTTCTCAAACTGCCTCATCAGGCGCAGCCGATTCTAGCTGGTCGTTTCATTTCAATCGTCGAAATATTGTGGCGACTTGGTGGAGTCCTGTTTTTGAGCAAGAGTCTGGAGAGCCGTCTTCCGGCCAGTGGGTGGGAGTCAAGGTACGGTTGCGAGAAACGGAAGGTCGGACAGGGGCTTTGACGGTGCGTTGCCCGCGTGCCATCGCCACAGTCGAACGTGTTAAGTTTTCGGGTGAATCAGTCCAAGCCTTAGGATTGGTGGAAGGCAGTGATTCAAGTTTTACAGTTGAGTTTGGTCGTAATGACTATTTTGAAGTATTAATTCGATGGAAAAAATGATAGTTGCAATAGACGGTCCTGCTGGTGCCGGGAAGAGTTCCGTTACACGTTTACTCGCTGAACGACTTGGGTTTCAGTTTTTAGACACCGGTGCGATGTACCGCGCTGTTACGCTCGCGGCCATTGACCGAGGAGTCGATTTGCATGACGAGCCTGCCCTCCAAACCATCGCGTCTAAAATAGAAATAGTCTTTGATGGTGAGGAAGTTTTTATTGATGGAAAAAATTCCACGACGGCGATTCGTGAACCGGAGGTGACTCGGAGTGTGGCCTCGGTCGCAAATGCCCCATCAGTTCGCTCCTATTTGGTCGACCTGCAGCGGCGGATCGCTACTCAGGGTGATTTTGTGTGCGAGGGTAGAGACCAGGGAACCGTCGCGTTTCCAGATTCGTTCTGCAAGATCTTCCTGACGGCTTCTCCGCAAGCGCGGGCTCAGCGACGAGTTGAGCAATTAAATTCGTCTGGGAAGCCTGTTGAGTTCGAAGCCGTCTTTCGGGATCAAGAACTCCGGGATCAACAAGACAGTACCCGTGAGGTCGGCCGACTCATGAGAGCTGAAGATGCAATCGAATTGCTGACTGACGACCTTTCGCTAGGCGAGGTTGTGGGCGAGTTGGAACGGATTGTCCGCGGAAGAATTGAGAATAGAACAGAGTCTTCGGCCAGTGATGCTGAGTAGATTGCTGGAGGTTTAGTCGGCTGCCTGGCGGTTGCTGTAAAATGATCGATTGGAATTAGACGATTCCAGGCTTCCATCGAGTGCCAAAGTAATGCAAAAGAAACGGCAGGATACAGAGGATTAGCGTGCCAAGGGCAGTTGCGATCAATGCGTATTCGCGTCGCGTGAGATCCTGCCAGCGATTCTGTTGGGTTTTCTGGGTTAAGTTCGAAATCATGGTCGATGAGATATGTTGAACATTGCCATTATGAAACTCTCCGTTGAGTCGCGTGGCGACTTGGCGAAGTGTGGAAGTATCCTGTCGGGAGTTCTTGCCGGCAATGAATTTTCCAGTGATTGGATCGCCAACGCCCACCAATAAGACGTTGCTGATAGATTTCGGCATTGGAGGCATCCCTGTGGCGGGAACGGTGTCACCGTCAGTGACCACCATTAGGATTGCACTGTCTGGGTTCCATGGTGCGGCGATCTCTGCAGCTTGTTCGAGGCCTTTAAAGAGATCGGTATCTTTTCCTTTGAAGGCGAAGTGCATCGGAAGGTCGGAAAGTGTATTTTTCACGACTTCGAGGTCATCGGTATCAATGACAACTGGCATCGCTTCATTGTAAAACGCGATTACGCTTAATTTGTATTGCCGGATGGGCACCCGATCGAACAGTGATTCGACAATTTCGGCTCCTCGCTGGGTGCGACTGAGCGTCCCCGTCGGTCCTGCATCAACCAGTCTCATACTTGGTGAAACATCGAGTAGCAAAATCACATGGCGTTGTTTGGCGGAGTCAATTTCAGTCGAGTTGTGCGTCTTGGGTTTAGTAAGCAGCAACGAGACCAGTCCCCAGCAAATCAGGCTGTAGGCGATTATCTTCAACGGTGCCGCTGCTTTCACCCAAAACGCCGGGCTTGCTTTGGGGCCAAACGCCAAGGACGACAGCCGGCGGATGCGAATCATATGAATGGCTTCAGCACCAGCGCTCAAGATAAATACGCCCGCAGCGGAAAATTCAGGAATGAAATTCATATCTACCATGGCGTGTACCTCAATCCAAACGTTGAAAGGAGGCTGATGCCCAGCAGCAGTAATCCAAGAAAAGCGTAGGGGATAAAGTGGTCAAGCTGTTCAGCAATGGTCTGCTCGATTTCAGATTTTTGCATGTTGTCAATTTGACGGAATACATCTGCCAGAGAAGCCGGGTCACCCGGGTTGAAGACCTCACCGCCCGTCAGTGATGTAATGTTAACAATTTCTGCCGGAGCGTCCGAATTGGCGATGTGAATAGCGAACACTTTAATTCCCTGTTCGATGCAGCGTTTGGCGATGTCCGCATCATTTCCTCCGGAAAGATCGCTGCTGGCTCCGTCTGAGACGAGGATGATCATACGATCTCCATCTGCCTGTTCCATCAAAAGTTGACGGCACGATAAAAGCGCTTTCCCAATGGATGTTCCACCAAACCAGGGTGGAGCAATTTCAGGCCGCATGAAAGGTGGCGAACACCTGATTGCGGACGTGTCCGTCGTCAGTGGGCACCAGTGAAGAACGGCATTGCCAAAAAATGACAGGCCGAATGCGTCCCCTTCGCGAAAGTCAAGGAATGAATTGATGGCTTCCATCGAGGCGTCGTATCGTGACCCCGAGCCAAATGGAGCGGTCATGCTGCCCGAAATGTCGACACAAAATTGAATATTAGTTACGGCCCGTTTTTGTGTGGGCTTTCCAAGAATCACCGGTCCAGCAAGAATCCAAATGACGATCATGCTAATTAGAACCGGAGTCGATTCAGCTAAGCTAATGAAAATTCTTGCGACGATTCCCGATCCGTGTCCGCTATGGTCGACTGGGATTGGGACACCGTGAGAGCGGCGATTCCAAATCCAGTAGAGCCCGATCACCGGGACTACCAATAGCCACAGCACCCACGGTCGATTGAAGCTGTTGGGCAGCCACGAAATGTTTGGAAGGATTGATTCGGCAAGCAAGCTGGGAAGCAAGCCAAACGTTAAATTTTGGATCGGTAATTGCACGTCAATCAGTAGCCTTTACGGAGTCTCGTTTTCGGGAGTTTACTCCGAAGCGGTGGTTGTGGCTTGGCCTTGGTAGGGTTTAAGCAATGCATTGATATCGACGGGTTGGTTGGCTTCACCAGCAGGTCGGTGGAGCCAGTAATCAATTTGTTCGAGCATTTTGGTTGCCTCGGGATGTTCCCGTAAAGTTGATCTTAGCTGGTCGGCGGGAAGGTGTCCCAAATTTAGTTTAGCACTCCAGAATTCGGAAAGGATACGTTCCAACTCTGCTTGTTGAGCACTTGTCAGATTTCCTGCAATGGCGGCGTCGATCAGGGGGCGCATCTTTTCAGCCGGTGTCGTTGTTTTGATAACGACGGACGCCTTTTTCAGTGTGCCACGTCCGTAAAATAAGATTGCAAGTAAACCTGCCAGCCAGACTATTCCGCTCACAAATAAAATGGGGACGTAGTAGCTTCGGAACTGGCTCGTGTTCTGCGGAAGAGGAATAGGGCGAACCTTGTCGGCCGCTAGAATCGGTTCAACGTTTACCCACAAAGGAGCGGAGGCTAACTCCGAGTCGTCTGCTCGTTGTAAGTAATCAATGACATTGTATCGTCCCGGTTCAAATCCTTTAAACTCAATGTCGTAGCGAAAGTCTGAACCATGAGGGAAAGACTCAATGATTCGAACCATCGCGGGTACGCGCCGATCGGTGTAGGGTTTAGCAATTAAATGAGAACCAGCGATCTTGTTTTGAAGGATCCGAAGAGGAAATCCAACGGTAGTCTTCAGTTCGGCAGTTTCATTTTCGTTGGCTCCAGTAACCTGAACCGGTGCTGCAGTCATTACACTACTGGTGCAGGAAATGATAAACAGGGAAAGAATAAATGAGAATCGAATCATCATCGTGCTCCGTTTCCGAGTGATCCTCTCGATTGGAAAAACCAGCGGATTTTATGCGCAAAAGGTTCGTCAATATCGATTAAGAGGTGATCAATTTGCCGCCGCTTTAGCTCTTGGTTTAAAACTGTGGGATCTGTCCATTCACGATTTCCGTGAGTAACGAACTCTCTCCCGGTTTCCGGTTCCCGGGCGCGGAAAAAGCCAGTGCCCCCAAGTTCACGCTCACCGGGATCGCGAAGTTGAATGACAGCGATGTCGTGTAACTGGGCTGCAATTTTCAGTGAATTGAGTGCGGCGGGTTCGTGCATGTCGCTAATCACAATGATTAATGTCCGATTCTTTAAACGAGCGCACAACTGACTTAATCTCGTCCCAAGGACGGACTGCTGATTCATGGTGTACCGTCTTAGATGGTGCAACCACTGTAGAATTTGATCTTTGGATAAACTTGGTTCCACTTGATAGTCATCGCTTCCCGTCGTTTGGATTCCTACCGGGCTGACTCGTTCGAGGCAGGCAAATGCGAGTCCGCCGGCAATATGAAGCGCCGTGGCATATTTATTGCGAAGTTGGCTACTGACGAGCATCGACGCCGAAGTGTCAATCATTAGGTAGCACGGCATTTGTTTGGGAGACTCAAACTCTTTTACGAACACTTTGCCAGTTCGAGCGGTTACGCGCCAGTCTATCGAGCGAACGGGATCGCCATATTGGTACTGACGCGACTGCACATACTCAACTCCGGAACCAAGAAATGGAGATTTATCGGTGCCGTAATTGAAGTTGTCTGCCAGTTTGTTGACGACAATCAAAAATTGACGCCAATCCATGGGATCGACGTAATCCAAGTTTCCATGCATTAATCGAACTCTCGCAAAATGCTTTGGAGCACGGAGGTACCGGTGTGTCCATCGGCTAACGCCTCATAATTCAAGCGAATTCGATGGAGGATGACATCTTCGGCAAGAGCGTAAAGATCGTCGGGAACAACATAATGGCGTCCGCGAATTAAGGCACGTGCTCGGGAGGCTTTGATCAGCGAAATTCCCGCACGCGGACTACAGCCAAGCTCAAGGAGTGGGTGGTTACGGGTTCGATTTACAATTTCAACGATATGCTCAATAAATGCCTCGCTGACATACACCTGTTGCACGGCCTGCATTGCCGCGATTAGGTTTTCGCTGGAACCGGCAGGTTCATTGCTAAGCATGTCAAATTCAGTTTGTGCGACGGCGCCTTTCCCTTCGACCCGAATGCCGAGTTGAGCATTTCGTCGTAAAATTTCTTTTTCTTCTTCGGGTTTGGGATAAACCAAACGATGAAGCATCATGAATCGATCAAGCTGGGCCTCCGGTAGTTCAAAAGTTCCGGCCTGCTCAACTGGATTTTGCGTCGCGATCACTAAGAAAGGAGCCGGCAGTGAAAAGTTTTCACCGCCAATGGTAACCTTTCGTTCTTGCATCGCCTCAAGCAAAGCTCCTTGAACTTTTGGGGCGGCGCGATTGATTTCGTCGGCCAGAAGGAGGTTGGTAAAAACCGGACCTTTGTGGACCCGGAATTCATTGGTCTTTTGATCGAGTACCTCCGAACCGAGAATGTCAGACGGTAAAAGGTCGATCGTGAACTGGACACGGGCGAACTCAAGGTCAATCGTCTTTGATAAAACGGAAACCAGTAATGTTTTCGCCAATCCCGGGACACCTTGAAGGAGAAGGTGACCGCCTGTGAATAAGGCAATCAGCAACCTTTCAACTACGACATCCTGACCCACAACCACCGTAGCGACGCGGGTTCGGATTTTGTCGATGAATTCGATGACCTCTTTAATTTCTGGATTGGGTTCATCGGTAGCTTTGGGCGTTGAATTAACCTGAGCAGTAGCGTCTTGTCCGGTCATAGATGAATCGATCTTAATTTTTTTCGTTGCGTTCGTTCGTTGCGTTCGTTCGTTTGTTGGGCAGGGCGTTGCAGGAAAACCGGCAAGCAACTCGTTTCAAATCAAACAGCTCCTAAATAGTTTAGTAGGTAAATGGCAGATTCGCACCCAACGGATGCATTCTAAGAATGAAAGATCGCAAAACAATTGCGTTTCTGTTCAAAAAATCGAGGGTTTACATGGGATTGGGGATGGACGTCCCACTGGGTTCACTAGTTTTGCAATGCATTGAGTTGACTTCGAGCTGACTTCGAGCGATCGGTCGTCTTGGCTCAAGGGCAAGTTCTAAATGGGAGGGGGAGTGAATCAGGAGTCTAGGCCGCTTGAGTGCGTCGCCTTGGAAG